>Ga0180222_1002094_pt1 | contig 17377 bp, 14 predicted proteins | sample eDN5th37CKraftOP_FD_151336 | JGI IMG/M metagenome (GOLD analysis project Ga0180222, IMG submission 151336) | Enriched Organic Plus compost microbial communities from Emeryville, California, USA - eDNA 5th pass 37_C Kraft OP (version 2) (version 2) ... | reverse complement strand
TGCGCGTTCTGCGACGTGAAAACGGGGATGCCCGGGCCGCTCGATGCCGCCGAGCCGGAGAAGGTGGCCGACGCCACCGCAAAGCTTGGCCTGAAGCATGTGGTGGTCACGTCCGTCGACCGGGACGACCTTGCGGACGGCGGGGCGCTGCATTTCGCGGAAACGATCCGCGCCATCCGTCGCCGCAGCCCGGGGACCACCATCGAAGTGCTGACGCCGGATTTCCTGCGCAAGAACGGTGCGCTCGAGCTGGTCGTCGAGGCGCGGCCCGACGTGTTCAACCACAATCTCGAGACCGTGCCTTCGCTTTATCTTACGGTGCGGCCGGGCGCACGCTACTTCCACTCGATCCGGCTTTTGCAGCAGGTGAAGGAGCTCGATCCGACGATCTTCACCAAGTCCGGCATCATGGTCGGGCTCGGCGAAGAGCGGAATGAAGTGTTGCAGGTGATGGACGATCTGCGCTCCGCGGATGTCGACTTTCTGACAGTCGGTCAGTACCTGCAGCCGTCGCGCAAGCATCACGAAGTCGCGCGCTACGTGACGCCGGACGAATTCGACGGCTTCAAGACGGTCGCCTACGCCAAGGGTTTCCTCATGGTGTCGTCTTCGCCGCTCACGCGCTCGTCGCACCATGCCGGCGAGGATTTCGCGCGGCTGAAGGCGGCGCGCGACGCGAAGCTCTCCCGCTGATGCAGTCCTTCCGGACCAAGCGTCGCGTGCAGCACGCGGCAGGCAACATGTTCGATCTCGTCGCGGACGTGGAGCGCTATCCGGAGTTCGTGCCGCTTTGTGAAAAGCTGGTCGTGCGGAAGCGCGAGGAGAAAGACGGCAAGCAGGTCCTCGTCGCGGACATGACCGTCTCTTACAAAGTATTTCGCGAAACCTTCACGAGCCGGGTGACGCTCGACAGGCCGCGGCTCGAAATTCTGGTCGAGTATCTGAACGGGCCGTTCCGCTCGCTGGAGAACCGTTGGCTGTTTCGGCCGTTGGGCGAGCGAACGTGCGAGGTCGAATTCTACATTGCCTACGAATTCAGCTCGCGTGTGCTCGGTGCGCTGATGGGTAGCGTGTTCGATGCGGCGTTCCGGAAGTTTGCGGGCGCCTTCGAGCGCCGCGCGGATCAGGTTTACGGCCGGCCGGTCGGGGCTTGAGCCAGCCATTCCGGCGCGAGCGTAGCTACCGTTTTGCCAACAGTTCCTCGACGAGCGCGAAAGCCGTCAACACCGAACGCCGCCGGACCTCCGAACGGCCGAGATCGCCGAAACGCATTTCACGGTGAATGACAGGGCCTCCCTTGCGGGCAGCGCCAAAGTGCACGAGCCCCACCGGCTTTTCCGGCGTGCCGCCGCTTGGGCCGGCAATGCCGGTCACGGAAACCGCGACATCGGCGCCTGAAGTGCGCAGTACGCCTTCCGCCATGGCGCGGGCAGTTTCCTGGCTGACCGCGCCGAATTGCTCCAGCGTGTCCGCCGGGACGCCGAGCACGGCTTCCTTGGCCTTATTCGAATAAGTGACGAACCCGCGGTCGACCGAATCCGAAGAGCCGGGAATTTCCGTCAGCGCCGCCGCGATGAGTCCGCCCGTGCAGGATTCAGCGGTCACGATCGTCAGGCCGTGTGCACGCAGATGCTCGAGGAGCTGTTCCGCCGCGTCGCGTATCTCCTGATCGATCATGTGGCGCTCCAGGGGAGGCGGACGGTCGCCGTCGACATGGCGGCAATCCCTTCACCGCGGCCGAGAAAGCCGAGTTTTTCCGTGGTCGTCGCCTTTACGCTGACGCGACTTGTATCGATCTCGACGATGGCTGCGATTTTCGCACGGATCGCGTCCGCATGCGGCGTGATCCTCGGCTCCTCGCACAGGATCGTGGCGTCGAGATGCGCGATGCGGCCTCCGCGTGCGGCGACCAATGCTGCCGCGTGCGCGAGGAAACGATCGGAGGAAGCGCCGCGCCATTGCGGATCGGATGGCGGAAAATGCCTGCCGATGTCGCCTTCCGCGAGGGCGCCAAGGATCGCGTCGGTAATCGCGTGAAGGAGCACATCGGCGTCCGAATGGCCGACGAGGCTCTTTGTGTGCGGCACCTTCACCCCACCGAGCATGACGAAATCACCCGGGCCGAACGTGTGCACGTCGAACCCTGTTCCGGTGCGGACGTCGCCAAGCGACGTCGCCATGAGTGCGTGGGCGCGCGAAAAATCTTCAGTCGTTGTCAGCTTGAGATTGGCGGGATCGCCCTCGAAGGTTGCGACCGGCGAGCCGGCCCATTCGAGCAATGCGGCATCGTCGGTGAAATCGTGGCGGTTCGCCTCTGCCGCGCGGCGGTGTGCGGCGAGCAATGGCGCAAACGCGAAAGCCTGCGGCGTCTGGACGGCGCGAAGCGAGGCGCGATCGAGCGTTTCGGTAATACGACCGTCCGCATCGATGCGCTTGACGGTATCCGAAAGCGGAACCGCGGGGATTGCCGCGCCGCTCTCCCGAACGGCTTCCAGGGTTCGATCGAGCAGGTTTGGCGAAACGAAGGGGCGGGCGGCGTCGTGCACCAGCACGACCTCCGGCGCGTCCTGCGAAAGCGCTTCAAGCCCCGCGCGGACGGATTGCTGTCGGGTAACGCCCCCGGCTACAGGGGCGAGCAATTTGCTGCCCAAGCCTCGGATGGCGCTGCGGTACTCGGCATTGAAGGCCGGATCGAACACGATCTGGATGGCTTCAATCAGCGGATGCGCGACAAACGGGCGCAGGGCCTGCCGTAGCACGGGCTCACCCCCGAGGGCCTGAAACTGCTTGGGGAGGCTCCCGCCGGTCCTTTCACCCTTACCGGCGGCCACCAGAACGGTTGCGATGCGCATTTGCTCTCCAAAAACGGCTGCGCGGCCAAAAATTGGGCGTTCAGGGCCCTGACCGTGCTTCAGCCCATTAGCGCAAAATAGTGTGACGAAGGCACTTTGCACCGCACAAATCGCTTGCGGCGTCGGGAATGCTGACTAAGATATGGGCAACTCGGAATTGGCCTATTTTATGAGCATGTCGGCTTGAGCAATCCTTCTACCAACTTCGCCTTGAGCATCGGCCCCCATCGGCTCTCCAGCAGGGCGCTTCTGGCGCCCATGGCTGGAATTACCGATTTGCCGTTCCGCAGGGTCGCGGCGCGTTTTGGGGCGGGGCTCGTGGTTTCCGAAATGATCGCGAGCGAGTTGCTTGCCGAGGGGAACGCTGGCGCGTCGTTGCGGGCGGAAGGTGAGGGAGTCGGTCTGCACGTCGTCCAGCTCGCCGGCTGCGAGGCTCGTTGGCTTGTCGAGGGCGTGCGGATCGCGGAGGACGCAGGCGCCGATATCATCGACCTCAACATGGGATGCCCGGCAAAGCACGTGACGGCCGGGCAGGCCGGTGCGGGGCTTCTGCGCGATGTCGGCAATGCGGTGCGCCTGATCGAAGCGACTGTCGCCGCCGCGAGCGCGCCCGTCACGCTGAAGATGCGCCTCGGCTGGGACGAGCAGTCGATCGTTGCACCCGATCTCGCGCGGCGCGCGGAAGCGGCCGGCGTTTCGATGATCACGGTGCACGGCCGCACTCGCCAGCAGTTCTATCGCGGCCGAGCGGACTGGAATGCGATTGCCCGCGTCAAGGAAGCGGTGCGCATTCCCGTTGTCGCCAACGGCGATCTTGAAACATTCGAGGACGCTGACGCGATGCTGGCGGCGTCGGGTGCCGATGCGGTGATGGTCGGACGCGCCGCGCGCGGGCGACCCTGGCTGCCGGGTCACATCGGCGCGTATCTGGCTACGGGCCGGAAACCGGCCGCGCCGTCGCTGGATGTCCAGCGTGATCTGCTGCTTGAGCTCTATGAGTCCTGGCTTCGCCATTCAGGTCGCGAGCGTGGCTCGCGCGAAGCCCGCAAGCATATCGGGTGGGCGCTGGAAGCGGCAGCATTGTCGCTCGGCTGGACGCTCGCGTGGGCGAAAGGCTGGCGGGCCGGTCTGCTTTCGGAAGCGGATCCTGCGCGCGTGGCGCGCGGTATCGTCGATGCCTTCGACGATCTTGGATGGAGGGTGGCGGCATGACATTGGCTCGCGCGCAGCGCAGTTCCGATGCGACCGTCGGCATGGCCGAGGCAGTACTCAATTCGCTGCCACATCCGGTGCTCACCGTCGGGCCGGACGGGCACGTCGCCGATGCGAATGTCGCGGCGGAATCGTTTTTCCAGGTGGGTGTGCCGGTGCTGCGCAGGCACGGCCTCAAGGATTTCGTCCCGTTCGGCAGCCCGCTGCTTGCGTTGATCGAGCAGGTGCGGAGCCGGGGCGCGGCGGTCAACGAGTATCGCGTCGATCTCGGCACGCCGAAGAACGGTGGCGAGCGAGTGGTGGACATTCTCGTCGCGCCGATGCCGGAGCGACCGGGTCATGTGGTGGTCGTGCTGCAGGAGCGCACGCGCGCCGACAAGATCGACCGCCAGCTCACCCATCGCGGGGCGGCGCGGTCGGTGACGGCGCTCGCGGCCATGCTCGCGCATGAGATCAAGAATCCGCTGTCCGGCATCCGCGGTGCGGCCCAGCTCCTCGAGCAATCCGCGGATGACGATGACCGCACCTTGACTCGGCTCATCTGCGACGAAGCGGACCGGATCGTGAAGCTCGTCGACCGGATGGAGATTTTTTCCGACGAGCGGCCGGTCGAGCGCGAGGCGGTCAACATTCACGCGGTGCTGGAACACGTGAAGAAGATCGCGATTTCCGGGTTTGCCCGCTACATCCGGATCGTAGAAGACTACGATCCATCGCTGCCGCCTGTTTATGCGAACCGCGACCAACTTGTGCAGATTTTCCTCAATCTCGTGAAGAACGCGGCCGAGGCTGTCGGCGACGCCACGGACGGTGAGATCGTGTTGTCGACGGCGTTCCGGCCGGGGGTGCGACTTGCGGCGCCGGGAACCAATACGCGGGTGGGCCTGCCGCTTGAATTTTGCGTGCGGGACAACGGGCCCGGTGTGCCGGAGGACCTCTTGCCCTACCTGTTCGACCCCTTCGTCACCACCAAGCCCAGTGGAAGTGGCCTCGGTCTTGCAATGGTGGCGAAGCTTGTCGGCGATCACGGCGGCATCGTTGAATGCGATAGCCAGCCGCGGCGCACGACATTCCGGGTGCTGATGCCGATGTATCATGAAACCGGTGCTGAACCGGCAAACCAAGCCTGAGGACAATATGCCCACCGGCAGCATTCTGGTCGCCGATGACGACGCAGCCATCCGCACCGTATTGAACCAGGCGCTCTCGCGCGCGGGCTATGAGGTGCGTTCCTGCGGAAACGCATCGACCTTGTGGCGCTGGGTTAGTCACGGCGACGGCGATCTCGTGATCACCGACGTCGTGATGCCGGACGAGAACGTGTTCGATCTCCTGCCGCGTATCAAGAAGGCGAGACCGGAACTGCCAGTCATCGTCATGAGCGCGCAGAACACGTTCATGACCGCGGTTCGCGCTTCCGAGCGCGGGGCCTACGAATACCTGCCGAAACCCTTCGATCTGAAGGAATTGATCGCGATCGTCGGCCGTGCGCTCAGCGATCCCAAGCGGAATGCGCAAGCGGCGCCCAAGCTCGAAGACAGTGATACGACGATCCCGCTGGTCGGCCGGTCGCCGGCGATGCAGGAAATCTACCGGGTGCTCGCGCGTCTGATGCAGACCGATCTTACGGTCATGATCACGGGCGAGTCGGGCACAGGCAAGGAACTCGTGGCGCGCGCGCTGCACGACTACGGCAAGCGTCGCGGCGGCCCGTTCGTGCCGATCAACATGGCGGCAATTCCGCGCGACCTGATCGAAGCCGAGTTGTTCGGCCACGAGAAGGGTGCGTTCACTGGCGCCAATTCGCGTAATCCCGGCCGGTTCGAGCAGGCCGAAGGGGGCACGCTCTTCCTCGACGAGATCGGTGATATGCCGATGGAGGCGCAAACACGTTTGTTGCGCGTCCTGCAGCAGGGCGAATACACGACAGTCGGCGGGCGTACGCCGATCAAAACCGACGTGCGCATCATCGCTGCATCTAACAAGGATTTGCGCGTCCTCATTCAACAGGGCCTGTTCCGTGAAGATCTGTTCTTCCGGCTCAATGTCGTTCCGTTGCGCCTGCCGCCGCTGCGTGAGCGGGCGGAGGACGTGCCCGATCTCGCGAGGCATTTCTTCAGCCTTGTCGCGCGCGAAGGGTTGCCACACAAGCAACTCGACACGGCAGCGCTCGATCGCCTGAAGCGTTATCGCTGGCCCGGTAATGTGCGCGAGCTGGAGAACCTCGTGCGGCGGCTTGCTGCGCTCTATCCGCAGGAGGTGATCGGGGCATCAATCATCGACGCCGAGTTGTCGCAGCCGTCGGCATCGACGACGGCGGACGCATCTACCGAAGAGAATTTGAGCGGCTCGGTGGAGCGCTATCTCGCCCGCTACCTGGGGGGCTTTGGTGACGGCTTGCCTCCACCCGGACTTTACCACCGGATTCTGCGGGAAGTGGAGACGCCCTTGGTATCGGCCGCCCTTGCGGCTACGCGAGGCAATCAGATCAAGGCTGCCGAGCTTCTGGGGGTCAACCGGAATACCCTGCGGAAAAAGATCCGAGACCTTGATATCCAGGTCTTGCGCGGTAGCCGGTAAAGCGATTAACCCCAATCCACTGCTGCCTTTCCTTTCTGTCACATTTTTGCACCAGTGTTGTCGCACGGCATCATTGATGTGTGATGTCGTCGGCTGCTGAATGGGGCATCTGATTGGGGCATATGGCCGAAACCAGCGCGAAGCTTGAAAATCCGACCGCCTCGCCGCCATTCCCGCGGCCGCCGCGCACTTGGGCAGCGTGGTTCGCTCCAGGCGCGGTCGTGCTCGCGCTCTCGTCGGCGCTCGTCACATTTCTCGTGCTGACGGGGCTCACGCCGATTGTACCGACGCATGAAGTCGTCGTTACCGTTCTGCTCGTGAACGCGGCCATGGTCGTCGTGCTGATCGGCGTGCTGGCGTGGGAGTTCATCGGGCTCGTGCGGGCGAGGCGGCGGGGGAGGGCCGGTGCCCGGCTGCATGTCCGGATCGCCCTCCTGTTCGGAATCGTTGCAGTCGTGCCCGCCATTCTGGTCGCAGTGATCGCGTCGATCACGCTCGACCGCGGCCTCGACCGCTGGTTCTCCGACCGCACCCGCGTCCTGATCTCGAACGCCGTGAACATCGCGCAGGTTTATGTGCGCGACTATTCGCTCAGCACGCGGGCCGATCTTGCCGGCATGGCCGCGGACCTGGCGAGACTACAGCCAATGCGTGAGGAGCACCCGGAGCAGTTTCGGCGCATCCTCACGGCGCAGGCGACGCTGCGCGGCTTTCCGGCCGCGATCCTCGTTCGCCGCGATCACACAATCATCGAGCGGGCCGACATTAACATCGGCCGCGAATTCCTGATTCCGCCGGGGCTCGATTTTCAAGCGGCGACGCAAGAGCAACCAATCCTGATGCTCGCAGAATCCGGCGACTATCTGCATGCGGTCGTACCCGTGCAGGGGTTCGAAGACACATATCTCTACGCGGTGCGGCCGATCGATCCGCGCGTCGTTCAATACCTGCAGCAGACACAGGAAAGCGTGATCGAGTACCAGGGACTGGAAGCGCGGCGGTTCGGCGTGCAGGTGGCTTTTGCGCTGATGTATGCCGTGATTGCGCTGATCCTGCTTTTGTCGGCGGTTTGGCTCGGCCTGAACTTTGCGAACCGGCTCGTGGCTCCGATTCGCCGGCTGATCACCGCGGCCGATCTCGTGGCTTCCGGCAATTTGTTCGTGCAGGTGCCGGTGCGGCACGCCGAGGGCGATCTCGCGAGCCTAGGCGACAGCTTCAACGCGATGACGCATGAGCTTCGTACGCAGCGCGACGATCTCATCCGGGCGAGCGATCAGATCGATGCCCGCCGCCGTTTCACCGAAGCCGTGCTCGCTGGCGTCGGGGCAGGGGTGATCGGCCTCAACCCCGAGGGAAAGATCAATATCCTCAATCGATCGGCGGAACGGTTGATCGGTCGCGATGAAGAATCGCTGATTGGCACGCCTGCAAGCGAGGCCCTTCCCGAACTTGTCGGATTGATCGAGCAGGCGCGCGACGGAATCCAGCGCGTCCAGGGTACGGTGACGGTGGTGCGGGACGGTCGGGAGCGCACCATCAATGTTCGGGTGACGAGCGAAGCTTCAGCAGAGGCGAATCATGGCTATGTGATCACGCTCGATGACATCACCGAGCTTGTGTCAGCGCAGCGGACTTCGGCGTGGGCCGATGTCGCCCGCCGGATCGCGCACGAAATCAAGAATCCACTGACTCCCATCCAGCTTTCTGCGGAACGATTGCGCCGCAAATTTGGCAAGAACCTTACCGAAGATCGCGAGGTCTTCGAACAATGCACCGACACGATTATCCGACAGGTTGGCGATATCGGCAGAATGGTCGATGAATTTTCTTCATTCGCGCGCATGCCGAAACCAGTGGTCGAGGCGCAAGATCTCGCGGAAACGGTTCGGCAGACGGTGTTCTTGATGCGCGTCGGCAATCCGGATATCGATTTCGAGAGCGAACTGCCGCAGGGTGGCATTCCCGCGCGGTTCGACAGGCGGCTGGTCTCGCAGGCGCTGACCAATCTCCTGAAGAATGCCGTGGAGGCGATCGCCGCCGTTCCAAGCGAGCAGCGACGCAAGGGACGAATTCGGGTACGGGCTGCCGTCGACGGCGAGATGGCTGTGATCGACATCACAGACAATGGCGCAGGCTTGCCCAAAGAAAATCGGGATCGGCTGCTCGAGCCGTACGTGACGACGCGGGAAAAAGGAACAGGACTTGGGCTTGCGATTGTCGCGAAGATCTTTGAAGACCACGGTGGAAGGATCGAACTGCGCGATGCTCCGGGCAATGGAGGGGATGGAAGCGGGGCGTGGATACGGGCGACGTTGCTGCTTCAAGGCAAACATTCAGGTGACCAGGAGTCGGTCAGCCAGCGCGCGACGGCAGGATAGGCCATGGCAACAGACATCCTAGTCGTTGACGACGAAGCCGATATTCGGGAACTCGTTGCGGGCATCCTGGAAGATGAAGGCTATACCGTACGCACCGCAAAAGATGCCGAGGACGCTCTCGCCGCGATCGGTGCGCGCCGCCCGAATCTCTTGCTCCTCGACATCTGGCTGGAAGGCAGCCGGCTTGACGGGTTGGCGCTTCTGGATGTCGTCAAAGGGCAGCATCCGGACCTTCCGGTGGTGATGATTTCCGGCCACGGCACGATCGAGACGGCGGTCGCCGCAATCAAGCGCGGCGCCTATGATTTCATCGAGAAGCCGTTCAATGCGGACCGGCTGGTGGTGGTGGCAAGCCGTGCTCTGGAAACGCTGCGTCTTCGCCGCGAGGTCCGTTCGCTGAAGCAGCTTGGGCCGCACGCGCAGCAACTGATCGGCACGTCGCCGGCGATGAACCAACTGCGGCAGACGATTGAGCGGGTGGCTCCGACAAATAGTCGGATCCTGATCGTCGGTCCCTCGGGCTGCGGCAAGGAACTCTGCGCCCGGATGATCCATGCGAAGTCCGCGCGCGCAGACGGCCCCTTCGTGGTGATCAACGCGGCTGCGATCACGCCGGAGCGGATGGAGAACGAGCTTTTCGGCGTCGAAGCGAACGGCGCGTCGCGCAAGATCGGCGCGCTCGAGGAAGCGGACGGCGGGACGCTCTTCATCGATGAGATCGCGGACATGCCGATGGAGACCCAGAACCGCGTTCTGCGTGTGCTTACCGAGCAGAGCTTTCAGCGCGTCGGCGGCAGCACGAAGGTGAATGTCGATGTGCGTATCATCTCGTCGACGTGCCATAACCTTGAAGCACTGGTGGCCGCCGGACGGATGCGGCAGGACCTCTATCACCGGCTGAGCGTCGTCCCCATTCGCGTGCCGCCGCTGTCAGAGCGGCGCGAGGACGTTTCTGAACTGGTCGAGTATTTCCTGGACCAGATTTCAGCGACGACGGGGTTGGCCCGCCGCAAGATCGGCGAGGATGCGCTCGCGGTGCTGCAATCGCACGATTGGCCGGGGAACGTTCGCCAACTGCGCAACAACGTCGAGCGGTTGATGATTCTCGCCGGCGGCGATCCGGAGGCGACGGTCACCGCCAGCATGCTGCCACCGGACGTGGGCTCGCTCGTTCCCAGCATGCCGAACGGTGCCGGCGGCGAGCAACTCATGAGTCTGCCATTGCGAGAGGCGCGCGAGGTTTTCGAACGGGAATACCTGGTGGCGCAGATCAATCGGTTCGGTGGGAATATTTCGCGCACGGCGGAATTCGTGGGCATGGAACGCTCGGCGCTGCACCGCAAGCTCAAGGCGCTTGGCATCGAAGACAGGCCGCGCTGAGAAGAGCAAATCGATGTCTCGCGTTGCCTATGTAAACGGGCGCTACCTTCCGCATGCGCGGGCGACGGTTCATATCGAGGATCGCGGATATCAGTTCGCGGACGGCGTTTATGAAGTCTGCGAGGTGAGGGAAGGGCAACTCGTCGACGAACGGCGGCACCTCGAACGCCTCGATCGCTCGCTTGCTGAAATCGGCATGCGCTTGCCGATGTCGCGGGCGGCTCTGCGGGTCGTGCTGCGAGAGACGCTTCGGCGAAACCGGGTGCACGACGGGTTGCTCTATCTCCAGGTCACCCGGGGCGTGGCGCCCCGCGACCACGGCTTTCCGCCGCTGGGCACGAGACCGAGCATTGTCGTTACGGCGAGGGCGGTCGACCGCGCCAAGGCAGATACCTCAGCCGAGGTCGGGATCGCAGTTGTCACCGTTCCCGAAAACCGGTGGGAACGGGTTGACATCAAGAGCATCGCCTTGCTGCCGAATGTTCTGGCGCGGCAGGCCGCCCGCGAAAAGGGCGCGCGGGAGGCCTGGTTTGTCGACAAGGATGGCTTCGTCACCGAGGGGTCGTCCAGCAATGCCTGGATCGTCACGGCGGACGGCACGATCGTCACCCGGCCGGCAACGCCGGGTATTCTCAAGGGGATTACCCGTGCGGTCGCGCTGGAAGTGGCGGCGAAGCAGGGCCTGCGGGTCGAGGAACGCCCGTTTTCTGTGGCCGAGGCGCTGAAGGCGCGGGAAGCGTTCCTGACGGCCGCGACGCAGATCGTAATGCCCGTGGTCAAGATCGACGGCCAGCAGATCGGGGACGGGCGTCCGGGGGCCGTCGCCCGGGCTTTGCGGGCGCGTTTCCACGAATCCGCAGAAAGGGGGCCCTGATGGCGGCGATTCTGCAGCATTGTCCGGCAATTCGCCGGCCCGACTGCACACAAGTATGTCTTGCGTCCATCATGGGGCTTGCCATCTAATGACGATGCTTCTCACGGTATGGGCCGTGCAGGGGCCCGTTCGCCTGGGGGCGGGCGGCAAAAAAGTAACGCTCGGCCGATAAAACAAGGAATGAACGCAATGGCGGCGGAAAGAACCCAGAACCTACAAGACACCTTTCTCAATTACGTCCGCAAGAACAAAACTCCGCTCACGATCTTCCTCGTGAACGGCGTGAAGCTGCAGGGCGTCGTTACCTGGTTCGACAATTTTTGTGTGCTGCTGCGCCGGGACGGCCATTCACAGCTCGTCTATAAGCACGCAATCTCGACTGTGATGCCGGGGAATCCGATCCAGTTGTTCGAGCCGGCCGATGAAGCGGCCACAGACAAGGTTTAGTTGGAACCACGTCGCGTAATGGAGCGAAAGGCGGGCGACCTCGGATTGCCTCCGGGGCCGCCCGAGCGCGTCGTTATCGTCGTTCCGCAACTCAAGCGCCGCTCATCGGCCACGACAGGCGGGCGAGGCATTGAGGCACGGCTCGAAGAGGCAGTTGGCCTTGCAAAGGCAATTGATCTTGAGGTCGCAAGCGCCGGGATCGTGCCGGTGGCGGTGATCCGGCCCGCTACGCTGCTTGGAAAGGGCAAGGTCGAGGAGATCGCCGGGATCGCGCGCGCGGAGCAGGCGGGGCTGGTATTCGTCGATCATGCCTTGACCCCCGTGCAGCAGCGCAACCTGGAGAAAGCCTGGAACTGCAAGGTCGTCGACCGCACGGGCCTGATCCTCGAAATTTTCGGGGCTCGTGCCCGGACGCGGGAAGGCACGTTACAAGTAGAGCTCGCGCATCTGAATTATCAGAAGAGCCGGCTCGTGCGTTCGTGGACCCACCTCGAGCGGCAGCGCGGCGGCTTCGGCTTTCTCGGTGGTCCGGGCGAGACGCAGATCGAAGCGGACCGGCGGATGATCGCTGATCGAATCCGGCGCATCGAGCAGGAGCTCGAGGGCGTGAAACGGACGCGCGATCTACACCGGAAGAACCGGCGGCGCGTTCCGTATCCGATCGTGGCGTTGGTCGGCTATACGAACGCGGGGAAATCCACGCTGTTCAACCGGCTCACTTCGGCGACGGTCTATGCCGAGAATCTTCTGTTCGCGACGCTCGATCCGACCTTGCGGGCAGTCGATCTGCCGCACGGCACGCGGGCGATCTTCTCCGATACGGTCGGCTTCATCTCGGAGCTTCCGACGCTCTTGATCGCCGCATTCCGTGCGACGCTGGAGGAAGTGACGGAAGCCGATGTGATCGTGCACGTGCGCGATGTGGCGCATGAGGATGCGGAAGCACAGGCGCAGGACGTCAACGAAATCCTGCGCTCGTTGGGCGTCGATCCCGACGACGCAGGCAAGATTGTCGAAGTGTGGAACAAGATTGACCTTCTCGATCCGGAAGCACGCGAGCGACTCGAGAACATTGCCGCACGGCGGGAGGCGGAGAGGCGACCAATCCTAGTGTCTGCGCTGACAGGAGAGGGGACCGACGCCCTGCTCGCCGCCATCGAGGACAGGGTGGTGGCGGAGCGCCCGACACTCTCACTCGCGCTTGATCCAACGGACGGTGCCGGGCTCGGATGGCTGCATCGGCAGACGGAAGTCTTGTCCCGTGAACTCGATGAGCGCGGACGGCTTGCGGTAACGGTACGGGTCGATCCGAGCAAGGTCGGTGAAGTCCGGCGGCGATTTCCATCCGCCGCGTAAAGCGCCCACGTTAACGATTACGCTCTTGTTTTTTTGGCGGCAACCCAGAGCGCTTCCATTTCGGTGAGCGTCGCTTGCTCCGGGGATCGTCCGTCTTTTTCAAGCGCGTCTTCGATCGAGCGAAAGCGGCGCTCGAATTTTACATTGGCGGCGCGTAAGGCGCTTTCCGCATCCACGCCCGCGTGTCGCGCAAGGTTAACGGCGGCGAAGAGGAGGTCTCCGATTTCCTCGGCTGCAGCCTTCGGATCATCGAGGACCGGCTCGATCTCGCGCGCTTCCTCGTCGATCTTGGCCAGCACGTCGCGCGCGTTGGCCCAGTCGAAACCCACTTTTCCTGCTTTCTCCTGGAGCTTCTGCGCGCGCATTAGCGCCGGCAGCGCGACTGGCACGCCGTCGAGCGCTCGTCGCTCTGGATGTTCGCCGCGCGCCGCGCGTTCTTCGTCCTTGATCCGCTGCCAAAGCTCCTTGACTTGATCCGGCGTATGCTGGCCGGCGTCACCAAATACATGTGGATGCCGCCGGAGCAGCTTCTCGGTGATCGCCATCACGACGTCACCAAAGTCGAAACGCTTTTCTTCCTCGGCCATCCGGGCGTGAAAGACAACCTGGAGCAAGAGATCGCCGAGCTCGTCGACGAGGCCGCGATCGAGGTCGCCGCGGGCGATCGCATCGGCGACCTCGAAGGCTTCCTCGATGGTGTATGGCGCGATGGTCTCGAACGACTGCTCGAGATCCCACGGGCAGCCGCTACCGGGCGTGCGCAGTCGCGCCATGATCTCGATAAGACGATTGATGTCGCGGGATGACTGCATAGGCGCTCACGTATCACGGCCGACGGCCGTCTGGCGCATAGCAAATAGATCGGGAAAGGCGGCGGCGGGGTTGGCCGGCGGCAGCGTCCGACCAAATCTTCGGTTCGCAGAAGACATATTATGGAACATGTCCATTGGGCCCTTTATTTTGAGCATTCTCATGCGGTCTCGCCGTTGTTTTGGGCCATATGGCCAGATTCGATTTCTGTGCAATGGCTCGAATTTTAGCGACTAGTCGTGGACTAATTTAAGGGCCGTCTGCGAGCTTTCCTTTCATTCCGCGCTGCAAGGGACGGCAAAAGCAATGCCGGTGGAAGGCGTGTTTTACCGCCGCGCACGGTTGCGTTGGCTCGTTGGGCTGATCGTGCTTCTGGCGATCGCGCCGGTGTTCGCGCTGCACCTTGTTCGCGTGCAATCCAGTCGCGATGCGCTCCTGCAGCAGGCCTATCAGCAGGCCACTACCCTTGCCGAGGGTGGCGTACGGGCGCAGCAGCAGATCGCCGCCCATGCGCGGCAATTGTTGGACGTCTTGGCACGAGTGCCGTCCGTCCGGAATGCGACGCAGGGCGAATGCGATGCGGTTTTGAAGTCCGTGCTTGGCGACGGGTATGCATGGCTGAATGCGATTTTTGTGTTCGATTCGGCGGGCCGCGGCCTCTGCGGAACCAGTCCGATTGCGCGAAGCCTGGATATCAGCGACCGCGGCTATTTCCGCGAGGCAGTTGCCACCGGTGAGTTTGCGACAAGCGGTTTGATCGTCAGCCGGTCGTCCGGCGACTTGATCCTTGCCGCGGCGCTTCCGGTGGCGACGGCTGGCGCGGCTTCTTTCGTTGTAATCGTACTGGGGATCGATTTGCCGTGGATCGAGCAGGTCCAGAAGGAAGCCAACGAGAAGTACAGCGGCATTCTGGTCGTGACCGATCGCATGGGCAATGTGATCGCGTATCGGCCGCAGGCTTCCGACGGCTTCAGCCAAGAAAAGCTTTACGATCATCCGCTGATCGGCCGTATTGCACATGGCAACGCTTCGGTATTCGAGGCCGCGGATCCCACGGGCACCGACCGGGTATTCGGCGTTGCGCGAATGCCGGAATCGGAGATTGCGGTCGCTGTCGGGTTCGATCGCAGCGAAGTGCTGAATCCGATCGAGCAATCCATACGCCATGATTTGCTTCTGCTGCTGGTTGTAGCAACCCTTTCGGTTGGCATTGCGCTGTTCACAGCCGAATTCGGGTTGTTGCGGGGCGTACGTGCGTTGAAGGACGCTGCACAGCGATTGAAAGCCGGCAAGATTGGCCTGCGGGTGAAATTGCCGAACTTCGTTGCGGCCGAGCTGCATGATCTAGCCGCCACCTACAATGCGATGACGGCCGAATTCGAACGGCTTGCTTATCTCGACCGGCTCACCGGATTGCCGAACCGGCGTTATCTCGAACGGCACTTGTCGCGCCGGGACGAGCAGGGTCGGCGCGCCCTTCCCGGCCACCAGGCCGTGTTTGCCCTCGACATCGACGGATTCAAGCCAGTCAACGACGGCTACGGCCACGCCGTCGGCGATCGCGTGTTGGCGACCATCGCGCGGCGTATCGCGAGCGTCGTTGACGAGCGCGGGCATTTCTTCCGGGTTGGCGGTGACGAGTTCGTGGTGATCGCGCCGCTGACGCGAGCGCAGAGCCGCGAGGCCGCGCGGCAGTTCGCGGAGGAGATCCGGCAGGCACTGGACCAGATCATTGAGCTTGACGGTCTGACGTTCCCCGTTGCCTGCAGCATCGGGATTGCACTGGTCCCGGATGACGCGAAGACCCTTGCAGGGGCGCTCGAGATCGCCGATGCGGCGCTTTACGAGGCGAAACGCGGTGGACGCAACCGGGTCGTGGATATGGCGCCGACGCTGGTTCCGGACATGGCGAATGGCGAGGAGTATTCAGAGGACGTTCGCGAGCTTCGCGCCTAAAGGGCGTCTCCATCCCCTATTCTTTTCTCTATTCTGGCAGTTCGATCTTCATTCCGTCGAAGGCCGGCTCGACGCCGTCCGGCAGCTTATTCCGCAGCGTTTCGTAATCGAGATCGGTGTGCAGGTTCGTCAGGATGGCACGGCGTGGGCGCATGCGATCGATCCAGCGAAGCGCGTCGTCGACGGAGAAATGGCTCACGTGCTTCGTGTAGCGGAGCGCGTCAAGTATCCAGAGATCGAGATCTTTCAGTGCCGCGACGCTTGTCTCGGGAATGTCGCTCACGTCGCAAGAATAGGCAAAATTTCCGAAGCGAAAGCCGAGCGATGAGCTCTCTCCATGCTGCTGCAGGAACGGCAGCACGGCGATCGAGCCACCCTCACCTTCGATCGTCGCGGGCCTGCCGGCGGCAAGGCGATGTTCTTCGAGAATGGGCGGATAGGCGCTGTCTTCCGGTGTGGCGAAACAATAGGCGAAGCGTGCGCGCAGGACGTCGGAGGTCGACGCGTCGACATAGACATTTACGCGGCGGCGGGTGTGAATGAAGATAGGCCGCAGGTCGTCGATGCCATGCGTATGATCAGCGTGATCGTGCGTAAACAAGACGCCGTCAATCCGCGTCACCTCGGCATCGAGCAATTGCTGCCGCAAGTCGGGCGAAGTATCGACCAGCACGGTCGTGCGTCCGCGATCCGTGACACGCTCGACCAGGAGCGAGCATCTGCGGCGGCGGTTCTTCGGGTTCGTGGGATCGCAGGCGCCCCACCCTTGCGCCACGCGCGGGACGCCGGCAGACGAGCCGCAGCCGAGGATCGTGACCACGAGCGGCATGTTCAGGCCGGCACCTTGGAGAAGAGGCGGAAGAAGTTTGTTGTTGTCGTAGCCGCAATATCCTCTGGCGTCACGCCGCGCGTCTCCGCGAGGACACGCGCGGTTTCGGCGACGTAAGCCGGCTCGTTTCGCTTACCGCGCCACGGGCCCGGCGCAAGGTACGGGGCATCCGTTTCGATGAGAATCCGATCTTCAGGCAGCCCCTTCGCAATTTCACGTAAGTCATTGCTATTCTTGAAGGTCAGGATGCCAGAGAAGGAGACGTAGCCGTCAAGGGCGATCCCGCGGCGGGCGAGATCGAGACCGCCAGTGAAGCAGTGGAGTACGAACGGAAAGGCCCCCTTCCCCGTCTCCTCCTCGAGGATTCTTGCAACATCATCGTCGGCATCGCGTGCGTGAATGACGAGCGGGAGGCCGGTTTTACGGGCGGCGGCGATATGGGTGCGGAAACCCTTTTCCTGCACGTCGCGCGGGCTGTTGTCATAGTGGTAGTCCAATCCCGCCTCGCCGATCGCCACGATCTTCTCACCGGCCGTAATCGCAGCCAGTTCGTCGGCGGTCACGTCGGGCTCCTCGTCGGCGTGGTGCGGATGCGTACCAATCGAGCAATAGACGTCATCGTATTTGTTCGTGATCGCTTGCAGTTTGTCGAACTGCCGAACCCGAGTGCTGATCGTCACCATGCGGCCGATACCGGCCTTGC
>Ga0180222_1002093_pt1 | contig 17380 bp, 13 predicted proteins | sample eDN5th37CKraftOP_FD_151336 | JGI IMG/M metagenome (GOLD analysis project Ga0180222, IMG submission 151336) | Enriched Organic Plus compost microbial communities from Emeryville, California, USA - eDNA 5th pass 37_C Kraft OP (version 2) (version 2) ... | reverse complement strand
CGAACTGCTGCCGCGGTTCGACACCATCACCTACCGCGAGGTGTCCGAACGTGTCGCCGCGCTGGTCCGTGCCATCCACGACGATGTGCGGCCGGGTGACCGGGTATGCGTATTGGGCTTTGCCAGTGCCGATTACGCCATCATCGACATGGCGACGATGCACCTCGGCGCGGTGGCTGTCCCGCTGCAGACCAGCGCCCCGGCCGGCCAACTCAGACCCATCGTCGCCGAAACCGAGCCGCGCCTGATCGCGTCGAGCATCGGCGACGTGGACACCGCGGTCGACCTGGTGCTCACCGGCCATGCGCCGGCCAGGCTCGTTGTCTTCGACCACCACCCGGCGGTGGACGACGAACGTGAAGCGCTGCACAGCGCGCGTCAGCGGCTCAGCGCCGCGGGCGCGCAGGTGGTGATCGAACCGCTGGTCGATCTGATCGATCGCGGACGCTGTGCACCAGACGTGCCTTATCACGTTGAGGACGAGGATGATCCGCTGCGTCTGCTCATCTACACGTCCGGCAGCACCGGTGCGCCGAAAGGCGCGATGTACCCCGAGCGTCTGGTGGCGAACTTTTGGCGCCGGTCGCGCTGGAACTGGGGCGGCATGACCGCCCAGCCGTCGATCACCCTGAATTTCATGCCCATGAGCCACGTGATGGGTCGCGGCATCCTGTACGGAACACTGGGACACGGCGGCACTGCGTATTTCACCGCGCGCAGCGACCTTTCGACGCTGTACGAGGATCTCGCGCTCGTGCGGCCCACCGAACTGAACTTCGTCCCGCGGGTGTGGGACATGCTCTTCGGGACCTACCAGAGTGAGGTTCGGCGCCGAGCCGCCGAGGACGGCCTACCTGCGCACACCGAAGCCCTCGACGCCGACGTGAAGGCGAATCTGGCACAGCGCCTGCTCGGTGGCCGGTATCTCCTGGCGATGACGGGCTCAGCGCCGATCTCGGCCGAGAACAAGGCGTTCGTCGAAGACCTCCTCGATCTCCATCTCATCGAGGGGTACGGCTCGACCGAGGCGGGCATGGTGTTCGTCGACGGCACCGTGCGGCGTCCGGCCGTGATCGACTACAAGCTTGCCGACGTGCCCGACCTGGGGTACTTCCACACCGACCAACCGCACCCGCGAGGCGAACTGCTCGTCAAGACCCGGGACCTGTTTCCCGGGTACTACAAGCGACCGGAGGTCACCGCCGACGTCTTCGATCCCGACGGCTTCTACCGCACAGGAGACGTCGTGGCACAGGTCGGCCGCGATCAGCTGGTCTACCTCGACCGCCGCAACAACGTACTGAAGCTCTCCCAGGGCGAGTTCGTGACGGTGTCGAAACTTGAGCCGTTGTTCGGCGACAGCCCACTGGTGCGTCAGATCTACATCTACGGCAACAGCGCACGCGCCTACCTCCTGGCCGTCGTCGTGCCCACTGAGGACGCGCTGCGTCACAACGATCCCGACCAACTGAAACAGGCGATCACCACGTCCTTCCAGGAGATCGCCAGATCAGCCGGGCTGCAGTCCTACGAGATCCCCCGTGATTTCGTCATCGAGACAACGCCGTTCACACTCGAGAACGGAATGCTCACCGGTATCCGCAAGCTGGCCCGCCCGAAACTGAAGGCACACTACGCCGAACGGCTCGAAGCCCTCTACGCCGAACTGGCCGACAAGCAGGCCGACGAACTGGCGGCCCTGCGTCGCAACGGCGCGCAGCGGCCGGTGCTGGAAACCGTCAGCCGCGCGGCCGCTGCGGCTGCTCGGGGCGACGGCCGACACCCTGGCACCCGACGCGCACTTCACCGATCTCGGCGGAGATTCCCTGTCGGCATTGACTTTCGGCAACCTTCTGCAGGAGGTCTTCGGCGTCGAGGTACCAGTCGGCGTGATTGTCAGCCCGGCCAGTGACCTGCATTCCATTGCGACATTCATCGAGGCGCAACGCGAAGCAGGTGCGGTCAGGACGACGTTCGCGTCGGTGCACGGCCGTGACGCCACGCAGGTGCGCGCTGCCGACCTCACCCTGGAGAAGTTCCTCGACCACCAAACGTTGACCGCGCCGCGGTCGGCGCCGAGTGCCGACGTGCGCACGGTGCTGCTGACCGGGGCGACCGGTTTTCTCGGGCGCTACCTGGCCCTGGAGTGGCTCGAGCGGATGAGCGAGGTCGGCGGCACCGTGATCTGTCTCGTACGGGCCAAGGACGACGCGTCGGCCCGCCGCCGGCTCGATCGGACATTCGACAGCGGCGATCCAGAACTGCTGCACCACTATCTGGATCTGGCCGACCGGCACCTGCGGGTGATCGCGGGGGACAAGGGCGAAGCGAACCTGGGGCTGGACCCGGGTACCTGGCAACAACTTGCCGACACGGTGGACGTCATCGTCGACCCCGCGGCGCTGGTCAACCACGTGTTGCCGTACCAGGAGTTGTTCGGCCCCAATGTCGTGGGCACGGCCGAACTGATCCGGCTTGCGCTGACGACGAAAGCGAAGCCCTACACGTATGTGTCGACCATCGGCGTGGGAGACCAGATCGAACCGTCGATGTTCACCGAGGATGCCGACATCCGGACCGTCAGCGCGGTGCGTGCCATCGACGACAGCTACGCGAACGGATACGGCAACAGCAAGTGGGCCGGAGAGGTGCTGCTGCGGGAGGCCCATGACCGGTGTGGGCTGCCGGTCGCGGTGTTCCGCTGCGACATGATCCTGGCCGACACCACATGGGCGGGCCAGCTCAACGTGCCGGACATGTTCACGCGGCTGATGCTGAGCCTCGTCGCAACGGGCATCGCGCCCGGTTCGTTCTACGAACTCGACGCGCACGGAAACCGGCAGCGCGCACACTACGACGGCCTGCCGGTCGGGTTCATCGCCGAGGCGATCGCGACCCTGGGAGCCGCTGCGGCCGACGGATTTTCGACATACCACGTGATGAACCCGCACGATGACGGTATCGGTCTGGACGAATTCGTCGACTGGCTCGACGAGGCGGGGTACCCGATCGAGCGCATACCGGACTACGCCGCGTGGCTGCAACGGTTCGACACGGCGCTGCATGCGCTGCCGGACGCGCAACGCCAGGCGTCGCTGCTGCCGCTACTGCACAACTACCAGCACCCCGAGAAGCCGATCCGTGGGTCGCAGGCACCCACGGATCGGTTTCGGGCAGCGGTGCGTCAGGTGAAGATCGGTGCGGGTGAGGGCAGCCGGGATATTCCGCAGGTGTCCGCGCCGATCATCGTCAAGTACGTCACCGATCTGCAGAAGGTCGGCCTGTTGTAAGGGGCGGCGGCGGCCGTCTTGATCGACGACGGCTCCCGTCGTGGCCGGAGTGGTCCTTCAGGAGCACCATTGCGTCCGGCGATCCGAAAGCGGTAAAGTGGCTAAGCCGCTTTACCGAAGGAGGATTGCGGATGCCGGTACGGCTTGGAATCGGGATTCCCACCACCATCGGTCCGCCCCGTGCGCCCGAGCTGTCGCGATGGTGTCGGGAAGCCGAAGAACGTGGAGCCAGCAGCCTGTCCTGCGTGGACCGCCTCAATTACCCGAACCTTGACTCTTTCCTGGCCCTCGCCGCGGCGGCTGCCGTCACCCACACGGTCCGGCTCCTCGCCACGGTCGTGGTCGCGCCCCTGCGCGGCAATGGGGAGCTGCTCCGAAAACAGCTCGCCAACCTGCACCACTTCTCCGGTCGCCGCTTCGACGTCGGTCTGGGTGTCGGTCGGCGCGACGACGACTACGTCGCCTCCGACGTCGACTTCTCCACTCGTGGAAAGCGGTTCGACGCCCAACTCGACCGGCTCTTCGGGACTGGCGAAGACAAGAGCCCCGAGCTTCCCTGTGTGATGTTCGGCGGACAGAGCCCGGCGACCCTTCGGCGAATTGCCCGGTGGGGCGGAGGGTGGGTCTCGGCGGCCGGGCTGGGCGGGCTGCAATCGACCATCGAGTTCTCCCAGCAGGTCCACGAAGCCTGGTCGAGCGCAAATCGGCCCGGAAAACCACGATTGGTCGCCCTCGCGTACGCGGCAGTCGGGAAGCAGGCGGCCACCCACGCCCGCACCCACATGCAGGAGTACTACGGGTTCCTCGGTACCGAGGGTGTCGATCGGCTCACCCGCCAGGTCATCAAAGGACACGATCAACTCACCGACGCCCGCGGCCGACTCGCCGACGCCGGGTTCGACGAACTCATCGTGCTCCCGACCTCCGACTCACTGGACCAACTCGCGCTCCTCGACGAATCCACCGCATAAGCCCAGGTGAAAGACCTCTATGAAAGGAACGCAGACGATGCACGACGGTCCGACGGCCATGTACATCAACGGCGAATGGGTCGCCGAGGGGGAGAACGGCACAACCACTCTCACCGCACCGTTCGACGGACGCGAGTTGGCCGTCATCCCCGTCGGAGGGCGCCGCGACGTCGAACGCGCGGTGCAGGCCGCCCACAATGCGCGACGTACAGGTCTCCCGCTGGACCGGCGGCTGACCATCCTTGAGGCGGTGGCGGCGTCGATCGCCGCGCGCAGCGAGGATTTCGCCCGCGCGATCGCGCTCGAATGCGCCAAACCCATCAAGACCGCACGCGCGGAGGTGCTGCGCGCGATCGATACGATCAAGTTCTCGGTCGCCGCCGCACGCACACTCGGTTCGGAGAGCGTGCCGCTCGACGCCACGGCGGCGGGTGCGGGCAAGGTCACCTTCACCAAACGTGTCCCCGTCGGGGTCGTGGCCGCGATCGCGCCGTTCAACTTCCCGCTCAACCTCGTGGTGCACAAGGTCGCACCCGCACTTGCGGTGGGATGCCCGGTTGTCCTCAAACCCGCGACCCAGACACCGTTGTCGGCCCTGCTGCTCGCCGAGGTGTTCCATGAGGCCGGACTTCCGGCGGGGTGGCTCAACGTCGTCTGCGGATCAGGAGCGGAGGTCGGCGGGGCGCTCGCCACGCATCCCGATGTCGCGTACGTGACGTTCACCGGGTCGCCCCAGGTGGGCTGGGGCATCGCCGAGGCTGCGCCCAAGAAGAAGGTCCGCCTGGAACTAGGGTCCAACGCGCCGCTGATCGTCGACCGCGAGTCCGACTGGGAAGCCGCGGCCGATCAGGCCGTCTTCGGGGCGTTCGTGCAGGCCGGCCAGTCCTGCGTGTCGACACAGCGCATCTTCGTCCACGAAGACGTTGTCGACGCGTTCACCGAGCGTATGGCGGCTGCGACCCGGGGCCTGGTGGTCGGTGATCCACTCGACGAGACCGTCGACGTCTCCGCCGTCATCAACGAGGGCGAGGCCATCCGGGTGGAGAAGTGGATCGCCGAAGCAGAAGCCGGCGGAGCGAAAGTCGTTGTGGGAGGGGGGCGCTCCGGCGCAGTTGTGACACCCACGATCATCCGGGGTGTCGACCCGGCCGCCAAGGTGCAATGCCAGGAAGTGTTCGGTCCGGTGGTGACGGTCAACTCGTTCGCCGAGTTCACCGAGGCCCTCGCCGCGGCGAACGACTCCGTGTTCGGCCTCAACGCCGGCGTGTTCACGACGAATCTTCGGCATGCGCTGCAGGCGATCGAGGAGCTCGAGTTCGGAAGCGTCTACATCAACGATGTGCCCACCGTCCGCGCTGATCAGCAGCCGTACGGCGGGGTCAAGGAATCGGGAAACACGCGGGAGGGTCCGCGGTACGCGATGGAGGAGATGACCGAGCTGAAATTCATCACGCTCCGTTGAACGGTCGGCTCACCGGACATTCCTGCCCGCGGAACTACCATGGTCGGAGTTTTGGTGACTGAGGAGTGTCAATGACGCGTGGCGGGCCATCGAGGTCGGAGAGCAATGCGGCTGCTCGCCGGGCAATGGACGAGCGGTATCGCCAGAGCTTTCAGCTCGAGCCCGTCACGCGGATCGCCGACCGGGTCGCCGACCAGGTGCGCGATTACATCGTGGCCAACGATCTGGAGCCCGGTGCCCGGCTGCCATCCGAGCGCCGACTCGCCGAGCTCGTGGGAAGTTCGCGCCCCACGGTCAGCCAGGCGCTCCGAAGCCTGTCCGTGACCGGGCTGATCGAGATACGGCCGGGTGCAGGGGCTTTCGTCCTGCGCAAACCCACCACCGCGGTGGGCACAGGTCTGCAGATGATGATCGAGCTGGAGCCGGACAGCATCGGCGAGGCCGTGGACATGCGCCATCTGCTGGAGATGGCCGCCATGGAACGCATCACGACAAGGCCCACGCTTGACCTCGGCAGCATCGACGAGGCGCTGGAGCGCCTGCGGGCGGCCAAAGGGAGTGCGGCGGAATGGATCGCGGCCGATACCAACTTCCACGTCACGTTCATCCGTCTCGCCGAGAACCGCTTCTTGACCAGTGTGTTCGAGAGTGTCCACGATGCGGTGGTCGCGAGGGCCTACCAGAGCTGGATCGTCGCGAACGAACCACCACCCTGGCTGGCCGGCAAGGAGTTCGCGGCTCAGATCGCCCTGCATGAACCGATCGTCGCTGCCCTGCGCGCAAATGACGGCGCGCAATTGGTTGCGGCGTTGACGCGCCATCAGAAAGCTCTCGAAGCGCATATGCGTCTTCACGGCTGACTCGTCCCTCGCGCCGAGAACGGCTCGCGCATCTCGAAAGCCGGTCCCCATCCGGGGACCGGCTTTTCCATGTCACTGACGGCCGGCTGAAAGCTTTGTCCCCGTTCTGGATTGATCTTCTTCAGACGGTTGACATCCGTGTGGCACCAGACACACAATAGCGGCTAAGCGGCTAGGTGGCTTAGCCAAATTGGAGGAAGCAATTGTCTACATGCACCATCCCCGCAGCGACGCCGGTGACCGGTGATCGTCAGTGGAGCGATGACGACATCCGACGTGCGGCGTGGCGCATCCGCCGGCGAGCACTCGACATGGTGGCGCGGGAGGGGTTCGGCTACCTGGGCCAAGCACTCTCGGCGGCCGAGCTTTTCGCGTCGCTGTATGTCGGCGCACTGACCCCCGATGACGAACTCGTTGTGTCACCTGGGCATTACGCGATCGCCCACTATGCCGCGGGAGTCGAGGTCGGACGTATCGACGAGGCCGAGCTGGCGACCTACGGCGTCGACGGTTCGAGGCTGGAGTCCATCGGAACCGAACGCACTCCGGGCCTATCGGTCACGTGTGGATCGCTCGGACAAGGGCTGTCGGTCGCCGCGGGGCTGGCGCTCGGCGCGAAGCTGCAGGACGCCTCGAAGTTCACCTACGCCGTGGTCAGCGACGGCGAGATGGAAGAGGGGCAGACCTGGGAAGCCGCGCTGTTCGCAGCGCACCACGGATTGTCCAAACTGATCGTCCTGCTCGACCGCAACGACAGCCAGGTCGACGGCCCGACGCACACGGTCACCACGCTCGAGCCGGTGACCGACAAGTGGGCGGCGTTCGGCTGGGACGTGCGCGCCGTCGACGGACATGACGTCGGACAACTTCGCGCCGCTGTGCGCGCGGCGCAAGAGACGTCGGCACCATCGGTCATCGTCGCCAAGACCTGGACGCTCTCGGGCCTCGACCACATCCTTCCCGACGAGGCCGACGGCCACTTCCTCAAGGTCTCACCCGATCAGATCGCGCAAGCACGCAAGCACCTGGTCGAGGCCGAGAAGGAGGCACGAAAAGTCGAGCCCGCTCCGTGGGGTGACCGTGAGGAGGCACGGGCATGAGGGTGGTGCAATCCCTTCGCGCTCCCTACGCCACCGTGCTGAAGCCCTATGGTTCGGCACTCGTGAATCTGGCGAGGCAGAAATCGAACATCGTCTGCCTCGGGGCCGACCTGACCCGTCAAACCGAGACCGATCTGTTCCGCGACCAACTCGGCGACCGATTCTTCAACGGCGCCATGAGCGAACAGAACCTCATGGGCGTGGCGGCCGGCCTTGCGCGGACCGGCCATCAGGTGTTCGTGAACACGTTCGGCGTGTTCGCGACGCGACGCCCCTACGAGCAGGTCGCGATGCAGATCGCCTATGCCAACCTCGACGTGAAGATCGTCGGGCTGATGCCGGGCCTGTCGACGCCGGGCGGACCCAGCCATCAGGCAACCGACGACATCGCCCTGATGCGCGCGCTGCCGAACATGACGGTGATCGACGTCGCGGACGCGCGTGAGATCCCGCAGGCCGTCACCGCGATCTCCGAGATCGCCGGCCCGGTGTACATGCGGCTCAAGCGCGGCGAGATACCGGTCCTGTTCGACGAGGACCATCGCCTGGACCTCGACAACGTGGTGGTGGTCGACGGTGAGGCCGACGAGCGCGAACCCGTCGACCTCACCATCTTTGCGACGGGCATGATGGTCGCGACCTCACTCGCCGCGGCGGACGCCCTTCGCGGCATCGGGATCTGCGTCAACGTTGTCAACGTCGCGTGCCTCAAGCCCCTCGACACGGCCGGTGTCCTTCGTGAGGCGCGCCGTTCGGCAGCGGTCGTCACGGCGGAAAACCACAGTGTGATCGGAGGACTCGGCAGCGCGGTCGCCGAGGTGATGGCCGAGGCGGGACTGGCGGTTCCGCTTCGCCGAGTCGGTATCCAGGACACCTTCGCGCGCGCGGCGAGTGCGCGCTATCTGTTCGAGCACTACGGCTTGAGCAGCCAGTACCTGGTGGACAACGCCGCCGCGCTGTGCGGGCGCGACGCGCCCTATCCGCAGGTTGTCGAAGTGCCTCAGGAGGTCGGCGCCTACTCGCCGGTCTGAGACGCCCTCGAACGTCGGAAGTCAAAACCGTTAGGAGAAGAATGTGAGTGCAACCGATACCAGCCTGCCCACGGGCTGGCGGCCGAGTGAACTGGGGGCCCACGCCGTGCCGGTGGGCTCGCCGGGGACCACCATGGCGGTCGACTGGGAGCGCCGGATCGACTTCGATCGCCTTCGCACCCAGCGGCTCACCCGAGCCCTCGACGCCCTCGAGCGCAGTGAGCTCGGGGCGCTGCTGCTCTTCGACATGAACAACATCCGCTACACGACGGCCACTCACATCGGAAACTGGGCCAGGGACAAGCTGTTCCGGATGGCGCTTCTGATCCGTGGTCAGGCACCGATCCTGTGGGACATCGGTTCGGCCGCGCGGCTGCACCAGATGCAGGCTCCGTGGCTGCCGCAGGAGAGCTGGCGGGCCGGGCTCTCGACGTGGCGCGGCGCGATCGACGACGAGGTCGGGGTGCAGACCGGAAACGCGAAGAAGGTCGCCGACCTCCTGCGCGAGCACGGCCTGGCCAACGATCCCGTCGGCGTCGACGTGGTTGAACTTCCCATGCTCAAAGCCCTTGAGGCCGAGGGTCTCACAATCGTCGACGGTCAGGGCCTCATGCTCGACGTCCGATCGATCAAGACCGTCGACGAGATCGCCCTGCTGGACCACGCCGCTGCGTGCGTCGACGCGGCCTACGAGGAGCTTTACAAGTTTCTCCGCGTGGGCGTCAAAGAGAACGAGACCGTCGCACTGGTCAACAAGGTCCTCTACGAACTGGGCAGCGAAGAGGTCGAGGCCGTCAACGCCATCAGCGGCGAGCGGTGCAGCCCACACCCACATGTGTTCAGCGACCGCATGATCCGCCCGATGGACACCGCGTACTTCGACATCGTCCACTCGTACATGGGTTACCGGACGTGCTACTACCGCACGCTGAATGTCGCAGGGGCGACACGTGCCCAGCGTGATGCGTACAAGCGTGCGCGCGAATACATCGACCTGGCCATCAGCGAGGTGAAACCGGGTGTGCTTACCTCCGACATCGTCAAGCACTTCCCGGCCGCACAGGAATTCGGCTTCGCCAGCGAGGAAGAGGCGTTCGGGCTGCAGTACTGCCACGGCGTCGGACTCTCGGTCTGGGAGAAGCCGCTGATGAGCCGCTACCACTCCTTCGACCATCCGGTCGAGATCAAGGAGGGAATGGTGTTCGCGCTCGAAACCTACTGGCCGACTGCAGACGGGTCCTCGGCGGCGCGCATCGAGGAGGAGGTCGAAGTGACCGCAACCGGAGCCAGGGTGATCACCCGTTTCCCGGCTGACGAGCTTCTCGTGGCCGGCACCAGGTACTGGAACGGCTTCGATTTCCCCGAGATCAAGGCGCCGATCGGGAGGGGTGTCGCCTCCGGGGTGGCCGCGACCAACGGGGCGGGCGCGAGCTGATGTCGTGACGGAACACCTGGAAATGTCGGACACACGAACGATGTGCATGCGCGCTCTGGCGGTTGCCTGTGCGCTCACCGGCCTGCTGGTGATCTCGTCGACGGCCTGTTCTGGTGGACGTGCTGTCGTCGCGGACAGCGTCGGTGCCGAATCGGTCCTGCGCGACGTGGATTTCGTGCAGGGACCGATGATCATGGTGCGTCCATCATGGCTGCGGTAACGCGTGACGCGGACGTGCAGCGGGTCGGATTCCTCGGTCTGGGGAACATGGGTCGTCCTATGGCGAGACGGCTGGTGGCGTCGGGAACTCCGCTCACGGTCTACAACCGGACGGCGGCCAAGTGCGCGGAATTCGCCGATCTAGGTTGCGAAGTCGCCGAGTCAGTGGCCCGGATGGGCCACTGCTCGGTGCTTCTCACCATGCTCGGAACCGACGATGACGTGGCGCAGGTGTACCTCGGCGATGACGGGCTCGTGGCCAACGCCCGTGCGGGTGCGGTGCTCGTCGACTGCTCGACCATCTCGCCCGACATGTCGGCGCGCGTGCGGGCGCGGTGTGACCGAGCGGGCGTGCACTTCTTGGCGGCGCCCGTCGCGGGAGGCCCGCCGGTCATCGAAAGTGGTGGCCTCGCAATGGCAGTCAGCGGTGACCGACAGGCCTTCGAACATGCCGCAGACGTTCTTCGCGTCGTCGCGCCCAATCTCATCTACGTGGGCCCGGGCGATACCAGTCGCCTGGTGAAGATCTGCCACAACCTCCTGGTCGCCGCGACTTTGGAAGTGCTGGGGGAGTTGTGTGTCCTCGCTGAATCCCATGGGGCGAGTCGTCAGGCTCTGCTGTCCTTCCTGCGCAGCACGGCGATCAGCAGCCGCTTCATCGAGTACAAGGCGCCACTGCTGGAATCCCTCGATTTCACACCGGCATTCACCAGCAGCCTCATGCAGAAGGATCTCGAGTTGGGCCTCGGGTTGGCGGGTCAGGCCGACGTGACGATGCCGGTGACCGCCCAGGTGCACGCGACGTACCGGGCCGCCAACGAGTCCGGGCTCGCCGAACTGGACGCCGCGGCGGTCTACCTGTACCTCGCCGGTTCTAACCCGCCTGAGCGAGCAGGTGGTGGCGACGACCGATCCGGTCGAAACGGCGGGCCCGCTCGGCCAGACGGCGCGCCGGATCCTCACCGGTGAGCGCCCACAACTCCGCCTGTATGGCCGCACCCGTCCGGCGGCTGAACATCTCGGGTTCGCTTGCGGCGTCGGGATGCTCGGCGATGATGCGGTCGACGAGGCCGTGCTCGAACAGGTCTGTCGAGCGCACGCCTTGTTGTTCGGCCATCTCGGCGGCATGAGCGGTGTCGCGGTGCAGGATGGCGCTGGCACCCTCGGGCGGAAGAGGGGACAGCCATCCGTGCTGCGCGGCCAGGACACGATCGGCCGGCACCAGGGCCAGCGCGCCGCCGCCGGTGCCCTGACCGAGCAGCACCGACACCGTCGGCACGGGAAGACTGACCATCTCGGCGATACACCGGGCGATCTCCCCGGCCAGGCCGCCCTCCTCGGCCTCCTTCGACAGTGCCGCCCCGGCGGTGTCGATGACGGTCACCAGGGGCAGGTCGAGGTCGGCGGCCAGGCGCATGCCGCGGCGCGCCTGTCGTAGCGCGCCGGGTCCGAGCGGTGTCTGCGGGGTCTGCCCGCGACGGTCCTGACCGAGCACCACACACGGCAGATGCCCGAACCGGGCCAGCGCGAGGAGCAGGCCGGGATCGGTTTCACCCTGCCCGGTTCCGCTGAGCGCGAGGACGTCACCGGCCGCGTGGTGCAGGAGTTCGCGCACACCGGGTCGGTCCTCGCGACGCGACGCGCACACCGACTGCCACGCGGGGACGTCGACGCCCACCGACACTTTCGCGGTGGCGGGTGCCTGCGTGGTCCGTCGCGCACGCATCATGACGCTCAGGGCCCGGTCGACCACCTCGGGCAACCGGTCGAGCGGCAGCACCCCGTCGATCAGCCCGCACGCCTCGAGGTTCTCGGCGGTCTGGACGCCTTCGGGGAACGGCGCGTCGTAGAGCGCCTGGTACACGCGCGGGCCGAGGAAGCCGATCATCGCGCCCGGTTCGGCAAAAGTGATGTGTCCCAACGATCCCCACGAGGCGAACACGCCACCTGTGGTGGGATGGCGCAGGTACACCAGATAGGGCAGGTGCGCGGCCTTGTGGTCGACCACGGCCGCGGTGATCTTGACCATCTGCAGGAAGGCGGCCGCGCCCTCCTGCATGCGGGTGCCACCCGAGGTGGGCAGCGCGAGCAGCGGCAGTTTCTCCGCGGTCGCGCGGCGGATCGCGGCGGTGAGCCGCTCGCCCGCGGCGATGCCGATCGATCCGCCGAGGAAGCGGAAGTCGCACGCAAGCAGGGCAATCCGGTGACCTTGTACGTAGGCTGCTCCGGTGATCACGGCCTCGTCGAGACCGGTGACAGCGCGTGCGTGCGCGAGGTCCCGCGCATAGACGGGATCGAGATCCTCATCGGTGACGGGGGAGTCCCATGAGGTCCACGAGCCGTGGTCGACCACCGTGGTGATCACCTCGTGCGCGGCGGTCATCGCCGTCCTGCCGTGAGCTCGTCGATCAGGTGGTTGTCGGCGCCCAGCACGGGCGGGGCACTGTGGTCCCGTCGCGTGCGCTCGGGACCCGCGACATCGAAGAAGCGCAGCGGCGGCCCGGGCAGGGTGATCTTGCCCAGGGTTGCGTGGTCGACGTCGATGAGCAGTCCCTGCGAGCGGGTCTGCTCCCATTCGTAGACCTCGCGCAGGTTCCTGATCCGTCCGGCCGGCACCCCGATCTCGTCGAGGATGCCGAGCAGTTCGTCGGTGGAGTACAGCGAGAACACGCTCTGGACAAGCTCATTGACGCGTTTCTGGTTGGCGACGCGCTCGGGGTTGGTCTCCATACCGGGGGCGTGTGCGTCGAGGTGGAAGCCGTCGCAGAAGCGCTTCCACAGACCCTCGCTGCCGACAGCGATCTGGACGGCGCCGTCGGCGGTGTCGAACAGGCCGTACGGGCAGATCGACGGATGGTGGTTGCCGGTTGCCTCACCGATCTGCCCGGCGACCGTCCACTTGGTGCCCTGGAAGGCGTGTACACCCACCACAGCCGCGAGCAGCGACGCGCGGACCACCTGACCGCGTCCGGTGCGGGCGCGTTCGTTGAGGGCGGCCAGCACACCGAAGGCGCCGTACATGCCCGCGAGCAGGTCGGCGATCGGCACCCCGACGCGTTGCAGGTCATGGGGATTGGCCCCGGTCAGTGACATCAGGCCCGCCTCGCCCTGGGCGATCTGGTCGTACCCGGCGCGGCCGGCCTCGGGCCCGTCGTGCCCGAACCCGCTGATCGACAAGATGATCAGACGCGGGTTGAGTTCTTGCAGCACCTCTTCGGAGAAGCCGAGCCGGTCCAGCACGCCGGGGCGGAAGTTCTCAATGAGCACGTCGGCGCGGCGGAGCAGTTCGGTCAGCGCGTCACGGCCCGACGGGCTCTTCAGATCGAGCGTCACGGACTTCTTGTTGCGGTTGGCGCTCAGGAAGTAGGTCGATTCCCGTTCTGCCCCAGCAGTTTCGATGAACGGCGGTCCCCAGCCCCTGGTGTCGTCGCCGCCGCCGGGACTTTCGACCTTGATGACGTCGGCGCCGAGGTCGCCCAGCATCATCGCGGCGTGCGGACCGGCGAGCGCTCGGGTGAGGTCGACGACCGTGAGGTCGGCCAGCGGGCCGGCCGACAGGGCCAACTGCGGTCCGTCGCCTGGGTGGATGGTGTCCGTCATGGGTGCCTCCCCGGATCGGTATGGCTTGGAGAACTAGTGGCTGAGTGGACTAGCCAATCCAGCACAACACCGCCTGCCGCCGAAGTCAACAGGTCGCACGGGAAAAGTGAAGTGACCTGAGCCACAAAGAAATTCGCTGAAATTCGATATCAAGTCACGCTGATACGACGAATGCCCGAGGCGGAGTCCGCCTCGGGTCGATTCGCCTCATGGGGTGGTTACAGCCAGCCGGGCAGGACCAGCACGGCCCACGCCACCAGCGGTCCGATCGCGATCACCAGTCCGCTGTACTTGAGGATCTGCCGGTAGAACACGTCGCGATCCACGCCTTGGGCGTTGGCGAGCACCAGGGCGCCGTTGGTCGAGAACGGGCTGACGTCGACGATGGTCGAGGCGATCGCGAGTGCGACGACCACCCCGATCGGTCCGATGTCACCGGCCAGCAGCAGCGGAACCGCAAGGGGGATGGTGGCTCCCAGGATCGCGGTCGAGGATGCGAACGCCGAGACGATCCCGCCGAGGTAGCACAGCAGCAGCGCCACCAGAAGCGGCATGCCGAGCTTCGCAACGCCGTTGCCGACCCATTCGACCGTGCCGGCCTCCTGCAGGACGCCCACGAAGGTGAGCACGCCGCCGATCAGCAGCACCGTGGACCAGCTGATCTGCGACACCGCGCCCTTTTGGGCCTTGGGCGAGGCGAGGGCCAGCACCGCGGCCACGGTCATCGCGACGAAGCCGACGTCGAGGTCGAGGATCAGCGAGAACAGCCCGAGCGCGCCGAGGCCGATGAGCGTGAGGATCTGGTCGAAGGATGCCGCGCGTCGGGGCAGGGGGCTGGTTGGCGTGTTCGGCGGTGCGGTCAGCGTGGCCGCCGAGGCCTGCGTGCCGTGGCCGGAGAAAACCGGGCTGCCCCCGCCCGACGGTGCGGAGCCACCACCGCCCGTGGAGCCTCCCGGGCCTCCGGTGCCGTCGGCCTCGATCGCGCCGTCACCTTCGAAGCTCGCGGTGGTCTGCCCGAGCAGTTTGCGGCCGCCCAGGAAGATGAACAGCAGAACGCCGATGGCGGCGTTGAAGAAGAAGCTGCCGAGGAACAGCGCCAGCGGGCTGTTGAGTAGGCCGGCCTTGGCGACGATGTTGTTGACGGTGACGCCGTAGATGCTGATGGGGGAGAACCCGCCGGCCTGGGCGCCGTGGATGACCATCATGCCCATCAGCAGGGCGTTGATGCGGTATTTGCGGGCGAAGGTCAGCGCGATCGGCGCGATGATGGCGACCGCGGCGGGTCCGAGGGCGCCCAGTGCGGTCAGCACCGCGGTGATGCCGAACATCACCCACGGTATGAAGGCCACACGGCCTCTGACCAGGCGTAACGCGCCGCGGACCATGAGGTCCACGGTGCCGTTGTTCTGCGCTATGGCAAACAGATAGGTGACGCCGACCAGCGTCAGGAACAAATCGCTGGGAAACCCGGCGATGATGTCGTCGGTATCCATACCGACGGCGATCGTGCCGACGAGGAAGGCGGCGACGAAGCCCAGCGTGCCCATGTTGATGGGGAGCAGCGTCGCCGCTGCGAACATCGCGATGAGGGCAAGAATCGGGATCAGTTCGAGCGGCATCGGGAACTCCGAACGTCGTGCGAGCGGTGAACCAGTGGAGCACTGGCCTAGCCAGTACACCAGTGGGACGAATCACTGTCAATAGGCGGGTGTGAGCCGTCCTACTCATCCTGTCACTGGTCGGCGGGTATTGTTTGGTTCAGAGAGTGGGTGAGCTAGTGGCTGAGCAACTGAGACCAGTAACGCGTCCGCGGCTCTACGAGGTCATCGTCGAGCAGTTGTGCGCATACATCTACAGCAATGAGATGGAGCCGGGGGATCGGCTGCCCGCCGAGCGTGACCTGGCGGCCAAGCTGGGGGTGAGCCGTGCGTCGCTCAGCCAGGCGCTCGTGGCCCTCGAGGTGCAGGGCGTGCTGTCGGTACGGCACGGCGACGGCGCGATCCTCATCCGCAGGCCCACCGAGGAGGGCTCCATCCGGGCCCTGCGTGAGCACGCCGACCGTATCCCCGACATCATCGAGGCCCGCGAGGCACTCGAGGTCAAGCTCGCCGAACTCGCGGCGGCGCGGCGCACCGACGCCGAGATGGCGGCGATCGACGCGGCCATCGCGACGATGGAAAAGGAAGTCGAAGCCGGCGAACGCGGCGTCATGGGCGACGAAATGTTCCACGAGGCAATCACATCCGCGGCGCATTCGTCGTTGCTGGCCAAGCTCATGCACGAGATCGCGGGGTTGATCCGGGAAACGCGGATCGAGTCGCTGTCGCAGGAGAACCGGCCGCGCGCGTCGCTGGAAGGCCATCGGCGTATCGCCGACGCGATCCGCAAGCAGGATTCGCAGGCCGCGGCACAGGCCATGGCCGAGCACATCCGCATGGTGTCCGACGTGGCGCTGCTGCGCGAGGGCTGAGCCTCGATCGGTCGGATCTGCGACGATTCGTCGCGCCGCCGAGTGCGGCGTACTCTTGCTCTTTCACCATACCGCCGGGACGGGGTCTTGCGGCAAGACCGGGGTGGTGGTGCAAAATCGCTGGCCCAAGCCAGAACTCGAAGATGTGAGGGTACGTGTCAGGTCGGGACTACGAGGACGAACTGCAGTCCGAGCGCGAGTACGTCGCCGGGCTCTACGCGCGGCTGGACGCCGAGCGGACGCAGTCACAGCGCAGGTACGCCGCCGCGCTGCGCGAGCACGGTGGCACTGCCGTGGAACGCGACGCCGAGGTCCGGGCGCTGGCCAAGGACATCGCCCGGCTCAACGTCGCCGACAACGGATTGTGCTTCGGCCGGTTGGACACGCTCGACGACGAGCGGCTCTACATCGGACGTCTCGGCATCTTCGACCGTGACAACGACTTCGAGCCGCTGCTGCTCGACTGGCGCGCCCCGATGGCGCGCCCGTTCTACGTCGCGACGGCAGCGAACCCGGAGAACATGCGGCGCCGCCGCCAATTTCACACCCTGGGCCGCAAGGTGGTCGACTTCACCGACGAGATCCTCGGACGGCCGACGGGCTCCGAGCACGACGCCACCAACGACGCCGCGCTGCTCGCGGCCGTCAACGCTCCGCGCGGCGAGGGCATGCGCGACATCGTCGCGACCATCCAGGCCGAGCAGGACGAGGTCATCCGCCTCGACCACACCGGCGTGCTGGTGATCGAGGGCGGCCCGGGCACCGGCAAGACCGTGGTGGCGCTGCACCGCGTGGCGTACCTGCTCTACACCTACCGCAAGCAGATGGAGCGCCACGGTGTGCTCGTGGTGGGGCCCACCCCCGCGTTCCTCAACCACATCGGCCGGGTGCTGCCGTCGCTGGGTGAATCGGACGCGGTGTTCATGACGCCCGGCGACTTCG
>Ga0180222_1002092_pt1 | contig 17384 bp, 16 predicted proteins | sample eDN5th37CKraftOP_FD_151336 | JGI IMG/M metagenome (GOLD analysis project Ga0180222, IMG submission 151336) | Enriched Organic Plus compost microbial communities from Emeryville, California, USA - eDNA 5th pass 37_C Kraft OP (version 2) (version 2) ... | reverse complement strand
CTGCACCTGGCGCGCCACGATCGTCCCGGTGATCGACTTCGACAGCGAGGCGATCTGAAAGACGGTGTCCGCGTCGACGGCCTCGGATGTACCGGCTTTGCGTACGCCGAAACCCTTGGCGTAAACTGTGATCCCGTCGCGCACCACAGTCACGGCCATGCCCGGCACACCACTGCGGCGCATGATTTCCGCAGCAAGGTGGTCGAGTTCTCCGATCGCGCGGTCGATCTGGCCGGCCGGAATGGGCACGCCCATGACTTCGGACGGTGGCCCTTGCTCCTGCGCCAGCCCCTCTTGTGCGCCTTGAATTGCGAACAGTGCGCACACGCCAAGAACCTTGGCGAAAGCGCGCGGCAATTGGCGGAGAGCGAATGGTGCGCAACGATGCATGTCGGGCGAATCCTCCGATACTAGGGGTGAGCCGCGCAGATCCTGCGAAGCGCCTGCCATTCGTCGGCGCTCAAGAGGGGCGTCGGGTTTTGCTGCGGCGACGCAACCGCCTTGATCCTTGCCACCCGTTCGGGAACGGATGGATGCGTGAGCAGGATCGACAACCCCTCGCGCGTACGCGCGACGCGATCGAGAAAGGTCGCGAGCGCGCGCGGATCCGCACCAAGCGCCTTCAGCGTGTGTACCGCAAAATCGTCCGCCGCCAATTCCTGCTCGCGCGAATAGGCCGCCTCCAGCAAAAGGTGAGCGGCGGCGACGACTGCGGCCCCGCCCACGAAGTCGCCGAGCACAATGCCGAAAATCAGCGACAAGCCTGCATTCTGCAGCACGCTGCGAATGCCGTCGCGATTGGCGACATGGCCAAGCTCGTGCGCGATGATGGCGGCCAATTCGTCCACGTCCTTTGCCTGGTCGATCAGGCCCTGCAGCACATACACATGGCCCCCGGCCAGCGCGAAGGCGTTGGCCTCAGGCAGGCGGAGCACCACAGCTTGAAGCGGAGCATCGACTCCCGCTGCATGCGCAATCCGGTCCATCAGCGCATCGAAGACTTTCTTGCCTTCGATCTCGATCCCGTCCATGCCGCATTCAATCGGCCGGCTGCGATCCTCTTTCCCCATCATGGCCCGGAAGCGGAGGTCGGCCGCACGCCCGAGGCTTCGGTCGACCGATGTGGGGACGACCCAGCTGAGCCGCTCGCTGATCTGCGGCAAACCGAGGAACGCGACCAGCAAAAGAGACACAATCGCACCGAGCGAAAGGATGAGGACGCTGCGCCGCTTGTCGCGTTCGGCCGCGTCGGACCGGTCGATGTCGGGGCAGATGTCATCGATCAGACGCGCGATTTTCTCATCGGTGATCTCCAGCCGCGCGAGCCGGTCGCTGTCCCGCAAGCCGAGACGAAAGACTTGCTTCGGTGCGTTGAGATTCGCCAAGCGGGAATAGGGCCAGAACGCCAGCGTGGTGCCGTGCGGATCGGTGATATCAAGCCCCACATCGGTGCAGGCGACCATCACCCGGTGACGCGCGGCGGTCACGCCATCGAAATAGGTGGCCGGCGCGGATTGCAACGCCGCCGCTGCCATGTGCCTTGCCCCCCCGCTGTCCTCGCACCGAACAAAGCCGCTTCCGCCGCCCGGCCAAACGCGAAAAGCCGGTCAGTGGCGATCCGCAAGGCGGGTATATTCCGCCTCGATGCGCTCTTTGCCATAGATTCGCTCGAGCCGCCGCACGATGAAATGGCCGCGCGCCACATCCTGGAAATGCTCGAGGAAGGCGTAATTCACCGCGGCGCCGCCGAGCGCACCGATCACCGGAAAGGATTGCGCGGCGACCTTCTGCGACACCACGATACCGAACCGCGAGGCGACCTGGGTGAGGAACCGCACCATGATCGGCGCGCCTTCGCTCACGACGCCGCGCTGCGCCACAAAGCGCGCGGCTTCCGTGACGGATTTGGCGAGCAGCCCGCGCACCGCGAAATAGCCGCTTTCGGACGCGTCGTCCGAGCCGGTGCGGCCGCCAAGCGCGAATACCTCGACGCAGGACAGCGCCGCTTCCGGGTCGGACAGATTCTCGCCCTCGCTGCGCGCGATCTCGGCGATCGACCGCAACATGATGATGGTGGATACCGGCAGTTCGATCGGCAGCGCCGCGAGGCCGAATGCGCCGCCCGCAGCGCCCGAGGCTGTGGCCAGCGCCTTGTGAAGGAGGCGCGAGCCGGCCTGCGGTTCGTTCCGCATGGTCTTGAGCGCGACCTTCAGCGCCATTTCGAGCGCTTTTGAGGTGGCGGTCGAGATCGCCTTGGAGGCCGGATCGGGCAGGGCATAGCCGATCAGTTCGACCGGCTTACCGACCATGTTGGTCAGCCGCGCCGCGAGGCTCGGATTTTCCAGCGACCGGACCGCCTGCGAAAGCGCCTCCATATCCTCGGGCGTGAGGTCGACCGTCCGTTGCGCCGCCAAAGCCTCTGCCTGCATTGTGTGCCTCGCTGGCGCTGGAGATATGGCGACAAAAGCATATCTCAAGTTAAACGGGGTGGCGCGCCGGGGCGCGCGATTTGGTCAGTCATTGGCCCGGCTACTGGATTGGGAATGGAACGCCGGCTTGCCGCAATATTTGCCGCAGACGTCGCGGGTTATTCGCGTCTGATCGGGCTCGACGAGGAGGGCACGATCGAGCGCTTCCGCGCGCACTGGCGCGAATTGATCGAGCCGAAAATCACCGAGCATCAGGGGCGCATCGTCAAGGCTCCGGCCGCTGCTGCGGCTTCGGGATCATGTTCTTTCCCGGTCAGCTCCGCGCCCTTCGTGAATTCCGCCGCGTCCTGAAATCAGGCGGGCGGCTTGGCGTGTCGATATGGCGGGTGTCGCAGACCAGCAAAATCGAGGCTGCGATGGCGGAGCTTGGCATTTCCAACCCGCGGCCGCCGGGCTGGATCACGGAGGCGGACGCGCTGTCAACCATCCTGACGACGGCGGGGTTCACGGATGTTCGCGTGGACGAAAGCCCGCATATGTTTCGCTACGCGAGTCGGGACCAATAATGGCAGCAAGCGCGCGGCCCCGGATTGCGGCGCACGCTCTATGGCTTGAATGCAGCCGGTGCGCAGCGACTGCGTGATGCGCTCTCGAGGAAAGTCAGCTGCAAAGAATGGATGGGTTCGGTGCCGTGTCGACAGCGCTGATTGCGATGGTGCTTCTTTGGGCTTTGCTCGATCCTTCGAAGCCCATTTTCGCATTTGCGGAAGCAGCCCGTCGAACGGCCAAGATCCCACTATTCCCAGCGCCGATCCGGGCGCACAACTTGCAAAAATCCATGTCGTCAGTGAAAACTGCGTCTTGTCCTTCCGGCATTCGGTCGCTCGCTGCCGATGAGACGAACAACTGTCGATCATGAATGCATATTCTTGTATTGTGTCATCGGGGAGCAATCTTGTTTAAGGGGAGCAATCTTGTTTAACGGACCTCCAAGTCCCGGCGAGTACGGGACCGCGCCTGAACGAAGCTTTGCGGAAACCTTCCTCTCACATAACGGGGCGGTAGCGGACAAGTGGGAGCACTATCTTGCCATCTACGACGCCGAGCTTGCGCAATTTATCCGGCGTGACGAGCCGGTGCGCTTGCTCGAGATAGGTGTTCAGAACGGCGGCTCCCTGGAAATCTGGCGGAACCTTCTGCCAAAAGGTTCTGCCATTGCAGGCGTCGATATCGACCCGAGATGCGCAGAGCTCGCGCTTGATGACGGCATCCAGATATTTGTAGGAGACGCAAGCGATCCGGCCAGGCTGGACGACATGTTGCGAGATTCTAAGTTTGACGTCATCATCGATGATGCGTCACATTGTTCGAGCCAGATTATTGCAACATTCAAGTCATGTTTCCCACGCTTGGCGCCGGGCGGCATCTACGTGGTGGAAGATCTGCATTGCAGCTACTTCTCGGCTTTCGAAGGCGGATTTCGAAAAGCCGGTTCGGCGATTGAATATTTCAAGACGCTGGTTGACGCGCTGAATTCCGATCATTTTGAGCCTGACGCACAGACAAGTGCGGATGCGGAAGAACTGGATAATCTTCGGATTCTGAGCCGGGAACTAGCGCGCGTGACTTTTTACGACTCCGTGGTCGTTGTTCGGCGGCTACTTGAGACGCGAGACGCCCCATACCGCCGCATCATGGGCGGTCGTGTCGCCAAAGCAGAGCCCCTCCTGCCTGGACTGGGCGTTGGATATCTTAGAAATCTTCTGCTCACACCCGAGAGTGCTGAGGCATTTGACCCCGCAATAAAAGCCAGTCTGGTGGCCGCGCGCGAGACCGTAGAAGCGCAACGCGCCGCGATCGATGCGTTGCAACGAAGCAAGGAAAGCGACCGCACGGCGATTGAATTGCTGAAATCAAAAATCTCGTCCCAGATTGATGAGATCGATGCGGTCCGTAGGTCCGAGAGAGCCGCGCTTGATGATGTTAAGGCCTGTCGCGCCAAACTTTCGGAGGCAGAGGACAGCCTTCAACAGTTCCTGAACAGTGAAGTCTGGCGCGCCACCAAGCCGCTGCGATGGTTGCTGAACACCTTGCGGGGACGCACGGCAGCACAAGGCGGCTCCAGCGCACCGCGCTAGTTAAGGTTCGGTCGACGTTGTTCCGCGCGTCAGGGAATGGCCGCATTCGTCATTCATGACATTCTGCCAACCCGCGAACGCCCCAACAATCCAACAAATAGGCCGCCAGGCATGACCCCGAAGAACACCATCTGCCTTTGGTTCGACAGGGATGCCGAGGAAGCGGCGACGTTCTATGCTGCGACCTTTCCGGACAGCAAGGTCCGCGCGATCTTCCGGGCGCCGAGCGATTTTCCCAGTGGTAAGAAGGGCGACGTGCTGACGGTGGAATTCACCGTACTCGGCATTCCGTGCATCGGGCTCAATGGCGGCCCGATGTTCAAGCACTCGGAAGCCTTTTCGTTCCAGATCGCGACCGACGATCAGGCCGAGACCGACCGCTACTGGAATGCGATCGTCGGCAATGGCGGCCAGGAAAGCGCGTGCGGCTGGTGCAAGGACAAATGGGGCCTGTCGTGGCAGATCACCCCGCGCGTCCTGACCGATGCCCTGGCCGCCGGCGGCGATGAGGCGAGACGCGCATTCGAGGCGATGATGACGATGACAAAAATCGACGTCACCGCGATCGAGAAAGCGCGGCGCGGATAGCCGCGCGCGGTTGCGCCTTCGCGCTCCTCGGGACGAGAAGGGATCGCGGATCAGAACCGCAGGCTCAGGCCGAAGACCGGTCCGTGCTGCAGCATGTCGAAGGCATAGAGCGTCGACCCTGCACCCTTGGAATAATCGACATAGAGCGCGCGATAGCCGACGAGGCCCGACCAGATCCCGGTTGCAGTGCGATGGACCTCGAAGCGATAGAGGCCCACCGCCTGCCAGGAAAGCTCGCTGCCGGCGCCGAAGCCTCCGACATCGCCGCTCACCGTCACTTCGTGGCCCGGCGTGAATTGATGGCGCAGGCGCATTCCGACCATTGGATCGACCCAGGCTTCATCGCCTGACTTTGCGACGGCCTTGCCGCCGCTGATGACATAGGCGTGCTTTGGCAATTGCAGGGCCAGCGCCGCGGTCACATTCAGATCGGCCTCCGCCTGCTGCCACCACAACCGCCCGCCGCCATAAATGTCGATGCTGGTCATGGTCGCCGCGGGTGCGCCCCAGCGCGCAATTTCGTAAGCGCCGGCCAACTCGGTAATGATCATCTCCACCTTCGCGTCGAGGCTGGCGCTCACGCTCAAGGTGGAAATCGGGTCGAGGCTGATCGCACGTGCGGCGCCTTTGCTGGCGCCGAGCTTGAGGTAGACGAAGTCGGCAAGAACGGCCAAACGGTCGTTGCGCGCCTCGAACGCCGTCATCAGCCCGAACAGCTCTTTCGGTATCTTGCGATGAATGATGTCGCCGAAAAACGAAGCGTCGATGTCGAATGTCTGACCTTTGATCGTCGACGATCCATTCAGCGAAGGCAGCCAGCCATAGGGCGTTATGTCGACGCGCCAGGGGTCATACGGGGCAGGCGCCGGAATGGCCTTGACCGGCATCGGCGCGATATCTGCGGCCGATGCCGCGAATGAATGCAACAGAATTGTCGCGAAGCAGGCGACAGCTGCCTTCAGATGACGTTGCATTACACCCCCCGGGCAAACACCGCAACGCAGTCGATCGCAGCCGCACAATTGAATGCAATTAAACGCAATTGGCGAGTAATAGCCTAGGACGATCGTCAGAACCGGTCAACGGTAGGATTTTGCACCAACGGCACTGCAACATTTGCAAATTGCAAATGGCAAGTGCCAGGAATGTGACTTGTCTCGCGCCATGCCGCCAGCATGCTTCCTTTGCCAGAACGCTCGCTTTTAATCGCGATCATAATCAGGAGGACGGCGCCGATGACACCAAGGTCGCTACTTGCTTCGTGCTGTACCGTAATCGCTTTAAGCACACCGATGGCAAGCCAGGCCAACGCGCAGGATGCACTGACGCCAGAGCAGGCTCACAGCATCGCCGTCAATGCATATCTCTATTTTTATCCGTTGCTTTCGATTGACGTCACACGAAAGCAGATCACGAACATGCCGCCCGGCAAGGAGCCCGGCAGGGGCCCGGCGAACATGTTCTCCAGCATGGGCGCCTACCCCGTCGGCACCGACAAGGCGGTCGTCCGGTTCAACTTCGACACCCTGTATTCATCGGCATGGCTCGACATGACCAAGGAGCCGATGGTGGTTTCGGCGCCGGACACCAATGGCCGCTACTATCTCTTGCCGATGCTGGATATGTGGTCGGACGTGTTCGCATCGCCGGGATGGCGGACCACCGGCACGAAAGCGGCGACCTTTCTCGTGACGCCGCCCGGATGGCGTCCCGAGCTTCGCGATCGCCTTGCCGAAGAACTTAAGCTGCCGGCGGGTACGCAACGCATCGACGCGCCGACACCGGTCGTCTGGATCATCGGGCGCACCAAGACCGACGGTCCGGCCGATTATGCTGCGGTTCACAAAATCCAGGAAGGCTACAAGGTCACGCCGCTGTCGCAATGGGGCAAACCGCCGGCACAGGTGACGTTCACGCCCGATCCGGGCGTCGACATGAAAACCCCGCCGAAGGAACAGGTCGACAGGATGTCGGGCGACAAATACTTCGCCTATGCGGCCGAGCTTATGAAGACGGTGCCGCCCCATGTCACCGACGAGCCGATGATCGCCCAGCTCAAAAAGATCGGCTTCGAGCCGGGCAAGAGCTTCGACGTTCAGAAGCTCGATCCCGCGATCCGCAAGGCGATCACCGACGCACCGGAGGTCGCGCAGAAGCTGATGGCCTGGAAGGTCCCCACCCTCGCGCGCGTCGCCAACGGATGGTCGATGAACACCGACACCATGGGCGTGTACGGCAATTATTATCTGAAACGCGCGATCGTCGCCCAGCTTGGGCTCGGTGCGAATTTGCCGGAAGACGCGATCTATCCGGTGAACCTTGTCGACGATACCGGCCGCCCGCTGGAAGGCACGCACAAATACACGCTGCATTTCGACAAGGCCGATCTGCCGCCGGCGGATGCCTTCTGGTCGGTCACGCTTTACGACTCGGAAGGCTTCCAGGTCCCGAACGCCCTGAACCGCTTCAATCTCTCGAGCTGGATGCCGCTCAAATACAACATGGATGGGTCGGTCGACCTTTATTTCCAGAACGAGAGTCCGGGCGCTGACAGGGAAGCCAACTGGCTTCCGGCGCCGAAGGGAGCCTTCAACCTGCTGCTGCGCCTCTATGCACCGAAGACCGAGGCGCTGATCGGGAAGTGGAATCCGCCCGCGGTGACCCGCATGCCGGCGGTGCCGACCCTCGCCGGGCAGTGAGCCGAAGCGCCGCGCGCGCTTTGCACGGCCTCACCCTTTCAGCGGCGTCGCGACGCGCGATGCCGTAAGGAAGGATGAGGCTGCTGCCATGAATAAGCGCGGGCGTGCGGCCTTCGCCTTATTGCTGCTTGAGGCCGACGGTCTTCACCACCTCCGGCCAGCGTTTCAGCTCGCTCTTGATGAAAGCATCGAATTGCTCGGCCGAACCGCCGACGATGTCTGCGGCCTGCGCGCCGGAAATCGCGGTGCGCGCGGCCGGCGTCTGCAGCACCTGATTGAAGATGTCGTTGATGCGTTGAACGAGCGCAGGGTCCATGCCAGCGGGGCCGGCAATGCCGTGCCAGACCGCGACGTCGAAGCCCGGTATGGTCTTTGCCACCGGCGGCGTATCGGGCAATTGCTTCATCGGCGCCATCCCAAGGCCGGCGAGCGCGCGCACCTTGCCTTCCTTGATCTGGCCAAGCGCGGTCGACACCGTGATGACGGCGGTATCGGCTTCGCCGCGCAACAGCGCGGTGAGCATTTCGGAGCCCGACCGGTACACCACATTGACCAGATCGATGCCGGCTTGGCTGTTCAGATAAGCCATGAACAGATGCGTCCAGTTGCCGGCCCCGGCCGATGCATAGTTGAACTTGCCGGGCTGCTTCTTCGCCGCGGCAATGAAATCGGCAAGCGTGGTGTAGGGCAGATCGGGCCGGATCAACACCACCGCCGGCAGATTGGCAACGTGGATGATCGGCGTGAAGGCGGTGTGCGGGTCGTAGGACAGCTTGGCGCCGAGCACATGCGAGACCGCATTGGGCCCGACCTCGGCAAGGAACAGGTTGTAGCCATCCGGCTTTTCACGCGCGACCGCCGCCGCTGCGATGGTGCCGCCGGCGCCGGGACGGTTCTCCACCACGAGGGGCTGACCGTTTGCGAATTGTGAAAAGCCATTCGACAGATTGCGCGACAGCGTATCCGCCGCCCCACCCGCACCCACTGTCACGAGAAGCCGCACCGGCCGATCGGGCCATTGCGCCACCGGCTGCGCCTGTGCGCGATGGGGCCACGCCAATGCCGCGCCGCCCAAAACTCCCAGAAAATCACGGCGTCTCATGTTGTCCTCCCCGTAATCCTTATATTTGGGGGAAGCATATCTGGCGCGATGGGGCAGACAAGGCATGCGGCGCACCCTGCGCACGGAAATTCATCCGCAAAGGAAGGCTCGGCGTTTCGTTATTCGGTGCGGATGTTGTAACGACGTGACCACAACGCGCGCAGAGGACACATGCCGGATACCGCTTACCAGATCGACCATCGCTGGGTGCACGTCCAGTACAAGGAAGACGCCGCCTTCGTCGAAACCTATGGATTTTCCGGCAATCAGGGTGCGGTCAATCTTGAAGGCCTGTTGATGACGCCGAAGGGCGCGCCGCCCTCCGACACGCTGCTGATCTTCATGCATCCGGCCTCGACGTTGCAGCTTCTCCCTGTCCCGCAGGCCACCGTGAAGGCCGGATGGCATGTGCTCTGCGCGGCGAGCCGCTATGCGAAGAACGACACCGCGCTGATCCTCGAAAAGGTGCTGCTCGATCTTGGCGCCTATATCCGCCACGCCAGGGAGCAATGGGGTTATAAGAAAATTGTGCTCGCCGGCTGGAGCGGCGGCGGATCCCTCGCCTTGTTCTATCAGTCGCAGGCCGAGCGCCCGACCATCACCCATACGCCCGCCGGCGATCCGGTCGGCATTGCGAGCGCGGGCCTGATCCCGGCCGATGCGGTCATCATTCAGGCCGCGCATATCTCGCGCGCCACGATGCTGCGCGACATGATCGATCCTTCCGTCAAGGACGAGCGCGATCCCGACAATCGCGATCGCATGCTCGACATCTACGACAAGGCCAATCCAAACCAGCCGCCCTATGCGGCTGACTTCATAGCGGCCTATCGCGCGGCGCAGCTTGCGCGCATACGCAGGATCACGGCCTGGGTGAAGGAGACGCTCGCAGCCCTGAAGGCGCGCAATACCGCAGAGCTGGAGCGCGGCTTCGTTACCCATCGCACGCTCGCTGAGCCGCGCTTTCTCGATCCCGCGCTCGATCCGAACGATCGCAAGCCGAACTGGTGCTATCTCGGCAATCCGGAAACCGCCAATAACGGTCCGGTCGGGCTCGCACGCTTTTCCACGCTGCGCTCGTGGCTGTCGCAATGGTCGATCGACGACAGCAATGCCGACGCGCTGAAATGCGCGGCGCAGATTTCGGTGCCGTTGCTGGCGATCGAGAACTCGGCCGACGATGCGGTGCCGCAGCCACACACCGCGGCGATCTTCAATGCGGCCGGCAGCAAGGACAAGGCGATGCATGTGATCAACGGCGCGACGCATTACTATGCCGGTCAGCCCGACAAGCTCGCCGAGGCGCTTTCGATCACGCGGCAATGGCTGACGGAGCGCGGCCTTGCGTGAGCGCGCCAACAAGCCTGTCGTCGGCGGGCGCGTCGGCGCCCGCACGCTGCTCGACGGCCGGCCGGTCATCCTTCTGACCGCGAACAATTATCTCGGCCTTGCCGGCGATCCGGAGGTGATCGAAGCCGCCTGCGCTGCCGCGCGCGACTATGGCAATGGAACGACGCTCAATCCGCCGCTCGCAACCACGCCGCTGCACGAAGCGCTCTGCGACACGCTGGCGGAATTCCACGCCACGGATGCGGCGCTCCTTTTCAATTCGTGCACCGCGGCCAATGTGACGGTCGCCTGCACGCTCGTGGGAAAGGGCGACGTCATCTTCAGCGACCGGCTCAATCACGCCAGCATCATCGATGGGTGCCGGCTGAGCGCGGCAGAAACCCGCATCTACAACAATCGCGACCTCGACCATCTGGAGGCATTGCTGAAACAGCCGCATGACGGGGCGAAGCTCGTCATCACCGATGGCATTTTCAGCATGGAAGGCGATGCTGCCGACCTGCCGCGCATGATCGCGTTGTGCCGGCGCCATGGCGCAACGCTTGTCGTGGACGAGAGCCACGCCGCAGGCGTCACGGGGCCCGGCGGCCGCGGCACCGCAGCCGCGCAAGGCTGTCTCGGCGAGGTCGATCTTTATACCGGGACCCTGTCCAAGGCGTTCGGCGGTTTCGCCGGCGGATACGTTGCGGGACGCGCCGATCTGATCGAGAAGCTGCACGATCACGGCCGCTTCTGGATGTTCACCACCGCGATTCCGCCAGCATCCGCGGGCGGCGCGCTCGCGGCGATCCGGCGCCTGATGCAGGACGACGCGTTGATGAGACAGCTTGCCGACAATACCGAACGGCTGCGCAAGGGACTGAAAGCGCTTGGCCTGACCATTCTCGGCCACGATCATCCCATTACGCCCATCCTCGTGGGCGATGAGGACAAGGCGCGCGCCTTCAGCGCCGAATTGCTGAAGGACGGCGTCTATATCGGCGCGATCTGTTTTCCGATTGTCCCGCGAGGCGAAGCGCGGCTGCGGGCGCAGCCCTCCGCTGCCCATTCCACGGCCGATATTGACGAAGCCATCGCCATAATTGGCGCTGCCGCGCGGCGGACCGGGCTGATCGGCTGATTGTGCAAAACTTGACGCTAATCACGGCACTCCAATCAAAATTGGGGCTTGACGTGTCGTGCCCCAAATGGCCCGATCCTCACCACAACAATAATTATGGGAGGATTCACCATGTCTCGCCTTGCCAAGGTCACCGCGACCGGCAGCGCCGCATTCGCTCTTGCAGCATTCGTTGGGTTTTCACCCGCCGCGCAGGCTCAAACCACCACATTGACGATGTCGAGCTGGGTGTCGCCCCAGCATCTTCTGACCAAGGATGTGCTCGCCGTTTGGGGGCAGCAGGTCGAAAAGGCCACCAATGGCCGCGTCAAAATGCAGATGCTCGCCAAGCATCCGTCGGCGGCGCCGGGAACCTTCGATGCGGTGCGCGATGGTCTGGTCGACGTGTCCTACGTGACCGCGAGCTATACCCCGGCCCGCCATGTGCTGCCGCTTCTGCCCGAACTGCCGGGCGGCGGCGCTACGGCGGAGATCAATTCAGTCGCGTTCTCGCGCATCCACTGGAAATATTTTCAGCCCGTCAACGAATACAAGGGCGTCAAGCTGCTTGGCGTCTGGACTCACGGTCCGGGCCAGATGTTCAACACCAAGCGCCCGATCAACAGGGTCGAGGATCTGGCCGGCATGAAGATCCGGTCCGGCGGCGGCATTTCCGAGCAGATGGCACGGGCGCTCGGCGCCTCGCCTTTCGTGAAGCCTGCACCGGAATCCTACGAACTCCTGAGCTCCGGCGTCGCCGACGGCACGTTCTTCCCGCTTGAATCGATCATCTCCTTCAAGCTCGATACGGTCGTCAAACACGCCACGCTGTTTCCCGGCGGGTTCTACGGTTCGGCCTTCGGCTTCTTCATGAACGAGGACAAGTGGAACAAGCTCAGCAAGCAGGATCAGGACGCGATCATGTCGGTCTCGGGCGAAGCCATCGCGCGCCTCGCCGGCAGGGCCTGGGACAACACCGACCGCCAGGCGATGGAGGTCATGAAGAAGGCCAATATCGACATCCAGCCGGCTTCTCCCGAACTGATCAAGGGTGTGCAGGAGCGCTCCAAGGCGATCGTTGACAAGTGGAAAAAGGACGCGACCGCCAAAGGCGTCGACGGCGAAAAGGTCTATGCCGAATTTCATGAAGAACTGAAGCGCGTCGCCGCCGGCCAGTAGCACGCGCTGTGTCTTCCGAACATCAAGATGGCGGCGTCTGGCTCGATCGCGCGCTGGGCGCCGCCGCCGCGTTATTGCTGTTCTGCCTGATGGCGGTCACGACGGTCGACGTGATCGGCCGTTACATTCTCAATTGGCCGTTGCGCGGCGGCTTCGAAATCACCGAACTGTTGCTGCTGACGCTGATCTTCGCCGGCCTGCCGCTGGTCTCGCGGGCCGACGAGCATGTCACCATGGACTTCATCGATGCCGCATTCGGTGAGCGCGGGCGGCGGGTGATCCGCCGGATCGTGGACATAGTGTGCGGCGTGATCATCCTCGCTTTGGCTTGGCGGGTTTATGTCAAGGCCGGCAAGATCGCGGGTTATGGCGACACCACCGACATTCTGCTGATCCCGGTCGCGCCTTTCGTCTATTTCATGGCGCTGATGGTTGCGATCACCGGGATCGTGCACCTCGTCAAGGCTGCGCTTCCCGGCGCATACCGGGACGACAACAAACCATTCGATCCCGACAAAGCGGGCACAACATGACGGAAGCCCTGGTCGGTCTGGGCCTGATGATGGTCCTTGCCTTGCTGCGCATTCCCATCGCCTTTTCGATGGGCGTCGTCGGCTTTCTCGGCGTTGCCTATCTGCGCGACTGGAATTTCGCGCCGGCCATGGCGATGGTCGAAACCAAGATTTACGAGACCGGACGCAATTACACGCTGTCGGTCATCCCGCTGTTCATCCTGATGGGCAATTTCGTCTCCCGCGCCGGGATGTCGAAGGAGCTGTTCCGCGCCGCCTACACCTTCGTCGGGCATCTGCGCGGCGGGCTCGCGATGGCCGCCATCGTCGCCTGCGCCGGGTTCAGCGCGATCTGCGGCTCCTCGATCGCGACCGCCGCGACCATGGCCAAGGTCGCCTACCCGGCGATGAAGGACATCGGCTATTCCGACCGCCTGTCCACCGGCGCGATCGCCTCCGGCGGCACGCTCGGCATTCTCATCCCGCCATCGACCCTGATGGTGATCTACGGCGTGATGACAGAAACCAATATCGGCAAGATGTTCGCGGCCGGCATCCTGCCCGGCATTCTCGCGACGGTCCTCCTTTGCATCGCCGTGCAATGGACGGTCTGGCGCGATCCGGACTCCGGTCCGCGCGGCGAACGCTCGACCTGGAGCCAGCGGCTGCGCGCGGCTGAGGGCGTCTGGGCGGTGGTGCTGCTGTTCGTCCTCGTGATGGGCGGCATCTATGGCGGGATATTCACGACGACGGAGGGCGCGGGCATCGGTGCGTTCGGCGCCTTCTGCATCGCGGTGTCACGCCGCGCGCTGACCTGGCGCACGCTGCTCGACGCGCTTGTCGAATCCGGGCGCACGACGGCGATGCTGTTCGTGATCCTTACCGGCGCGCTGATGTTCGCCGAATTCGTCAATTACACGACGATGCCGGACGACCTGAAGCACCTCGTCACGGCGTTCAATCTGTCGCCGATCATGGTGATCACCGCGATCTGCATCATCTACGTGCTGCTCGGCACCGCGATGGAAGAATTGTCGATGATCCTGCTCACGGTGCCGGTGTTCTTTCCGCTCGTCGTGCATCTCGGTTTCGACCCGATCTGGTTCGGCATCCTGGTCGTCGTGGTGGTGGAAATCGGGTTGATCAGCCCGCCGGTCGGCATGAACCTGTTCGTGCTGAAAGCATTGCTGCCGAATGTGTCGACCACGACGCTGTTCCTCGGCGTCTTGCCGTTTGTCATCGCGGATATCATCCGGCTCGGCATCCTGATCGCGTTCCCGTCGATCTCGCTCTGGCTGCCGAGCATGATGCGATAAGGATGACGCTGGAGCGCACCGTCGAAGCAGAATCGCATCGCTCAAGTCTTGTCATGCCCCGCGAAAGCGGGGCATCCAGTAAACTCTTGAAGCAGTTGCGTTTACTGGATCGCCCGCTTTCGCGGGCGATGACAGGTGGAGAGCGGCTGCGCTGTGAAAAGGCAGCGGGCGTTATGGCAGCCCGGCCTTCGCAAGGCCTTCGACGATGCGCTGAAAATCGCTCGCATTCTTGTAGGGCAAGGCGCGTTCGCGCTGCTCCAGCGAGAAATCCGGGTTGATCTTCAGGAGCTCCGCCCAGGCCGCGCGCGCCTCCTCGATCTGACCGAGATGGCCATAGGCCGCCGCAAGAAGCATGCGGCTGGAATCCGTGCCGGGATTGCGCGCGATCCTCTCCTTGAGCAACTTGATCGCGGCATCATGATCGCCCAGCGCGAAATGGGCCTGCGCCACGAAATGCAGGACGATCGGGGCAAAATGCGGATCGAGCCGCATTGCGACGGAGAACGCCTGCAGCGCTTCGGCAGGCTGCCCGGCATACATCAGCGTCAGCCCCATCGCGCTTTGTCCCTGCGCGTAGTTCGGGTCGAGGCTCATCATGTCGCGCAAAGCCGCGAGTGCGCCGCTGTGATTGCGCCGCCAGAGCAAGGCGCTGCCCAGCGCCATGCGGCCGACCGGCTCGTCGGGATTGAGTTCGACCGCTCGCCGGGCCCAGCGCTCCGCGTCATCCAGAGCCTGCGCCGGATCGGCAGTCCAGCCGCTCGCATAATCCGAGATCGAAGCCAGCGCCAATCCCGCGTGAGGCGCTGCGAAACGCGGGTCGAGTGCGATGGCGCGGCGATGCAGGGCCTTGGCCTCGATCACCGATTCACGTGTGCCGCGTGCCAGCGACTCGCGCGCCCGAAGCCACGCCTCGTAGGCTTCGATATTCGACGTGCCGCGCCGGTGCAGGCGTTCCTGTTCGCGTTTGGTCAGTGTTACCGCCAGCACGCCGACGATCTTCTGCACCACCTCGTCCTGGGTCTCGAAGATGTCGGTGAGATCGCGACCTTCGCAAAATCCATCTTGATGAGTGAACATCGGCGAGAAAAATCGGGATCGCCGGTCGGGAGCGTCCATACCGCATGGATATGGTCGGGCAGTACCACCATTGCATCGATGGTGAAGGGATGGCGCGCCTGCGTGCGCCGCGTCGCTTCACGAAATGCGTTGATGTGATCCGTCAGCAGACGGCTCCGCCGGTCCAGCAGATTGACGGTGAAGAACCAGCATCAGCCCGGCCCGGAGTCCGGCGGCCCGAAGGGCGTAGGGCGCAATGAGCGGACGCGCATTGCGCGGTGTTGCTACAACACCTTCCCCGGATTCAGAATCCCGTTCGGGTCGAGCGTTGCTTTCAGCTGACGCATCACCGCGAGCGCCACCGGGTCTTTCACCCGCGGCAACCAGTCTCGCTTGGCGATGCCGATGCCGTGCTCGGCCGAGATTGAGCCGCCGTATTTGGCAACGACCGCGAACACCGCGCGCTGCACCTCCTCCTCGCGCGCCATGAACGCGTCCTTGTCCATGCCGATCGGCTGGGTGACGTTGTAATGGATGTTGCCGTCGCCGACATGGCCGAACGGCATCGGCCGCGCGCCGGGGACGATTGCGACCGCTGCGGCATTCGCCTCCTCAATGAAGGCCGGGATCGCGGCGATCGGCACCGACACATCGTGCTTGATCGAGCCGCCCTCGCGCTTCTGCACGTCACCCGCTTCCTCGCGGATGCGCCAGATGCCCTTGGCCTGTTCCAGCGTCTCGGCAATCATGCCGTCGACGATCAGCCCGCGCTCGACGCCCGCTTCGAAGATCGTCTCGACGATATCGCGCAATCCGCTCTCCGCCTGCGATGACAGCTCCATCAGCACGTACCAGGGATGCGGCTGTTGCAGCGGCTCGCGCGTGCCGGGGATGAAGCGCAGCGCGAGATCGACATTCATGCGCGTCATCAGTTCGAAACTCGTGACCTGGCTGCCGGCGCGCTCATAGGCGATGCCAAGGAGATCGACCGCGGCCTGCACGGAGGGCAGGCCGAACACGGCGAGTTCGACCGACCGCGGCCGCGGCACAAGGCGCAGCACCGCCGCGGTGATGATGCCCAGCGTGCCTTCGGCGCCAATGAACAGGTTCTTGAGGTCGTAGCCGGTATTGTCCTTCTTCAGCTTGTTGAGATTGTTGAGCACGCGCCCGTCCGCGAGCACGACCTCGAGCCCGAGTGCATGCGAGCGCGCAACACCATGTGCAATTGCTGCTGTGCCACCGGCATTGGTCGAGAGATTGCCACCGATGGTGCAGGTGCCTTCCGAGGGCAGAAGCTGGGGATAGAGCCGGTCGGCCTGCGCCGCGGCCTCGCGCGCCCGCTGCAGCGTGACGCCGGCTTCGGCGGTGAGCGTGTTGGTCACCGGGTCGACTTCGCGGATGCGCGTCATGCGGTTGAGCGAGAGGACGATCTCACCGTCGAGGGGCATCTGCGCGCCGACGAGGCCGGTATTGCCGCCTTGCGGCACGATCGCGGTGCGGGTTTCGTTGGCAAGTTTGAGGATCGCGGAGACCTGCTCGGTGGAGTCGGGCCGCAGGATCAACGGGGAGTTGCCCGGCCAGCGCTCGCGCTGCTCGTGCAGATAGGCGGCCTGCACGTCGGGATCGGTGATCGCGTATTTCTCGCCGACGATTGCGGTGAACTTCGTGATCAGGTCTTTGTCAGGCGTGAGCATTGGCACTTCTGCGAGAATGAACGGAGGGAGTTACTTCGGCGCGGCGGCGCGGCGCAGGCGGTCGTTGATGGCTTCGCCCAGGCCTTCGTGAGGAATCCGCATCACTGCGATTTGGGGCGCGCGCAGACCATCCAGACGCCGCAGATGACCGAACAGATTCGCGGCCGCCTCGGCAAGGTCGCCCCGTTCGGACAGATTGAGAACGGTCGCGGCGCCGGGGAG
>Ga0180222_1002091_pt1 | contig 17385 bp, 13 predicted proteins | sample eDN5th37CKraftOP_FD_151336 | JGI IMG/M metagenome (GOLD analysis project Ga0180222, IMG submission 151336) | Enriched Organic Plus compost microbial communities from Emeryville, California, USA - eDNA 5th pass 37_C Kraft OP (version 2) (version 2) ... | reverse complement strand
CCCGGCAAGCGCAACCACAGCGGCAATACCAGCAGCCCGCGCCGCAGCGCGCGCGGCCCAAACCGAAACGGCCCAAGGCGGCTTCCCCGGCTTCGCGTCCGGCGCCGCCGCCGGCGGCGAGTCCCGCTGTCGAAGTGGTGGACAAGAAGCCGGATGCCAAGAAGATTCTGGTTGTCGGAGATTTCATTGGAAACGGTCTTGCCGAAGGGCTTGACCTTGCCTTCGCTTCGGATCCCGACCTCAAGGTCGTATCGCGCATCAACGGCTCATCCGGCTTTGTCCGCAATGACCATTTCGACTGGCCCAGCAATATTGGCAAGATACTGGATGAGGAGAAGCCTGCTGCCCTCGTGGTGATGATCGGCGCGAATGACAGACAGGCGATGACCGAGAAGGGCGTGAGCCTGCCGCCCCGGTCGCCGGAATGGAACGAGGAATACCAGAAGCGCGTCGCGGCTTTCATCAAGGTGATCGGTGACCGGCACGTCCCGTTCGCCTGGATCGGCCAGCCGCCTTTTCGCCCGAAGGGCATGTCGCAGGATATGCTGGCGCTCAACGAAATCCACCGCACCGCTACGGAAAAGGCAGGGGGCAAATTCGCCGATGTCTGGGATGGTTTCGTCGATGAAGAAGGCAATTTTACCCAGACCGGCTTCGATATAAACGGCCAGACCGCGCGCCTTCGCGGGAATGATGGCATCAACATAACTTCGGCGGGCAAGCGCAAGCTTGCTTTCTATGCCGAAAAGCCGCTTCGCGCCTATCTCGGCGGAGCAAAGGAAGAGGATCAGCCCTTGCCCGCAGCAGGCGCGCATGATCCGTCAAAGCCGGTTGATCGCGTAGCGCCGGTCAGCATTCGCGATATCGACAAGGATGAAAGCGGCGTCCTCCTGGGCGGCAACCTCGCAGCGCGCCCGCAAACCGCACGCCTCCCCCGAAATGACGGCAAGCCGTCCCCCGGTCGGGCAGATGATTTTTCCTGGCCGCAGAAGAGCGCAAATCCCTAGTTTTTTGGCCGCATCAGCGTGATTGAACTATCACTTTCCGGATAGTGGGAAGATTTTCGCTGTCCACATAATTCTAAATGCTACATTCCCCCCTGTTCACACGGGCGTTTGCATCGTCTATCAGAAGGCACCGTCTGCCTGAAAAAGGCTGGACAGGAAGGGCGCTGTACTCCCGCGAGAGCGAGATGCTTTGAGCGCCCGTCAGAAAACAAGAGGCATTTGAATGAATATTGCATCAAAGCCTTCTGTCGATCCACATCGGGAGGAGGAACCCCATCTTGCACGCAATCTGTCCAACCGGCACCTTCAGCTGATTGCCATTGGCGGGGCCATCGGCACCGGCCTTTTCATGGGCTCGGGAAAGACGATTTCGCTGGCAGGTCCTTCGATTCTGCTCGTGTATGCGGTGATCGGCTTCATGCTGTTCTTCGTCATGCGCGCACTGGGCGAAATCCTGCTGTCCAATCTGGAATATCGCTCCTTTGCGGATTTCGCGGGTGATTATCTGGGGCCATGGGCGCAGTTCTTCACCGGCTGGACCTACTGGCTCTGCTGGATTGTGACTGGTGTAGCGGACGTCGTTGCCGTTTCAGGCTACGTCTCGTTCTGGTTCCCTGAACTGGCGCTCTGGATACCGGCGCTGGGCCTGATCTTTACGCTTCTGGCGCTCAATCTGCCAACCGTGCGCAATTTCGGTGAAATCGAATTCTGGTTTGCCCTCATCAAGATCGTGGCCATCGTCGCGCTGATTATCGCTGGCGTCTACATGCTCTCGACCGGCTTCACGCTACCGAACGGCAGTCAGGCATCGGTTGCGCATCTCTGGAACCATGGCGGCTTCTTCCCCAACGGTTTCCTTGGCTTCGTCGCCGGTTTCCAGATCGCGGTCTTTGCCTTCGTCGGCATTGAACTCGTTGGCACTGCGGCTGCGGAAACCAAGGACCCGGTGCGCAATCTGCCCAAGGCGATCAACTCCATCCCGATCCGCGTGGTGCTGTTCTATCTCGGGGCGCTGTTCGTCATCATCACGGTCATTCCGTGGGACCAAGTGGACCCGAATTCGAGCCCCTTCGTCGCCATGTTCTCGCTTGCCGGACTTGGCATTGCGGCGCATGTGGTGAATTTCGTCGTGCTGACCTCGGCAACGTCGAGCGCCAATTCGGGCATCTATTCGACCTCGCGCATGATCTACGGCCTGGCGACTTCCAAACTGGCGCCAAAGGCGCTTGGCAAGCTGAACAAGCGAAAAGTACCGGTTAATTCCCTGTTCTTCTCGTGCGTTTTCCTGCTTGCAGGCGTGGTGCTGCTTTATGCGGGCCAGAGCATCATTGAAGCCTTCACCATCGTCACGACTATTTCGGCGCTGCTTTTCATCTTCATCTGGTCAATCATTCTGGCGTCTTATCTGCAATATCGCCGCAAGCGCCCGGACCTGCATGAAAAGTCCACCTTCAAGATGCCCGGCGGTCGCGCCGCCGTCGCGATGGTCTTCGCCTTCTTCGCCTTCATTCTGTGGGCACTGGCGCAAAAGCCGGATACTGCTGCAGCACTGAAAATCACGCCGCTGTGGTTCGTGCTTCTCGCCGTCGCTTATCTGGTGATGAAATCACGGCGAAGCCAAGGTTAAGCCGGATATCACAACGCAAAAAGCCCGGAATTTCCTCCGGGCTTTTTCAGTTTAATCGCTTGTCTCTCAACGAGGCAGGACAGAGCTGCCCATCAAGTCGGCGTCGATGGCATGGGCCGCCTGACGGCCTTCGCGGATTGCCCAGACGACCAGCGACTGGCCGCGACGCACGTCGCCTGCGGCATAGAGCTTGTCGACATTGGTGCGGTAATCCCGCTCATTGGCCTTGACCGACTTGGAGCCGCGACGGTCGGTTACGATATCGAGCTTGTCGCCCAGTTCCTTGACCACGCTGTTTTCCGCCGGGCCGGCAAAGCCGATGGCGATGAAGGCAAGATCGGCCTTGATGAAGAACTCGGTTCCGGCAATCGGCTTGCGCTTTTCATCGACCTGACAGCACTTGACGTGGGTCAGACGCCCGTCCTCGCCGATGAATTCCAATGTCGCCACCTGAAATTCGCGCGATGCGCCTTCCGCCTGGCTGGAAGAGGTGCGCATCTTGGTTGCCCAATAGGGCCAGACGCTGAGCTTGTCTTCCTTTTCCGGCGGCTGCGGACGGATATCGAGCTGGGTGACGTTGACCGCACCCTGACGGAAAGCCGTGCCGACGCAATCCGACGCCGTATCGCCGCCGCCGACCACCACGACATGCTTGCCGCCAGCCAGGATCGGAGCCGAAGCCCAGGCAACGGATTCGATATTTTCGCGCCCCACGCGACGGTTCTGCTGGACCAGATAAGGCATCGCGTCGTGCACGCCTTCAAGATCGGCGCCGGGAATGCCCGCCGGACGCGGGGTTTCCGATCCACCGCTGTAAAGCACGGCATCGTAAGTATCGAGGAGACCGCGCAACGGCTTGTCCACGCCGATATTCACGCCGCACAGGAAGCGAACGCCCTCGCCTTCCATTTGCGCCACGCGGCGGTCAATGAGGTGCTTTTCCATCTTGAAATCGGGAATGCCGTAGCGCAGCAACCCGCCGGGCCGGCTCTCGCGCTCATAGACATCGACCATGTGACCGGCGCGCGCAAGCTGCTGCGCAGCCGCGAGACCGGCCGGGCCGGAACCGATGATCGCGACCGACTTGCCGGTCTTGTTGGCGGCCGGTTGCGGAACGATATGGCCGAGCTCATAAGCCTTGTCGCCCAGCGCCTGTTCGACCGTCTTGATCGCAACCGGCATATCTTCAAGGTTCAGCGTGCAGGCTTCCTCGCAAGGGGCGGGGCAGATGCGACCCGTAAATTCCGGGAAATTATTGGTCAGATGCAGGTTGCGGATCGCCTGATCCCAGTTGTTGTTATAGACAAGATCGTTCCAGTCCGGGATCTGGTTGTGCACGGGGCAGCCCGTTGGCCCATGGCAGAATGGAATGCCGCAATCCATGCAGCGCGCTGCCTGCTTCTGCACTTCGCCATCCGTCATTGGAATGGTGAATTCGCGGAAGTGGCGGATACGATCCGACGCTGGCTGGTACTTTGCCACCTGCCGGTCGATTTCCAGAAAACCAGTTACCTTACCCATATTATTCTCCTCTCGCTGTGCGAGGCTCGCGGTGCCGTGCGCCATCCCAGGCGCACAAGCACTGCGTTTTAACGATGGCTCTTATTCAGCCGCGACACCGATCTGCATACGCTCCATCTCTTCCAGAGCGCGGCGATATTCGACAGGCATGACTTTCACGAATTTGGGGCGATAGCTCTCCCAATTATCGAGAATGTCCTTTGCCCGCGTCGAGCCCGTGTAATGCAGATGGTTGGCGATCAGCTGCACCAGACGTTCCTCGTCATGATGGGTCATGTTGGCGGAAACGTCCACACGGCCCTTGTGCATGAGATCGCCGCCATGGTGATGCAGCTTTTCCAGAATGTCGTCTTCTTCCGGCACCGGCTCCAGTTCGACCATCGCCATGTTGCAACGCTGGGCGAAATCGCCTTCCTCATCGAGCACATAGGCAACACCGCCCGACATGCCCGCTGCGAAGTTGCGCCCCGTCTGCCCGATGACAACAACCACGCCGCCGGTCATATATTCGCAGCCATGATCGCCCACGCCTTCAACGACCGTCACCGCGCCAGAGTTTCGCACGGCGAAACGCTCGCCCGCCACGCCGCGGAAGTAGCACTCGCCTTCAAGCGCACCGTAGAGAACGGTATTGCCGACGATAATCGAATCCTCGGCGACGATGCGCGTGTCTTCCGGCGGACGAATGACGATGCGGCCACCCGAAAGGCCCTTGCCCACATAATCATTGCCGTCGCCGATCAGCTCGAACGAAATGCCGCGAGCCAGAAACGCGCCGAAGGACTGGCCAGCCGTGCCACGAAGCGTGACAGCGATGGTGTCTTCCGGCAGTCCCTTGTGGCGGAAGCGTTTTGCCACCTCGCCGGAAAGCATCGCACCGGCAGAACGATCAACATTCTTGATCTCCACGTCGATCTTGACCGGCTGGCGGTCTTCCAGCGCTGGCATTGCCTCCGCAATCAGCTTACGGTCAAGAACATCTTCAATCGGGTGATGCTGCCGTTCCGTCCAGTAAATCTCGTGCTTTTCGGCCTCAGGCTTATAGAAGATACGGCTGAAATCGAGACCCTTGGCCTTCCAATGGTCGATCATTGCCTGCTTTTCCAGAAGCTCGGTCTCGCCGATGATCTGTTCCAGCCTGGTGAAGCCCATCTCGGCCAAAAGCGCCCGCACTTCCTCCGCCAGATAGAAGAAGAAGTTGATGACGTGCTCCGGCGTGCCCTTGAAGCGTTTGCGCAGAACCGGGTCCTGCGTCGCCACGCCCACCGGACAGGTGTTCAGATGGCACTTGCGCATCATGATGCAGCCAGCCGCAATCAGCGGAGCGGTCGAGAAACCGAACTCGTCGGCGCCGAGCAGCGCGCCGATGATGACATCGCGCCCGGTCCGCAAACCGCCATCGACCTGAAGCGCCACGCGGGAGCGCAGTCCGTTCAGCACCAGCGTCTGGTGGGTTTCGGCAAGGCCGATTTCCCAAGGGGAACCGGCATGTTTGAGCGAGGTCAGCGGCGAAGCGCCCGTGCCGCCATCATATCCCGACACGGTGATGTGATCGGCTCGCGCCTTGGCAACACCGGCGGCGACCGTGCCGACGCCCACTTCCGATACCAGCTTGACCGAAATATCGGCAGCCGGGTTGACGTTTTTCAGGTCGTAGATGAGCTGCGCCAGGTCCTCGATCGAATAGATGTCATGGTGCGGCGGCGGCGAAATGAGGCCAACGCCCGGCGTCGAGTGACGGGTCTTGGCGATGGTGGCATCGACCTTGTGGCCCGGCAACTGACCGCCCTCACCGGGCTTCGCGCCCTGCGCAACCTTGATCTGGATCAGGTCGGAATTGACCAGATATTCCGTCGTCACGCCGAAACGGCCCGATGCCACCTGCTTGATGGCGGAGCGTTCCGGGTTCGGCGTGCCGTCGGGCAGCGGATAGAAGCGATCCGGCTCCTCGCCGCCCTCGCCCGTGTTCGACTTCCCGCCAATGGCATTCATGGCGCGGGCAAGCGTGGTATGCGCTTCACGCGAAATCGAGCCGAAGGACATCGCGCCGGTCGAGAACCGCTTGACGATTTCCGTCGCCGGTTCGACTTCATCGATGGAAACCGGCTTGAGGCCGCGCTCTTCGGCAAAGCGGATATCGAACAGGCCGCGAATGGTCTTGGCCTGCGCCGCCTTGGAATCGAGCATACGCGTATATTCGGTGAAGGTCTCCGGGTTTGAGGTGCGCACCGCGTGCTGCAGCCTGGCAACCGCATCCGGCGACCACAAATGTGCCTCGCCGCGCATGCGGTAGGCATATTCGCCGCCAACTTCCAGTGAGGTCAGCAGAACCGGGTCGCTGCCGAATGCGTCGGTGTGCCGGCGTACGGTCTCTTCCGCAATCTCGTCCAGGCCGACACCTTCGATGCTGGTGGCGGTGCCGAAGAAGAACTTGTCGACGAAATCCGACTGCAAGCCGACCGCATCGAAAATCTGCGCGCCGCAATAGGACTGGTAGGTCGAAATTCCCATCTTGGACATGACCTTGAGCATGCCCTTGCCGATCGACTTGATGTAGCGCTTGACCACTTCGTTTTCATCGACTTCCGGCGGAAATTCGCGACGGCGATGCATGTCGAGCAACGTGTCGAAGGCGAGATACGGATTGATTGCCTCGGCGCCATAACCGGCAAGACAGCAGAAATGATGGATTTCGCGCGGCTCGCCCGATTCCACCACGAGGCCGACCGAAGTGCGCAGCCCCTTGCGGATCAAGTGGTGATGCACGGCTGCCGTCGCCAGAAGGGCCGGGATCGGAATGCGGTCCGGACCAACCTGACGATCCGACAGGATGACGATGTTGTAGCCGCCATGAACCGCTGCTTCGGCGCGGTCGCACAGACGCTCGATGGCGCCATGCATGCCGGCGGCGCCTTCGCCGACATTATAGGTGATGTCGAGCGTCTTGGTGTCGAAGCGGTCTTCCGTATGGCCGATGGAGCGGATCTTCTCCAGATCGCCATTGGTCAGGATCGGCTGGCGCACTTCCAGACGCTTGCGGCGCGAGGTGCCGACAAGATCGAAGATGTTTGGGCGCGGGCCGATGAAGGAGACAAGGCTCATCACCAGTTCTTCACGGATCGGATCGATCGGCGGGTTCGTCACCTGCGCGAAATTCTGCTTGAAATAGGTATAGAGCAGCTTCGACTTGTCGGACATGGCCGAGATCGGAGTGTCCGTCCCCATCGAACCGATGGCTTCCTGGCCGGTCGTCGCCATGGGAGCCATCAGAATCCGGGTGTCTTCCTGCGTGTAGCCAAAGCTCTGCTGACGGTCGAGAAGGCTCACATCCTTGCGGAGCGCCCGCGGCTCGACTGGATTGAGCTCTTCCAGAATGAGCTGCGTATTGGCCAGCCACTGCTTGTAAGGGTGCTTCTGCGCGATCTGCGATTTGATTTCCTCATCCGAGACGATGCGGCCTTCTTCCATATCGATGAGCAGCATACGGCCCGGCTGAAGACGCCACTTCTTGACAACCTTCTTTTCCTCGACCGGCAGGACACCTGCTTCCGACGCCAGAATGACGAAATCGTCGTCCGTCACGATATAGCGTGCGGGACGCAGGCCGTTACGGTCGAGCGTCGCGCCAATCTGGCGGCCATCGGTGAAGGCGACCGCGGCAGGGCCGTCCCATGGTTCCATCAGTGCTGCGTGATATTCGTAGAACGCGCGGCGCTCATCCGACATCAGCTTGTTGCCCGACCATGCTTCCGGGATCAGCATCATCATCGCATGCGCCAGGCTGTAGCCGCCCTGATGCAGGAACTCGAGCGCATTGTCGAAGCAGGCCGTATCCGACTGGCCCTCATAGGAAATCGGCCACAGCTTGGAAATATCGTTGCCGAACAGTTCGCTATCGACCGAAGCCTGACGCGCCGCCATCCAGTTGACATTGCCGCGCAGCGTGTTGATCTCGCCATTATGCGCAACCATGCGGTATGGATGCGCCAGACGCCATGACGGAAAAGTGTTGGTGGAAAAGCGCTGGTGCACCAGCGCTACTGCGCTTTCAAAACGCGGGTCTTTCAGGTCCTGATAATAGGCCCCGACCTGATAGGCGAGGAACATGCCCTTGTAGACAACCGTGCGCGCCGACATGGACACGACATAGAAGCCCTTATCGTCGCCGTCATTTTCCTGATAGATGCGGTTGGAGATGACCTTGCGCAGCACGAACAGGCGGCGCTCGAAATCGTCATCCGTCTCCAGCATCGGGTTACGCCCGATGAATACCTGGACGTGAAACGGTTCGGTTGCGGCAATGTCCGGAGCCTTGGAAAGCGACGAATTGTCGACGGGCACCTCGCGGAAGCCGATGAAGGTCTGTCCTTCGGCGGCGATCACTTCCTTGACGATTTCTTCAATATGAGCGCGCAGCGCCGCGTCGCGCGGCATGAACAGATAGCCGACGCCGTAAGAGCCCGGCTGCGGCAGGTCAATGCCCTGGCGCGCCATTTCCTCGCGGAAGAAGCGATCTGGAATCTGCACCAGAATGCCAGCGCCGTCGCCCATCAGCGGATCGGCGCCGACAGCGCCGCGATGAGTGAGGTTTTCCAGCATCTTCAGGCCGTTTTCCACGACCTGATGCGACTTCTTGCCCTTCATATGCGCAATAAAGCCAACGCCGCACGCATCATGTTCGTTGCGCGGATCGTAAAGTCCTTGCGCTGCGGGCAAACCCGCCGCTTTCGTTTTTCGCGTCGTTCGGTTGGGAGCGGCCGTCGCAGCTTTGACCGTTCCGTTCTGTACGTTGTGAGAAACCACATTCGATACAGATGGCGTCAAATGCGTCATCGTCATTCCCTCCGTTTGGCCCTCTTCATGAGGTGCGCGATCAGTATATACCGAGATGATGTGACAACCATCCCGCCGTTGCTTTACATATAAAGGAAGCCTTATCGACAAGGCGTTGGACGAGGTTCCGGACGAGCGGCAAAAGCCGGTGCGAGGAACGATGTTTAGCGCCTTATTCTCATCAGGCTTGGACAGACGACACCCAGCCCGCCAGAAAACGGCGCACTCGAATTCCTCCTGTCGCGGTCGGGGCGCCTGTTGCCGCCAGGCCATGTGCCTGCCGGTTCCGGCGCCTCTTTCTGAAACTTTTCGGAGAGCGTTGTGTCGCTTCCGTTCGCATCAGCCTTTAATTGGACAGCATTGCTGTCCTAATTACGTATGACAGAATTCAAATTGCCTCACAAGATGGAAACGCAATTTTTCTCGGCAACTTCCGTAATAAAATATCAAAGACTGCGATTTTATGGGCTTTAAATTACGTTTGGAGGCCATTGCGTCAATTCGGCACGGCACCACTCGCTTCGCTTATGCCTAAAAAATAGGCAAGATGGTGGCATTTTTATCAAAGCAGTCCGAACCCCTTTCGCACACTATCTATCTGCACGCGGATGCCCGGGCGCGCACGCCTCATGAATTCCACGCAGCGCGCTTTCCGAAAATTGATTCCGATTCTCGAAGCGATGCTGTAGACAGCCATGGACACCAGGGCTGCGCGAACGGCCCGATTGAACGCATCCGGAGGAACACGTGCATTTTGCGTCAGACAACTGGGCAGGTGCCCATCCGAAAATCGCCGAGAGCCTTTCATTGCATGCTGCGGGTTTTGCGGCAGCCTATGGCGCGAGTGAAATCGACAAGCGCGTCGAGCAACGGTTCAACGAACTGTTCGAGCGCGAAGTGGCCGTCTTCTTCGTCGGAACCGGAACCGCAGCCAACTCTCTGGCGCTTGCAAGCGTCAACCGGCCCGGCGGCGTTTCGCTGGTACACCGCGAGGCGCATGTGATCGAGGACGAATGCGGCGCGCCTGAATATTTTACCGGCGGGGCCCGTCTTCATCCGATTGACGGCGCCCATGGCCGCATCGACCCCGAGCTTCTCAAGCGCGAACTGAAGCGGTTCAATCCGGCCTTCGTCCATGCCGGGCAACCCATGGCCGTCAGCATCACACAGGCGACCGAAGTCGGCACGCTTTATCAACCCGAGCATATCGCCGCTATCTCTAAAATCTGCCGCGATGCGGGCTTGCCGCTGCACATGGACGGCGCGCGCTTTGCCAATGCACTCGTTTCTCTGGACATGACACCTGCTGAAATGACCTGGAAACAGGGCGTGGACATTGTTTCCTTCGGCGGAACGAAAAATGGCTGCTGGTGCGCCGAAGCGCTGGTCTTCATGGACCCTGCCCGCGCCAAAGATCTGCCCTTCATCCGCAAGCGCGCGGCGCAGCTCTTTTCCAAGACGCGGTTCGTCGCGGCCCAGTTCGATGCTTATCTGCAGGACAATCTCTGGCTGGACCTCGCCCGCCATTCCAATGCGCTTGCAACGCGCCTTGCTGGTCATATCAACGCGTCGAGCCAGATGCGCCTTGCCTGGAAGCCGGAAGCCAACGAGGTGTTCGCCATCATGAAACAGTCGGTCTATGACCGCTTGCGCAATGCCGGGGCGATCTTCTACGACTGGAACCCGCCGCATTCGGAAGTGAACCGCATCAGCGACGGCGAAATTTTCGCCCGTTTCGTGACGAGCTTCGCCAATACGGAAGAAGACGTGGACCGTTTCGCCGAACTGATTGCCTGACGCCTTAACACGAGTAACGACGAAAAAAGGCGGCGCTCTGAGCGCCGCCTCTTCATTCGCGATCAACCGGATTTAGAGCATTTCCAGCAAAAGTGTGAAACGGTTTTGCGTTCGGAAATGCAGCAAAAACATTTAGTGCGCGGTCTTTGCCTCGATCTGCTGGGTGCTGTCAGAACCAGCCTTGGTGACTTCGATCTTGCGCGGTTTCATCTGTTCTGGAATCTCGCGCTTGAGATCGATGTGCAGGAGACCATTCTTGAGGCTTGCACCGGCAACTTCCACAAAGTCGGCAAGCTGGAAGCGGCGCTCGAAAGCACGCGAGGCGATGCCGCGATAGAGCACTTCGCCTACGTCGGAAGCATTCTCATCGGCCTTCTGACCCTTGACGGTCAACTGGTTGCGATGTGCTTCGATTTCGAGTTCGCTTTCGGAAAAGCCCGCAACCGCCATGGTAATGCGATAGGTGTTTTCACCCGTGCGCTCGATATTATACGGCGGATAGGACTGGTTACCTTCCGGCGAAGCGAGCGTGTCAAGCATGGTGAAGAGACGATCGAAACCGACCGTGGAACGATAAAGCGGGGAAAAATCTACGTGACGCATGTATTAGCCCTCCTTTAGAGCGACAGATGCTTGTTTCAGCATGATCTTCCGAGAACGCCGGGGCGCGCTCAAGACCATACACGGCGGCGAAATTCCCTTATGGCGAATTCCTTGATGCCGGCGGTCCCTTCCAGGCGACCGCAAAACTCATTTGGGAATGGTTCTTTTTCATTTCAAGGCCGCTAGCGCGCGAAGATTGCGAAACACGGGCTGTCACGCTGCGTAATAACTCCTGATCGATAGGGGGCTACATTTTTGGGATTCGCCGCACAATGAACCCAAAATGAACATCATCTTCGGTGAGCGTTCAGCCGCTTGGGGCTACTGTCCCACCATGCCTGCTGCAAAGCGGGTTTATCAAAGGATCACGGTTATGAAAAAAGCTGTTCTTGCTTTTGCCGCACTTGCCACCGTCGCGACCGGTCTTGCGACACCCACCCTCGCAGCCGATAGCGGCCTGCGCGTTCAGGTTCAATATTACGACGATGACGGCTATCGCCCGCCACGTCCATATCCCGGACCGCGTCCCGGTTGGGATGGCGGTCCAGACCGCCGCCCGAACTGGGGCGATGATTACGGCCGTCGCGTCATTATGAGCCCGCGCCGGATAGCGCGCTCGCTGGAACGCCGCGGCTATGATGTTGGCGATATGCGCCTTAACCGTGACACTTATTTCGTGCGCGCCACAAGGCCAAACGGCCGTCGTGTCATCGTCATGGTGGACGCCTATTCAGGTCGCATCGTCGGCGAACGTCGCCCGGGCGGCTACTGATCTTTCTTCATGTGAACAGGCAGCTGGCGTAACGTCCCTTGCACCGGCTGTTCTCTGAACCGGAAGTTCGCTCTCGAACTTCCGGTTACTTTTTGTCATCAATTGCTCCATTATGCTGTTAGCGCAAATCCCGACTGAACAGAAAGGCCCGCAATCGGATGTCGGAACTGCTTTTCGAAACCGATGCGAATCCCTTTCCGCAGGGGATAAAAGCCGGATTGCTTGAAGCGCATGACGGCAAGACGCTGCGCTATGCCATTGTAAAAGCCGAAGCAAGGCCGATACAGGGAACGGTGGTCCTGCTTCAGGGGCGCAATGAGTTCATTGAAAAATACTTTGAAACCATGGCCGATCTGCGTGCACGCGGTTTCACGGTCCTGACTTTCGACTGGCGCGGACAAGGCGGCTCGACCCGGCTCCTGAAGGACCCCCAGCGCGGCTATGTTCGCAGTTTCGACGACTATTCCAGCGATCTCGATCTGATCCTGGAACAGATTGCCTTGCCTGACTGTCCCCCTCCTTTCTACATTCTCGGCCACTCCGCAGGGGCGCTGGTCGCGCTCGCCGCCATGGGCAGGCTGACATCCCGCATCAGCCGCATGGTGCTGTGCGCTCCGTTCATGGGGCTCGATGGGCAAAAACTCAGCGACGACACCGTGCGCCGCATCGCTTCTGCCTTTCGATGGCTCGGCCTCGGCCGGGTTTACGCCTCCGGCGGACGCAGGCTGGCTTCGCGACCCTTTGCAGGCAATCCGCTGACCAGCGACCCGGCGCGCTTCATGCGCAACATGGAAATTCCACGCCTTCACCCCGCCCTTGCGCTTGGCGGTCCGACAGCCCGGTGGCTCTGGAGTGCACTCGAAACATCGCGCCGCATCAACCAGCCTGATTTTTATGAAGGGCCGACCGTACCTGTCCTCATTGTTGCAGCGGGCGCCGACCGCGTGGTTTCCACGCCGGTGATCGAGCGTTTTGTCGCGCGAACGCGCAATGTCTCGCTGACGACGATTGCTGGCGCCCGCCATGAAATGCTGCAGGAAGCCGATTTTTATCGGGAGCAGTTCTGGGCTGCCTTCGATGCCTTCATTCCAGGTTCGTCGGAAGTGGAAACCATGCCGGAGACCATTGAGCCCATGGTCTCCGGTATTTAGCTAACCGTTGAGCAGATCAAGCGCTGCCCGGTGCAGTTCAGCAGACGCGGCAGCAACGATGTCGCCGCCCTTTTCCGCCGGGCCGCCATCGCGTTGCGTCACCACGCCGCCGGCCTGTTCGATCAGCGGAATGAGGGCAACAATATCATAGGGCTGCAAGCCCGACTCGACCACGATATCGGCAAAGCCGCTGGCCAGCATCGCGAAGGCATAACAATCGACCCCATAACGCGAAAGACGGACAGCATTTTCCAGCCGGTCGAAACCCTTGCGGCTATCTCCCTTGAAGAGAGCAGGCGTCGTCGTGAACATGGTCGCATCGGCCAAAGCGGCATTCTTGCGCACCGACAAACGGCGCGGCGTATCTTCGCCGCCATGGCGCGCGAGGTAGGCGCCATTGCCGTCGCTATAGAAAAGCTCGCCGGTAAAGGGTTGCGACATCATTCCCGCCTTGGCGTCGCCATCGACAGTGAGGCCCAGAAGCGTCCCCCACACCGGCAGGCCGGAAATGAAGGCACGGGTTCCGTCGATCGGATCGATGACCCAGACATGGCTGCGGTCGATATTTTCCGGCCCATATTCTTCCCCAAGAATACCGTGATCCGGAAAGGCGCTCCCGATAACCGCGCGAATCGCGCGCTCCGCCGCCCGGTCCGCTTCGGTCACCGGATCGAAACCAACGCTATATTTGTTGTCTATTTCCGTCATCTGACGAAAGCGCGGCAACGTTTCAGCGGCAGCTGCAGCAGCCACTTCGGAAAAAAATGCCTTGTCGATCAGCAACCCCGAACTCCTGTTTTCAATTCATGGCGCAGAATTGCGCAAACCATGCTAATTTTGCCTAGATAATGAGCATACCAAAATTAGCTCAAAAAATATGCGCGTTTTCTTGACCTTTGCCCCGTTCAGACGTAACTTAAATCTCAGACAGGTTTTCCTGTCGATGCCTTTCGGGGCATTTCCTCCCTAGTCTTTGGCCGCGCTCGTATTACTCGGGCGCGGTTCTTTTTATCCGTGAGAATGCAGTTGCGGAACGGGCTATTCCGCGGCCAGCGGCGGCGCGACAAAGAGATCATCCGGCAGGGATGTCAGGTCGCTCAAAAATCCATACAGATCGGCGCAGAGCGTTTCAAAACCGGCAAGCTTGTGAAGGTTCTGCTCGTTCACATAAAGGCTTCGGTTGATTTCAATTTGCAAGGCATGGCAGGCCATGGCCGGGCGTCCATAATGCTCGGTATTGAACCCGCCCGCATAGGGTTTGTTGTGTGCAACGGTGTAGCCCAGATCTTGCAACAGATCGATGGCAGCCTGTGTCAGCCTTTCGCTGCACGAACGCCCGAAACGGTCGCCGACGATAAAATCCGGTCGCGAACCGACTTCACCGGGGCGAGCCCCTCCCGGCATCGAATGGCAATCGATCAGCACCGCATAACCGAAACGCTGCCGCGTGGACTGGAGCAGCGCATCGAGCGTCCGGTGATATGGCTTGTAGAGATCTTCAATTCGGTAGAATGCTTCCGCGAGCGCAATTCGGCCCGGATAAATCGCTTGGCCTTCCCCAACCAGACGCGGCACCGTGCCAAGCCCGCCAGCGACGCGCGCCGACTGGCTGTTGACGAAGGGCGGCAACGGCTCGGCGAACATGCGCGGATCGAGCTCATAGGCTTCACGATTCACATCCAGAAAAGCGCGCGGAAAATGCGCCTTCAGCAAAGGCGCCCCGAGCCGCACCGCCGAAGCAAAAAGCTCATCGACATAGCAGTCTTCCGAATGGCGTATGCTCAAGGCATCGAGGCGCGATGCCTCGACAAAGGAATGGGGATAATAACGCCCGCTATGCGGTGAATTAAACACGAACGGAATGCGCTGTTCCGCCGGAGCGCATATCTCGAAGGGCGGAATCAGACTAAAATCGCGCTCCAAACTCATTCTTCACCCGTTTTCGACCAACACCACGCCAGTAACGCAACAAATTACGTCATACAGTTCGCAGGCGCAAACGGCAGGAACACGAATCTTTCGAGCCGTTGCATGACTTGCATATGCGACAATCCTGTCACACTGAACAGCTTGTTGCCAAATGCGCGCCATAACAATTAACATTCATGCGAGCATTCATTCCATATTTACCAAAGAAGCGTTTTCTACGGTGGATATTGAGTCGTTAAGGGTCGGCTTTAGAGCGATGAACACGACACAGAATTCGGACGGAACAATGAAGAGAATCCTTCTAGCTGAAGATGACAATGATATGCGCCGCTTCCTCGTCAAGGCGCTGGAAAAAGCCGGTTATCACGTTACGCATTTCGATAATGGTGCGAGCGCCTACGAAAGATTGCAGGAAGAGCCCTTCTCGCTTCTGCTGACCGACATCGTCATGCCGGAAATGGACGGTATCGAGCTGGCGCGCCGCGCGACGGAAATCGACCCCGACCTGAAGATCATGTTCATTACGGGCTTCGCTGCTGTCGCGCTCAACCCCGATTCGGACGCACCCCGCGATGCAAAGGTGCTCTCCAAGCCGTTCCACCTGCGTGACCTGGTGAACGAAATCGAAAAAATGCTGATCGCCGCCTGAGGCGATCCCGCAGAATTGCGGTCCTTTGTTTTGTCATCAACAAAAAGACGAAAAAACTTCATAAAAGGGCATTGACGGGCGTAACGCGATATGGTGTATGCGCCACATCGAATGGGCGTGTAGCTCAGCGGGAGAGCACTACGTTGACATCGTAGGGGTCACAGGTTCAATCCCTGTCACGCCCACCATTCGACCCCCAGAAAGATCAAACCCTTACAAGAAAAGTGCGCTGCGGTTATGTAGCGCCCTTTAGGTTCATTGAACCTGATGTGAACCTAGCAGACACTCGCTTGGACGAACGCCCCGCCGACTGCTTCGACCCACGCCCTCATTATAAGCTGTGCCTGCATCGGTGAGAGCTTCACTTCCTCGCCGTTGAGCGTGATGAATATCTCATCCCCTCGCCGGATTGGTTGAAGATCGCGGATTGCTTCACTGATCACGGCCTTGGACATTCCGTTGCTCGGTGCTGTCAACGAACCGGGCAACCCGATCCAGATTGATCGCCATATTCTGCAAGGTGACTTCCATGCGGGTCATGCGATCCCGCACATCACCATTCTGGGTTTCCAGCCGTTCAATGCGGGTTTCAAGCTTTGTGATATCGATCTTGCTTTGATCGACGCCGCCTTTAATTGCGTAATAGCTGCCGAGGATGCCAGCGCCGACAACGCCTATAGTAATCACGTTGCCGATAGTCATTTTCATATCGATGTTCATCCCCATCACCTGACGGTCGCCCATGGGATTGTCCTCCATCACCAGCAGCCCCGCGATTTCCCAAATGCGTTGTGAGAAGCGATACCCTGACCCGCCGGTGTATCGTTTCCTGCGAGATAGACAGCTGTCGCCGGTTTAAGGCTTATCGGCTTCCACCCGGCGCAGTTCGTTGCATTGCTCTGGCAAGCCGCCAAGCTCATTGCAGAGAGCAACAGCATCCATACCGATAATCTCTTCATCGATCTTCGTCCTTTTCTGAATGGCTTTTGCCGTTGCCTCTGCTGCCGCCAAAGCGGCCCGCTGGCGCTCTTTCATCGTTCCGTAGGTGTATCCGGCCCCGAGAATCAAAAACGCCGCCACGAGGGCAGCGAGCGAATATTTCAGCCAGTTGGGGATTAGCGCCCAGATCATGACGCCTCCAGTTCAGCCTTGATGTCTTTGATCGCCTTCACGATCCAGCCACGAAGCGCCAGACCGCCAAGCAGAACGACAATCGCAAGGCCACCCATAACGAGCAGTTCACGCCAGCCGAAGCCAGCAAGACCAAGTGCACCGATACCGCCACCGGACAGGATCGAGCCAATCCAGCCAGCCAGACTGAACTTCTTCTTCACTTCTTTTTCGACGGTTGGCGGGACAACCGGCTTATCCACTTCAACCGAAACAATCTCTTTCGGCTGGGCCTGATCGTGGCGCTTGCGGACTTCCGCCAGTACCTCGCGGACACGTGCCGACTTAACCGCTGCCCGCTGGCCGCCGTAGTAGCCAACATCTTT
>Ga0180222_1002090_pt1 | contig 17385 bp, 15 predicted proteins | sample eDN5th37CKraftOP_FD_151336 | JGI IMG/M metagenome (GOLD analysis project Ga0180222, IMG submission 151336) | Enriched Organic Plus compost microbial communities from Emeryville, California, USA - eDNA 5th pass 37_C Kraft OP (version 2) (version 2) ... | reverse complement strand
CGCTGCGCGCTCGTGACGGTATGCCTGCCGGACGAAGTGCGCGCACTTTCGGGCTCCGCTCTCGCGCCGCGCACAATCGCCGTTCCGCCCGACGAGGCTCTCCCGCTCGTCGTGCAATCCCAGCATGCGCGGATCGGCAAGGAGGGCGAGACACTCAAGATCACTGATGAGGAGAAGGGCGAGACGCAAGTGCGCCTCATCGACATTTCGGATGTGGCGCTGTTCGGCAATGTATCGATCACCACCCCGGCGCTCGCGGCGCTGCTCGAGCGCGAGATTCCCGTCACTTTCCATAGCCACAGCGGGTGGTTTCGCGGCGTGGCCCACGGCGTCGGCCATCGCAATGTGGAGGTCCGCACGGCGCAATATCGGATGAGCTTCGACGAGGCCGCGTGCCTCAGATTCGCAAAGGATCTGGTGGCGGCGAAGATCGCCAACCAGCGCACCATCCTTCGCCGCAACTGGCGCGGGGCTGCGGAGGAGCGGCAGGCGGTTCTCGACCGGCTCTCGGCCGCGCGCAAGTCCGCCGACGCTGCGACGACGTTGACGCAGTTGCTCGGCATCGAAGGAGACGCCGCGTCCGTCTATTTCCGTGCTTTCGCAAGCCTGTTGAAATCGCCCGAGGATAAGCAAGGAACGGGCGAACTCGCGGCGTTCCGCTTCGAGGCGCGCAATCGTCGGCCGCCGGCGGATCCGGTCAATGCCATGCTGTCGCTCGCCTATGCAATGCTGAGCCGGCACCTGACGATCGCGCTCGCCTCGGTCGGTCTCGATCCCTATCGTGGCTTCTACCACGCGCCACGCTACGGTCGTCCGGCGTTGGCGCTCGATCTCATGGAGCCGTTCCGCGCCATCATCGCCGATTCCGTTGTGCTGTCGGCGGTCAACACTGGCGAAGTCGGGCCGAACGACTTCGTGGTTGCGGTCACCGGCACGGCGCTCACCCAAGCGGGGCGCCGCCGCTTTGTGGAAGCCTTCGAGCGCCGGCTTTCGCAAGATACGACACATCCTGTCTTCGGCTACCAGGTTAGCATGCGCCGCATGCTGCTGGTGCAGGCGCGGTTGCTCTCCCGCTTCCTGCTGGGCGAGCTGTCGAGCTACCCGCATTTTCTACCGCGCTGAGCAAGCCCGATGACGGACGAACGCCTGTTTATCGTCACCTACGATATTTCGAATCCGAAACGTTGGCGACGTGTGTTCAAGGCCATGCATGGATATGGCGAGTGGCTGCAGCTTTCGGTTTTCCAGTGCCGGCTCACGCGGCGGCGCCGCGCCGAGCTCGAGACGCGGCTACGCGAGCTGATAAAGAACGGCGAGGACCATGTGCTCCTGATCGATGTCGGACCGGCGGACAAAATCGAGCTGGCCATGGAGAGCATCGGCAAGACATTCTCGAAAATGGAACGCCGAGCTACTGTCATTTAGCGGAATCTGATAAAATCACTCGCGATTCCGAAAAAGGGAGGGCGGGCTTGAGGGAAGGCGTTCCGCCGCTGCCGGGTGCTTTCGAGCGGCGATGTGCTGCGCGGAACTCCACACCCGCTCGAATCCTGCTAGATTGTTGAAATCGTGGGCTGTTTGACATGGTCAATATGATCGCGCGCGGAATCCAGCACGCTTCGCTCATCCTTGAGCGTTACCGGTCGAAAACGCAGCGAGATTGCGTGGGTGTCCAACGGCTTGTAGGGTGGGGGGCATCCGAGGCGCGCGCGCCTCGGCCTCATTGAAGCGGGTCCACCGGGTAGATCGCCGCGAGGTCCGCCCCGGGCATCCGAGGCGCGCGCGCCTCGGCCTCATTGAAGCGGTTGGTAGTCACTCTCGTTAATCGACCTTCTGCGGTCGCATCCGAGGCGCGCGCGCCTCGGCCTCATTGAAGCGATGTCCTGGCCGGTTTTCGTCAGCGCATAGGCCGTGGCATCCGAGGCGCGCGCGCCTCGGCCTCATTGAAGCGATCCGATCGGGGTTTGGCGATACCTGCGCGTGCCGCATCCGAGGCGCGCGCGCCTCGGCCTCATTGAAGCCTCCTGGCATCGACAGCCGCACCAAGAAGCGCGTGCGCATCCGAGGCGCGCGCGCCTCGGCCTCATTGAAGCCTCGCAACCATTGTCGGCACGATGTCGGGCATCTGGGCATCCGAGGCGCGCGCGCCTCGGCCTCATTGAAGCTGTCTTATCTCGGATGCCCATTGCGCTGCATCCACTCGCATCCGAGGCGCGCGCGCCTCGGCCTCATTGAAGCGGCGTTCCGCCGCACAAAGTGATGCACCTCTTGCGCGCCGCATCCGAGGCGCGCGCGCCTCGGCCTCATTGAAGCGCCAATGAACGTCACAAGGGCCGCCGCAGCGCGGTCGGGCATCCGAGGCGCGCGCGCCTCGGCCTCATTGAAGCGCCGCCGTCTCGCGGGTAATCTCGATAGCCATCACGCAATGCATCCGAGGCGCGCGCGCCTCGGCCTCATTGAAGCCGGTATCATCGGGACGCGGCCCACAACCAAAAGGGCCTGCATCCGAGGCGCGCGCGCCTCGGCCTCATTGAAGCCGTCGCCAACCGGCACGAACGTGCACGCAAAGCCCAAGCATCCGAGGCGCGCGCGCCTCGGCCTCATTGAAGCGCGTGATCGGTGTGGAACACGCGCTTGCTGTCCGTGGCCAGGGCATCCGAGGCGCGCGCGCCTCGGCCTCATTGAAGCCTCGAGGAGGCGCGGCTGGAGAAGTTCCTGGAGCTGCCGGCATCCGAGGCGCGCGCGCCTCGGCCTCATTGAAGCCTGTTGCTGCGGAGGCGGGCCGATCAGGCCGGGCCCGCGGCATCCGAGGCGCGCGCGCCTCGGCCTCATTGAAGCTCCCTGCTCGAACTCTGGATATCGCAGAGGTGGATTAGCATCCGAGGCGCGCGCGCCTCGGCCTCATTGAAGCAAGATTGGTGGGGTGGCTGTTGACCGCCCTGGTGGCGGTCGCATCCGAGGCGCGCGCGCCTCGGCCTCATTGAAGCGCGGAAGGCCGTGGTCAGACACGCGCGCCGTGCCAACGGCATCCGAGGCGCGCGCGCCTCGGCCTCATTGAAGCGTATTCCAGATCCATGCAGCCGTGGGCGCGACACTCGGCATCCGAGGCGCGCGCGCCTCGGCCTCATTGAAGCCCAGGCTTTAGCGTATTGGAGAAGATGTTCGGTTGCGGGCATCCGAGGCGCGCGCGCCTCGGCCTCATTGAAGCCCACGATATTGCTGGGGAGGGCGTGGTGCAGCGATCGAGCATCCGAGGCGCGCGCGCCTCGGCCTCATTGAAGCGGGTCTACGTCCGTCACCGACTCGCTGGTCCACGATCCGCATCCGAGGCGCGCGCGCCTCGGCCTCATTGAAGCGCAGGAATTATGCGGCGAGCAGCGCCATCCGCCAACGGGCATCCGAGGCGCGCGCGCCTCGGCCTCATTGAAGCGGATTGAAGCTGCCGCTCGTGATGGTGCGCCTCGGCCTCATTGAAGCATGCCTCACCTGGCCTCGATGCCCGATTTCATCGTGATTGCCGCATAGGTCAATTTTATTAGCTAATCCCGATATTGACAAATTATCGGAATTGGACCATAAGTGTCCGATGGCAGACGTGGCACGCAATCCGAAGCAGATCGGCAATCTGATTCGCCGGGCACGTAAGCACCGGAAGTGGAGCCAGACCCAGCTCGGCGAGAGGGCAGGTCTGCGTCAAGAGACGATTTCGCTCATCGAGTCCGGCAACCCCGCCAGCCGGATCGATACCCTTCTTGCGGTGCTCGCGGCACTCGATCTCGAGTTCCGGATCGGGCCGCGATCGAAGGGGCAGGCGGCGGCGATCGAGGACATGTTCTGATGCCGCGGCGCCGCCAGCATGCGCCACTGCGCGTCTATCTCAACAACCGTCTCGTCGGCCATTTTCTGAAGGAGCCCGGCGGCGCGGTCAGCTTCCGCTATGACGACAGCTGGCTCGGCTGGGAGAATGCCATCCCGGTCTCGCTTTCGCTGCCGCTGCGTGAAGATGCGTATCGTGGTGCTCCGGTCAGCGCGGTCTTCGAGAATCTTCTGCCAGACTCCGAGGCCTTGCGCCGGCGTGTCGCGGAAAGGGTCGGTGCGGCCGGGGCCGATGCCTACAGCCTGCTCGCGGCCATCGGCCGGGATTGCGTCGGCGCGCTCCAGTTTCTTGCCGATGAGGCCGACGCGCACGCTGGCGCGATCGAGGGTGATCCGGTCGATGACGCTGCCATCGAAAAGCTGCTGCGCAGCCTTGGGCAGGCGCCGCTTGGTCTGAGCCGCGATGACGACTTCCGGATCTCCATTGCCGGCGCGCAGGAGAAGACCGCGCTGCTCTGGGACGGCCGGCGCTGGCGCAAGCCCGTCGGCACAACACCGACAACCCATATCCTGAAGCCTCAGATCGGTGAACTGCCCAACGGCATCGATCTGTCGAACAGCGTCGAGAACGAATTCTATTGTCTGAACCTGCTCAAAGCCTTTGGGCTTCCGATCAACGATGCCGTCATCAAGACATTTGGTAAAACCACGGCGCTCGTGATCAAGCGCTTCGACCGGCGCTGGACGCGCGACGGACGCTTGTTGCGCGTGCCACAGGAGGATTGCTGCCAGGCGCTGTCAGTTCCTCCCGGCAGGAAGTACCAGAGCGATGGCGGGCCTGGCCTCGTGCAGATCCTCGATCTCCTCGAGGGGAGCGATACGCCGGAGGAGGATCGAAGGAGCGTGCTGAAGGCTCAGATCCTGTTCTGGCTCATTGGCGCAACCGACGGGCACGCCAAGAACTTCAGTGTCTTCCTGGGGCCGGGCGGCACATACCGGTTGACGCCGCTCTACGACATCCTCTCCGCGCAGCCGAGCCTCGACGCTCGCCAGGTCGAGCGCAAGCAGATGAAGCTGGCCATGGCCGTGGGCGCGAAGAACCACTACAGAATTGATGGAATTCAGACCCGGCATTTCTTCGAGACGGGAAGGGCGGCCGGCCTTGCGAAGGCCACGGTTCAAGCTCTGATCGACGAAATCCGTGCCACTGCTGGGGATGTCATGGAGCGTCTGGCGGACGAGCTGCCGCCCCGGTTTCCGAAATCGATCCATGTGTCCGTCAGCAAGGCCGTGACCGCGCGCCTACGAATTCTTTCAGCGGGTGGGTGATACGCGAGCAACCCGACCCAGCTCGTGTCGGCGGCGCGATGCTTATTCGGAGCGGGCTGAGTGCCGCGATGCACCAAGTCATCTGTCGCGCGAGGTTCTCGCCGGCAGCTTGAGGTGGACGTGCTTGGGCAGCGCGGCATTGGCCAGCACTGTCCGACTGGATCGTTGCTGTATCGGCGAGTCGGCTCAAGCCGCTGCCGCCTTACGCGACCGGGACCAGCACCGGTACGCTGCCGCAACTTCTGCTTGGCGCAGATTCAACGAACGATTGGCGCCGTCGCTTCCCCTTCTACGCGCAGGAAAGGGCTTTATATGCGCAATTATAGTTGCGCATACGGCCATAAAGTTGCGCGTATGCTTGGAAATTGCGTGTATCCGTGGCTAAATTGCGCATATAAGTGCGTGCGCAAGAAAGAGAGGCGACGTGGTACGGCGCATCCTGGAAGAGGAATTGCAGGCGATCGAGGAAGCCGTGCGCCGCCGCCCTGGCGGGGCGACGGCGCAGCAGATTGCCGATTCGCTGCAAGAGCCGCCGCCGCGCCGCACGCTGCAATATCGCCTCAAATACCTCGTCGATCATCGCCGCCTGGTCATGGAAGGCGCGGGCCGCTGGGCGCGCTACCGGCTGCCCCAAGTCCAGGTAGCGGTCGGCGCGGCTGCCGGGCGCGCCGAGGTGCGGGCGGAAGGCGAAGCCGTCCTGCCACTCTCGAAGCCCGGCACTGAGATTGAGGCGTATGTCCGCAAGCCACCGGAGGCGCGCAAGCCGGTCGGCTATAACCGCGCGTTCCTCGATGCGTACCGCCCCAATGAAACTTTCTATCTGACGGCGGCGGAGCGCGCGCACCTGCGCGAGGTCGGCACGCGGGCGATCGCACCGCAGCCCGCCGGCACCTACGCGAAGCAGATACTGAACAGGCTGCTGATCGACCTGTCTTGGAATTCGAGCCGCCTTGAGGGGAACACCTACTCGCTGCTCGACACCAAGCGCCTCATCGATCTTGGCGAGGAGGCGGAAGGGAAGGAGCGCCTCGAGGCGCAGATGATCCTTAACCACAAGGACGCGATCGAATTCCTAGTCGGCACCGCAGAGGAGATTGGCTTCAACCGCTACACCATCCTCAATCTCCACGCGCTACTCGCAAACAACCTGCTCGCGGACCCCGACGCGGCGGGCAGACTCCGCCGCATCAGCGTCGCCATCGAGCGGTCCTCCTTCCATCCGCTCGAAGTGCCGCAGCTCATCGAAGAGTGTTTCGACCAGATCCTCGCGACAGCCGCAGCCATTACCGATCCGTTCGAGCAGGCGTTCTTCGTCATGGTGCAGCTCCCGTATTTGCAGCCGTTCGACGACGTGAACAAACGGGTGTCACGCCTCTCCGCGAACATCCCCCTGATCAAAAGCAATCTCTCGCCGCTCTCCTTCGAGGGCGTGCCGCGCGGCACCTATACCGACGCGGTGCTCGGGGTCTATGAACTCAACAAGACCGAGTTGCTGCGCGACGTATTTATCTGGGCCTATGAGCGTTCCGCCGCGCGTTATGCCGCGGTCAGGCAATCGCTCGGCGAACCCGATCCGTTCAGGCTGCGGCACCGGGCGGCGCTGCGCGAAGTGGTCGGCGCGGTCGTTCGCGGGCGGATGGACAAGAAGCAGGCCACAAAGCACGTCGCCACGTGGACCAGCGAGCACATCGATGCGGCGGAGCGCGAACGCTTTCGCGAGACAGCGGAGAGCGAGCTTCTCGGCCTGCATGAGGGGAATTTCGCGCGCTACCAGATCAGGCCGTCCGAGTTCGCCGCGTGGCGGGAGGTTTGGGGGTAAGTCTCGCTCCTGCCTGCTGGGCAACAGGGCGGTCGAGGAGAGGTTCGCGGCCGAGCATTTTCGGCGACGACGATCATGCCTTCACACCGTCGAGATGGTACTAAGCGAGAAACTTGGCGTGCGAGCCGATGGCGATTGATTACCGGTCGTGCTAAAGCGATGACGGTATTTTTCGCGCTGGCCGCGCGACACGCTGCGTGTCCGACGAAGCGAAGAATCGACCAGTCGTTGTCGATAGTCGCTGAAACCTCGTTGAATCGGAATCGCGCGATTTCTTGTTGAAAATCAGGACCAGAAATTTTTGTCGGTGCGCAGTTCGGATCGCGTTGCGCGATCAAAAAAAGTTGTGCCAGAAATTCAACGCGTTAGCATGACTTAAAATGGATGAGTGGGAATGAGGGAGAGGGGAATAGGCTAATTTCGCCACTCGGGGCCTCCCTGCTGGCTGCGAGGTATCGCTGCCGACGCTGTCCTCACGGCATTACCGGCCCAGGAACCCTCGTCCTTCGAAGATCGCAGGCATCGCCTTCTCGTCTGAGCAGTCCGCATCCCAGACTGCTGCGCGCTGGTGAAGTGAATCAAGTATCCTCCTTGTCGACCCGGTGTCAGCGCCTCGAACGCGCGCTCGAACCGCGGATCGTTCCAGAACTTCTCCTTCAACTCGTCGGACGCGGGAAACTCTGGGGGCTTCGTCTCGACCTTCATTCCGCCTTCTCGGCCGCCGCGGCCTCGCGCGGTTCTACGTCGCCGGCAATTTAAGCCCGTTCAACGCTTGACCCGGACCTTAGGGCCGCCCCCATAGAGCGGGTGTCCGCGGAAAGAACCCCATGACCGTGCCGCCGCTTTTTCGAACCGCTGGCGAGACAGCCCGCCTCCTCGGCCTCACCGTCAAGGCGCTCCGGGTCTTTGAGCGACATGGGTTGGTGCAGGCACAGAGAACGGCTGTAGGCTGGCGGGTTTACGGCCCAAATGAGTTGGTTCGTCTGCATCAAATTATTTGGCTGAAACGTCTTGGCCTTAAGCTCACTCAGATCGGCACCATCTTGCATGATCAAAGGGTCGATCTCGATAGGCTTTTGGCTTTGCAGCAAGAAGTCTTGCTCGATCGTAAGCGCTCCATCGATCAAGCGCTACGCCTGCTTGGAAAGGCTCGGGCCAAGCTGACGCTTGGCGAAGCCCTGTCCGCGGACGAGTTGATCGCTCTGACAAAGGACGTTGCCATGACAAGAGAAATCCCGGACTGGGTCAAAAAGATCTCGCCCTCTGTCGACCGCCATTTGTCCGAAGCTGACAAGGAAGAGCTCAAGGCGCGTTTCGATGGCGAGGCTTGGAGAAACATCATCGCAGAGGCAAAGTCTCTGTTGGGAACCGACCCCGCGGCGCCCGCAGCGCTTGCGCTCGCCGGCAGATGGAAAGAAATGACCGCAGCGCTCACTGGCGGCAATCAAGACGTGAAGGATAAACTTAAGAATATACAGCAGGATGCCTGGGCAAATCCGAATACAGCGCAAACGTCACCTGTCACCCCTGATGTCCTCGAGTTTGTCAGAACGGCCATCGCAAAACTCGAAGAGCAAAAGCCTTGACCAATCTGCAGGTCGAATCGGTCCAGAAATGCCGGTGCGAGCCAGCGTGTCTGGATCAACGTACCTACCAGGACTCATGGCGAGAGACTCTCCGCGTCGGACAGTGATCCACGAAGACGTAGGTCAGCTCGTCGCCGATCGGGCGGAAGGTCCGGTAGTAGCGCCCATCAGCTCGCGCCCAACGACCGCGCCTAGTGGATGGCTGCCCAGCCAGTTACGGCAATCAGAATTAGAGTGACCATTGCGCCGGAGACGTAGAGAAGAGTTCTGACGCTGCCCCCCTTCGCGGGATTGCCGCCGCGCAAATAGATTACCAGGTGGCAGAGGCGGATGGCGACGTAGACCCACACCAGCACGGCCAGCGTGGTCGGCCCGACATCGACCATCATCGCCAGCACGGCCGGCACTACGAAGGATGCCAGCGCCTCCACGGAGTTCATGTGTACGCGGTCGATGCGGTAGAGGAGGTTCCCATCGTCTGCCGGCAGCACTGGGCCGGAGAGCGCCCCCGCACGGCCCTTGGAATACCCCGAACAAACGGCCAGTAGGATGGATACGAGACAGAGCACGAGCACTCCAACGATGCTCGTTGCATAGGCTTCCATTCTGACCTCCGTCATTCTCGATCGCGACGACGATCGGGTAGGCAATCCCGGAAAGTGGTTGCCGCTGTCGAGGGATCGAACCGCGTCAGGCCGCGCGTCCGAACAGACCGGCATAGCGTTGCAGATACAGCGGCCAACCCTGATCGCCCGCAACACCGTCGCGCGCGCCTTGCCAGCCCTCGCCATGGCGCTCCAGCTTCCGATGCTCGAGCTCGACTCGGGTCCGGTGTGGTGTCTCGGCGGTGAACCGCACTTCCCATTCGCTGGTCCTTTCCGGATCGGTTTCGATCTGCCATTGCGGGCTGATGTCCCAACTCAGCAGCACCCGGTGGGGCGGCTCATAGGCCAGGACGCGTGCCCAGCGGCACTCGCTGCCGTCCACCCCGCGGTCGTAAAGGTAACCGCCGACGCGGGGTTCAAAGATCGTCTCGGCGATGGGGACAGCGAGCATGTTGTGTTCGCTCGGCTTGAACGTGCCGAATTGCTCGGTGAAGACCTTGAAAGCGCGCTCAATCGGCGCCTCGACGACGACAGACTGTCTCACGGGCGTAGGTGATACATGCGTGTTCATTGTGACTCCTTTGGCGGTTGCTCGGCAGCGACCTTGTAGGCCGCCAGCGTTTTGCTCCAGAACCGGTCGAGCCACGCACGCATCTGACCCAGCCCGTGCGGGTCGATGTGATAGACGTTGCTCGCGCCTTTTGGCTCCGCGCGGACCAGGCGTGCGTCGCGCAGCACTTTCAGATGCTGCGAAACGGCTGATTGCGAGACGGGGACCTGCCGGGTGATCTCGGCGACCGAGCGCGGACGCTCCGCGATCAGTTCGAAGATCGTGCGACGGGTCAGGTCACCAAGGGCGGTCAACTGCGGGCTATCAGTAGTCATGACTTATGATTAGCGCGGGCTAATTATAAGTCAAGCGGCCGTCCGACCGGTGACCTCCCGCTTCCGTTCAAGTTTGGGAGTTCCCGACGATCGGAGGTACTTTTCGTCTGAAAGCGGTGGTCATTTGGGGTTCCGCCGCGCTCTCAGGCATCTGCGCCGAGGCGGTTGAACAGACTGGGTTTGCCTTCGTACAAAATGTCGATTAGTCTCGACACATGGAATCAGAGGCAGCCATTCTCGCGTTCGCGTCTCTCGCGCAGCCAACCCGGCTCGAGGTGTTCCGGCTGCTGATGGCGCAGGAACCCGACGGCCTTGCCGCTGGAGAGATCGCGCGTCATCTCGCCGTGCCGCACAACACGATGTCCACGCATCTCGCGATCCTGGCGCGGGCGGGACTGATCGAGGCTGAGCGGCGGAGCCGGACGATCATCTACCGAGCTCGGCTTGAGGCGGTGCGCGCGCTGGCCGGATTCCTTGTCAAGGATTGCTGCGGCGGAAAGCCGGAGATCTGCGCGCCGCTGATCGCCGATCTCTCGCCATGCTGCGCGCCGCAGAACACCACGAGAAAGGAGCCCGTTCGTGGCTGACGGAATTTACAACGTGCTGTTCCTGTGCACCGGCAATTCGGCTCGCTCGATCCTTGCCGAGAGCATCCTGAGCAAGGAGGGCGCCGGACGATTTCGGTCCTTCTCGGCCGGAAGCCAGCCGAAGGGACAAGTCCATCCCATGGCGTTGAAGGTGTTGCGCGCCTTCAACTATCCGTCAGAGGGGTTCCGCTCGAAGAGCTGGCAGGAATTCGCCAAGCCCGACGCACCGGCGATGGATTTCGTCTTCACAGTCTGCGACAGCGCGGCCGGGGAGGCGTGCCCGGTATGGCCGGGGCAGCCGATGACGGCACACTGGGGCATCGAGGATCCTGCCGCTGTCGAAGGCTCGGACGTGCAGAAGGAAGCAGCCTTCGTTGCTGCGTTCAAATATCTCAAGAATCGGATTTCCGTGTTCGCCGCGCTGCCGATTGCGAGTCTCGACCGAATGACGCTCGGTTCGAGGCTCGTCGAGATCGGTCAACTCGACGGCGCCACCAAACCCCGCCCAAGCGCAGCCTGAAGATCAAGCATGTCCACCTTCGAACGTTATCTGTCCGTGTGGGTCGGCTTGTGCATCGTCGCCGGAGTTGCGCTTGGCCATTTGATGCCGGGCATCTTCCACGCCATCGGCACGGCGGAAATCGCCAAGGTCAATCTGCCGGTTGCGGTGCTGATCTGGCTGATGATCGTACCCATGCTGGTCAAGATCGATTTCGCCGCGCTCGGAAAGGTGCGGGAGCATTGGCGCGGCATCGGCGTGACGCTCTTCGTCAACTGGGCGGTGAAACCGTTCTCGATGGCGGCGCTCGGGTGGCTGTTCATCGGTTATCTCTTTCGGCCCTATCTGCCGGAGGGCCAGATCGACAGCTACATCGCGGGCCTCATCATCCTCGCGGCCGCGCCCTGTACGGCCATGGTGTTCGTATGGTCGAATCTCACTAAAGGCGAGCCGCATTTCACGCTGAGCCAGGTCGCGCTCAACGACACCATCATGGTGTTCGCCTTTGCGCCGATCGTCGGACTGCTGCTCGGGCTCTCGGCGATCAGCGTGCCCTGGGACACGCTCGTCCTGTCGGTTGCGCTCTACATCGTCGTGCCGGTGATTGCGGCGCAGCTTCTGCGCCGGCGGCTTCTGTCGCGGGGCGGCGAACCGGGTTTGCGGCGCTTCCTGGAGCGGATTCAACCGCTGTCGCTGGTCGCTCTTCTCGCGACTCTCGTGCTGCTGTTCGGGTTCCAGGGTGAGCAGATCCTGGCGCAGCCGCTCGTGATCGCGCTTCTGGCCGTGCCGATCTTGATCCAGGTCTATTTCAACGCCGGTCTTGCCTATCTGCTCAACCGCATGACCGGTGAACAGCACTGCGTGGCAGGGCCGTCGGCCCTGATCGGCGCCTCGAACTTCTTCGAGCTCGCTGTCGCCGCGGCGATCAGTCTCTTCGGCTTCCAGTCGGGCGCAGCGCTCGCGACCGTGGTCGGCGTGCTGATCGAGGTGCCGGTGATGCTCTCGGTGGTCTGGATCGTGAACCGCTCCAAGGAATGGTACGGCGAGCCGGGCGCGACGGCTTCCCTCGGCGGAAATACTGGGAGTGAAGCCAAACTTTCCTGACCGAGGAGGCCGCGATCATCTGCGGTCTCGTGCGAAACCCGGCTCCGTCGTGCTCGCCTGAACATCAGATGGCGACAAGATAATTAAGTTCAAGAATTGGCGTCCACCCTTCTATCCGTAAATTCCGCAGCTCGGCTCGCCGCGGCGCGTAGCGAGCGGGCAGCGAAAGGCGTGGGCGCCAAGCACGCGCTGGACTCTGCAGCTCTTCATCGTCTCAGGGGCGGCAGGTGGTGCTTTTCTTCGCCTGACATATATATCAAGACCAAGTCGCGCATGAGACCGAAGCTTTTCAACGAGCTTCCGCATGGATCGAACATCAGCCGCCGCGCAGACAAGCCCACAGGGCCTGACCGAGGCGGAGGCGCAACGCCGACTTGCCCAATTCGGCCCCAACGAAATCCGGGAACAGAAAGGCCATCCGCTGCTCACGCTACTGGGCAAGTTCTCGGGGCCAGTCCCGTGGATGCTGGAAGCGACCATTCTGCTCCAGGTGTTGCTCGGACGACGCGCGGAGGCCGCGATCATTGCGCTGCTCCTCAGCGTCAACGCGGCGATCAGCTTTTTCGAGGAGGGCCGCGCCAGCAGGGCACTCGAGCTTCTGCGGCACCGGCTCACGGCTAAAGCCCGGGTCTTGCGCGACGGGGCTTGGCGCTCGATTCCTTCCGCGGGCCTGGTTCCCGGCGACACGGTGCATCTGCGCATGGGCGACTTGTCGCCGGCAGACGTGCGGATCATCGACGGCAGCCTGCTGCTCGACCAATCCGCCTTGACGGGCGAGTCCGTTGCCGTCGAGGCCGGCAGCGGGGCCATGGCCTATGCCGCGGCGGTGGTTCGGCGCGGCGAAGCCACCGGCGAGGTAGCGACTACCGGTGAACGGACTTTTTTTGGCAAGACGGCCGAGCTGGTGCGGACGGCCCGGTCGACCAGCCATCTGACGGCAACGATCTTCAAGATCGTCCGTGTGCTGATCGCAATTGATGTGACGCTGGTCGGGGCGCTCCTGGTTTATGCTGCCTGGGCCGGGCTGCCGTTCCGGGACGTGTTGCCGTTCGCCCTCATCCTGCTCGTGGCATCGGTTCCGGTGGCGCTACCGGCGACATTCACTCTGGCAACGGCTCTCGGGTCGGCGGAGTTGGCCCGCTCCGGGGTGCTGTTGACCCGGCTCTCAGCGATCGAAGAAGCGGCCGGAATGGACGTCTTGTGCACTGACAAGACGGGCACCCTCACCGAAAACCGCATGACCCTGGCAGCGATGCAGCGTCTTGCCGCGACATCGGACGACGAATTGCTGCAACTTGCTGCTCTGGCCTGCGACCCGGCGACGCAAGATCCGATCGACCTCGCCATCCTGAACGCAGCCACCGCGCGTGGCTTGTCCGGAGAAGCCCCAACCCGCATCGCGTTCCTCCCGTTTGACCCTGCCGCCCGATATTCGCTCGCCGGTTACCGGCGGTCCGACGGAGAGCTGTGGGTCGTGAAGGGAGCTCCGGCCGCGATCGCCGCGATGGTGAGCACGGCGCCCGACATATCAGAAGCGGCCGATCACCTGGCAGCATCCGGAGCGCGGGTCCTTGCGGTGGCTCATGGCAGCAGCCGCGCGAGCCTGCGCCTGACCGGGCTGCTTGCTCTGGAAGATCCACCGCGTGTGGATTCCGCCGCCCTGGTGAAGGGGCTCAAAGATCTCGGAATTCGCGTGGTGATGGTGACCGGCGATAGTGCCGCAACTGCCGGCGTCGTCGCCCAACGGGTCGGCATCGTTGGGCCGGTCGCGCCTGCCGGCGCGCTCGACCACGTCGATGGAGAAGACGCGCTGGACTACGGCGTCTATGCCCGCGTTTTCCCCGAACACAAGATACGGCTGATCAGGCTGCTTCAGAAAGTCGGCCATGTCGTGGGAATGACGGGCGACGGGGTTAACGATGCACCGGCGCTCAAGCAGGCTGACGTTGGCATCGCGGTCGCGAGCGCGACCGACGTCGCCCGCGCTGCGGCCGGTATCGCGCTCACGGCGCCGGGCCTGGTGGACGCGCTGACCGCCGTTCAGACCAGCCGTCGCATCTATCAGCGTATGCTGACCTACACGATCAACAAGATCATGAAGACTCTGGAGATCGCGTTCTTCCTGACCATCGGCGTGATGGTGACCCACACGTTCGTAATCACGCCGCTGCTGATTGTACTTTTGCTGTTCACCAACGATCTCGTGACGATGTCGATCGCGACCGACCATGTCGGCTTTTCGCGGCGCCCGGACCGATGGGATGTACGCACGCTGATGCTGGTCGGGAGCATCATGGCGGCATTTGTCCTGATCTTATCGTTCACGGTCTTCTTCGTCGGACGCGACGTGCTCGGGCTGAGTCTGGCCGAGCTGCAGACGCTGGTTTTCGTCATGCTCGTGGCCACGGGACAAGGCAACGTCTATCTGGTGCGCGAGCGTGGGCCGTTCTGGCGCTCGTGTCCGAGCAGGCTGCTGATTGTAAGTTCAGTTGTCGACTTGGCGGTCGTGGCGGCGATGGCGACAACGGGTGTCTTGATGGCACCCATCAGCCTCACGCTAATCCTCCTGCTGCTGGTTGTCGTCGCCGCATACCTTCTTCTTCTCGATCTTGTGAAGATGCGGATGTTCCGTCGTGCCGCCGCAAGCTGATGCGGGTTTGCGAGCAACCTGATCGGCTGACCAGGGTTGTTATCGACATGACAAAGAAGGGCAGTTTCGGCGGCGGGCCAACATGAGAGTCGGAAAGGAACACCGGCTATGCTTGAGATCATGAACGAGAGCATCGGCAACATCGTCGGCTTCCGCGCCACAGGACTGCTGACGGCCGCCGATTACGACGAAGTTCTGGTCCCAAAGCTCTCCGACCTATCGCAACGGTTCGACGCATCGCGCGCGCTGTTCTATATGGATCGGGATTTCAGGGGCTGGGATCTGCCGGCGGCCTGGGCAAATACGAAGCTCGATTTTCGCTTTGGCGGTCACCTCGACAAGGTGGCGATCGTAGGCGCGCCGGCCTGGGAGGAATGGTGCGTCAAGATTGCGAGCCTGGTGATGAAGGCCGAACTGCGGACCTTCCAGACGGAGCAACTCGGGGATGCATGGGCATGGGTGAAGGCGTGACGCCGGCTCTTGCCCTTCCGGGTCCAGAGCCTCTTCTTCTCATGCGGTGTTTTGAACCGGTGAATCTGGAAAGGGCGACGCGGCGATCAAATCGCAGGCATTGGGGCGCTCGGCCGCGGAAAGTTTGCGGCGGTCATGCGAGGCCGAGCACCGCGCCGCCGGCCGCGCACAGGACCACAACGAGCCAGGGCGGCGCCTGCCACATGAACAGCAGCAGGAACGCCGCCGCGCCGAGCGCGAAATCCCCGGCGCTGGAGATTCCGGCGATCCACACCGGATTATAGAGTGCAGCGAGCAGAAGGCCGACGACGGCCGCGTTCACGCCCCTGAGGGCCGATTGCGCGGCGGGGCGGTGGCGCAACATCTCCCAGAATGGAAGCGCGCCGATGACGAGCAGGAACGACGGCAGGAACACCGCAACGAGGCAGATCGCTGCTCCGGTCCACCCGTTCGGCTGGGGACCCATGACGGCGCCGAGATAGGCGGCGAAAGTGAATAGCGGCCCCGGCACCGCCTGCGCAGCACCGTAGCCGGCGAGGAAGGCGTCGTTCGTCACCCACCCCGGCGGAACGACCGATGCCTGCAGCAGGGGCAGTACGACGTGGCCACCGCCGAAGACGAGCGATCCCGTGCGATAGAAAGCATCGAACAGCTTGATGCCTTGCGAGGGCATTGCGGATGCCAGTAATGGGAGCCCAATGAGCAGGGCAGAGAAGACGATGAGCATCCCGATGCCGGTGCGGCGACCGACGTTGAGCGGCAGCACGGCGTGATCCGTCGGCACCGGTGCCCGGAGCAACGTGACACCGGCAATACCCCCAAGCACGATCGCGCCGATCTGACCCCATGCGTTGGGTATGGCGAGCACGAGCGCGGCGGTGGCCACTGCGATCGTCGCACGCTCGCGATCGGGCGTGAGTGATCGCATCATGCCGAGCACCGCTTCGTCGCACGCTCGCGATCGGGCGTGAGTGATCGCATCATGCCGAGCACCGCTTGGGCCACGACTGCGACCGCCGCCACCTTCAATCCGTGCAGCCAGCCTGCGCCCGAGACGTCGCCCAGCGCCCCTACGCCGTAAGCAAACAGGACGAGCACGATGGCGGACGGCAGCGTGAATCCGGTCCAGGCCGCCAATGCGCCAGGATATCCGGCGCGTGAGAGCCCGATGGCGAGTCCGACCTGGCTCGAGGCCGGGCCGGGCAGGAACTGGCAGAGTGCGACAAGATCGGCATAGGCCCGGTCGTTGAGCCAGCCCCGACGGACGACGAACTCGTCGCGAAAATAGCCCAGGTGCGCCACCGGGCCGCCGAACGACGTCAGGCCGAGACGCAGAAACACGGCGAACACCTCGGCCCATCGCCCCCTGGGTCCGTCCCCGATGCTGCCGGCCAATTCGGCGGGTGGGGCTTTCGCTTCCGACATTGTCATCCTCAATGGCATTCGTGCTGATGGCCTGCCAGTCCGGCCGTGCCACGCATGTACACTAATTCCGGCGCGCGGCAGGTCCAACGCGCGCGCATGCCGCTCCGCAGATATATTCACGCCGGCCGCGCTCCGGCGTCGCACTGGCATTGCTGGAGCCGGCGCGGTGCGCCATTGAAGGAAAGTAACGAGATGTCCAAAGCTACGCGTGCGACGGCAGCGCTGGCGAAGGCGGGCATCGCCTTCACGGTACACGTCTATGACTATGATCCCGACGCCGACCGGATCGGACTGCAGGCCGCGGAAGCCCTGGGTGAGCCGCCCGAACGCGTGCTCAAGACGCTCATGGCGCTCGTTGACGGAAAGCCCGTCTGCGTGATCGTGCCCTCCGACCGTGAAATCTCGATGAAGAAGCTTGCGGCTGCGTTCGGCGGCAAGTCGGCGCAGATGATGAAACCGGCCGACGCTGAACGGATATCGGGCTACAAGGTGGGCGGCATCAGCCCGTTCGGGCAGGTTCGATCTGTCCGGACCGCGATAGACGAGAACTCGATAGGGCACGAGACCGTCTTTATCAACGGCGGTCAGCGTGGCCTGCAGGTGCGGTTG
>Ga0180222_1002089_pt1 | contig 17388 bp, 18 predicted proteins | sample eDN5th37CKraftOP_FD_151336 | JGI IMG/M metagenome (GOLD analysis project Ga0180222, IMG submission 151336) | Enriched Organic Plus compost microbial communities from Emeryville, California, USA - eDNA 5th pass 37_C Kraft OP (version 2) (version 2) ... | reverse complement strand
GCCGCGATGTATGCCACGGCCGGTCTCGACGCCAAGGGCATCGTCGCCAAGGTGTTCGAGGCGCTCGGCAAGGACGCCGCCGCCGAGACGGTGAAGCTGGCGTAACATTGCCGCGCTACGCAACCTTTCCCCGTCATCCTGAGGTGGCGGCCGCAGGCCGCCCTCGAAGGATGAACGGCCACCGCAAGTCGGAATTGGCCGACTGGCGCCGGTTAAACAGTGGCCGTCGCCCTTCGAGGCTCGCGCGGCAATGTCGCGCTCGCTCCTCAGGGTGACGGATCACGAATAGCGCAATGACAAGACATTCCCGCCTGCGCGCCGACCGCCTGCTCGTCGAGCGCGGCCTGTTCGAAAGCCGCGCCAAGGCGCAGGCCGCCATCGAAGCGGGCCTGGTGACCGCCAATGATGCGCCCGTGCGCAAAGCCTCGGAGGAAATCCCGGCCGATGCCGACTTGCGCGCGAGTCCCGCGCATCCTTATGTTTCGCGCGGGGGCCTGAAGCTCCAGGCAGCGCTCGACCATTTCCACTTCGAACCAAGCGGCAAGGTCTGCCTCGATGTCGGCGCCTCCACCGGCGGCTTCACGCAGGTCCTGCTGGAACGGGGCGCACGCCGCGTCTCAGCCGTCGATGTCGGACGCGGGCAACTGCACCCATCCATCCGCGCACGGCCCGAAGTGGTCTCGCTGGAGGCAACCGATATCCGCTCGCTCTCCCCCACCCTGATCGACGCGCCGCCACAACTGGTGACCGTCGACGTGAGCTTCATTTCGCTCAAGCTGGTCCTGCCCAGCGCGCTCGCGCTGACGAAGGCGCCGGCCGCACTGGTGGCGCTCATCAAGCCGCAGTTCGAGGCCGGCCGCGCGCGCGTGAAGAAGGGCGTGGTGCGCGATGCCGCCGTGCGGGCCGCGGTCTGCGACGATATTGCCGCCTTCGTCGGCGCGCTCGGCTGGCGCGTTCTCGGCATCATCCCCTCGCCGATCGAAGGCGGCGACGGCAATGTCGAATTCCTGCTCGGCGCCGAGCGCGGCTGAAGCGTCATCAATAAACCCGATCAGCCACATGACACCGCGACATGAGTGTGACCACCTGGCCACCCGGCACGCCCCAATTCGGCCCGCGACAAAGGCGGGCCTTCCTCCCGCCACAAGTAGCCCTATCTTGCCGCGCATGACCACCGATGATGCATGTCACCCCGCCGGCGCAGCCGCTCCGGACCATACAAATCTTTGGCGCGCTGAATTCATCGGCACGATACGGCTCGCTTTGCCGATCGCACTGACGCAACTCGGCCAAGTCGCGATGATGACGAGCGACCTGGCGCTCATCGGCCATCTTGGCGACGACGCTATTGCCGGCTCGGCGCTGGCGCAGACGGTGTTGTTCGCCGCTTTCGTGCTCGGCATGGGTGTCGTGTCCGCTGTGGCGCCGCTGGCGGCGCAGGCCTTCGGCGCGCGCGAGCCGCGCATGGTGCGCCGCTCGCTGCGGGTCGGCCTGTGGGCCGCCCTCATGCTCGGCGTTCCGCTCACCGCCTTACAGAGCTTCGGCGAAAGCATCCTGCTCGCGCTTGGCCAGAACGCCGTGAGCGCGCATCTGGCGGGACAATATCTCGTCGGCTTGAGTTGGAGCCTGGTTCCGGCTTGGTGGTTCATCGCGTTGCGCGGCTTCATGAGCGCCGTCAACCGTCCGGAGCCGGCTTTGTGGATCACGCTCGCCGCGATTCCGGTCAATGCGTTGCTCGCTTACGCACTGATCTACGGCGCATTCGGCCTGGCGCGCCTGGAAATGCTCGGCGCCGGCATTGCCACGACGCTCGTCAATATCGGCATGTGCGTGGCCGGATTCTGGATCGCCTATACGCAGCGCCCGTTCAAGAAATACCGCGTTCTCAGCCGCTTCTGGCGCGCCGATTGGGTGCTGCTCGGCCGCCTGGTCGCCATCGGCGCGCCGATCGCCGGCGCCTTCCTGCTCGAGTTCGGCTTCTTCGCCAGCGCGGCGATCATGATGGGCTGGATCGGCACCACCGCGCTCGCCGCGCACCAGATCGCACTGCAGACGGCGGCCATCCTGTTCATGGTCCCGTTCGGCATATCCATGGCGGCGACCGTGCGCGTCGGGCAAGCGGTCGGTCGCTGCGACAGCACGGCGTCGCGCCGCGCGGGCTTTGCCGCGATCGGACTCGGCGCCGGCTTCATGGCGGCGATGGCGCTGGTCATCATGGCGCTGCGCCATCTTATCCCGCTCCTGTATCTGCCGGCGCGCGCGGCGGAGGCCGACGCCACGGTCGCGCTGGCCGCCACCTTGCTCGCGCTCGGCTCGACCTTCTTCGTGATGGACGGCATCCAGACCATCGCCGCCGGCGCCCTGCGCGGGCTCGACGACACGCGCGTGCCCATGCTGTTTGCGGCGGTGAGCTTCTGGGTCATCGGCTTCGGCACGTCCTATGGCTTGGCGTTCCAGGCCGGATTGGAAGCGCCCGGTATCTGGATCGGCTTTACCATCGGGCTCGGCATTTATGCCGCCTTGCTGGTGTGGCGCTTCAACCTGCTCACACGGCGCGGGTATATGCCCGCGCTTCCCGGCCACGCCTTGCCCCACTGAATGTTTGCCGGGCCCAAGCTTGTCGGCTAAGGCGGACGGATGATCGAACAGCTCACCATCACCCATCTCGGCCACCGGGGCGACGGCGCGACCGCGACGCCTTCGGGCACCGTCTACGTGCCCTATGCGCTGCCGGGCGAGACCGTGACGGTCGAGCCCGTCGTCGGCCATCCCGACCGCCGCCGCCTCGTGCATGTCGACAAGGCCGTCCCTGAGCGCGCGGTGCCGATCTGCAAGCATTTCGGCACCTGCGGCGGCTGCGCGCTGCAGCACTGGTCGCTTGCCGAATACCATCTGTGGAAGCGCTCGCTGCTGGTGGAAGCACTCGCCCATGCCGACCTCGTCGCGCCCGTCGACGACATCATCGACGCACATGGCGAAGGCCGCCGCCGCGCGGTGCTGCATGCGCGGCGCGGCACCCACGACGTGCTGGAAGTGGGCTTCACGGCGCCGCGCGCGCACCATATCGTCGCCATCGACGAATGCCCGATCCTCGCCCCCGCGCTTTCCGGCGCGATCAAGGTGGCCTGGGCCATCGCCGACACGCTCAAGCTCACGCAGAAGCCGCTCGACATCCAGATCACCGCAAGCGACACCGGCATGGATGTCGATGTGCGCGGCTCCGGCCCGCTTGCGCCCGAGCGCATGGCGCGCCTCGCCCGCCTGGTCGAGGACTGCAAGCTCGCGCGGCTGACCCGTCACGGCGAACTGGTGGCGCAGCGCGCGCAGCCGACCATTACGGTCGGGCGCGCCCATGTTCCGCTGCCGCCGGGCGCCTTCCTGCAGGCAACCGTCGAAGGCGAAGCGACGCTCGCGCGGCTGGTCGAAAATCATGTCGGCGGCGCCAAGCGCGTCGCCGACCTGTTCGCCGGGGTCGGCACCTTCGCGCTTCGCCTCGCCGAGCGCGCCCGCGTCGCCGCCTTCGACAACGAGGCGGGTGCGATCAAGGCGCTGCAACGCGCCGCGCAGACGGCGAGCGGACTGAAACCGGTCGAGGCGGCCGCGCGCGATCTGTTCCGGCGGCCGCTGGTGCCGGGCGAATTGAAGGCGTTCGATGCCGTGGTGTTCGATCCGCCGCGTCAGGGCGCCGAAGCGCAGGCACGCGAACTGGCCAAGTCGCCGGTGAAAACCGTCGTCGCCGTGTCGTGCGATGCCAATACCTTCGCGCGCGACGCCAAGATTCTGGTCGGCGGCGGCTACAAGCTCTGCGCCGTCACGCCGGTCGACCAGTTCCGCTATTCGCATCACATCGAGATGGTGGCGAAGTTCGAGAAATGAGGCGGCCCCGCGCTCTCTGCCGTCATCATCCGCGAAAGCGGATGATCCGGTACGCCGCAGCATCACGACGAATTGAAATGTCTGGAATTACTGGATGCCCCGCTTTCGCGGGGCATGACGGAGAGCGGCGCTACTGAAAATCGAATCCGCTGCCCCAGCGGTCCTGCCACAGCTTTTCGCCGATGGTGCAGGAGATGCGCGGCTTGTCGGCGCTGGCGCGCACCACGCTCGCCGCGGGCTCGCGCCCGGCGACTTCCAGCACCAGCTTGGTGCGCGTCGCCTCGATGAATTTCTCGCGTTCGCGGATCGGCACCACGAAGGCGCCCGGTCCGCCGATCACGCAATCCTCGTAATAGATGTCGAGCTTTTCGATATCGAGCGAGCCGGGAAAGGCGCGCTTGAGCATGATCGGCAGGCCGTTGATGGTAATGCCGGCCGCCACCACCGCGTCGCGCGTCGGCGCCACCAGATCGCCGGCATTGTTGGCACCGTCGCCGGAGACGTCGATCACCCGGCGCAGGCCGCGATAGCCGCTATTGTCGAACAACGGCCTGGCGAATTGCAGCGCACCGGAAATCGACGTGCGCGAGGCGCGCCGGTAAGGCGCGAGCGCGAGCTCGGTAGCGACCGCATCGGCCGATTCCGGGCCTTCGATCAGGCGCCAGGGCATGATGACCTTCTGGTCGTATTGCCCGGCCCATTCGACATAAGTGACGGCGATCTTGCCGTGCGCGCCCTCGCGCAACGCCTGCAGGAACTCGCGCGAGGTCAGCGCCCGGATATAGCCTTCGCGCTGCAGCCGCTGCTCGTCGGGATCCATCGAATAGGAAACATCGACCGCGAGCACCAGCTCGACATCGACCGGAACGGCGTTCGCGCTCTTGTCGGCGAGACGGGGAAAGTGGGGGGCCGCCCAAACAGCGGCGCCTAAGGCGGCGGCGGTCAAAGCCGCCGCCATGAACAGGCTGCCGATGATCCTGGAAAACCGGTATCGCCCCATGAGCGGATGCTGGCATGGGGCGAAGGCGAAATAAAGGCCCGACGTTCAGCGCTTCAGCAGATCGGTGGCCACGATTTCGATGCCGAAGCCGGACAGGCCGACATAGGTGTGCTGGCTCGACGACAGCAGCCGGATCGAGGAAATACCGAGATCCTTGAGGATCTGCGCGCCGAGACCGACCTCGCGCCACTGCCGTGACCGCGCGGCCTCGGTGCCGGTGTCGCCCTCGTGCGGGATTTCCGCGAGCGGCACGCCGGCGGTGCCGTCGCGCAGGAACACGATGACGCCACGCCCGGCCGCCTTGAAGCGGGCAAGCGCAGCATGGATCGGCTTGGCGCCGCCGAACACGTCGCCGATGACGTCCGCGCGGTGCAGCCGCGCCGGCACGTCCTTGCCGTCACCGATATCGCCATAGACGAAGGCCATGTGGTGCACGCGGTCGAACGGCGTGACATAGGCATAGCCGTTGAGCGTGCCGATCTCGGACGACAGCTGGAATTCGCCGACCCGCTCCACCAGCTTGTCGCGCGACTGCCGGTACGCGATCAGCTCGGCGATCGAGACATAAGCGAGCTTGTGCTTGGCCGCGAAGGCGACGACTTCCGGCCCGCGCATCACGGTGCCGTTGTCGTTCATGAGTTCGGACAGGACGCCGACCGCGGGCAGCCCCGCGAGCCGGCAGAGATCGACGCATGCTTCGGTATGGCCCGAACGCATCAGCACGCCGCCCTCGCGCGCGATCAGCGGGAACACGTGGCCGGGCCGCACGAAATCGGTCGGGCCGCTGTTGTCGTTGGCGAGCGCGCGCACGGTATTGGTGCGTTCCTCGGCCGAGATGCCGGTGGTGAGCCCGTGGCGCACGTCGACCGTCACCGTGAAGGCGGTGCCGAGCGGGGCGTCGTTTTCCGCCACCATCGGCTCGAGGTGCAGGCGGCGCGCGAGCTCGCCCACGAGCGGCGCGCAGACGATGCCGGAGGTGTTGCGGATGATGAAGGCCATCTTCTCGGGCGTGCAGAGCGAGGCCGCGACGAACAGGTCGCCCTCGTTCTCGCGGTCGTCGTCGTCGGTGACGACGATGATCTCGCCCTTGGCGAAGGCCTTGATGGCCGCTTCGACGCGATGGTGGTTACTCGGCACGCTTGGCTACCTCGACGATGACTTCAACCCGCGGTCTTGGGGAACGGCCATGCCGTTCCCTCGCCGACCTGCGCGCGCTGCATGAGATAATGGTCGGCCAGCACGCACGCCACCATGGCCTCGCCGATCGGCACCGCGCGGATGCCGACGCAAGGATCGTGGCGGCCCTTGGTGACGATCTCGGTATCGTTGCCGTAACGGTCGACGGTGCGGCGCGGGGTCAGGATCGACGAGGTCGGCTTCACCGCGAAGCGCGCGACGACCGGCTGACCGGTCGAAATGCCGCCCAGAATGCCGCCGGCATGGTTCGACAGGAACACCGGCTTGCCGTCATTCCCCATGCGCATCTCGTCGGCATTGTCCTCGCCGGACAGTTCGGCGCTCGCGAAGCCGTCGCCGATCTCGACGCCCTTGACGGCATTGATGCCCATGAGCGCGCCGGCAAGATCGGCGTCGAGCTTGCCGTAGACCGGGGCCCCCAGGCCGGGGGGTACCCCCTCCGCCACCACCTCGATCACCGCGCCGATCGAGGAGCCCGACTTGCGCACGCTGTCGAGATATTCCTCGTAGAACTTGGCCTGCACCGGATCCGGGCAGAAGAACGGGTTGCGCTCCACCTCGTTCCAGTCCCAGCGCGAACGGTCGATCTTGTGCGGGCCCATCTGCACCAGCGCGCCGCGCACGCTCAGGCCCGGCACCACCTTGCGCGCGACCGCGCCCGCCGCCACCCGCGCGGCGGTCTCGCGCGCGGAGGAACGGCCGCCGCCGCGATAATCGTGGATGCCGTATTTCACGTCGTAGACATAGCCGGCGTGGCCGGGACGGTACTTGTCCTTGATCGCGGAATAATCCTTCGAGCGCTGGTCGACATTCTCGATCATCAGCATGATCGGCGTGCCGGTGGTCACCTGCTTACCCGTCGCCTCGTCGGTGAACACGCCGGACAGGATCTTCACCGCGTCCGGCTCCTGGCGCTGGGTGGTAAAGCGCGACTGGCCCGGCCGGCGCTTGTCGAGATGGACCTGGATCTCCTCGGCCGTGAGCGGAATGCGCGGCGGGCAGCCGTCGACCACGCAGCCGATCGCCGCCCCGTGGCTTTCGCCGAAGCTGGTGAACCGGAAGAGGCGGCCGAAGGTGTTGAAGGACATGGGGGTTCCGCGGTTACCCGGCTAGGTAACCCGCGCGGCCGGGGCGGTCAAATCGCGCCGCGCGCCCGCCTCTCCGCCGTCATGGCCGCAACGAGCCCGGCCGGGACGCAGGCTCACTCCTTCCCCACCGAGATATCCGGCGCGTCCGGGTGCTTCATGCCGACGATATGGTAGCCGGCATCGACGTGATGCACCTCGCCGGTCACGCCGCTCGACATGTCGGACAGGAAATAGACGCCGGCCTTGCCGACGTCCTCCAGCGTCACGTTGCGCCGGAGCGGCGTATTGAACTCGTTCCACTTCAGAATGTAGCGGAAATCGCCGATGCCGGAGGCGGCCAGCGTTTTCAGCGGACCGGCGGAGATGGCGTTCACCCGGATGTTCTTCTCGCCGAGATCGGCGGCCATGTAGCGCACCGAGCATTCGAGCGCGGCCTTGGCGAGCCCCATCACGTTGTAATGCGGCATCCATTTCTCGGCGCCGTAATAAGTGAGCGTGAGCAGCGAACCGCCGTTCGCCATCAACTTTTCCGCGCGCTGGGCGACCGCCGTGAACGAATAGCAGCTCACCAGCATGGTCTTGGTGAAATTGTCCTCGGTCGTGTCGACGTAGCGGCCGTCGAGTTGATCCTTGTCGGAAAAAGCGATGGCATGCAGCACGAAATCGAGCGAACCCCAGGCGGATTCGACGGCGGAAAAGACCGAATCGAGGGTGGCCGGATCGGTGACGTCGCAATGGCCGACCACCAGCCCGTCCACCTCCTCGGCCAGCGGCTCGACCCGCTTCTTCAGCGCCTCGCCCTGATAGGTGAAGGCGAGGTCGGCGCCCTGGTCGCGGCAGGCGCGCGCGATGCCCCAAGCGATCGACCGGTTGTTCGCCACGCCCATGACGAGGCCGCGCTTGCCGCGCATCAGACCCGAGATTTCCGCCATTCCCGTCCCCAATTGCCGGCGGCTGCCGGTCGTTTCCTATGGCATAGGGCCTCTAGCCCATCAAGCAAGGCGGGGGTTCCGCCCTTTGGCTTTGTTAATTCAATAGATTTTCGGGAATATGTCGCCTTCCTGCGGGGTTGTTCCCTGCGATCGGCGGCGGTGAAGGCATTCGGCACCCGCCCACGCGGTTCGGAACGGACGGAGAAACGGCTTGGCCACATTCCGGCAGGGCATCGAGGCGGCAATCCCGGCCTTGCGGCGCTACGCCAGAGCGCTGACGCGCAATGCCGACAGCGCCGACGACCTGGTGCAGGACACGCTGGTACGCGCGCTGCGTTCCGAGCATCTGTTCCATGGCGGCGAGATCCGCAGCTGGCTCTATACGATCCTCAGCAACCTCAATCGCAATCGCCTGCGCTCACTCGCGCGCCGGCCAGTGCTGTCGTCGCTCGAGGACGATGACGCCCCGGATCTGGCCGGACCGGAAGCGGGCGGCCGCGACATCGAACGCGCGCTCGCCACGCTCGCCGAGGAGCAGCGCGACGCCCTGCTGCTCGTTGTGCTGGAGGGCCTTTCCTACCGCGAGGTGGCGGACGTGCAGGGCGTGCCGATCGGTACCGTGATGTCGCGTCTGGCGCGCGCGCGCGTCCAGATCAAGAGCTATCTCGACGGCGAGCGCCCGGCGCTGCGCCGCGTGAAATGAAGGACGAGTGAATCATGATCGATCGTGAAAGACCCGTGAGCGAAGACGAGCTCAACGCCTATGTCGACGGCGAACTGCCGGCCGACCGGCGCGAAGCCGTGGCCGCGTGGCTGGCCGATCATCCCGAGGACGCCGCAACCGTCGCGGCCTACCAGGCGCAGGCCGAAAGCATCCGCGCGCGCTTCGGCGCGGTCGCCGATGAACCGGTGCCGGAGCGGCTCAAGCTCGACCGCCTGCTGCGCGGCGGCGGCAACATCGGACGGCGCTGGGCGGCGATGGCCGCGGCCGCGGTGATCGCGTTCGCGATCGGCGGCCGCGCCGGCTGGTTCGCACACGGCGCCGCGACCGTAAACGCAAGCGGATTCGACACTTTCACCGCCGAGGCGCTCGACGCCTACAAGCTCTACGTCGTCGAAGTGCGCCATCCGGTGGAAGTGCCGGGCTCGGAACGCGCGCACATGACGCAATGGCTGTCGAAGCGGCTCGGCTATGCGCAGCATATTCCCGACCTGGAATCGCTCGGCCTCAAGCTGGTCGGCGGCAGGCTCTTGCCGGGTCCGACGGGAGCCGCGGCCTTCTACATGTATGAAGGGCCTTCCGGCGAGCGCTATACGATCTACTGCGCCAAGGCGGGCGCGCCGGAGACGGCACTGCGCTACAAAGGCGGCGAACGCTATTCGGCCTTCTATTGGGTAGACGACAAACGCGCCTATGTGGTGAGCGGCCCGGCCGAGCGCGACCAGCTCGAGAAAGTGGCGAAGTCGATCTACGAGCAGGTCGACAAGAGCGCGACAAGGAAATCGTGACCGACCCGGTCGTCCCCGCGCACAGAGATCGGGTTTCCCCGATGTCTGCCTTTCAAGATACGCAAGTCGGCTATCGCCGACTTGCGATGGGAACCGAGCCCTCGACTTGCCATCTGTGGGAGGCGACGCTGGATTCCCGTTTGCGCGGGAATGAGCGGAACTTGACGCGCGTTCACGCCGCAATCGCTAGCCCAGATCCTTCCTCGGATCGTAGGGCTTCTGCTCCTGCCACTTGCGCATCAGGTTCTTGAACTCGTCGTCGAGCTTGTCGGGCATGACAATGCGCACACTGGCGAGCAGATCGCCGGTGCCGCTCTTGGTCTTGAGCCCCTTGCCCTTGAGGCGGAACGTGCGCCCGGCATTGGTGCCGGCCGGAATCGCCAATTCCACCGCACCGTCGAGCGTGGGCACGCGCACCTTGCCGCCGAGCACCGCCTCATAGAGCGTGATCGGAAGATCGATCCTGAGATCGTTGCCGTCCGGCTTGAATACCGGATGGGGCGCGATGTTGACGGTGATGAGCGCGTCGCCGGCTCGGCCGCGCGCGCCCGGCCAGCCCTGGCCCTTGAGCCTGATCTGCTGGCCGCTCGTGATGCCGGCCGGAATCTTGACCTCGACCTCCTTGCCAGTCGGCAAATGCACGCGCGCGGTCGAGCCCTTGGCCGCCTCGGGCAGGCTGATGGTCAGCGAGGCAAGGATGTCCTGCCCGGCGAGCGCCGCGCCGAACTCGTCCTCCTCGAATTGCTGGGCGCGGCCGCGCGGGCCGCCACGGGCACCGCCGCCGAACATGCCGCGCAAAAGATCCTCGAAGCCGGCTCCGCCGCCGGCCGTGCGCTGGAAGCCGTCCGGGCCGAAGCTGAAGCTCTCGAAACGGCTGCCGCCGGCACCGGCACCCGGACCCGGGCCCCAGGGACCGCCGCCCGGATGCCCGCCGAAACCCTCGAAACCGCGGAAGCGCGGCTTGCCCTCGGCGTCGATCTCGCCGCGGTCGAACGCCTTGCGCTTCTCGTCGTCGCCGATGATCTCGTAGGCGGCATTGAGCTCCGCGAAACGCGAAGCCGCCTTCGGATCGTGCTTGTTGGCGTCGGGGTGCAGCTTCTTGGCGAGCTTGCGGTAGGCGCTCTTGACCTCGGCCTCGCTCGCACTCTTGGAAACCCCCAGAACCTGGTAGGGGTCGCGCATCCGTTCAAACTCCCTTGAAATTCCCCTGCCGGCCGTTCCGGTCCGGCGACTCGCGGAATTAATGTGGGGTTCCGGCGACGCGGATGCAACGCGCCTTCGCCCTTACGGGCTTCGGCGCGCAGCGCGCCATTGGTCATTCCGGGGCCGAGTTACGACTTTTTCCAGGGCTTGAGCGAGCGCACCTGCCAGCCCTCTTTCTGCTTGCAGGCCTCGCCCTGCAGCCAGGCCTGCGCCGGCCCGACCACATAGCTCGCCAGGAAATCGCGGCAGGTGCGGCCGCCCTGCTCGTAGGCGGAGGCGATCGGCGTCACCGTGCCGCGCGCGCCGGTCTGCGGATTTTCCCAGGGCAGGCTCGCGTCCTTCTCCCCGCGCCGGAGCACCTCGCTGGCGGCGGCGCGGGCATAGACGAGATCGGCCTCGGGCGGCAGATCGCCGGCGCTCTTGCGCTCCGGCGCGGCCGCGATCGCGCCGATCGAGCCGGTGGTCTCCGATTTCGAACCCCCGAAATAGGAATCGAGCTGATAGGACATGCTGCAGCCGCCGCCGAGCACCGCGACCGCAAGCGCGGCCGAAAGCGCAGCGCAGCGCCATAGGCGCGGGCGCGCGCATCCACTATATAGACGGCACACCAGGGTCAGTTCCCGGCCCTCGCCATCAACCACGCTCGATCGCTCCGACCAATGTCCGACACGGCCCCGATTCAACACCCGAGATGGTTAACGAGTGGTGATTTCACCGCCGCCGAGGAGCCGTTCGCCCTGTTCGCCGCCTGGCTCGACGAGGCGAGCCGCTCGGAGCCGCGCGATCCGACCGCCATGACGCTCGCCACCGTCGATGCCGACGGCATGCCGAACGCCCGCATGGTTCTCCTGAAGGGAGCCGACGCGAACGGCTTCGTCTTCTACACCAACAAGACCAGCCAGAAGGGCCGCGAGCTCGATGCCCATCCCAAGGCCGCGCTGGTGTTTCACTGGAAGTCGCTCAACAAGCAGGTGCGCGTGCGCGGGCTGGTCGAGCACGTGACCGACGCGGAGGCCGACGCCTATTTCGCCTCGCGCGCGAAGCAGGCCCAGATCGGGGCCTGGGCGAGCAAGCAGTCGTCCCCGCTCGAGAGCCGGCTCGCCTTCGAGAAGGCGATCGCGCTCTATGCCGCCAAATACGCGCTCGGCGAGGTGCCGCGTCCGCCCTACTGGTCGGGCTACCGCATCGTGCCGTTGCGCATCGAGTTCTGGCAGGACCGGCCGTTCCGCCTGCACGACCGCATCGAGTTTCGGCGCGAAACGCCGGGCGCGCCGTGGAGCAAGACGCGGATGTATCCGTGAGGTAGAACATGGCACGGATACAAGGGATTGAAGCCTCGATCCGTCATCCTGAGGTGCGAGCGCAAAACGCGAGCCTCGAAGGATGACGAGCACCGCCCGGGCCGTCGCCCTTCGAGGGCCGCCTGCGGCGGCCACCTCGGGGTGACGGAACGAGCGCAACGCAAGGACCGACATGCCGACTTCGCAGACCAACCAACCTCGCCGCACGCTGCTGCTCACCGGAGCAAGCCGCGGCATCGGGCATGCGACCGTGAAGCGCTTCTCGGCCGCAGGCTGGCGCGTGATCACCTGCTCCCGCCATCCGTTCCCGGAGAATTGCCCGTGGGACGCCGGACCGGAAGATCACATCCAGGTCGATCTCGCCGACGAGGCGAACACGCTCGAGGCGATCGCCGAGATCAAGCGCCGCCTCGATAACCACGAGCTGCATGCGCTCGTGAACAATGCCGCCATCTCGCCCAAGGCTGACGGCGGCAAGCGGCTCGGCTCGCTCGACACCAGCACGGAAGTCTGGAAGCAGGTGTTCCGGGTCAACTTCTTCGCGCCGATCATGCTGGCGCGCGGGCTGGTCGACGAACTCAAAGCGGTGAAGGGCTCGGTGGTGAATGTGACCTCGATCGCCGGCTCGCGCGTGCATCCCTTCGCGGGCGCCGCCTACGCCACGTCGAAGGCCGCCCTCGCCGCGCTCACGCGCGAAATGGCGTCGGACTTCGGCCGCCTCGGCATCCGCGTGAACGCGATCGCCCCGGGCGAAATCGACACCGCGATCCTGTCGCCGGGCACCGAGAAGATTGTCGAGCAGATTCCGATGCAACGCCTCGGCACGCCCGACGAAGTCGCCAAGATCATCTACGTGCTGTGCACGGAGACCAGTTCTTACGTGAACGGCGCCGAAATCCACATCAACGGCGGGCAGCATGTGTGAGTGTGAGGCGTAGCCGCGCGCGCTCTTCCCCTCTCCCCTGGGGGGCGAGGGTGGCGAACCGGAGCGAAGCGAAGGTGAGCCGGGTGAGGGGGAAAGTAACTCTCATTAATTCACTTGCCCCCTCACCCGCCTCGCTCACAAGCGTTCGCTCGGCACCCTCTCCCCCAGGGGAGAGGGAAAGCGAGATCGCGGCCCGCGCATCTTGCCTCACTGGTTCAAATTTCAAACAGCCACACGTCATCGCCCGTATTCTTGGCGGCCCCGGGTAGGCCGTATTCCCGCCTTCGCCCTTCGGGCTTCGGCGCGGCAAGTCCTCGCGCCCTTTGAGGGGAGCGGAGCGCCGGGAAACGCGGGATGCTTGCGATCGCATCCCGTGGGCAGCCTGGCGAAGGCCGCCCGGACACGCCTTGCGAAGGCGCGTCGCTTCCGTTTGCACGGAAGCGCGCCTCCCGGCGCTCCACCAGCGGCGTCTTACGGCGTCCGGGCCGCGCTTCCGAAGGAGCCTCAAAGGCTCGCATCGTCAGCCAGCTCCTGGCGGCGGGTCCTAGTGCCCGCGAGCGGAGCCCCGGCGCCGCCCGAGCGTGTGCTTTGCGAGAGCACACCCGCGGGCGCCGCATCCTGCTCCGTCATCGAGACGCCTCGCGACGACGCCCTCAGCCGAGCCGGACGGGATAGGAATATATTGCAATAGGAATTATGTCAAGATAATTTTGTTAAAAAAAGCCCTCTGCGAAAGCCGTAACGTCAGCCGCCGAAAGGCCCATCACCGAACGCGCCGGTACCGAAGCCGCCCCTCGGGCCATCGTCTGATGGCGGACTGCGGGCAGGCTCGTCTTTGCCTTTATAGTCCGCGGCATCCGTTTCGCGTCCGATAAAATCGACGTCCTTCAACATCCATTTCAACTCCGGAGTCGTCTCAGCTATCTTGCGCAAGCTTTCCTTGTTGTTGACGACGAATGACCGGAATGGTGCCAGCGATCGCCACCGCCCATTCGCGCGGCTTGCCTGCCAGCCAGCGCTGAATCTCGTTGCGATCGGAAAATTCCACCACCGGCGCCGGCTCGCTCGCGGCGCGCCCATTACGGCACGCCCCATCGCGCAAATCATCGCGGCGCAGCCGCGAGGGTTGTCGAGGGGAATATGGTGGCGGCACGCTCACCGCGGTTGTCATGGCCGGGCTCGTCCCGCCCATCTCGCTTAGGTCGGCACGGTGCCTTTCTGAGCGGGGTCACCGGGGCATCCCCGATCAAGTCGGGGACAGGCGCCCGGCGTGACGACAGACTAATTGTGCCGCGCTCGTGCGGAGGCCCACTACAACCACTTCCGCCACTTGAAATAGAGATAAGGCAGCACCGCCGCGACCAGCATCAGTCCGAGCGCGATCGGATAGCCGAAGTGCCAGTCGAGTTCCGGCATGTGCTTGAAATTCATGCCGTAGATCGAGGCGACCAGCGTCGGCGGCATCAGCACCACGGCCGCGACCGAGAAGATCTTGATGATGTTGTTCTGCTGGATATTCACCACGCCCAGCATGGCGTCGAGCAGGAACGTGACCTTGTTGGTGAGATAGGTCGCGTGATCCGACAGCGAGATGACGTCGCGCTGCATCGAGGTGAGCTGCGCGCGCATGTCCTTGGTCCAGCGCATGCCTTCCGCTTCGTTGGCCAGGAACGACAGCACGCGCCCGACCGACACCAGGCTCTCGCGCACCTTCGAGGTGAGGTCGCCCTTGCGGCCGAGCTGGCGCAGGATGTCGTTGTAGGACGGCTGCTCCTCCATCTCCTCCGGCTCGAAAATCGCGCGCGAAATCTGGTCGACCTCGGCGCCGATGCGCTCGAGAATGTCGGCGGAGCGGTCGATCACCGCGTCGAGCAGGTCCATCACCACGCTGTCGCCCGACACTTTGGGCGGACAGGCGCGCGCGAGCTTGTGCTCGACGATGGCGAAGGGGCGCGGATCGTCGTAGCGCACCGTCGCCAGCCGGTGATTGGAGAGGATGAAGGTGACGGCCGCCGTCTTCGGCGCCGGCGTGTCCGAATGGCACATCAGCGTCGCGGTCATGTAGCGCGCGCCGTTCTCGACATAGAGACGGCTGGAGACCTCGATCTCCTGCATCTCCTCGCGCGTGGGGACCGCAATGCCGAGCATCTGCTCGACCAGCTTGTCTTCCTGCACGGTCGGCGAGACGAGATCGATCCACACGGCCGCTTCCGGCGGCGACTCGCCCGGTGCGACTGAAATTCGTTCGAGCGTCGAGCCGCGAGGGACGAAGACCGAGAGCATGACCTCTCCATGCGGTGGATCGGTTTGTCATGGCCCGATCGCACCGCCGCATGCAAGCGCTAAAACGCGTGCGGACGGCCGCATGGGGAGCGGACCCGCGCATCGCTGCCGACGATGTTGAATGGGGAGGAGCCGTCGCGGGCCGCGGGCCCGCGCGAGGCCCAAAATCAGTCGCGCTCGTAAGGCTCGATCTGCAGCGCCGCCTTGCGGGGCTGGTCGCCCTTGCAGCGGACGGCGGCGGCCACCGCCGAAATGCCGATCTTGCCGTAGCGGCTGTCGAGTTCGCGGTCCTGGCGCCGGGAGTCCTGGCACTGCTCCTGCGGCTTGGTTGCGTCCATGGTCGTCTTCTCTCGTCCGTCCTTAGGGTTTTCCTCGGATCGTTCTTGGGCACCGACTGGGGCAGAATTGTGCGCAAGATTCGTGTCTTGTGCCGGCAAGTTCGCGGCCCGAATGCGACCAACGGATATGCCCGCCGCCATGGTGAACCTTCCGTTAATCGGTCGCGCGGCAGGCTGCTTTGTCGGGAGGAATCAGAGCGGTTTGCCCTGACGGGACGCGTCTACAGGCGACTGCGGTATTCCTGCAACACGTTGCTGCCGTCGCGTGTGGACAGGCGGGAAATCGTGGCACCTGCGCGGCATTTTCGGTTAATTCCGAATTCAACAATCAAAGGCGTCGGCGCTGTTCGCAGCGACTGGGAAAGAGGAATGACGATGTCGACGAGGGGCTTGCTGGTCGTCCTGTTCGGCTTGGGGCTCGTGCTTGGCGGGTGTATGCAGTCTACCGTGGAGCCCGCCTCCGAGGCCAATTTAACCTTACGCGACAAGAAGTTGCTCGCGGCCGCGCCGTACGAGAAGGCGACCATTCCGGAGCCTTATAAACGGCATATCGTCGATTATCCCCGCAAGGAAGCGCCCGGCACCATCGTGGTCGATTCCGACGCGCGCTACCTCTACTACGTGCTGCCGGGCGGCAAAGCGATTCGCTATGGCGTGACCGTCGGCGAAGAGGCGCTGGCCTGGTCGGGCGTCGCGAAGGTGGGCCGCATGGCCGAATGGCCGACCTGGACCCCGACCGCCGACATCAAGAAGCGCATGGACGTGCCGAACTTCGTGTCGGGCGGCCCGCAAAACCCGATGGGCGCGCGCGCGATGTATCTCTACACGGGCAACAAGGACACGCTCTATCGCATCCACGGCACCAATCAGCCGGAATATATCGGCCAGGCGATTTCCTCGGGCTGCATCCGCATGACCAACGAGGACGTGATCGACCTCTACAAGCGGGTCAAGCTGGGCACCGTCGTGGTGGTGCTGGCGCCCGGTCAGGGCGACACGGCCTACAATCCGCGGATCGCCTCGAGCGGCGCGCTGTTCCGCTGAGCGGCCGGACCCGAACCTGATGACAAACGGCGCCTGCGGGCGCCGTTTTTGTTTGGCCCGTCCTGCTTCGAGGCGCGCCCTTCGGGCCCGCTCCTCAGGATGACGGTCAAACGCCCAGCGTCACCCGCACGATTTCCGGCGGCACGCCGAGACGCAGCGGCACCTTGGAGCAGCCGAGCCCGCCCGAGACGATCAGATGGCGGCCCTGCTCCACGATATGGCCGTAGGCGAAGCGCGCGCCATAGGCCGACGGCGTCCACACCGGCGGCACCATCGGCAGACGGATCTGTCCGCCATGGGTGTGCCCGGCCAACGTCAACGCCACACGGGGCGGAACCTTGGTGAAGATGTCCGGCTCGTGCACCAGCAGGATCACCGGATCGTCGGTCGTGACGCGCGCCAGCGTGCCCGGCAGGTCGTCGACGCCGCGGAACCGGCTGTGGCCGAGCATATAGGCGATCTGGTCCCCCAGGCCCGCCAGCCAGAAGCGGCGGCCGGCCTCACCCAAGAGCACGGCGTCGTTTTCCATCACCGGAATGCGCGCATTGTGCAGCGCCCGGCGCGTGCCCTCGATGTCGACCCACCAGTCGTGATTGCCCAGGATGGCATAGGTCCCGAGCGGCGCCTCGAGCCGGGCAAGCTCGCCCGCCCAGGCGGCATGCGGCACGCGCTCGGTGACGAAACGATGGGTG
>Ga0180222_1002081_pt1 | contig 17428 bp, 30 predicted proteins | sample eDN5th37CKraftOP_FD_151336 | JGI IMG/M metagenome (GOLD analysis project Ga0180222, IMG submission 151336) | Enriched Organic Plus compost microbial communities from Emeryville, California, USA - eDNA 5th pass 37_C Kraft OP (version 2) (version 2) ... | reverse complement strand
GTGACAACGTGTCGATGACGGTCAAGCTGATCGCGCCGATCGCGATGGAAGAAGGCCTGCGCTTCGCCATCCGCGAGGGCGGACGTACCGTCGGCGCCGGCGTCGTCGCCAAAATCATCGCCTGATCGCCGAGCCGGGAGGCGGCCCGTCCGGGCCGCCGCCAACCAATTCGTTCTTTAGGAATTCGCCATGAAAAACCAGAAGATCCGCATCCGCCTGAAAGCGTTCGATTACAAGCTGATCGACCAGTCGGCGGCCGAGATCGTCGACACCGCCAAGCGCACCGGCGCGGTCGTGCGCGGGCCCGTGCCCCTGCCTACCCGCATCCGCCGCTACGACGTGTTGCGTTCCCCCCACGTCAACAAGACCTCGCGCGACCAGTTCGAGATGCGCACGCACCAGCGCCTGATGGACATCGTCGACCCGACCGACAAGACCGTGGACGCCCTGATGCGCCTGGACCTGCCGGCCGGCGTGGACGTCGAGATCGCGCTGCAATAAGAGCCGTATCCCGCGGCGGGCCGGTTCCGGCCGCCGGGCGAGGCCGCGCATCCTGCGATGCGCGGCCTCGCTGCTTTTCCGGCCCGATGGGGAAGGATTCCTCGTGGTTCGATGCCCGGCTTGTGTCGGGCGCGGCAACCATGCTAGAATCTGCGACTTGCCATTTTTGGCAGGTGGTTTTTTGGGCAGGCGCGGATTGCGCCTGCGGGCGATGCCGGGCATCGCGGGCGGCGCTGCAAGGCGCGGCCTCAGGGCCCAGGCATCCGGATTAGCCCCGACCAATCGCAGTCGGGAATGGAGAAAACGATGTCGAATCCGACACCCACGCCCGCCGCGCACCGGCTCGGGCTGGTGGGCCGCAAGGTCGGCATGACCCGCATTTTCACCGAGGATGGCGAATCCATCCCGGTCACGGTGCTGGACGTGTCGAACAACCGCGTGACCCAGGTCAAGTCTATCGAGACCGACGGCTATGCCGCCGTCCAGGTGGCCTACGGTACCCGCCGCGCCTCGCGCGTGGCCAAGCCCCAGGCGGGCCACTACGCCAAGGCCGGCTCCGAAGCCGGCAGCATCCTCAAGGAATTCCGCCTCGACCCCGCCCGCGCCGCCGAGTTCACGGCCGGCAGCGTGGTGGCCGTGGAAAGCGTGTTCGAGGCCGGCCAGAAGGTCGACGTCACGGGCACCACCATCGGCAAGGGCTTCGCCGGCACCATCAAGCGCCACCACTTCGGTTCGCAGCGCGCCTCGCACGGCAACTCGCGCTCGCACCGCGTGCCCGGCTCCATCGGCCAGGCGCAGGACCCGGGCCGCATCTTCCCCGGCAAGAAAATGTCGGGCCATCTCGGCGACGTGACCCGCACCGTCCAGAACCTGGACGTGGTGCGCGTGGACCCCGAGCGCGGCCTGTTGCTGGTGCGGGGCGCCGTCCCCGGCCACGCCGGCGCGGACATCATCGTGCGTCCGGCGGTCAAGGCCCCGGCCAAGAAGGGGGCGTAAACCATGGATCTCAAGCTCCTGAACGAACAGGGCCAGGCGGCGACCACGTTCGCCGCGCCCGACACCGTGTTCGGCCGCGACTTCAACGAAGCGCTGGTCCACCAGATCGTGGTGGCCTTCCAGGCCAACGCCCGCAGCGGCAACCGCGCCCAGAAAGACCGCTCGGAAGTCAAGCATTCCACCAAGAAGCCGTGGCGCCAGAAGGGCACCGGCCGCGCGCGCGCGGGCATGACCTCGTCGCCGCTGTGGCGCGGAGGCGGCCGCACCTTCCCGAACTCGCCCGACGAGAACTTCAGCCAGAAGGTCAACAAGAAGATGTACCGCGCCGGGATCCGCTCGATCCTGTCGCAGCTGGCCCGCGAGGACCGCATCGCCGTCGTCGACGCCTTCGCGCTGGAATCCCCCAAGACCAAGCTGGCTGCCGCCAAGCTCAAGGGCATGGGCCTGGATTCGGTGCTGATCATCACCGACGCGGTCGACGAGAATGTCTATCTCGCCACCCGCAACCTGCCCCACGTCGCCGTGGTCGAACCCCGCTATGCCGATCCGCTGTCGCTGATCCACTACAAGAAAGTGCTGATCACCAAGCCGGCCATCGCTCAACTCGAGGAGATGCTGGGATGAACGCCGATCGTCTGATGCAAGTCATCCTGGCGCCGATCGTGACCGAAAAGGCCACCTTCGTCGCCGACAAGAACCAGCAGGTGGCGTTCCGCGTCGTGGCGGACGCGACCAAGCCGGAAATCAAGGCTGCCGTCGAGCTGCTGTTCAAGGTGCAGGTCGAATCCGTGCAGGTCCTCAATCGCAAAGGCAAAGTCAAGCGGTTCGGCCGCTTCGCCGGCCGCCGTCGCAACGAGCGCAAGGCCTACGTCTCGCTCAAGGACGGCCAGGAAATCGACTTTGCGGAGGTGAATTAAATGGCCCTCGTCAAAGTCAAACCCACCTCGGCCGGCCGTCGCGGCATGGTCAAGGTCGTCAGTGCCGGCCTGCACAAGGGCGGGCCGGTCGACGCCCTGCTCGAGAAGAAGCGCCGCGGCTCGGGCCGCAACAACAACGGCCACATCACCGTGCGCCATCGCGGCGGCGGCCACAAGCAGCACTACCGCGTGGTCGATTTCCGTCGCAACAAGGACGGCATCCCGGCCAAGGTCGAGCGCCTGGAATACGACCCCAACCGCACCGCGCACATTGCGCTGCTGTGCTACGCCGACGGCGAGCGCCGCTACATCATCGCGCCGCGCGGCCTGGAAGTGGGCGCCACGCTGGTCTCGGGCATCGAAGCCCCGATCCGCGCCGGCAACACGCTGCCGATCCGCAACATTCCGGTGGGTACCACGATCCATTGCATCGAGATGATCCCCGGCAAGGGCGCGCAGATGGCGCGTTCGGCCGGTGCGTCGGCGGTGCTGCTGGCTCGCGAAGGCACCTACGCCCAGGTCCGCCTGCGTTCCGGCGAAGTGCGCCGCGTGCACATCGAATGCCGCGCCACCATCGGCGAGGTCGGCAACGAAGAACACAGCCTGCGCCAGATCGGCAAGGCGGGCGCCATGCGCTGGCGCGGCGTGCGTCCGACGGTGCGCGGCGTGGCCATGAACCCGATCGACCACCCGCACGGCGGCGGCGAAGGCCGCACGGGCGAAGCGCGCGAGCCGGTCAGCCCGTGGGGCACTCCCAGCAAGGGCTACAAGACCCGTCGCAACAAGCGGACGAACAACATGATCGTCCAACGGCGCAAGCGCAAGTAAGAGGCGAACACCATGTCACGTTCGATCAAGAAGGGCCCGTTTGTCGATTCGCACCTGACCGAAAAGGTCGAAAAGGCGGTCGCGGGCAAAGACAAGAAGCCGATCAAAACCTGGTCGCGCCGTTCCACCATCCTGCCCGAGTTCATCGGGCTGACGATCGCTGTGCACAACGGCCGCCAGCATGTTCCCGTCTACATCAACGAGAACATGGTCGGCCACAAGCTCGGCGAATTCGCGCTGACCCGCACGTTCAAGGGCCACGCCGCGGACAAGAAGGCCAAGAGGTAAGCGATGGAAACCACAGCCAACATCCGCGGGGTGCACATTTCGGCCCAGAAGGCCCGGCTGGTCGCGGACATGATCCGCGGCAAGCCGGTGGCCCAGGCGCTGAACATCCTGACGTTCACCCCCAAGAAAGCCGCCGGCATCCTGAAGAAGGCCGTCGAGTCGGCCATCGCCAACGCCGAGCACAACGACGGCGCGGACATCGACGAGCTCAAGGTCACCACGGTCTACGTGGACAAGGCCCAGTCGATGAAGCGTTTCTCCGCGCGGGCCAAGGGCCGCGGCAACCGTATCGAAAAGCAGACTTGCCACATCGTGGTCAAGGTCGGCGCCTAAGGAGTCGCAATGGGACAGAAAATCCACCCCACTGGGTTCCGTCTGGCGGTCACCCGTAACTGGTCGTCGCGCTGGTTCGCGGACGACAAGGCCTTCGGCGGCATGCTGGCCGCGGATATCCGCGTGCGCGAATATCTCAAGAAGAAGCTCAAGAGCGCCTCGGTCGGCCGCGTCGTCATCGAGCGCCCGGCCAAGAACGCCCGCATCACGGTCTACTCGGCCCGTCCGGGCGTGGTGATCGGCAAGCGCGGCGAGGACATCGAGAACCTCAAGGGCGACCTGCAGCGCCTGATGGGCGTGCCCGTGCACGTCAACATCGAGGAAATCCGCAAGCCGGAAACCGACGCCCAGCTGATCGCCGACTCGATCGCCCAGCAGCTCGAAAAGCGCATCATGTTCCGCCGCGCCATGAAGCGCGCCATGCAGAACGCCATGCGCCTGGGCGCCCAGGGCATCAAGATCATGAGCTCGGGCCGCCTGAACGGCATCGAGATCGCCCGTACCGAGTGGTACCGCGAAGGCCGCGTGCCGCTGCACACGCTGCGCGCCAATATCGACTACGGCACCTCCGAAGCCCACACCACCTACGGCGTGATCGGCATCAAGGTCTGGGTCTACAAGGGCGAGATGCTGGCCAACGGCGAACTGCCCCCGGAAGCCGCCACGCCCCGCGAAGAAGAACGCCGCCCGCGTCGCCCCCGCAGCGACCGTCCGGACGGCGGCCGTCCCGGTCGTCCCGGCGGCCGTGGCCGCGGCCCGCGCAAGGCGGATGCCGCCCCGGCGCCTGAAGGAGAATAAGCATGCTGCAACCAGCACGCAGGAAATACCGCAAAGAGCAGAAGGGCCGCAACACCGGCCTGGCCACGCGCGGCACGCACGTCTCGTTCGGCGAGTACGGCCTGAAGGCGACCGGCCGCGGCCGCCTGACGGCGCGCCAGATCGAGGCCGCCCGTCGCGCCATCAACCGCCACATCAAGCGTGGCGGCCGCATCTGGATCCGCATCTTCCCCGACAAGCCGATCTCGCAGAAGCCGGCCGAAGTCCGTATGGGCAACGGCAAGGGCAACCCGGAATACTGGGTGGCCGAGATCCAGCCCGGCAAGGTGCTGTACGAAATGGAAGGGGTCAGCGAGGAGCTGGCGCGCGAGGCGTTCCGCCTGGCTGCGGCCAAGCTGCCTATCGCGACGACCTTCGTCGCGCGCCACATCGGCGCCTGAGGAAACCGACATGAAAGCCAGCGAACTCCGTTCCAAGGACGCCGCCGAGCTCGCCAAGGAGCTCGAGAGCCTGCTCAAGGCCCAGTTCGGCCTGCGCATGCAACGCGCGACCCAGCAGCTTGCCAACCATAGCCAGCTCGGCAAGGTGCGGCGCGACATCGCGCGCGTGCGCACCGTCATGCACGAGAAGGCCAACGGATTGGAGAAAGCACAATGAGTGAAGCTCAAGCCACCCCGGCCAAGCGCCAGCGTACGCTGGTAGGCAAGGTCGTCAGCAACAAGATGGACAAGACGGTCGTCGTTCTGGTCGAGCGCCGCACCAAGCATCCCATCTACGGCAAGATCGTCATGCGCTCGAACAAGTACAAGGCGCATGACGAGGCCAACCAGTACAACGAAGGCGATACTGTCGAGATCGCCGAAGGCCGGCCCATCTCGCGTTCCAAGTCCTGGAACGTGGTGCGCCTGGTGGAAGCCGCGCGCATCATCTGAGCCGGCTCAGCCGTCGCGGCCGCCCGGCGCCTTGCGCGCCAGGCGGCCGGCAACAGGCCAGGAACGCATCCGTTCCTGGCCTGTTGTCTTTCTGCGTCCCATGTTTTGCGCAAACGCCGGCACCGTCCCGGCACCGCGAAGGCGGCCGGGACTGCGCACCGCGTGCCTCTCCATCGCGCATCTCGCCATTCAGGGGCGGGCGGATTTCCATGCGGCGCGGACGCGATGGCCGCCTGCTGCCGCGGCAGGCCTCCTGACCGCCGAACCGCCGGGCGCGCATGCTCTCACTGCGCGCCGGGAGCGCGATGGCTGCGGCGACGGCCAGGCAAATTGTACGTACACCTTGTACGTACAGGGTGTACACTACGGTTTTTCCTGCCCGACGGGCCGGCGGCGATGGCCGGTCCGGTCCGGGAGACCGACCCTTGACCGCCATGCCCCGCCCGCCCCTGGAAGTCGCCATCGTCGCCGACGATCTCACGGGCGCCGGCGATACGGCCATCCAGTTCGTGCGCGCCGGCTGGACGGCGCACCTATCGGTGGACGACGCGGCCGCGGCGCTGGCCGGGCCCGGCGCGGCGCAGGTCGAGGTGCTGGCCGTCACCACGCATAGCCGGCCCCTGCCGCCGGCCCGCGCCGCCGACGTGGTCGGGCGCGAGGTCCGGCGCCTGCGCGAGGCCGGCGCCCGCAGGCTGTACAAGAAAATCGATTCCACCCTCAGGGGACCCATCCGCGCCGAGATCGACGCTGCCCGCGCCGCCTGGGGCGGCGAGCCCGTGGCCGTGGTCTGTCCGGCCTTTCCCGCGACCGGCCGCACGGTGCGCGACGGCGTGCTCTGCGTGGACGGCGTGCCGGTGGCCCGGACCGCGGTCGGCCGCGATCCGGTCACCCCCGTGGCCGAAAGCCACGTTCCGACGCTGCTGGGGGCCGCCCACGTGCGGCTTGCCGCCCAGGAAGGGGCCGGGGCGCTGGCCGCCCGCATCGCCGCCGCCGGTCCCGTCGTGACGGTGGACGCCGCCGACGACGGCGACCTGGCCCGGCTCGCCGGGGCACTGCTGGTACTGGGCGAACGGGCGCTGCCGGTGGGTGCCGGCGGGCTGGCCGACGCCATGGCGCGGGCCTGGGCCGGCGCCGGGCGGTCGGGGCCGGTGGTGGCGGTAGTGACCTCGCAGCACGGGTTGTCCCGGGCGCAGGCGCAGGCGCTGCAGGCCGCCGGGGCGCGCACCTGGATGCCCGGCCTGGAAACGCTGGCCGATGCCGGTGCATGGCAGGCCTGGGCCGGGCGGGTGCAGGCGGCGGAGGCCGCCGCGCGGGCCGGGAACACCGGAGAGGACGTGATCCTGCTGCTGGCGCCGGAAGGTCGCCTGCCGGGACTGGACAGCGAAGCCATCGCCGCCCGCCTGGGCGGGCTGGCCGGGGCGCTGGTGGCCGGCCTGCCCGCGGCCGGCGTCATCGCCACCGGCGGCGACGGCGCCCGGCAGGTGTTGCAGGCGCTGGGCGCCACGGGCATCGCCCTGGCGGGAGAAGTATCCGGCGGGGTGCCCATAGGTACCCTGGCCGGCGGATCCGCCGCCGGCCTGCCGGTCGTGACGAAGGCCGGCGGTTTCGGCGACGAGGAAGTATTGCTGCGGGCCGCTAGGGCGATCCGCGAAAGGAGATTCAAACGATGACGCATTCCCCGGATTCCAGGCTTCCCGTCCTGGCCGTCACCGTCGGCGATGTCGCCGGCATCGGCCCGGAAATCACCGCCAAGATGCTGCTCGGCCACGACGACCTGCGCGCCAAGGCGCGCCCGGTAGTGATCGGCGACGCCGACGTCATGGCGCGCGCCGTGGCGTCGCTGGGCGGCGACGCCGGCCGCGTGCGCGTCGTGGCCGAGCCGGGCCTGGCCGCCAACGAGCCGGGCACCGTGGAAGTGGTGCAGGTCGGCCCCTCCCTCGCCCACGTGCCGCCCGGCGGCATCCATCCGGACGCCGGCGACGGCGCGGCGCGCTTCGTCAAGGCCGCCTGCGCCCTGGCGCGCGAGGGCAAGGCCGACGCCATCGTCACCGCCCCGCTGAACAAGGCCGCGATGCATGCCGCCGGCCACAAGTGGCCGGGCCATACCGAGCTGCTGGCGCACGAGTTCGGCGTCAAGACTTTCTCGCTGGTGCTCTCGGCCGGCGACCTCTATGTGTTCCACGCCACTACCCACGTCTCGCTGCGCCAGGCCATCCAGGATGTCACGCCCGCGCGCATGCGCGACATCTTGCGCCTGGCCGGATCCTTCGCCCGGGCCCTGGGCCGGGCCGACGAACCGGTGGCGGTGGCCGGGCTGAATCCCCACGCGGGCGAGAACGGCATCTTCGGCACCGAGGACGACGAAATCATCGCCCCGGCCGTGGCGCAGGCCAACGCGGAAGGCATCGCGGCGGCCGGCCCCATTCCCGCCGACGCCCTGTTCCCGCAAGCCGTGCGCGGCAAGTGGAAGTTCGTCGTGGCCTGTTACCACGACCAGGGCCATGCGCCCTTCAAGTCGGTCTACGGCGACGACGGCGTGAACATCACGGTGGGCCTGCCCGTCGTACGGGTGTCGGTCGACCACGGCACCGCCTTCGACATCGCCGGCCAGGGCATCGCCCGCGAGGCCAGCCTGCTGCTGGCCGCCGAGCGCGCCGCCCACCTTTCGCGCGGCTGGGGCCATGTCTGGGAAACCGCCCGCGCGACCACGGGCGGCTGAGCGATGGGACCGCGGGCGGGCGAACCCGGCCTGGACCGCAGCGCGGGCGGCCCCTTGCACGCCCAGGTGGCGGCGGCGCTGCGCGCGGAGATCCGTGGCAGGCAGCTGCCGGCCGGCACCCCGCTGCCCAGCGAGGCGGCGCTGTGCCGGCGCTTCGGCGTAGCCCGCAGCGTCGTGCGCCAGGCCCTGGCCACCCTGGCGGGCGACGGCCTGATCCGGCGCGAGCCGGGGCGCGCGGCCGCGGTAGCGCCGCCGTTCGAGCACCGCCGGCTGGTACAGCGCACCACCGGCCTGTTCGACCAGTTCGCCGGCACGGGGGTGGCCTTGCGCACCCGGGTGCTGCGGCTGGAAGCCGCATCCGCGCCGCCCGCGGTGGCGGAGTTCTTCGGCGCCGTGCCCACCCTGGCGATCGAGCGGCTGCGCTATACCGACGGCGGGCCGCTGGCCTATGTGCGCACCTGGCTGCCGGCGGCGGCTGTGCCCGGCCTGTGCGCGGCCGACCTCGAAGACGTTTCCCTGCACGGCGTGCTGGCCGCGCGCTACGGCAGGCGGCCCGGCAGCGGCCGCAACCGCATCCGCGCGGTAGCGGCCGACGCCGGCCTGGCCGGTCTGCTGGACGTGCCGGCCGGCAGCCCGCTGCTCCAGCTGGAGGGGCAGGCCGCCGACGGCGAGGGCCATCCCCTGGAATGGTTCCAGACCTGGCACCGCGCCGACCGCCTGGTGTTCGACGTCGACGTCAGCCCGGCGGGCGAGGCGTTGGAGCCTGCGCTGGCGGGCGGCGCGGCGGCCGCAGCCGCGCCTGGTTCGCTTTCCGGGGCTGCCGGGTCCGCTTCTTCCGCGCCCGCCGCATCCGCCGGACCCTCCCGGGACGCTCCATCTCGGCTGGCGCGCCTGGAAGCTCTGGCGGCCGAACTCCAGGCCGAAATCGTGCGGCTGCGCCGCTGAGCCGGCTCGGAATAGGCCGCTCAGCGGCAGGGCTGTCGGCAGCGCTTGCGTTTTATCGCCAGCAAAGCTAGAATTGACAGCTTTCCCGAAATCCGGGGCGTTGCGCGTGCTGGGCCTGGTGCCTTTTCGCGATGCGCCGGGCGGCGGGAAGAAGCCGAAGAATTTCAACCCAGGGCGGCTCTTTCGGGGTGCCTGACGGGACCAAAACTGATCGCAAGCGCCGGGTCCGGGGCTTGCGGTTAAGTTGGAACAGGAAAAATCATGATCCAAATGCAGACCACGCTGGACGTGGCCGACAACACCGGTGCACGGGCAGTCATGTGCATCAAGGTGCTCGGCGGCTCCAAGCGCCGTTATGCCGGCATCGGCGACGTCATCAAGGTAAGCGTCAAGGACGCCGCCCCGCGCGGGCGCGTCAAGAAGGGCGAGATCTACAACGCCGTGGTGGTGCGTACCGCCAAGGGCGTGCGCCGCAAGGACGGCTCGCTGATCCGCTTCGGAGGCAACGCCGCCGTGCTGCTCAATGCCAAGCTGGAGCCCATCGGCACCCGCATCTTCGGCCCGGTCACGCGCGAGCTGCGCACCGAGCGTTTCATGAAGATCGTGTCCCTGGCCCCGGAAGTGCTGTAAGGAGCCCCGCATGAACAAGATCCGCAAAGGCGACGAAGTCGTCGTGCTGACCGGCCGCGACAAAAAGCGCCGCGGCACCGTGCTGGCCCGCGTGGACGCCGACCATGTGCTGGTCGAAGGCGTCAACGTGGTCAAGAAGCACGTCAAGGCCAACCCCATGCAGAACAATCCCGGCGGCATCGTCGAGAAGACCCTGCCGATCCACGTTTCCAACGTGGCGATCTTCAACCCGGAGACCGGCAAGGCCGACCGCGTGGGCATCAAGGAGATCGACGGCCGCGCCGTGCGCGTTTTCCGTTCCAGCGGCGCCGTGGTCGGCGCCAAGGCGTAAGGAGCGATCCAGATGAGTCGCTTGCAAGAGTTTTACCGCAACAAGGTCGTGGCCGACCTGCAGGCCAAGTTCGGCTACAAGAGCGTCATGGAAGTGCCGCGCATCACCAAGGTCACCCTGAACATGGGCGTGTCCGAGGCGGTGGCCGACAAGAAGGTCATCGAAAACGCCGCGGCGGACCTCGCCAAGATCTCCGGCCAGAAGCCCGTGATCACCAAGACCCGCAAGGCCATCGCCGGCTTCAAGATCCGTGAGAACTACCCGATCGGCTGCATGGTCACGCTGCGCGGCCAGCGCATGTACGAATTCCTGGACCGCCTGGTGGCGGTCGCGCTGCCGCGCGTGCGGGACTTCCGGGGCATCTCGGGCCGTGCCTTCGACGGCCGCGGCAACTACAACATCGGGGTGAAAGAGCAGATCATCTTCCCCGAGATCGAATACGACAAAATCGACGCGCTGCGTGGGCTGAACATCAGCATCACCACCACCGCCAAGACCGACGACGAAGCCAAGGCGCTGCTGTCCGCCTTCAGCTTCCCGTTCCGCAACTAAGGGGCGATGACGTGGCCAAACTTTCACTCATCAATCGTGACATCAAGCGCGCCAAGCTGGCCGAAAAGTACGCCGCCAAGCGTGCCGCGCTCAAGGCGGTGATCGACGACGCGTCGAAATCCGACGAAGAACGCTACCAGGCCCGGCTCCAGCTGCAACGGTTGCCCCGCAACGCCAATCCCACGCGCCAGCGCAACCGCTGCGCCGTGACGGGCCGCGCGCGCGGCGTGTATCGCAAATTCGGGCTGGCCCGCCACAAGCTTCGCGAAATGGCGATGCGCGGCGAGATCCCGGGCGTCACCAAGGCCAGCTGGTAGGAGAACGAACATGAGCATGAGCGATCCCATCGCCGATATGCTGACCCGCATCCGCAACGCGCAGCAGGTCGACAAAACGACGGTTACCATGCCCTCCTCCAAGCTCAAGGTGGCGATCGCCACCGTGCTCAAGGACGAAGGCTATATCGACAGCTTCGAGGTCAAGGGCGTCGCCGCCAAGCCCGAGCTGGAAATTTCCCTCAAGTACTACGCCGGCCGCCCCGTGATCGAGCGCATCGAACGCGTCTCGCGTCCCGGCCTGCGCATCTACAAGGGCCACGGCAGCATCCCCCAGGTCATGAACGGGCTGGGCGTTGCCATCGTCTCGACCTCGCGCGGCGTCATGACCGACCGCAAGGCACGCGCCAGCGGCGTGGGCGGCGAAGTCCTGTGCTACGTGGCGTAAGGAGAGTCGCATGTCACGTATCGCCAAGTATCCCGTCGAACTGCCCAAGGGCGTCGAGGCCACCATCGCTGCCGGCCAGATCACGGTCAAGGGCCCGCTGGGCACCCTGGTCCAGCCGCTGACGGGCGACGTCGCAATCAAGCAGGACGATGGCAAGCTGAGCTTTGCCGTCGCCAACGACAGCCGGCAGGCCAAGGCCATGTCGGGCACGCTGCGCGCGCTGGTTTCCAACATGGTCACCGGCGTGAGCAAGGGCTTCGAACGCAAGCTGAACCTGGTCGGCGTGGGCTATCGTGCCCAGGTCCAGGGCGATGCCCTGAAGCTGCAGCTGGGCTTTTCGCACGATGTCGTGCACAAGATGCCGGCCGGCATCAAAGTCGAATGCCCCACCCAGACGGAAATCATCGTCAAGGGCTCCGACAAGCAGGTTGTCGGCCAGGTGGCCGCCGAGATCCGCGCCTACCGCGAACCCGAACCCTACAAGGGCAAGGGCGTGCGCTATGCGGACGAGCGCGTGGTCATCAAGGAAACCAAGAAGAAATAACGGCGCACGCAAGGACGAATCATGGACAAGAGAATTTCCCGTTTGCGTCGTGCGGTTCCGACCCGTCGCAAGATCCAGGAGCTGCGCGTGCATCGCCTCTCGATCTTCCGCTCGAACCTGCACATCTACGCCAACATCATTTCGCCGGAAGGCGACCGCGTGCTCGTCAGCGCTTCGACGCTCGAGCCGGAAGTGCGCCAGCAGCTGCAGGGCAACGGCGGCAACGTCGCCGCGGCCGGCCTGGTCGGCAAGCGCGTGGCGGAAAAGGCCAAGGCGGCCGGTATCGAGCTGGTGGCCTTCGATCGCTCGGGCTTTCGTTACCATGGCCGCGTCAAGGCGCTGGCCGAAGCCGCGCGCGAAGCGGGCCTGAAGTTCTAAGCGAGGAATAGTCAAATGGCTAAAGTACAAGGCAAGGGCGCCGCGGACAAGGAAAGCGACGACGGCCTGCGCGAGAAGATGATCGCGGTCAACCGTGTGAGCAAGGTGGTCAAGGGCGGCCGCACGATGAGCTTCGCGGCGCTGACCGTGGTCGGCGACGGCGACGGCCGCATCGGCATGGGCAAGGGCAAGGCGCGGGAAGTGCCGGTCGCCGTGCAGAAGGCCATGGAACAGGCCCGCCGCGGCCTGATCAAGGTCGCTCTCAAGAACGGCACCCTGCACCACAGCGTGGTCGGCAAGCACGGCGCTTCCACCGTGCTGATCTCGCCGGCCGCCGAAGGTACCGGCGTGATCGCCGGCGGCCCCATGCGCGCCATCTTCGAGGTCATGGGCGTGCGCAACGTCGTGGCCAAGAGCCTGGGCTCGAGCAATCCCTACAACATGGTGCGCGCCACGCTCAACGGGCTGAGCGCGGCCATGACCCCGTCGGAAGTCGCGGCCAAGCGCGGCAAGACGGTCGAAGAGATTCTGGGGTAAGTCATGGCACAGAAACAGATCAAAGTCACCCTGGTGCGGTCGGTGATCGGCACCAAGCAGTCCCACCGCGACACCGTGCGCGGCCTGGGCCTGCGCGGGGTCAACAGCAGCCGCGTGCTGGTCGATACGCCCGAGGTGCGCGGGATGATCCGCAAGGTGGATTATCTCGTCTCCGTCTCGGAAGCCTGAAGGAATCGCGATGTCGGATAACGTTCAACTCAACACGCTCAAGCCCGCCGAAGGCAGCAAGCATGCCAAGCGCCGGGTCGGCCGTGGCATCGGCTCCGGCCTGGGCAAGACCGCGGGCCGCGGCCACAAGGGCCAGAAATCGCGCGCCGGGGGCTTCCACAAGGTCGGCTTCGAAGGCGGCCAGATGCCGCTGCAGCGCCGGCTGCCCAAGCGCGGCTTCAAGCCGCTGGGCGGGCACCTGTACGCCGAGGTCCGCCTGTCCGACCTGCAGGCCCTGCCCGTCGACGAGATCGACGTCCAGGTGCTCAAGCAGGCCGGCGTGGTCGGCCAGGCCGTGCGCTACGCCAAGGTCATCAAGTCGGGCGAGCTCTCGCGCAAGGTCGAGCTCAAGGGCCTGACCGCGACGGCCGGCGCGCGCGCCGCCATCGAAGCGGCCGGCGGGTCGCTGGCCTGAACGAGGTAATGCGCAGTGGCTAAAGCACAGGCTCTGGGCAAGACCGGACCCCGCTACGGCGATCTCAAGCGCCGTCTGGTGTTCCTGGTGCTCGCCCTGGTGGTCTATCGCCTGGGTACGCACATCCCCGTCCCGGGGATCGACCCGGACGCGCTGGCCGACCTGTTCCGCCAGAACCAGGGCGGCATCCTGGGCCTGTTCAACATGTTCTCGGGCGGGGCGCTGTCGCGCTTCTCGATCTTCGCGCTCGGGATCATGCCGTACATCTCCGCGTCCATCATCATGCAGCTGATGGCCGTCGTGGTGCCGTCGCTCGAGGCCCTCAAGAAAGAGGGCGAGGCCGGGCGGCGCAAGATCACGCAGTACACGCGCTACGGTACGGTGCTGCTGGCGCTGGTGCAGGCGGTGGGCATTTCGGTGGCGCTGGAATCGCAGCCCGGCCTGGTCATCGACCCGGGCCTGATGTTCCGGGCGACGACCATCATCACCCTGGTCACCGGCACCATGTTCGTCATGTGGCTGGGCGAGCAGATCACCGAGCGCGGGCTGGGCAACGGGATCTCGATCCTGATCTTCGCCGGCATCGTGGCGGGGCTGCCCACGGCGCTGGCCGGCCTGCTGGATCTGGTGCGCACCAATGCCATGTCGGTGCTGTCGGCGCTGTTCATCGTGGCCCTGGTCGTGCTGGTCACCGCCTTCGTGGTGTTCGTCGAGCGCGGGCAGCGCAAGATCACGGTCAACTACGCCAAGCGGCAGGTGGGCAACAAGATCTACGGCGGCCAGAGCTCGCACCTGCCCCTGAAGGTGAACATGGCCGGGGTGATTCCGCCGATCTTCGCGTCTTCGATCATCCTGTTCCCGGCCACGATCACCAGCTGGTTTTCCAGCGGGCAGGGCATGCGCTGGCTGAGCGACCTGGCCGCGGCGCTGTCGCCGCGCCAGCCGCTCTACATCACGCTGTATTCGGCCGCCATCATCTTCTTCTGCTTCTTCTATACCGCGCTGGTGTTCAACAGCCGCGAGACGGCGGACAACCTGAAGAAGAGCGGGGCGTTCGTGCCGGGCATCCGCCCGGGCGAGCAGACGGCCCGCTACATCGACAAGATTCTGATGCGCCTGACGCTGGCCGGTGCGCTGTACATCACGCTGGTCTGCCTGCTGCCGGAATTCCTGGTGCTGCGCTGGAACGTGCCGTTCTATTTCGGCGGAACGTCCCTGCTGATCATCGTGGTGGTCACCATGGATTTCATGGCGCAGGTCCAGGCTTACATGATGTCCCACCAGTACGACTCGCTGCTCAAGAAGGCGAACTTCAAGGGCTCGAGCCTGCCCATGCGGTAAGCGAGATGGCTAAGGATGACGTCATACAGATGCAGGGGGAGGTCCTGGAAAACCTCCCGAACGCGACTTTCCGCGTCAAGCTGGAAAACGGCCACATAGTATTGGGGCACATTTCGGGCAAGATGCGCATGCATTACATCCGGATACTGCCGGGTGACAAGGTCACGGTGGAGCTCACGCCCTACGACCTGTCGCGCGCCAGGATCGTATTCCGCTCCAAGTAGGGCGGCGGACAGGAACAACAGGAGTCAACCATGAAGGTAATGGCATCGGTCAAGCGGATCTGCCGCAATTGCAAGATCATCAAACGTCACGGCGTGGTGCGCGTCATCTGCACCGACCCGCGGCACAAGCAGCGCCAGGGCTAAGCCCGGGCGCAACGGATTATTCGAGGAACAGTCATGGCCCGTATTGCTGGCATCAACATTCCGCCGCATCAGCACGCCGAGATCGGCCTGACCGCCATCTTTGGCATCGGTCGTACTCGCGCGCGCAAGATCTGCGAAGCCGCTGGTGTGGATCTCGCCAAGAAGGTCAAGGACCTGACCGACGCCGAGCTCGAGCGCATCCGCGAGCACGTCGGCGTATTCACCGTCGAGGGCGACCTGCGGCGCGAAGTGCAGCTGTCGATCAAGCGCCTGATCGACCTGGGCACCTACCGCGGCATGCGCCACAAGCGCGGCCTGCCCGTGCGCGGCCAGCGCACCCGCACCAACGCGCGCACCCGCAAGGGCCCGCGCCGCGCTGCCGCCAGCCTGAAGAAATAACCGAGGATACCCAACATGGCCAAAGCATCCGCCAGCGGCGCCTCGCGCGTCCGCAAGAAGGTCAAGAAGAACGTCTCGGACGGCATCGCGCACGTTCACGCTTCGTTCAACAACACCATCATCACCATTACCGACCGCCAGGGCAACGCCCTGTCGTGGGCGACGTCGGGCGGCGCGGGCTTCAAGGGCTCGCGCAAGTCCACTCCGTTCGCCGCGCAGGTGGCCGCCGAGACGGCCGGCCGGGTGGCGCTGGAATACGGCATCAAGACGCTCGAAGTGCGCATCAAGGGCCCCGGCCCGGGTCGCGAGTCGTCGGTGCGCGCGCTGAATGCGCTGGGCATCAAGATCTCCAGCATCGCCGACATCACGCCCGTTCCGCACAACGGCTGCCGTCCGCCCAAGCGTCGTCGTATCTGAGGGAATCCACATGGCTCGTTATATCGGACCCAAATGCAAGCTCTCGCGCCGCGAGGGCACCGACCTGTTCCTCAAGAGTGCCCGCCGCTCGCTGGATTCCAAGTGCAAGCTGGACTCCAAGCCGGGCCAGCACGGCCGCACCTCGGGCTCGCGCACTTCCGACTATGGCCTGCAGCTGCGCGAGAAGCAGAAGCTCAAGCGCATGTACGGCGTGCTGGAAAAGCAGTTCCGCAAGTACTTCGCGGAGGCCGACCGCCGCCGCGGCAACACGGGCGAAACGCTGATCCAGCTGCTCGAGTCGCGCCTGGACAACGTGGTGTACCGCATGGGCTTCGGTTCCACGCGCGCCGAGGCCCGTCAGCTGGTGAGCCATCGCGCCATCGAGGTCAACGGCCGTCCCGCCGACATCCCCTCGCTGCTGGTCAAGGCCGGGGACACCATCGCCGTGCGCGAGAAGTCCAAGGGCCAGGCCCGCATCCGCGAGGCGCTGGACCTGGCTTCCAGCCAGGGCATGCCCCAGTGGGTCGAGGTCGACACCAACAAGATGGCCGGCACCTTCAAGCAGGCGCCCGACCGCGCCGATGTCGCCCGCGACATCAACGAGTCGATGGTCGTCGAACTGTATTCGCGTTGATCCCTCGACGCATCGCATTGCGCGGGCCCGCCGCCGTCTCCGGGATGGCGGCGGGCCTTGCGGCAAGAATGCCGGCGTCCGCGCCGGCGCCCGATTCCATCAGCCTTATCGGTGTAACGAGCCGAGGGTATTGAAAAGGAACCCTACATGTCCGCACAAGGTTTTCTGAAGCCGCGTTCCATCGAAGTCGAGCCGGTCGGCACGCACCATGCCAAGATCGTCATGGAGCCGTTCGAGCGGGGCTACGGCCACACGCTCGGCAACGCGCTGCGCCGCATCCTGCTGTCGTCGATGACCGGCTATGCGCCCACCGAGGTCCAGATGACCGGCGTGGTGCACGAATATTCCACCATCCCCGGCGTGCGCGAGGACGTGGTCGACATCCTGCTCAACCTGAAGGGCGTGGTGTTCAAGCTGCACAACCGCGACGAGGTCACCCTCGTGCTGCGCAAGCAGGGCGCGGGCCCGGTCGTGGCCGGCGACATCGAGTTGCCGCACGACGTCGAGATCGTGAACCCCAACCACCTCATCGCCAACCTGACCGAGTCCGGCAAGCTGGAAATGCAGGTCAAGGTCGAGAAGGGCCGCGGCTATGTGCCGGGCAACGTGCGCGCGCTGGCCGAAGACCGCAGCCACACCATCGGCCGCATCGTGCTGGACGCCTCGTTCAGCCCCGTGCGCCGCGTGAGCTACGC
>Ga0180222_1002080_pt1 | contig 17428 bp, 16 predicted proteins | sample eDN5th37CKraftOP_FD_151336 | JGI IMG/M metagenome (GOLD analysis project Ga0180222, IMG submission 151336) | Enriched Organic Plus compost microbial communities from Emeryville, California, USA - eDNA 5th pass 37_C Kraft OP (version 2) (version 2) ... | reverse complement strand
GGCCTTGGTCGGCGATTTTTTCAAGGAGGGTTGGGCCTTCATCTTCGTTCCTTCGTCACTACGACGAAGCCCCAACCCTCCTTAAATCACAACCTCAAATCTGTGCCATTGGTGCTGACGGCGGACAGGCCTGGATGTCCTTGCCCGCCGGCCGATTTCGTCCGTCATCCTCCCGGTTCTGCCGGGAAAGGGTCCGGCCGGCGGCCGGTGGAGGGAAATGGGGCATGATCGCCGAGGGGTTGATTCCTCCGGCCAATCGCGGCTTCCCTCCACCACGCTGCGCGCCGTCCCCTCCCCGTCTTCCACGGAGAGGATGAGATGGCCCGTCTTACTCCGCGGCGACCGCGACCGGCGCGTCCTCGTTTGCCGGCTCGAGGAAGTCGCCGGGCTTGGCCCCGGTATAGGCCCCGTCGCGGAAGGTCGCCTCGCCGTTGACGAGGGTGAGCTTCATCGGCGCCGCCTTGCGGGTGTAGCGCCAGGTGATGCCGCCCTTGCCGTCGGTGACGTCGTAGACCTTCTCCATGTCGTGCTGCTCGATCTCGTCGAAATCGAACACCACGATGTCGGCGCGCTTGCCCGCCTTGATCTCGCCGATGTCGCTCAGGAAGAAGTGCGTCGCGAGCTTGCCGCTCATCGAGTGGACCGCCTCCTCCAGCGTGATCCGCTTCTGATCGCGGACATATTTGGTGAGATAGACGAGGTTCTCGCCGCCGCCGCACAGCATCTGGAGGTGGGCGCCGGCGTCGGTGATGTTGCCGACGGTCCGTGGATCGCGGATCATGTCGACGACCACGCTGTCGTCCATGTCGAACGGCGCCATGCGCACGGTCGACATTACGCCGTTCTTCAGCAGCCATTCGGCCATTGCATCTGAGCGGTGCACGCCGAGCTGCTCGGCATATTCGGCGAGCGTGCAGAACGGGCCGGTGCCATTGTCCGAGCCGAGCTTGGTCAGCAGCAGCATGCTGGGATTGTTCTGCGGCGAATGCTTCGGCACATCGCCGTCCCAGCTCGCGCGGGCGCGGGCACGCCATTCGGGATCCGCCAGCATCTGAGCCTTCTTCTCGAGATCCTCCTCGAGCACGACCTCATGCCAGACATAGTCGTTCGACTGAGCGAAGATCAGCGACTTGTAGATGCTGAGCTGCCCGGTGAGCGGCACATGCGCATAGCCCGGCCAGATATCCATGCCATCGGCGCGCATCGCCTCGACCTTGTCGATCATCGGCTGCAACAGATATTTCTGATAGGCGACGGTCGGGATCGCGCCGGTCAGCTGGGTGCGGATATTGCGGCCCCTGAGCAGCTTGGCCATCCGGTCGGTCTGTGCCGGGCCGGTGTCGCGCATCAGCGCCACATCGATGATGCACTGGAAGGTCGTGCGCGGATGCTTCTCCAGCACGTCGAACAGCGCGGAGAATTCGGCATCGTCCGCCATCAGCGACGGGATCGGGCGGTTCTCGCCGTCATGGTCGAGCAGGTTGGTCGACAGGCCGAGCGCGCCGGCCGACAGCGCCGCGTCGAGCATCTTCGCCATCACGACGCGCTCTTCGGCATTGGCCGGACGGTTCCAGGCTTCCATGCCGAGCGCGGCCATGCGCAGCGCGATATGGCCGACGAACGAGGCGTTGTTGAGCGGAAGGCGGACCTTCTCCTTCACCGACTCCTTATATTCCGGCCAGCTGCGCCAATCCCACGGCACATGCTTCAGGAACGGCTCAAGCGGGATGTCCTCGAAGAAGGAGAAGATTTTGATCATCTCCAGCTGCGCCGCCTTGTCGTTGGAAAGCGGCGCGGCGGTGAAGCCGCAATTGCCGGTGATGATCGTGGTCGCCCCGACGCCGGGCAGCGGATCGAGATCTGGCTGCCACCACATGGTGGCGTCATAATGGGTGTGGCCCTCGATGAAGCCCGGCGTGACGAAACATCCGGTGGCGTCGAATACTTCCTCGCCCGGTTTCGCCTCCAGTCCCGGCGCCACCTCGGCGATACGTCCGCCCGTAACCCGCACGTCCGCGGCGAACCGCTCCGCGCCGGTCCCGTCTATGACGGTACCGCCCCGAATCAGCATGTCAGCCATTACCAGTCTCTCCTCGACGATCCGATGAAAACGGAGATCCCTCGGCGCTTGGGCCCTGCACTATGTGCGAGAATTCGCCTGTGCTTGTATTTCGGAAATTAGCCGAGCCGCCGGCTGCCCGCAAGGGTCGAAACGCGCTTGCGCGGCATGCTGCGTACATTTCGCGCCATGTCGCGACGCGATGGAATGATGTGGTGGCGCCTCACTGACGAAATGCATATTCGGTCATGAAACGATTCGCGCTGCGGCGCATCGATAAGGAGAGGACGATGCATCCCGATCCCGCGCGTGCTTTCACCGCGCGCTCGCTTCTGTTCGTTCCCGGAGACAGCCCGCGCAAGCTCGAGAAGGCGAGCGGTGCGGGCGCTGACCTGCTGCTCGTCGATCTCGAGGATGCCGTGGCCGAAGGCGTGAAGGCCGAAGCGCGCAAGACGGTGCGCGCCTTCCTGGACGCGGCACCGGAGCAAGGTGAGCGGCCCTGGGTGCGCGTCAATCCGCTCGATACGCCGCATACGCTGGACGATCTGGCCGCGATCGTACCGGGTCGGCCCGGCGGCATCATGCTGCCCAAGGTACGCTCGCGTGCGGACGTCGAGACCGTCGACCATTATCTTTCGGCGCTCGAAGCCGCCGCCGGAATCGCGCGCGGAGCGATCCACATCATCATCGTGGCCACGGAAACCGCCGAAGGCTTGTTCGCGATCGGCAGCTATGCAGGCGCGCCCCGCCTCGCCGCTATGACCTGGGGCGCCGAGGACATCGCCACCGCGCTCGGCGCGCTCACCAACCGGCGGCCGGACGGCAGCTACGATCACCCTTATCAGCTCTGCCGCACGCTTTGCCTGGCCGGCGCAGCGACCGCGCGCGTGCCGGCGATCGAAACGATTCACGGCAATTTCCGCGATGTCGCGGGGTTGGAGGAAACTGCGGCAGCGGCACGCAGCGCCGGCTTCCGCGGCATGCTGGCGATCCATCCCGATCAGGTGGCGACGATCAACCGCGCCTTTACGCCGAGCGAGGAGGAGATTGCGCGGGCAAGGCGGATCGTGGACCTGTTCGCCGCCAATCCGGAGCTCGGCGCCATCGGCCTCGATGGCGAGATGCTGGACGCGCCGCACCTCAAGCGCGCCCAGGCGACACTCGCGCTGGCCGCGCGATGAACCGCAATCCACTTCCGCACACCGAAACTCCGAGGAGAAAGCAATGTCTCTCGAATTCCTGATGGATAAGCATGCGATCGAGCAGGTCTATATCCGCTATTGCGAGATCGTGGACGCCAAGACGTTCGACGACATGCACGAAGTCTTCACCGAGGACTGCACCAGCGATTATACCCAGGCACTCGGCCCCGGAGTGATCAGCCCGAACCGGGCGAGCCTGATCGCATCGATGCACGCCAACCTCGGCCCGGACTCGAATTGCGGCGCGACGCACCACAACGTCCTCAATTTTCGGATCAAGGTAGACGGAGACCGAGCAAAGGCGAAGGTGCAATATTATGCCGTCCATCGCGGCCAGAACGAATATGAAGGCGCTCTCTATTCGATGTGGGGCCTCTATGACGACGAACTGGTCCGCACCCCCGCGGGCTGGCGCGTCGCCAACCGCATCTATTCCTGCTATCTGTCGGAAGGCCCGGCGGGCGTGACGACCAAGGCGGTCAACCGGGCGGCGTAAACGCGCATATTCGTTCGGGCGAAGTCGGGAATCCTTTCGAATGCAGCCGGGCAGCGATCGAGGAACCCTCGCTTCCGCTCAGCTGCAAGTTCTCGACCGCGCCCGAACCCAACCGATTGATCAGGCCGCTGCTCCTGTCGGCGCATGATCATATTTGCCACGGCCGAAGAAGCGGTCCATGGCTTCACTGTCGGCGCGCTGAAAGGCGGCGGCATCGTCCGGCATCAACCGGCCGATCGATTCCACGCCGGCCTTCACGCCGGGCCGCTCGCCGATCCTTTCGAACCAGCCACGCAGCGCCGGCAGACGGCTCCAGATGCCTTGCTCGGTGAACAACGGAAACATCTGGTCGGCGGTGCGGATCCAGGGCCAGGTGGCGATGTCCGCAAGGCCATAGTCCGCACCCGACAGATAGGGCGACTCCGCCACGCGCTGATCGAGCACGCCGAGCAGGCGCGCCGCCTCGCTGGCGTAGCGCTTGAGGCCGTAGGTCTCGGTCGGCGCATAGCGGAAGAAATGCACATATTGGCCGAACATCGGCCCGATCGACGCGGTCTGGAACATCAGCCACTGATCCGCGATACGACGCGCGTCGGCATCGCTCTCGGGCGGCATGAAGCGGCCGTATTTGCGGGCGAGATAAAGCAGGATGGCGGCGCTTTCGAATACCGGCGTGCCATCCTCGTCGATCAGCACCGGCACCTTGCCGTTGGGGCTCTTCGCGCGGAATTCGGGGCTGTGCTGCTCCCCGGCGAACACGTCGACATGGGTGAGTTTGTAGGGAACGCCAAGCTCCTCCAGCATGATCACGATCTTGACGACGTTGGGGCTCGACATGCCCAGAAGCTCGATCATCGCATCCTCCGCTTGTTGCCCGCAATGGCTGGCGCATTGCCTCGGCAAGATCAATATGCTGTCGTGGTGCCGCGGCCTGGAACGAAGAACGCCACGCGAATGCGTGCAGCAGGAGACGGATCTTGAAAACAATCTGCCTTATGCCTCGGCGGCATGACGTATCGCGCGCGGCGTTTCGCGAATATTATGAGCGGCGCCACTCCACTCTTGCGCTTCGCTGGTTTCACTTCGACAAATATGTCCGCAACCATCTCACCGACGACAGCGGCGAGCCTGGCTTCGATTGCTACAGCGAATTCTGGACGAGCAATCCGGAGAAGGGCGCGGCGCTGATGTCCGGCCCGGTCGGCGATACGATGCGCGAGGACGAGCGGCAATTCACCGATCAGCCGATGATCCGCCCTGCGCTCAGCGACGAACGGCTGGTAAGCGGCCCTCCGCGCGGGATTGAAAAGGGCGTGGCGCATCTCCTCCTGCTGTTCGTGCGGGGCCACGGCAGTGACGATGCGCTGGCCGACTGGCTGGCCGGAATTCCCTGCACCCGCGCGGTCCTCGATCTGCTCAGCGTCATGGATCCGGCGCGGCCGATCGGCTATCAGGCGGCGGCCCTGCTGTGGGATCCCCCCGCCCTTCTTCCCGAGCCGCCGGCCGGCTGGACGATCGCGCATCAGCTGAAGACCGAAGCGTTCGAATATTCGCGCGAGGAGATGCTGGAAATGCGCGAGCCGGCCTGACACCGGCTATTTCTTGAGGAAGGCTTTCAGCACCGCCAGCGTCTCGGGCGTCTCCGCGCGCTTCGCGATCGTTTCTCCTTCGATATCGAGATGCGCCTCGAGCGAGATCGAGCGGCCTTGGCTCATCAGCCGCTTGAGCGCGCCCAGCACGTCCTTCGGCATCGACGCGCAATGATCGACCACCCGCTGCACCTCGGCTTCGAACGCATCGTCGTCGACGACGCGGGTCACCAAGCCGATCTGCTGCGCCGCCTCTGCCGACAGCGTTTCGTTGAAGGCCATGATCTCGAAGGCACGCTGATGGCCGACGAGGCGGGGCAGCACCCAGGTGGCGCCGCCATCGGGCGTCAGGCCGGACCGGGTATAGCCGCTGTTGAGCTTGGCCGAGCGCTTGGCGATCACCATGTCCCCGGTCAGCACCACGCTGAATCCGCCGCCCGCGGCCATGCCGTTCAGCGCGACGATCACCGGCGCCGGCGCACGGTGCAGGTGACGGATGCCGACATGGAACAGATCGGTGAGCGAGTGGACGTGATCGCGCACGCGCGCTTCCTCGGCGAGGAACTCGTTGAGGTCACCGCCGACCGAGAAGAAGCGGCCGTTCGCGGCAACCAGGATGACGCGCACGGACGGATTCGTGACCGCGAGCCGCGTGACCCGCGCGAATTCCTGCACGAAACGCAGGTTGACGGCGTTGCGGTTCGCGTCATCATCCAGCGTGATCCGGGCGACGCCATTCTCCACCCGGTAATCGATCGGACCCATCGTCAGCCTTCCTTGTGAATCGGTGCCAGATGGGCCGGCTTGGTAATCGCGACCGCAGCCGCTGTCTCCTGCAGAAGATCGGAGATCAGCGCGTCCCAGTCCGCATCACGCTCGCCGGCCCTGATCGCCCGGCACAGTGCGCCCGCATCCTCGACGCACGCGGCGGCGGAGGCGAGCTCACGCTCGCAGATCGAAAGGAGGTAGGCTGCGACCTGCGCCTGATAGCGATCTTCTTCCGGCAGTTTCGCCGTGCTTGCGGCGACGAACTCCCGCACGGTGTGCAGGAGATCGGCCATATCCGGCGTCTGGGGACGGATCCGATCAGTCATAGCGGCCTGTCAGCGTCATCAGCAGATCATATTCGACTAGCGCCGTATTGCGTCCGCAGGCTGCGAAGACGAGGCCGCGCCGCACGCCGCTGCGATGGCCATGGCCTTGCATCATGTTGAGAATCGCCCAGCGCACCAGCCCGAAAACCTCCCAGTAGCGCACCTCGTCCGCATCGATGGCCGCGCCGCCTGCCGCCGCATAGGCAGCGAGCAGCTCGGTGCGCGAGGCGAGCCCGGCCGCCTCGCGGTCAGGCCGCCCGAAGCGCCAGGAGCGCGTGCACAGCCATCCGAGATCCTCGGCCGGGCTGCCGAGATGCGCACATTCCCAATCGAGCAGCGCGACGACGCCTTGCTCGGGATCGACCATGAAATTGCCGAGCCGGAAATCGCCGTGGAGCGCCCTGCCCTCGCGCGGCGCCGGCCGGTTGCGCTCCAGCCAGCGCAGCCCCGCCTCCACCGCCGGACGCGGCTCCTCATAGCTGTCGTAGCGATCGCGCTGCGCGGCGATCGGATCGTGGCTGTCGGGCATGGCGGCCAGGAAATCGAACACCTCGGGCGGCATCGCATGCATGCGCGCGATCACCTCGCCGAGCTGGCCGACAAGACGCGGCCGCACCGTCTCGAACGCCGCGCCGGTCTGGATCTTCTTGGGAAAGGTCTCGCCCGACACGAAGGCGGTGACGAAGCCCGATCCCATGCCGTCCGCAGCGTCATACTCGAACAGCGGCTCGGGGACCGGGATACCGTGATCGAAGGCGACCCGCATCGCGCGGAACTGCTGCGCGGTCGGCAGGAACGGGCTGTTCGCCGCGCTGTACGTCTCCTGGCGCGAAACCATGCGCCGGCGCGACGCCCCCTCCACCAGATCGAAGATCACGGTACGGTTGGAGCCGCCCAGGGTCGGCACCACGATATCGTCGAGGGTCGCGCCCGCGCCGAAACGGCGGCGGACGGCGCGCAGCAAATCCTCGAAGGGGGGGGCCTCGGCCATGGATCAGATCGGCCAGCCGATCAGGCGGCCGTCCTCGATCCGCTCGATATATTCGCTCATCCCCCAGGCTTCCTCGCCGTCCCAGCGGAAGCGGGTGATCCCCTCGGCAATGCGCGAGACCAGCGTCGTGTCGCCGTCCTTGCGGCGGTTGCGCAGCGGCGCCAGGCTCTTCACCTCCGCCTCGATCAGCACGGATCGGGTCGCGGTGCGCACGCCGATCTTCGCCGTCTTCGGATCCTTATGCTCGTCCCACTCGCTGACGACGCTGAGGTCCATCACCTCGTCATATTCTCCGTCGATCAGCAGCGCGCCTTCCGAGCGCGACGTGCCGTCCGGCGAGAAGATCTTGAGCAGCATCAGCCCCTTATTGTCCGCAAAGGTCGCCAGGAACAGGCGATAGATGAACAGCGTCGTCCAGTAGCGCGGCCCCCAGCTGTGATCGCGCCAGCCGTGGCCGGCGATCGGCCATTGCTCGTCGCCGACGCGGATATGACCGCTCACCGTCGTGTGCTGGTTGAAATGCCCGCGCGAGAAATCGCGGCCATACATGGTGCGCTGCTCCGGGCTCGTCGGCTCTCCGCCGTGCAAGGGATTGGTCGAGCGGTGATCCCACAGGATATCGGCCTCGACCCGCTTCGCCTCAGCGAACATCCGCTCCGGCGTGCGCAGCAGCTGGGGATCGTCGAGCACCATGATCTCGCCCCGATAGCTGTGCCGCAGGTGACGGAACGGCTCGACGATCTCGACCTTGAGGCCCTCGGCATCGAAGGCGGCGTTGGTCTGGATGGCCGGCCGGCCGAAGGAGCAGGCGATGCGGCCGTCCGGCAAGTACAGCACCACCGACTTCTCGGCATAGCCTTCGTTCACGCGGTTGCCGACACGCATCCATCCCCCGATGCCGGTCTTCGCGTCGAAGGCATTGGTGTAGACGCTCTCGTTGAAGTTGACCGCATCGTCCGGAACATGGGGATATTCGTCGCTGGGCAGCAGACGGAAACCGTCGTTCATCATCCTCTCCCGGGCCTCCGCCCTTCACTCGTCCCTCCGGCGAGAGCCGGTTCGCTTGCAACCATAGGCCGGCTGCCGGCAGATCATATCCCGGCATGCGCCGGGATGGCGCCGAACCCGCCTTGCCGCCTACAGGCGGAACACGCCATAATGCGGCTTCTCGATCGGCGCGTTGAGCGCGGCCGAGATGCAGATTCCGAGCGCGTTGCGGGTATCCACGGGATCGAGGATGCCGTCGTCCCACAGCTCGGATGTCGCATAATAGGCGCTCTGCTCGCGCTTGTAGTCCTCGAGCACGGGATCGCGGATCGCGGCGATCTCGTCGTCGGAAAGGCTGCGCCCCTCGCGGGCGAGCTGACGGATCTTGATGTCGCTGAGCACGTTCGCCGCCTGCTCCGCGCCCATCACCGAGGTGCCCGCGCCGGGCCAGGTGAACATGAAGCGCGGATCGAAGGCGCGTCCCGACATGCCGTAGACGCCCGCGCCGAACGCCCCGTTGCAGTTGATCGTGAACTTGGGGACGCTCGCGCCCGACACCGCCATGATCATCTTGGCGCCGTCCTTCGAGATGCCGCGCCGCTCATACTCCTTTCCGACCATGAAGCCGGTGATGTTCTGGAGGAAGAGGAGCGGCGTCCGGTTCTTGTCGCACAGCTGGATGAAATGCGCGCCCTTCAGCGCGCTGTCGTTGAACAGCACGCCGTTATTGGCGAGGATGCCGACCTTGTAGCCCCAGATCCGCGCATAGCCGCAGACCAGCGTGGTGCCGTAGGCGGGCTGATATTCGTGGAAATGGCTGCCGTCGATAAGGCGGGCGATCAGCTCGCGCATGTCGAAGACCGTGCGGCTGTCGCGCGGCAGGATGCCGTACAGCTCCTGCGGATCATAATAGGGGTCTTCCGGCTCCGCCCAGTCGATGGGTGTCTTCTCGGCCGCGGTCCATTGGCCGACGATCTCGCGCGCAATCGCGAAGGCGTGGGCCTCGCTCGCCGCCGGATAATCGGCGGTGCCGGAGACGCTGGTATGCATGTCCGCGCCGCCGAGCTCCTCGACGGTGACCTCCTCCCCTGTCGCCGCCTTCACCAGCGGCGGCCCGCCGAGGAAGATCGCGCCGGTGCCGCGGACGATCACGCTGTAATCGCTCAGCGCCGGGATATAGGCGCCGCCCGCCGTGCAGTGGCCGAGCACGACCGAAAGCTGCGGCACGCCCATCTTCGAGAGGATCGATTGATTGCGGAAGATGCGGCCTGCATAATAGCGATCGGCGAACAGATCGCGCTGCAGCGGCAGGAAGCCGCCGGCGGAATCGCACAGATGGATGACGGGCAGCCGGTTCTCGATCGCGATGTCGAGTGTACGGACGATCTTCTTGACCGACAGCGGATACCAGGCTCCACCCTTCACCGATGCGTCGTCGGCGTGGATGATCACCTCGCGGCCCGAGACGATGCCGATACCGGACATCTGGCCCGCGCCCGGCACATCGCCGTCATAGGCCATGTTGGCGGCCAGGGTGGACAGCTCGAGGAAGGGCGTCCCCGGATCGAGCAGCGCCTCGAGCCGGTCGCGCAGGAACATCTTGTCCTGGCGGGCGAGCCGGTCGAGATCGCGCTGCGGACGCTTGAAGCGCGCATCCTTCTGGCGGCGATGCAGTTCTTCGGCAAGGCTGCGATTATGCTCGGCATTGGCCAGAAAGGCCTCCGAGCGCGTATCGATCTGCGAGACGATCCGCGCCATCGCTCAGCCTTCCTGCGGCACGAGGGTGACGAGCACCGCATCGCGCTCGAAGCTTTGCCCGACGGCGAAGCGCACCGCCTCCACCGTCCCGTCGCGCGGCGCCTTCACCGCCGTTTCCAGCTTCATGCTCTCGATCACGATCAGCGTGTCTCCGGCGGCGACCTCGTCTCCTTCCACAGCTGGGGTCGCGATCACCGATCCGGGCATGGGCGCACGGATCGCATCCTCGGCCGGCCCGCCCGCCTCGGCGGCGTGAAACGCGATCGGATTCTGATAGACGAGTTCATGCGCCGTGCCATCGAGGTGAACGAACACCCGGTCGCCATCGATCGCCACGGCGACAGGCACCGCCTTGCCGTCGAAACGGAGTGTCCCCCCCTCCAGCGCGACCGGCCACTGCGCGTCGCCCAGATGGAGGCTATGGCCCCGCGCGTCCCGGCTGAGCCAGACGCGGTGTACGATATCTTCGATTGCGATTCTGTGCTGCATGTCAGTTCCGCCAGCCGCCCATCGCCGCGTGAAGCCGCGGCACCGCATCAGCAGCATCGCGCACCGCCCGCAGCGACAGCGCCGCGACGCCGAGCAGGCGCGCGATCGTCGCCTGGTCGGGCGGCGGATCCTCGGCGAGGCCCGGCTTTTCCGCGATGAGCCCGGTGTGCATCGCGCCCGATCGGAAATCCGGATCGGCAAGCAGACGCCGCAGGAAGGCTGCGTTGGTGCGGCAGCCGAGCAGGACGAGCTCGGCGAGTGCCTTGTCGGCCTTGGCGATCGCTTCCGCCCGGTCCGCGCCGTGCACGATCACCTTGGCGAGCATCGGATCGAACGCGGCGGTGACACGGCCGCCCTCCGCAATGCCCGAATCCACCCGGACATCCGGCGGCGTGCGATAGACCAGCACCGGGCCGGTGGTCGGCGTGAAATCGCGGCTGCTGTCCTCGGCGTAGAGACGCAGCTCGATCGCATGGCCGCGGCACGCCACCGCATCCTGACCGTAGCCGAGCGGCGCGCCGGCCGCGATGCGCAGCTGCTCGGCGACGAGATCGAAGCCCGTCACCTCCTCGGTCACCGGATGTTCGACCTGGAGGCGCGTGTTCATCTCCAGGAAATAGAATTCGCCCGCTCCGTAGATGAACTCCACCGTGCCGGCATTGCGATAGCCGGCGGCCCGCGCGATCCCGGCCGCCGCCTCGCAGATCCGCGTCCGCTCGTCCGGCGTCAGCCCGGGCGACGGGCTTTCCTCGATGATCTTCTGGAAACGCCGTTGGATCGAGCATTCGCGCTCGAACAGATGGACGACATTGCCGTGTGCGTCGCCGAGCACCTGCACCTCGATGTGGCGCGGCCGCTCGACATAGCGCTCCACATAGAGCCGGCCATCGCCAAAATAGCGCTGCCCTTCGCTGCGTGCGCGGACGATCTCGTCGTCGAGCATGGCGAGATCTCGCACGATGCGCATGCCCTTGCCGCCGCCGCCGGCCGAAGGCTTGATCAGCAGCGGCGCGCCGACGGCACGGGCACGCTCGGCGAAGCTCGCCGGATCGTCGTCCTCGATCGCGGACGGGGCGACGGGAAAGCCGCGCTCCGCCACGAAGTTGCGCGCCCGGACCTTGTCGCCCATCAGTTCGATCGCCTCGGGCGTGGGCCCGACGAAGACGATCCCCGCGGCAGCGACCGCGCGGGCGAAATCCGCATTTTCCGAAAGAAAGCCGTAGCCGGGATGAATCGCGCCCGCCCCCGCGGCCTTCGCCTTCTCCACGATCTGCGCGCCGTCGAGATAGGCGGCCACCGGCGTCGCGCCCGTGATTTCGATCGCCCGATCGGCAGCCCGGACGGCGGGCGAATCCCTGTCCGCGGCATGGAAGACGACATATCCCTCGAGGCCGAGGGTCTTCACGGTGCGCAGGATGCGGACCGCGATCTCGCCGCGATTGGCGACGAGCACGGACCGGAACGGCAAGGAGCTCATGCCGCCCGCCCCTTGAGCCCGCACAGCAGCATGGCCGAGATCTGCCGCGCGGCGCCCGGCACGTCGATCGCGATGCCGCTGCTGATATGGCGCCAGGCGAGATGCTCGATCCCGCCGAACAGCATGTCGCGGATCAGTCGCGGATCGATCTCGGGCGAGACCAGTTCCTGTTCCACGCCGGCGGCGATCACGCGCAGCAGGATCGAGGTGTATCGCCGGTTGAGCTCCTGGCTGGCCGAACCGACATAATCATCGAAGTTGCGCACTTCGGCGATGAACAGCCGGCACAGGTCCGTGTCTTCGGCGAAGGCCTTGATATGGCGCTGGACCAGCGCGGTCAGCTTTCCCGCGAAGTCCGGCTGGGCGTCGATCGCCTGCTCGGTCCCCGCGATCAGTCGCCCGTAGAAGGCGCTCAGCACCTCGACCAGCAATATCCGCTTGCTTTCGAAATAGCGGTAGATCAGCCCATCCGACGTTCCCGCGGCCTGGGCAATGTCGCTGATGGATGCCTGCGCGAATCCCTTGCGGGCAAACACCTGCCGCGCTGCCGCTAGGATGGAGTCGCGCCGGTCCTGCAGTCGCTCGGCAGTGATGCGCGGCATTCAACCCCTCTCTTGCTGCGTCCGGGAACCGGCGCCCGTTTTTTCGTGTCGACGGGCGGTCGGCCCATCGCTTCGTTGACACCATAATGAATGGAGTTCATTTTAAGGTCAACAGCGCGCGACGACGCTGCGAAGGGAGAGCGCGGACATGGCCGGATCAGGAAACGGGATCGACCGAGCAATGCCGGTTCGGTGCCCGGGCAGCTGCGGGAGTGGCCATGGCCGTCTATGATCATGCCCTGCCGCCGCGTCCGGTAATCGGCGTCAGCGCGCTGCTCGCGCGCACGGCGCGCGTCCGCACGCGCCATCGCGCGCTGGTCGATGGCACGCGCAGCCGCGATTGGGGCGAAGTCGCCGATCGCGTGACGCGCGTCGCAAGCGCGATCCAGGCCATGGGCGTACGGCCGGGCGATCGCGTCGCGGTGCTCGCCCTCACCAACGATCGCTATGTCGAGCTGCTTTGCGCGATCCCGCGCGCGGGCGGCGTCGTCGTGCCGCTCAACTGGCGTTGGTCGATCGCCGAGCTGATCGACGGCGTCGCCGATTGTGAGCCGGTCCTGCTCTTTGTCGACGATCGGATGGCCGATGTCGGGCGGCAGATCGTTGCAGGCCGGCCGGAGATCCGCGTGGCGTCGATCGGCGAGGATCCCCAGGGGCTGCCCCATTACGAACAGATGATCCTCGATCACGCCCCCGGTGACGACGCCGGACGCGGCGGGGACGAGCTTTATCAGCTGGGTTATACGGGCGGCACGACCGGCCGCTCGAAGGCCGCTATGCTCAGCCACCGCAATGTTATCGACGAAGCGATGATGTGCTGGTCCGAGGGGCTTTTCCGCGAGGATTGCGTCTATCTGCTCAATGGCCCGATGTTCCACGCGGCCGGAAGCTGGCCCAGCCTTTCGGTGATGGGAAGCGGCGGCACGCTGGTTGTCATGCCGCAGTTCGACGCCGGCGAGGCGTTGCGCCTCATTGAGGCGCATGGCGTCACCGAGAGCCTGCTGGTCCCCGCCGTGATCCAGATGGTGATCGAGCATCCCGATTTCGCCGCAACCGATACGTCGAGCTTCCGCACCGTGATCTACGGCGCCTCGCCGATCACCGAGACTCTGCTCGATCGCGCGATCGCCGCGCTGCCGCAGGCGCGGTTCATCCAGGCCTACGGCATGACCGAGCTCTCACCGATGTGCGCGATCCTGCCGGATTACGCCTTGCGCGGCGAATATCGCGCGCGCGGCGTCTATCGTGCGGCCGGCCGCGCCACGGTGGGCGTCGAGATCCGCATCGTCGACGAGAATGATGTCGAGCTGCCGTGCGGCGAGGTCGGCGAGATCGTGGTGCGCGGCGAGAATGTGATGCTCGGCTACTGGCGCCGGCCCGAGGAGACCGCGCATGCGCTGCGCGGCGGGTGGATGCACACCGGCGACGGCGGGCGGATGGACGAGGAGGGCTTCGTCTATGTCGTCGATCGCGTGAAGGACATGATCATCTCCGGCGGCGAGAATGTCTATTCGCAGGAGGTGGAGAATGCGATCGCCCTCCATCCCGCCGTGCGCCAGTGCGCAGTGGTGGGCATACCCAGCGAAAAATGGGGGGAATCCGTCCATGCCATCATCCGCCTGCATGACGGCGCAACCCTCACTGAGGCCGAGCTCATCGAGCACTGCCGCCCCCTCATCGCGGGATACAAGCTCCCGCGCAGCATGCAGATCTGGGACGGGGAGTTCCCGCTGACGCCGGCAAACAAGGTGCTGAAGCGCGAGCTGCGCCGGCCCTTCTGGGAAGGACGCGAACGCAAGATATGAATCACTATGGCCGCACCGACGAAGAGCTCGCTGCCATGCAGCCATCGCTCCGCGAGGGACTGTTCGCGGGCAAGGTTGCCCTGATCTCCGGCGCCGGCACCGGCATCGGGCGGGCGATCGCGCATTGGTCCGCCAAGCTGGGCGCCGACGTCGTGCTGTGCGGCCGGGATGCCGCCAAGCTCGAAAGCGCGGCCGCGGCCCTCGCCCGCTACGATGTCGACGTGCTCGTGCATCCGCTCACCATTCGCGATCCGGATGCGGTGTCCGGCCTGTTCGATACCGCGTGGGAGCGGTTCGGCCGTGTCGACATGCTGATCAACAACGCCGGCGGGCAGTTCCCGAGCCATGCGATCGACATCAGCCCCAAAGGCTGGAATGCCGTGATCGACACCAATCTCAGCGGGAGCTGGTACATGATGCAGGCGGCGGCGCAGCGCTGGCGTTTCGCGGGCGTGCCGGGCTCGATCGTGAACATCGTCGCCGTTGTCGGGCGCGGCATGCCGGGCGTCGCCCATACCGCCGCGGCACGCGCCGGGGTGATCGCGCTTTCGAAGACCCTCGCGATCGAATGGGCCCCCTTGGGCATCCGCGTCAACTGCGTCGCGCCGGGCCTGATCTCGACGAGCGGGATGAACGCCTACCAGCCCGAGGCGGTGAAGGCGATGATCCAGACCAATGTGATGAAGCGCTTCGGACAGGCCGAGGAGATCGCCGACGCGGTCTGCATGGTGGCAGGCGAGAGCGGCGGCTTCATCACCGGCGAGGTGCTGCACGTGGACGGCGGCAACCAGATCTGGGGTGATCAGTGGACCATCCCCAAGCCCGATTATTTCAAGATCGAAGAGTAACCCACTGATGACCGTAAAGATCGATTCCGCCGCGCTGGACCTTGCGGCCATCATCAAGCCCGGAGACGCGATCGCCTGGGGTCAGGCGTGCGGCGAGCCGCTGACGCTGATCGAGACGCTGCTCGCGCAGCGCGAGCGGCTGGGCGGCGTTTCCGCCTTCATGGGATCGAGCTTCTCCAATGTGGTGAAGCCGGAGCATGCCGATCATATCGCCCTCACGAGCTGGTGCGCGATCGGAACGCTGCGCACGTTCACCAAGGCGGGCAAGCTCGGCATCGTTCCCTGCCATGTCGGCCAGATCGGAAGACTGATCGCCGACGGCACCATCGCGTGCGACGTCGCTTTCGTGCAGGTGAGCCCGGCCGACGCGGAGGGCAATCACAGCTATGGGGTGATCAACGACTACACCCAGGCGTTGGTCGCCAACGCGCGCGTGGTGATCGCCGAGGTCAACGCCCAGGTGCCGTTCGTTCCCTGCGACAAGCTGCTGCCGGCCTCGCATATCGATTATCTCGTCGAAACCGACCGCCCCCTGGTGAGCGTGCCGACGGCGCGGATCGGCGACGGCGATCGCGCGATCGCGCGGATCGCCGCCGACTATATCGGCGACGGTGCGATCCTGCAGTTCGGCATCGGCGCGGTGCCGGATGCGATCGCGCAGCTCATCACCGATCGCAGGGATCTGGGCCTGCACAGCGGCATGGTCGGCGATGCCCTCGTCGATCTCGTCGAAGCGGGCGCGCTCACCAATGCCACGAAGAGGATCGATCGCGGCGTCTCCGTCACGGGAGCGCTGATCGGCACCGAGCGGCTGTTCCGCTTCGCGGACGCGAACAAGGCGATCCGGCTCTGTGCCTCGACGACCACGCACAACGACGCGATCCTGAACACCCTGCCGAAGCTGGTCTCGATCAACTCGGCGGTCGAGGTGGATCTGACGGGCCAGGTGAACGCCGAGGAAGTCGGCGGGGCCTATGTCGGGGGGATCGGCGGCCAGGTCGATTATGTGCGTGGCGGCGTCCGCTCGGCAGGCGGGCGGTCGATCATCGCATTGCCGGCGACCGCGCAGGGCGGTACGGCAAGCCGTATCGTCGCACGCCTGTCGGGCCCGGTGACGACCGCGCGCGTCGAAACCGACGTGATCGTGACGGAGTTCGGCGCGGCGGAGCTTCGGGGGCAGCCGCTCGCCGAGCGGGCGCGGCGTCTGATCGCGATCGCGCACCCGGATTTTCGCGAACGCCTCGAACGCGAGGCGCACATGCTGCTCCAAAGGGGATATTGATGGGAGACGCGGTCCGTTTCGAGGTGCCGGAGCCCGGCATCGCCTTGCTCACGATCGATCGTCCGGACGCGCGCAACGCGCTCGGCCGCGAGGTGCGCGAAGGGCTGTTCGCCGGTTGGGAGCGGTTCGAGAAGGATCCGGCGCTGCGCGTGGCGATCCTCACCGGCTCGGGCGACAAGGCCTTCTGCGCCGGCGGCGATCTCAAGGAGATGGCCGAGCTGAAGCTCACGGTTCCGCCCCGCGACATGTTTCCCGTGCCGGGCGACAATATCGAGATTACCAAGCCGACGATCGCCGCGGTGAACGGCGTCGCTTATGCCGGCGGCTGGCTGATCGCACAGGCCTGTGACCTGTGCGTCGCCTCCACCACTGCGCGCTTTGCCGTGACCGAGGTGAAGGTCGGCCGCGGATCGCCCTGGGCGGCACCGCTGATCCATATGATCCCGCAGCGGATCATGATGGAGATCCTCCTGACCGGCGATCCAATCGACGCGCAGCGCGCCTATGAGATCGGCCTCGTCAACCGCGTCGCCGAGCCTGACCAGCTGATCGAGGAAGCGATGAGGATCGCGCGCCGTATCGTCGAGAATGCGCCGCTTTCCGTCGCCGCCGCGAAGGAAACGGTGATGCTGGCGACGGAGATGGGCCGTACCCCCGCCCTGCGCGCGGCCCGCAACACCTGGGAGCGCGCCTATCGCAGCAAGGACGCGCAGGAAGGACCGAAAGCCTTCGCCGAGAAGCGCAAGCCG
>Ga0180222_1002074_pt1 | contig 17491 bp, 17 predicted proteins | sample eDN5th37CKraftOP_FD_151336 | JGI IMG/M metagenome (GOLD analysis project Ga0180222, IMG submission 151336) | Enriched Organic Plus compost microbial communities from Emeryville, California, USA - eDNA 5th pass 37_C Kraft OP (version 2) (version 2) ... | reverse complement strand
CCATTCCGTCGCCCCCGCGCAGGCGGGGGCCCATCTCTCCCTCCATCGGGAACGCCGCTTTCCCATCGCACCAGCCATCGGCCCCCGCCTCCGCGGGGGCGACGGACAAGGAAGATACAGCGAAGTCGAGGCCACGCCGCTACAAGCCGAAGACGCTCTTCGGAATATGGGTGATCCGGCAGGCCAGGTCCGCCTCCCCGGACGCCACGACATAATGGTCGCCGCCGTCGGCGATGCCGGTCGTGAACACCACGTCGCGGATGTAGAGCTGGTGCTCGATCGGCCGGGTGAGCGCGGGATTGGCTTCCAGCAGCGGCTCGTGCCGCGTGTCCAGCACCCGGCCGGGATCGTCGCGGTCGAGGATCGACCAATAGGTGCGGTAGATGCCGACGATCTCCTTGGGCTCGACCCCATGCCACAGGCTGAGCCAGCCGCGATCGGTGAGGATCGGCGGCGTGCCGCCGCCCATCCGCGCGGTTGCCACCGTCTTCGCGTGCGGCCGGATGCCCGGCTCGAGATGCGGCTTCCAGTGGAGCCCGTCGGGCGAGGTGGCGAGGTTGATCGACGGGCCGGCGCGCCATTCGCTCCCCGGCGGGTAGGCGAAATAGAGATCGCCGAGCGGGCGCGTCTGCGCCCAGTAGCGGCCGTCGATCAACCCTTCGAAGATCAGCATGTCCTTGTTCTGGTGATCGAGCACGATCGCCTCGAACCGCCAGTCGAGCCCGTCGGCGGAGCTGTAGAGCGTCGTCGAATGGCGTTCGGGGCTCACCGAGCAGGTGGTCATCAGCAGGCGCTCGCCGACCCGGCTGATCCGCGCATCCTCGACGCCATAGCATTGGAAGCTGTAGCGCGGCGCGATCGCGCGGTCATAATGCATCGCCACCACCGTGAGCCCGTCCGGCGAGAGCTCCACCGGCAGCAGCCAGGAGAGCGAGGTGAGCGCCATGATCTTCCAGCCGCCGCCGCGCAGCAGGAACTTGCGCGGATCGGCGGTGTCGGCGAGCTCGAGCGGCCAGGCGTCGAGCACGTAGCGGCCCTCCGCACCGGCGCCGCGACGCGCCTCGCCGTCCGCCGTCCAGCGGATCGCATGGACATGTCCGTCGCGGATCGGCTCGCGCAGCGCCTCGGCGATCCGCACCATCATCAGCAGATTGCCGCTGGCGAGCCGGACGAGACCGGGATTGAACGCGCCCAGCACATAGGTCTCGGCATCGAGATGGCCGGCGAGCGGCGAGCGCGAGAGATCGATATCGTCCGGCGTCAGCACCAGACGGTCCACAGCATAGCCCATTGCTCCTCCTGCCGGCGTGATGTCCTTCTCCATGGCAATGCCGCCCCGGTCGCCCATAGACGCCACGCGCGCCGCGAGGTTCCCGACGAAAGCCTGCCGTCTCGCAAGGCGGAGCGTCTTGCCCTAGCCTGGCGTCATGCCGCTCCGCCTCCTCCTCCCGCTCGCCTATCGCGCCGCCCGGCTGTGGTGGTTCGTGCGGCGGCCGCGCACCTTCGGCGTACGCGCGATCGCGGTCACGCCCCAGGGCGAGATCGTGCTCGTCCGGCACAGCTATCTTCGCGGCTGGTACTGCCCCGGCGGCGGCTGCAAGCGTCGGGAGGAGGCGCAGGCGGCGGCGCTCCGCGAGCTCAGGGAGGAGATCGGCATGATCGGCTGCGGCACGGTCCGCCACCTCGCCGACTATTTCGTCGAGCGGCACTTCCGGCGGGACACGGTGTCCTGGTTCCTGGTGCGGGACGTGCGCTTCGCGCCCCGGCGCTCGCTGGAGATCGCCGAGGTCCGCGGGTTCGCGCCGGAGGCGTTGCCCGCGGACATGCCGCCCGCGGTGCGCGATCGGGTGCTGGCGGCACTCGCTTTGGTTCCCTGAGCGGGCCCCGTTCACCGCTTTTCCTGCCCGTCTCGCCGCGAATCGACGGAGAATCGCGCCGGACGCGGGGCGGGTTAATGCGATCGAGCCGCGCCGATGCCTATATGCGACTCACAGCATATTTCATGCCAATTAACAAACGGGTCTGCATTGAGCATCACGCGTCGTTCATTTCTCGGGTCCGCAGCTGCCGCCGGCGCTGCGGTCGCATTCGCCCCCGCCGCCTTCGCCGAGACTCCCCAAAGCCAGCTGTTCCTGCGTGCCCGCATGGAGCTGAGCCGCCTCGGCGCCTCGATTCCGCTGCGCGACGTCGTCGCCATCGCCGATTTCTCGCGCGCGTCGGACCAGCCGCGCTTCCACCTGCTGGACATGGCGGGCGGCAAGGTGACGAGCTTCCTCGTCGCGCACGGCCGCGGCTCCGATCCCGCGCACAGCGGCTGGGTGCAGCGTTTCTCGAACGGCATCGGCTCGCTGGCGAGCAGCCAGGGGGCGTTCCGCACCGGCAGCTATTATTACGGCAGCCACGGCCGCTCGATGCGGCTGATCGGGCTCGATCCCAGCAACAACAATGCCGAGGCGCGGGCGATCGTGGTCCATGGCGCCTGGTATGTGAGCCCGGAGCTTGCACGCGGGCGCGGCAAGATCGGGCGCAGCGAAGGCTGCTTCGCGGTCTCCGAAGCCGATCTCGCGCAGGTGCTGCAGCGGCTCGGGCCCAACCGCCTGCTGATCTCCGCCAAGGTCTAGCGCGGTCGCGGCGCCCAGGGCGTAGATCCGGTCGACGACGACGACGGACAGGCGCCCGCAACACGGGGGCGGCCGCCGAGCGCGGCGGCCAGGCGAGCGGCCTATTTCCGGCCGAAAAGCTTCTCGATGTCCGCGCTGGCAAGCTTCACCCAGGTCGGCCGGCCATGGTTGCACTGGCCGGAATGGGGCGTCACCTCCATCTCGCGCAGCAGTGCGTTCATCTCCGCGACGGAGAGCGTGCGCCCCGCCCGCACCGATCCGTGGCACGCCATCGTCGCCGCGACGTGATCGAGCCGCTCGCGCAGGGAGAGCGCCGCGTCGTGGGCGGCGAGATCGTCCGCCAGGTCGGTGACGAGGCCCTTGACGTCGTCGGCGCCGAGCATCGCCGGCGTCGCGCGCACGAGCATCGCGCGCGGGCCGAACCGCTCCAGCTCGAGCCCCATCTCGACGAGTTCGGGAATGCGCGCCTCCAGGCGATCGCAGGCCGGCTCTTCGAGCTCGACCACCTCGGGCAGCAACAGCGCCTGCCGTGCGACGCCGCCGTCGGCGAGCGCGCGCCGCATCCGTTCCAGCACCAGCCGCTCATGGGCCGCATGCTGGTCGACGAGGATCAGCCCGTCCTCGGCCTCGGCGACGATGTAGGTCGCGGCCACCTGGCCGCGGGCCACGCCGAGCGGGTGGCGGACGGGCTCGGGCAGCGGCGCCACCGCCGCCTCGGCGCGTGCGGCCGGCGCATTCTCGAAAGCGAGCCGCTGGTCGCGGAACAGGCCTGGCCCCGCGCGCGGGGCGGCCCAGCCCGCCGGCGATGCGGACGGGGGAAGCGCGGCCGGCCCGGCCTGCCAGTGGCCCAGCGCGGCGGCCGACGGACGCTGCGCGCTGCGGTGGCCCGCCTCGTCGAGCGCGGCGCGCAGCCCGCCGACGATCAGACCGCGCACCAGGCCGGCATCGCGGAAGCGCACCTCGCTCTTGGCCGGATGCACGTTGACGTCGACCTCGCTGCCCGGAAGGTCGACGAACAGCGCCACCACCGGATGCCGGTCGCGCGCGAGCAGGTCCTGATAGGCGGCGCGTACCGCGCCGACCAGCAGCCGATCGCGCACCGGCCGGCCGTTGACGAACAGATATTGATGATCGGCGACGCCGCGGTTGAAGGTCGGCAATCCGGCCACGCCGCCCAGCCGCACGCCACCGCGCTGATAGTCGATCGCCACGCTGTTCTCGGCGAGTGCGCGGTCGGTGAGCGCGGCCACGCGCTCGGCCCGCGCCTCGTCCGGAGCGACCGCGAGCACGCGCCGGCCGTCATGATCGACGCTGAAGCCGATCTCCGGCCGCGCCATGGCGAGGCGCTTCACGACATCCAGGCAGGCGGCATATTCGGATCGCTCCGAACGCAGGAACTTCCGGCGCGCCGGCACCTTCTCGAACAGGCCTTCGACGCGGATCCGCGTGCCCGGTGGCAGCGCCGCCGGCCCCTCCCCCTCCAGCCGGCCATTGTCCACGGTCCGCGACCAGCCGTCCGCGCCGCGGACGCGGCTTTCGACGGTGAGGCGCGCGACGCTGGCGATCGAGGGAAGCGCCTCGCCGCGGAAGCCGAGCGTTTCGACCAGCTCGATGGCGTCGTCGGGAAGCTTGGAGGTCGCGTGGCGCTCCAGCGCGAGGGCGATGTCGGCCGGCGTCATCCCGCAGCCGTCGTCGATCACCTCGATCCGCCCGATGCCGCCGTCACCGAGCGAGACGGCGATGCGCGTCGCCCCCGCGTCGATGGCGTTCTCGATCAGTTCCTTGAGCGCGCTGGCCGGCCTTTCCACCACTTCGCCGGCCGCGATGCGATTGACCAGATGTTCGGGCAGACGGCGTATTGACATGGGGCAAGCTCTAGCCCAAGCGGCGGCATCCTGCGACCCGGCAAATCCATGAAGGATTCGATCGCTGAAGGGGGAAGGCCGCGGGCTCTTCGGGACCATATGGGCTTACAGATGTTGTTCACGCGCTTGTTCAAATTCATGTCGCACGACATGGCGATCGATCTCGGCACCGCCAACACGCTCGTCTATCTGCGCGGGCGCGGCATCGTGCTCAACGAGCCGTCGGTGGTCGCGATCGAGACGATCAACGGCGTCAGGCGCGTCAAGGCGGTCGGGGACGACGCCAAGCTGATGATGGGCAAGACGCCCCATTCGATCGAGGCGATCCGGCCGCTGCGCGACGGCGTGATCGCGGACATCGACGTCGCCGAGCAGATGATCAAATATTTCATCCAGAAGGTCCATGGCCAGCGGCGCTTCCCGCGCTGGCCGGAGATCGTGATCTGCGTGCCCTCGGGCTCCACCTCGGTCGAACGGCGCGCGATCCGCGACGCGGCCTCCAATGCCGGCGCCAGCCAGGTGTTCCTGATCGAGGAGCCGATGGCGGCGGCGATCGGCGCCGACATGCCGGTGACCGAGCCGATCGGATCGATGGTGGTCGATATCGGCGGCGGCACCACCGAGGTCGCGGTGCTCTCGCTGCGCGGCCTCGCCTACACCACCTCGGTCCGCGTCGGCGGCGACAAGATGGACGAGGCGATCAGCTCCTATGTGCGCCGCAACCATAATCTGCTGATCGGCGAGGCGACGGCCGAGCGGATCAAGCACGAGGTCGGCGTCGCCAAGATGCCGGCCGACGGCAAGGGGCTCGAGCTGCACATCAAGGGCCGCGATCTCGTCAACGGCGTGCCGAAGGAGATCACGATCAACCAGGCGCAGATCGCCGAGGCGCTGGCCGAGCCGGTCGGCACGATCGTCGAGGGCGTGCGCATCGCGCTTGAGAACACCGCGCCGGAGCTGGCGGCGGATATCGTCGACCAGGGCATCGTGCTCACCGGCGGCGGCGCGCTGCTCAAGGATCTGGACGAGGTGCTGCGCGAGGAGACCGGCCTGCCCGTCACCGTCGCCGACGATCCTTTGACCTGCGTCGCACTGGGCACCGGCCGCGCGCTGGAAGACCCCGTCTTCCGCGGCGTCCTGCAGACCGCCTGAGGGGCGCGGCCCGCCGGCCATGGCGCCGCCATCCCATCGGCGTCTCGGCTTTTCCCGGCGCGCCCAATATGGCCTCTTCCTCGGCTATGTGATCGCCGTCGCCGGCGTGCTGTGCGGCCTCGCGCTGGTCATCATGGCGCGCTTCGATCCGAAGGGCTTCACCATCCTGCGCGGCGCCGTGCTCGAGATCACCGCACCGGTCGCGGAGGTCGGCCGCGCCGGCGTGCGGGCCGTCCGCTCCGCCAACGACGCCGTCTATGCCTATTTCCGCGCCGGCTCGCAGAACGCCGCGCTGACCGCCGAGCTCAAGGCCGCCCGCTCGAGGCTGATCCACGCCCGCGCGATCGAGCGGGAGAATGCGCGGCTGAAGCAGCTGCTGCATGTCGCCGAGACGCCGCCCGCGCCGATCGCGGTCACGCGCATCATCGGCTCCACCGGCAGCAACAGCCAGCGCCTGGCGACGCTCGCCGCCGGTTCGGCCGACGGCGTGCATTCGGGCCAGCCCGTGCGGGGCCCCGAAGGGCTGATCGGGCGGGTGACCGGCGTGGGGTTCAATTTCTCCTATGTGCTGCTGATCACCGACAGCGCCAGCACCACGCCGATCGTGCTGGCGCGCAACGGCATCGCCGCGCTGGCGACCGGCACCGGCGATGGAAGGCTCGAGCTCAGGCCCCTGATCGCCGGCGCGACGCCGTTCCGGCGCGGCGATCTCATCGTAACCTCGGGCGCCGGCGGCATCTACCCGCCCAATATTCCGGTCGGCGTCGTCGTCTCGACGAACCGCGATACGGCGATCGCCCGTCCGCTCGCCGATCCCTCGCGCGTCGATTATGCGATGGTGCAGCCGGTCTGGCACGCGCCCGCCGCCCGGCTTTCGGTATCGGCACCGCAGCCGCGCGCACCATGAGCGCGATCCGCACGCCCGACGAGGCGATCGTCGCCCTCCCCGCCCGCGCATGGATCGTGCCGGTCATCTCCACGATCGCCGGCTCGGCCGTCGCCGCGCTGCTGCCCTATGTCGCGCTCTCGCCCTCGCTGCCGCCGTTCGGGCTGCTGATGCTGCTTGGCTGGCGGCTGCTTCGGCCCGAGCTCTGGCGCGTCTGGGTCGCGCTGCCGTTGGGTCTCGCCGACGATCTGCTGAACGGCCGTCCGCCGGGCAGCGCGATGACGGTGTGGACCTTGCTGTTCCTGCTGCTCGACATGGTGGACAGCCGCCTTCTCTGGCGCGATCATTGGCAGGATTGGCTGCTTGCCGCGGTTTCGATCGCCCTCGCCATCGCGGGCGGCTGGGCGATCACGGCGTTCCAGGGCGGCGGAGGCACTATTTGGCTCGTGATACCGCAGATCTTGGTCACCATCTTCTGCTTCCCCGCGGCCGAGCGGCTGTGCGCGGCGCTCGATCGCTGGCGGCTGCGTTAGGCCGATGAAGCGCAGCAACCGGATCATCACCGAAAGCACCCAGGCCTACAGCTTCTCCCGCCGGGCGATGCTGCTCGGCGGCGTGCAGGCGGGGGTCGCCGCGTTGCTGGGCGGGCGGATGGCGTGGCTCGCGGTGGCCGAAAACGCCAAGTACCGCACGCTCGCCGAGAGCAATCGCGTCCAGCTCGTGCTCATACCGCCGCGGCGTGGCTGGATCATCGATCGCTACGGCAAGCCGATCGCGATCAACCGCACCGATTTCCGCGTCGATCTCATCCCCGATCAGCTCCACGACGCGGATCGTGTGATCCGCGCGCTCCAGACGCTCCTCTCGCTGCCGGAGGACGAGGTCGAGCGGATTCGCGAGGATCTCGCCAAGGCGGCCGGCTATCAGCCGGTGCAGGTGGCGGACGATCTCGATTACGAGCATTATGCCGCGATCTCAGTGCGCCTGCCGGAGCTGCCGGGAGTCGCGCCGGCCCAGGGCTATTCGCGCTTCTATCCGGCCGGCGCCTCGGTCGGTCATCTGGTCGGCTATGTCGGCGCGCCGTCTGCCAAGGATTATGAGCGCACGCACGATCCGGTGCTGATCACGCCTGGCTACAAGGTCGGCAAAGAAGGCCTTGAAAAGACCATGGAAGCCCGCCTGCAGGGCAAGCCCGGCGCAAAGCGCACCGAGGTCACCGCGCGCGGCAAGCTTGTGCGGGAGCTGACCACCCGTCCCGAGGTGGTCGGCAAGACGCTGCGGCTCACCATCGATGCCGGCCTGCAGGATTATGCCGCCCGCCGGCTCGGCACCGACTCCGGCTCGGCGATCGTGCTCGACTGCCTGACCGGCGACATTCTCGCCATGGCCTCCATGCCCGCCTATGATCCCAACAGCTTCTCCGACGGCATCAGCCATATGGAATGGGAGATGCTGTCGACCAACGACCACCATCCGCTGATCAACAAGACGCTGCAGGGCCTCTACCCGCCGGGCTCGACGGTGAAGCCGATGAACGCGCTGGCGCTGCTCAGCGCCGGGGTGACGCCCGAGGACAGCGTGGTCTGCTCGGGCGCCTACCGGGTGGGCAACGGCGTGTTCCATTGCTGGAGCCGGCGCGGCCACGGCGTCGTCAACATGCGCAAGGCGATCTACCAGAGCTGCGACATCTATTTCTATCATATGAGCCGTCAGGTCGGTATCGCGCCGATCGCGGCGATGATGCGCAAGCTCGGCCTCGGCGCCGAATATCCGCTGCCCGTCGCCTCCCAGCGCTACGGCACCGTGCCCGATGCGGAATGGAAGAAGCGCAAATACAAGTCGGACTGGTCGATCTACGATACGGTCAACGCCAGCATCGGCCAGGGCTATGTGCTCGCCAATCCGCTGCAGCTGGCGGTGATGGCGGCGCGGATCGCCTCCGGCCGCCGGATCGTGCCCCGGCTGCTGCTCGATCACCCGCACGCCGAGGCCCCGATGCTCGACATTCCGGCCGATCATCTGCAGACCATCCATGGCGCGATGAGCGACGTGGTGAACAGCGGCCTCGGCACCGGCGGGCGCGCGAGGATGAACGTGCCGGGGGTGCAGCTTGCCGGCAAGACCGGCACTGCCCAGGTGCGCCGCATCACCATGGCCGAGCGGCGGCGGGGTGTGCTCGGCGATGCCGCGCTTCCCTTCCGGCTACGCGACCATTCGCTGTTCGTCTGCTTCGCGCCCGTCGACAATCCGCGCTATGCCTGCTCGGTGGTGCTCGAGCATAGCGGCCATATCAGCACCGGCGCGCCGATCGCCAAGGACATCCTCACCTATCTCTACGACAAGGACCAGGCGATGAAGACGCTGGCCCGCCTGGAGGAAGGCTGGGGCGGCGATGTCGGCACGCGCATGGCCCGGGAATATGCCGAATGGAAAGCCGCCAAAACGGCGCCGCCGCCGCCGGCCTCGCCGCCGGGGGATGAGGCGGCTGCTTCGCCCGCCGACGCCGCCGTCTCCAACGGCAGCCTCGCCGCTCCATCCGCCGCCGCGGAGCCGGACGATTGATGCAGCGCACCATCGTTCCTGCGCCCGTCGCACGCCTGCCATGGCGTATGCTGCTGCTCGTGCTCGCCATCGGCGGCTTCGGCCTGGTCGTGCTCTATTCGGCGGCCGGCGGCAGCATGCGGCCCTGGGCGCTTTCACAGGGCACGCGCTTCATCCTGTTCATCGGCATGGCCATCGCCATGTCGCGCGTCCGCGAGGCGCAGTGGAAGGCGATCGCCTTTCCCGCCTATGCGATCCTGCTGACGATGCTGCTCGGCGTCGAGATGCTGGGCAAGATCAGCGGCGGCAGCCAGCGCTGGCTCGATCTCGGCATCATCCGCCTACAGCCTTCGGAGATGATGAAGCTGGCGATCATCCTGGCGCTGGCGCGCTTCTACGACATCCTGCCGGCGGGTGAGATTCGCGGCTGGAACGCGATCTGGCCGGCCGGGCTGCTGATCGCCTTTCCCGCGGCACTGATCCTGGTGCAGCCCGATCTCGGCACGGCGCTGATGGTGACCGCGGGCGGCCTCACCGTCACCTTCCTCGCGGGGCTGCCGCTCCGCCTCTATGTCGGGGGCCTGCTGGCGATCGGTCCGCTCGGCTGGGCGGCTTTCCACATGATGCACGATTATCAGCGCAAGCGGGTGCTGATCTTCCTCGATCCGGAAAGCGATCCGCTCGGCGCCGGCTATCATATCAGCCAGTCGAAGATCGCGATCGGATCGGGCGGGGTGTTCGGCAAGGGCTTCCTGCAGGGCACCCAGAGCCATCTCGATTATCTGCCCGAAGGCCATACCGACTTCGTGTTCGCCACCATGGCCGAGGAATGGGGGCTGATCGGCGGAGTGGCGCTGATCCTGGCCTTCCTGCTCGTGATCCGCTGGGGAATGAACGTCGCGCACCAGTCGCGCACCCGATTCGCCCGGCTGACCGCCGCCGGCCTGTCCACCACCATCTTCTTCTATGTGGCGATCAACCTGATGATGGTGATGGGCCTCGCGCCCGTCGTCGGCATCCCGCTGCCGCTGGTTTCGTTCGGCGGATCGGCGATGATGACGGTGCTGATGTGCCTCGGAATCCTGATGGCGATCGATCGCGAGAACCGCGAGCGAAATAATCATTGAAGGGGCTGTTTACACCCACCCTACCCCATGCTAACGGGCCCGCCTCGCCACGGAGCCCAGCCTCCCGCCGCGATGTGGACGCATAGCTCAGTTGGTAGAGCAGCTGACTCTTAATCAGCGGGTCCCAGGTTCGAGCCCTGGTGCGTCCACCACCTCTTCACAATGACTTAGCTCTCGATCGGCCCCGCGCGAGCCCGTCATCCGCTTCGAGATCATCGCCGATCTTCTGCCCGACGGCGTCGTCAACATCGTCAACGGCTTCGGCGTCGAGGCCGACGCGCTCGCCCTTGCCAACGACACGCTCTACGGCCTCGGCGCCGGCGTGTGGACCCGCGACGGCACCCGCGCCTACCGCATGGGCCGCGCGTTCAGGCCGGACGCGTATGGACCAACTGCTATCATGCCTATCCGGCCCATGCCGCGTTCGGCGGTTACAAGCAGTCCGGCATCGGCCGCGAGAACCACAAGATGATGCTCGACCATTATCAGCAGACCAAGAACCTGCTCGTCAGCTACAGCCCCAAGGCGCTCGGCTTCTTCTGAGCCTCCTTTCCGAAGGAGGCCTTCCCCCTTTCGGCCGCCTTCGCCAGGCGGCGGGCCTCTCCGGGAGCCCGCCGCCTCCCTTCCGGGACAATGGATGATGAAACTCCCTCCCCGCATCCTCGCCACTCCCGCCGCCGAGGCGATGATGGCGCGGCTCGAGGAGAAGCACGGGGCCTGCGTTCGCCGCGCGCTGGGCGCGGGGCGACGCGGCAAGGTCTAGCCGACCCGCCGAGACCCACGCTGCCGCACAACGATCTCAAGCCCGACACTATCATCCTCGATGGCGGGCCGGCAACGCCGGTTGCAGTCGTGCATCGGGAACCGCGCTCCGGACGCGATGCGATCACTCGGCCGGGTGCCAGCGGCTCTCCGAACCGCGAGGAAGGAGAGGAAGGATGATCGATTTCGACGCGCGGCGCACCTATCGGGGCATCGAGGAGAAGCTCGCGGCGACCACCAATCCGCGGCATCGCGCAATGCTGCGGATGCTGCTCCAGCACAGCAAGGGCGAGGTGGAGGGCGATCTCGATGCGGTGCTCGGCTCGCTGGCGCCGCACCCGGTGTACAAGGGGGTGCGCAACGGCGGCGCCGCCCCCCAGCCGGAGGGCATGGACCAGGTGCGGGATTTCTACGTTCGGGAGATTTTCGGCGCCGGTCGGCACGTGCTCGAGAGCGTCAAGGACCGGATCGTCGTCGACGATCACACGATCGTCACGGAAGGCACGATCCGCGTCTTCCAGTGGGGCCGCGATCTCGCGCAGGCCGGCGCGCCTGTGGATGATGACGAGGCTGCCTATCTGCTCAGCGCGCGCGTGCTGATCGTCTGGCCGTTCGACGCGGAAGGCCGGATCATCGGCGAGGAAAGCTGGAGCGAGCCGGCCACGATGGCGCTGGAGAAGGTGCCGGACGCCGAGGTGCCGGAGACGTTCAAGGCCTATATCCGCAGGAGAAGCGGCACCGGAAGCGGCACCGCGACGGCCTGAACGCGACCAGGAACAATGGGGGAAAGATGAACGGACTGCGGGATCTCGCCGGCAGGGTCGCGATCGTCACGGGCGGCGCGTCCGGCATCGGCAAGGCGATGGCCAAGGCATTCCGCGCAGCGGGCGCGCATGTCGTGATCGCGGACGTGGAGGCGGCCGCACTCGAAATGGCCGCGGACGAAATCGGGGCGCTCGGCGTGCGCACGGACGTCACACGGGCGGAAGATCTCGATCGTCTGGCCGCTCGCGTCGAACGCGAGCATGGCCGCGCCGATATCCTGTGCAACAATGCGGGCGTCGCCCCGAAGGTCCGCATCCAGGATGCGACCGAGCAGGACTGGCGCTGGATCATCGACGTGAACCTCTGGGGGGTGATCCATGGCACCAGGGCCTTTCTGCCGATGCTGCTCGCCAATCCCGCAGGCGGCCACATCGTCAACACGGCGTCGGCTGGCGGCTTCGTCACCGGACCGATGCTCGGCACCTATTCGGTGACGAAGGCGGGCGTGGTGGCGATGAGCGAGGCCTTGGCCTGGGAGCTGCGCGAAAGCGGCGCGCAGGTCGGCGTCACCATCCTCGCGCCGGGGCCGGTGCGCACCAATCTGCACACCAGCCTGCGCAACCGCCCGGCCGAACTCACCGATACACGCGCGGTCGACATCGATCTCAAGCAGGACACGAAGGTCGGCGGGGAGCAACGCTGGATCACCGCGGACTCCGTCGGCCCCATCGTAATCGACGCGATCCGTCGCAATGCCCTTTACGCCACCACCCACGATTTCATCGCGGATCTCGTGCAGATGCGCATGGAGCGGATCCTCGCGGATTTTCGTCACCCATTGCCCGCAACCCAGGAGGCGGAATGATGGATGCCGCTCTTCCAGCGACGATGAAAGCCGTCGAGATTTCCGCGCCGGGCGGACCGGACGTGCTCCGGCTGGCCGATCGACCCATACCCCGACCGGCCGCTGGCGAGGTGGTGATCCGCGTATGCGCCGCCGGCCTCAATCGCGGCGACCTGATGCAGCGCATGGGCCTCTATCCGCCGCCGCCGGGGATCACCGACATACCCGGATTGGAAGTGGCCGGTCACGTTGCCGCGATCGGCCCGGCGGCGACCGGCTGGGCCATCGGCGATCCGGTCTGCGCGCTGCTCGCCGGCGGCGGCTACGCCGAATATGCCGTGGCGCCGATCGGTCAGTGCCTGCCCATCCCTGCCGGGCTCTCGATGGCCGAAGCCGCCGCCCTGCCCGAGACCATCTTCACCTGCTGGACGACGTTGATCGACGATGGCCGGTTGGCCGAGGGCGAGACGCTGCTGATCCATGGCGGCTCCTCCGGCATCGGCACCTGCGGCATCGAACTGGCCAAGGCATGGGGCGCGATCGTCTACGCCACCGCCGGCTCCACGGCGAAATGCGATGCCTGCCGCCGGCTCGGCGCCGATCTCGCGATCAACTACCGCGAGGAGGATTATGTCGAGGCGGTGCGGACGGCCACCGAGGGGCGCGGCGTCGACGTGGTGCTGGACATGGTCGGCGGCAGCTATATCGCACGCGACATCGCGATCATGGCGCCACGGGGCCGGCATGTGAACATCGGCCTCATCGGCGGCGTCGAGGCGACCATCCCGATGACCGCGGTCCTCATGAAACGGCTGGTGCTGACCGGATCGACGCTGCGCGGCCGCAGCGTGGAGGAGAAGACAGCGATCGGCATCCAGCTGCGCGAGAAGATATGGCCGATGATCGATGCCGGCCGCATCCGCCCCGTGGTCCATGCCCGCTTTCCGTTCGATCGCGCCGCGGACGCGCATCGGGCGCTGGAGGCAGGGGATCATATCGGAAAAATCGTGCTCACGATGGAATGACGTCTGAACAGAGGAAGGAACCGGACGTGGCCGATATGATCGCTGTGGAAAGCCTGTTCACGATCACGCTCGAAGGTCTGGAGGAGGATCGTCACGATTTCGCCGGCCCCTTCGGCCGGCGGGTCTTCGAGAGGGCGGCTGGCGGCACCGTCACCGGCACCCACGTCAAAGGCAAGGTGCTGGACTTGCTGGCAACGGATTACGGCCGCGCCAGCCCGGACGGAAGCATCCGCCAGTTCGAAGCGGAGGTGACCATCCGTACCGACGACGGCATCATCTTGCTGATGCAATATCGCGGGCGCGAGTCCCCAACCTATGGCGAGGGACGATCGCGCATCCAGGCTTTGTTCCAGGTCGGCGCGGGACGGCTCAACTGGCTGAACGGCATCCAGGCGATCGGCTACGGCAACCGCCACGGCGGCGTAACCACGATCGAGGTCTGCGCTCTGGTCGATCCCGATCCGGCGACCAAGCCCCTCGCCTTCGGTCCGCGGCGCATGGTCGAGGCGGATTTCGTGCTGCGCCGCAAGAGCGCACATAATCCCGGCGCCGAGCGGCACGTCGTCGAAGCGCCGCTCGGCAATCGTTACCTCACCCTGGCCGAGGGCGGCGGCGCTTTCTCGGGTCCGCGCATCCAGGGGCGATTCCTGCCGGGCTACAGCTGGTCTCCCCACCGCACCGGCCTGATCGACGGACAGCCGTTGCTGCAATATGACGTGAAGACGCTGCTCAGGACCGACGACGACGTTCCGGTGCTGATGAGCTATACCGGAGCCTATTCACCGGCCTATCCGCGGGGAAGCTGGATGACCGCGACGCTCTTTGAGGTGCCAAGCGGTCCTTATGCTTGGCTCAACGAGGTTCAGGCGGTCGGTCATGGACGGTGGGACGGGGACGGCGCCGAATATCGGGTTTATGCGCTCCGCTGAGGCGTGCCGCTTCGGATCCTGGGCTCGACCGGCCCTATAAGGCCGTCGACGGCTTTTCCGTGGCGCAGCTTCTATGTGCGCGTCCACGCGCGCTGTTGAGGGACGGCACCTTCACGCGCTCCACCCCTGCCATAATTCAAGGAACGGCCGGCGGCCGGATCGGAGGAAGCAAGGGCGCGATGGCGGCGCCGATCGCGAGCAGGTGCCGATCGGTGCCGGCAAGACCGTCCAATTCAAGGCCGAACGGCAATCCCGAAGGCAGCTGCCCTGCAGGCAGGCTGAGGCCGGGATTGCCTGCGACGCTGCCTGGATCGGTGTTGCGGATCACCTTGGCCATCAACAGGCCGGTGTCGGTGCCCGCCGCCGGCGAGCGCGTATCCGCTATCCTGGGAGGCGGGACCGGCGACGTCGGAAACAGCATGGCATCCAGCCCATTGCTGGCGAAACAATCCCGGAATGCGTGCTGCAGCGCTGGCCGATGGACGTTCATCGCGGCCTGGTAATCCTCCTCGCGGAGCCGCGATCGCATCTCGGCGAAGAATGCCCCGACGTCCGGGCTCGCTATCGCCGCCATGACGTCGTCGAAACCCAGGGGCGAGCCCGCCGCCGCGAGATAGGCCGACAGCGCCCCGCGATGCTCGAGGACGCCGATGGGCAGGCTGGCCCGGCGGGTGAGTTCTCCGACGAGAGGCATATCCGCCTCGACGAGCGTGATCCCCGCCCGCTTCAGCCGATCGAGGCATTCCCTGCCGATGATTTCGATCTCCGGCTCCAGCTCTTCCCAGAAATAACGGATGATGCCGATGCGGAGCCCATCCGGCTTTACCTGCGGACGATCGCCGTCGCCGGTCACCACCTCGTCGATCAGCGCGCAATCGGCAACGGTTCGCGCCATCGGCCCCGCCGTGTCGCGAGTCTGCGAATTGGCGATCAGGCCCTGCTGCGACCACCGCCCGGTGCTGGGGCGGAAACCGACGACGCCGCAGAACGCCGCCGGCACCCGGTTCGACGCGCCCGTATCCGTGCCGAGGCCGCATGGCGCCATGCGCGCGCCGACGGCGATAGCGGTGCCACCGCTCGACCCGCCGGGCACGCGTTCCCCGTCATAAGGGTTTTGCGCCGTACCGAAGGTGGCATTGTCGTTGGTCACGCCCGCCGCGAGCTCGTGCATGCTCGTCTTGCCGAGCATGATCGCGCCCGCCGCGCGCAGCCGCGCGACGACGGCCGCGTCGCGCGCCGGGCGATTATCCAGAAGCGCGGGCGTGCCGGCAGTGGCCGGCAGGCCGGCGACATCGATATTGTCCTTGATCGCGAAGGGCACGCCATGGAGCGGCCCCAGCGGCTTGCCTGCGGCGCGGTCGGCATCGGCCGCCCGAGCTTGCGAGAGCACGAGATCGCGATCGACGGTGATGAAGGCGTTGAGGAATGCAAGCGCATCGCACCGATCGAGCAGACGGCCTGCATAAGCCTCCGCCGACAAGGCACCTTCGGCTATCGCCTGCGCGGCGTCGATCGCCCCGAGCTCGATCACATCCCCGCTGTGCATGCCTCACCCCGCTCCGCGCCGAAGGAGGACACATTAAGCGATATGGTCCGGCGGCGATGACGGAGGCGGCAATGACTTTTGCCGTCGGCCAAGGGGGTCTGCGGCGCATCCGCATGCAACGCACGGCGCCTCGAATGTCAGACGGGCCGAGATCGCCCAATTCAACGCCGTCGGGCGATCTACGCCGTCATGCCTGAGCGCAGCGAACGCAGGCGATGGAGCCCGGTCCGCTCAGAACCATGCCCTCACACCCAGCACGAAATCGGCACCGCCCCGATCCTCGCCGCGCGCACGCGCGAAATCGGCGGTGGCGCCAATCCTGCGTTCCCAGGATATGCCGACATAAGGCGCGAACTCGCGCATCCGTTCGTAGCGCAGACGCAGCCCCAGCTCGGCGTTCGACAGCCCCGCGCCGATCGCGTTCCGAGGCATGTCCTGCAAAGCGAAGTCGAGTTCGATGCGCGGCTGCAGGACGATATATTGGGTGATGCGCTGATCATAATAGGCTTCGGCGCGCGCAAGCACATCGCCTTTGTCCGAAACGAACAGGCTTCCCGCGATCTCGAACCAGTAGGGCGCGAGCCCTTCGACGCCAAGGACGGCATAGGTGCGGCGGGGGCCCGGTCCGAGATCCTGCCGGAGGCCCGCCTGCAGGTTCCAATAGGGATCGATCGCATGGCTGTAGAGCGCCTGGATCTCGGCGGTCTCGACGCGGTCGCCGAACCGTCCTTCGCCTTCGCTCTTGAGCCAGAGGCGGCTGATGTCCCCGCCGATCCAGGACTGCGCTTCCCAGCGATAGCCGTCCTTCCCTCCGCGCGGCCGATATTCGGCGATGTCGAACATCAGCTGATGGAAGGTCCCGCCGCCATGCTCCCGGCGCAGAGCGCGTTCGGCGCCCGTCATCGCCTCGGCGCCAAAATAGCGATCGGCGGCCCGATCGGCGGACGGCGCCGGCGCCGGGGCATCGCCTGGCGGAAGATCGGTGCCCGATCGCGGCGCCTCCGGCCCGGGCATCGCCGACATGCCGTGGCCTTCCATCGTCGACATATCGTGGCCGGCGTGCGGGTCGGCGTCCTGCCGCGGCTGCCCCTCTCCGCCATGCCCGCCATGCTGCGCCCCATGCCCTTTCCCCGTCGTGCCGTGCCCGGCATGCGCATCGGGGCCCTGCGCGTTCACGGCGGGATCGGCTCGCCTGGCGGCGGTCCTGTCGCCAGGCACCGGCATGCCGGGCATGGCATGGCCCGCATGATCCTGCGCGCGAGCAGCGCCGACCGATGCCAGCGGGACCATGCCGAGAAGCATGTCCGTCGTCAGAACATTCGGCACAACTCGCGGCGTAGATTAGCGGAGTGCGGGCCTCGTCTTGGGGTTGATGTTAAGCGGCGAGCTTGCGGTGTTGCAAGCGCCGATGCTCGATGGTCTGTCGCT
>Ga0180222_1002073_pt1 | contig 17508 bp, 22 predicted proteins | sample eDN5th37CKraftOP_FD_151336 | JGI IMG/M metagenome (GOLD analysis project Ga0180222, IMG submission 151336) | Enriched Organic Plus compost microbial communities from Emeryville, California, USA - eDNA 5th pass 37_C Kraft OP (version 2) (version 2) ... | reverse complement strand
GGAGGTACGGTGCGGTGATGGCGGGCCGTGCCGTGGTCGCTGCGCTGATCGCGCTCGGGCTCTGGGCGGGGCCGGCGAGCGCCGCGCGCATCGACGTGCTCGTCTTCACGAAGACGGCCGGGTTCCGGCACGCCTCCATCCCGGCAGGGTTGGCGGCGATCCGCGCGCTCGGGGCCCGGCACGGCTTCCGCGTGCGGGCCACCGACGACGCGTCCGTCTTCACCTCACGGCGGCTGCGGCCGGTCGAGGCGGTGGTGTTCCTCAACACCACCGGCACCGTGCTGGACCGCGCGCAGCGGCGCGCCCTGCGGCGGTACGTCCGGGGCGGCGGCGGATTCGTGGGCGTCCACTCGGCGGCCGACACCGAGCACGAGTGGCCGTTCTACGGACGGCTGGTGGGCGCCCGCTTCCGCAGCCATCCGATCCCGCAGGCCGCGACGTTCGTCAACGAGGCGCCCGGCCAGCCGGCGACCGCGCACCTGGCGCAGCGCTTCGCGGCCTTCGACGAGCTGTACTCGTTCGAGGCCGGCCCGCGTGCGCGCGTGCGCGTCCTGCTGTCGGTCGACGAGTCGACCTACGCCGCGTCCGACCCCATGGGCGACCACCCGATGAGCTGGTGCCACGACCTGGGCCGCGGGCGCGCCTTCTACACGGCGCTCGGGCACGAGTCCGCGCTCTACGCGCAGCCCTGGTTCCGCCGGCATCTGCTCGGCGGGATCCGCACGGCCGCGCGAGCGGCCCGGGCCGACTGCGCGCCGCGTCAGGCGCCGACCGGCCGGTAGGCGTGCATCACGGCGCCGGTGCCGAACACCTTGGTGTCGACCAGCTCGGTCCGCCCGGCGCTCTCGGGGCGGAACAGCGGCTCGCCGTCGCCCTTGATGATCGGCGACGTGCAGATCCGGTACTCGTCGAGCAGCCCGGCGGCCGCGAGCGCGTCGGTGAGCCGGCCGGTGCCCCAGATCGCGACGTCGCCGCCGTCGCCCTGCTTGAGCGCGGTGACCTCGTCGATCAGGTCCTCGCCGGCGATGACCACGGTCGGCGCCCACGCCGACGTGTCGACCGGCTCGGAGGCGACGACGTACTTGGTGATCGCGTTGACGTGGTCGGAGAACGGGTCGCCGCCGCGGTTCGGCCAGGCCTGCGCCATGCCCTCGTAGGTGACGCGGCCGAGCAGCAGCGCGTCGGCGCCGAGCGTCATGTCCATCGCGTACCGCTGGAACTCCTCGTCGGCGTAGTCGAACGACCACAGGTGCGGGTCGTCGATGTACCCGTCGAGCGTGGCGTGGGTGAAGCTGATGACCTTGCGCATGGCGGCGTCTCCCCGGTGTCGGATGCGATCTGTCGTTGGGTACGACGCGCGCCGCGCGGCGAACTCATCGTCCGCGGCGGAACGTGCGGCGCGCGAAACCTTGGGGGTCCTGGTCCTGCTCACACGTCGGCTCCGACGACCGCGAGCGGCTGGTCGGCGGGCGCGACGAGGTCGACGTCCGCGACGGCCGCGGCGACGACACGGTCGTGTGCGGCTCGCCGCGCAGCGTGGTCGTGGCCGACCGCGGCGACGAGGTCGGTTCCCGCTGCGGTCGGGTGGTCGTCCGCACCGGCCCGGCCTGAGCTTCAAGGATCGGGCCCACGAACCGATAGATGCGTGGGTGACCAGCACGCCGCAGCACAGACCGCTCACCTGGGTCCTCGGTCTCGTCGCCGCGGCCGTGATCGCGCTGGCCGCGGCGTCCGACGCGAGCGCGAGATGGATCGTGGGCGGCGCGCCGGCGCGGATCGCCGACTGGCCGTTCCTCGTCGCGCTCGCGAGCGCCGACGAGGAGGACGGCTACGCCGCGCAGTTCTGCGGCGGCTCGATCGTGGCGCCGACCGTCGTCGTCACCGCGGCGCACTGCCTGCAGCCGGGGATCGACGTGATCGCCGGGCGCACGCTGCTGAGCACCGGCGAGGGCGAGCGCATCCCGGTGGTCGCCCAGCACACCCCGCCCGGCTACGACGCCGCCAACAACGTCCCGGACCTCGCGGTGCTGATCCTCGCGCGGCCGCTGCAGTCGCCGCCGGTCGCGCTCGCCACGGCCCAGGACGCCGCGCTCGTGGCCCCGGGAACGCCGGCCCGGTCGGCCGGGTGGGGCGTGATCGCGCAGAAGCCGAAGGAGACGTTCAGCGAGGAGCTGCGCGCGGTGGATCTGGTCCTCGGCGCCGGCCGCGAGTGCTCGCGCGTCTACGACGGCTGGGTCGAGGCGCAGATGCTGTGCGCCCGACCGGTGGCCCCGCTCAACGACACCTGCCAGGGCGACAGCGGCGGTCCGCTCGTCGTGGGCACGGGAGCCGACACGAAGCTGATCGGCGTCGTGTCGTTCGGCGGCGACACCTGCGGCGACCCCAAGGAGCCCGGCGCCTACGCGCGGGTGATCCCGCACCACGACTGGATCATGCAGTTCGTCGCCTCGCCCGACACCGCGGCGGCACAGCCCGCGGTCGTCGACCTGCCCGCCGCCGAGGCCCGCACGATCCGGCTGAAGATCGCCAAGGCCCGGTGCCAGACGCCGACGCGGTGCTCGGTCGACGTCAGGGCGACCGGGCCGGCGGATCGGCTCGGCGGCGGCATCCTCGTGGTCGCCAGCCGCGGCGGCCGCAACCCGGTCGAGCGCAAGGCGAGCGCCGGCCAGGTGCGACCCGGCCTGTTCCGGGCGTGGCTGAACATCCCCTACGGCGACGTGAAGGTGATCGCGGTCGGGCTCGACAGCGCCGGCAACCGGGTCACCAAGCCCGCCCGCGCCTGGTACGAGGTCACCTGAGGTGGAGCTGCGCCGGCGCACCGACCTCGTCGCCCGCGCGGCCCGCGGCCAGCGCGTCGGCAAGCTGAACGCGCGACGAGATGCCGAGCTTGCGGTACGCGCTGCGAAGGTGCGTCTCCACCGTCTTCTCGGTGAGGAACAGCGCCTGCGCGGCCTCCCGGTTGCTCAGGCCGCCGGCGACGGCATCGGCGACCCGCCGCTCGGCTGGCGTGAGGGCTGACGGGCCCGCGTCGCCGCCGACCACGATCCCGTGGACGCGCGGCGCCCGGCCGGCGGTGAACGGCGCGCCGAAGCGGGTGGCCCGGTCGAGGTTCTCCTCGCTCAGCTCCACCGCCGCGTCGCGCTCGCCCAGGCGCAGGTGCGCGAGCGCGGCCCGCGACATCCACGGCGCCAGGGCGGGGTTGCGAACGCCGACGGTCTCGTACTCCTCGCCCGCCGCGAGCAGGTCGCCGAGCGCCTCGCGCACGGCGCCGCGGCGCTGCTCGAGGACGAGCTCGCCGCCGCGCGGCGGTGGGGCCGCGCCCCGGGCGCTGAGCCGAACGCTGTGCCGGCTCGCCACCGTCCGCGGCGGAGCCGAGGGCCGCGATCTGCTCCGGGAGGCCGTCGCGGTCGCCGACGGGACGCCCGCGCGGCTGGAGCTCGCCAAGTCGCTCACCGCCCTCGGGGCGGCCCTGGGGCGCGCGCGAGCCGGCGGCCGCCCGCGACCCGCTGCGACGCGGCTTCGAGCTCGCCGGCCGGCTCGGCGCCGCGCCGGTCGCCGAGGACGCGCGGGCGGAGCTGCTCGCCACCGGCGCGCGGCCGCGGCGCGAGGCGCTGAGCGGGCCGGGGTCGCTGACGCCGAGCGAGCTGCGGGTCGCCCGCCTGGCCGCCGACGGGCAGAGCACCACGACATCGCCCAGCGGCTGTTCGTCACGCCCAAGACGGTCGAGGTCCACCTCACGAGCGCCTACCGCAAGCTCGGGGTCGCGGGACGGTCGGGCGTGGCGGACGCGCTGGGCGACTCCGCCTGGCGACCGCCCGAGGGTTTGGGGGTCGGGATCGGGGTCCGCCACGACGCGCCCCCGGCCGCCGCCGCGGACGCTGGCGGACGATGAGCGCCGCCTCCGTCCACCTCGCGATCGACGTCACCGTCGACGGCCGCGAGATCAGCGGTCACGCCACCGACGGCGACGGGCGGACGGAGCTGTTCACCGGGTGGCTGGGGCTGATCGGCGCGCTGGACGCGCTGCTGGGCTCCCACTTCGACGACACGGAATGGCAGGGGACAGGGGCATGACGATGCGGCCCGGCCTTGGAGCCGATCGGCGCGCAGCCGGCGGTGCGCCCCGAGGGCCACACGCAGCGAGGACCTGGAGGGCGCCCGCCTCGACGGGGCGGGCCGCCCGTCGGTGTCGCCTACACCTCGGACCCGCTCGCGTCGGCATCGGGCGGCAGCAGCTGGTGGACCTCGCCGTCACCTGTCGTGGCGTAGAGGAGCTCGGGGGTGCCCTCGACCGTCGCCGGCGCGATCTGCGCTCGAAGCGTGGCCTGCTTGTCGGCGATGGTCTTGTCGCGGTCGCGCCAGCCGCCCTTGAGCTCGAGCGTGGAGAGCTTCCGCGTCAGCTCCTCGGCAGCCGCCTCGGCCTCCTCGAGCCGACGCGCTTCGGACTCCATGTGCTTCTGGAAGGCCGTGTACGGGTTCGTCGGGTCCCCAAGGGCGACGGAGGCGGCGTCGGCGACCAGCGCCTTGCGCTTGATCGCGAGGGCCGACCTCGACAGGTGCAGCTCTCGAATGAAGCGTGAGACGTCCTTCGTGTCGCCTCCGAGCGCCCGTTCGAGCCGGCGATGGTCGACCTTGCCGTCCTCCTCGACGAGCTCGTCGAGGATGCCGTGGTGGCTGTCGACGAACTGCTGCGAGCGGTGGAACTCGTCGTCCGCGCTCTTCAACGCGAGCTCGATGTGCGGGTTGTGGCCGTCGAGCATCAGGTTGATCGCGCGCGTGAGCTGCCCATCGGCCGACCGCTGATCCTTGATCCGCTCGACGTAGTGGCGCTCCTCCTGGCGGTCGAGGATCGCCTCGACCCTGCGCTGGTGGGCGAGCTGCTCGCGACGCGCCGCCATGTCGACGACCGTCACCGTCCCGGCGACCGCAAGGACCGGCCAGCAGGCAGCGAGCGCTCCGCCGGCGCCCACCGGCACGAGGACCGCGTGCGCCGTCGTTCCACCGGTCCGCGAGAAGCCGCGAAATCCCTCCGTGCCCGCGGCCTTGACCAGCTCGGCGCCCTCCGGCAGCACGACCCGGAAGAGCGTCGGGCCCTTCGGGTTGAGCGTCCTGACGACCTGGACCAGCGCCGTCTGAACGGACGGGTTGACCGCGACCGACGAGTATCTGGCGATGTCCGCCTCCGTCGTCGGGCGGTACTCGACCGCGACGGGAAGGGATGCCGCCTCGAGCGCGGTGCGGACGGCGTCGGGTTCTGACCGGTCGATGTCAAGCACGCCATCCGGGCCGAGGAGGCCCGACGCGGGAAGCCCGCCCCGCAGATCCTCCGACCGCCGCGCGGAGCGCCAGATCAACCACACCGCGACCGCGATCGCGACGGCGAGGAGGACGATCAACGCGGCGAGCATCGGACCGCAAGGCTATGGCACCCCATCCGACGGCGACCGGCAGAGATCTCCCCATGCGTGCCGGGGGCCGTGCGGTCATCGGGCTGCCGCCCGCGGGTCGGTCACCCGCTTCCAGGCGCCGGGCAGGTGACGTCGAACGAGCACCCGCGTCGTGACCGCCGGACGCCTCGTGCCGGCGGTTCGGACCGCGGGCTGATCGCATATCGTCGCGCGAGGCAGCGCCGTCGAGACGACACACGAGGAGAGACCATGGACCAGGACGCCAAGAAGACCGCACTGCGGATGATCCCGTACGGCCTGTACGTGCTCACGGCGCGCACCGCCGAGGGCGACGTGACCGCGGCCACGGTGAACTGGGTGACGCAGGCGTCGTTCACGCCGCCGCTGGTGGTCGTCGGGGTGAAGGCTGACAGCCACGCCTTCGAGGTCGTCCAGAGCGCGGGCGCGTTCACGCTGAACGTGCTCGGCAAGGGGCAGAACGACGTCGCGTTCGCGTTCTTCAAGTCGCCCGAGGTCGACGAGCAGCAGATCGGCGGGCATGCCTACCGGCTCGGCGCCACGGGCGCTCCGATCCTCGACGGCCCGATCGCGTTCCTGGAGTGCAAGGTGCGCGAGATCTCCACGGGCGGCGACCACGCCATCGTGATCGCCGAGGTCGTCGACGCCGGGGTGGCGAAGCAGCCCGAGGGCCGCGCCGACGACGCCACGCTGCACATGCGCGACCTCGGAGAGCGCACCTTCTACGGCGGCTGAGTCCGGCCGCGGGCGCCGGTGACGGTGACCGCGGCGGCGGCCACCGTCACCGCGGTGACCACGGCCTCCGCGATCCCGGCGCCCCGAGCCATCTCCGCGGCCAGGGTGCCCGACGGGACGTCGCCGGCGCCGGTCGTGTCCACGGCGGCGACCGGCGGCGCAGCGACATGCGCGTCCGCCTCGCCGGAACGGTGCAGGAGCGCGCCCTCGGCGCCCAAGGTGACGACGACGGACGCGCCGCTCCGCGCCGCCAGCGCGGCCGCGGCCGCCGCGGGGTCTGGCTCGCCGGTCAGCATGACGGCCTCGTCGCGGTTCGGGGTGACGATCGGGCCGGCCGCGAGGACGGGCGCGGGGAACGGACGGGCCGGCGCCGGGTTGACCACGATCGCCAGCGATCGCTCGCGCGCCCAGGCGACCGCCGCGGCGTTCGCCGCGTCGTCGAGCTCGTGGTTGACGAGCAGGACGCCCGACGACGCCGCCTGGATCGCGCTGAGCCGGTCCCGCACGAGCGCGGCGTCGACGAGCGCGTTGGCGCCCGACGCCACCGCGATCCGGTTGGCGCCCCGCGCGTCGACCGTGATCCCCGCCACGCCGCTCGGCGCGTCGACCGTCGCGACGCCCGCGACGTCGATGCCCTCACCGCGGAGCTCCTCGAGCGCCGAGCGGCCCAGCTCGTCGGCCCCGACCGCCCCGACGAGCGCGGTCGGCACGCCCGCCCGCGCGGCCGCCACGGCCTGGTTGGCCCCCTTGCCGCCGCCGCGGCGACCTCATGTACACGCCGGCCCAGCCGGACGTCTCGGGGCCCGGGGGCTACACGATGCAGGTGCGCAGGGTGTCGCCGTCGGGCGCCGGCGACAGGCCCGTGCCGATCAGGCTTCCCGACGGCTGGTTGATCGGCGTCGGGCTCGCCGTCGCACCGTCGGGCCGAACGCTCGCCGTCCAGGTCCATGAGCCGGCGGCCAGCTTCCAGCCCCTCACCGCAGGGGACGGCGATCGTGTTGTCCAAGGGCGGCGCCGCGCGCGTGATCAACGGTCCGATCAACGCGTCGTTCTCACCCACGGGACGCAGTTCTGCGTGAACTCCGGCCTGGGCCTGACGCCGATCGACATCCACAGCGTGGACGGTCGCCAGCTCTCGAGCCTGGGGTGACCGGGTCGGACTGCAGCTGGGGCCCGTGAGCCGCCGCACTGTCCGGCCCATGACGCTCGCGTAGAAGTTACGTAGTTCCGTACTACGCTGCGGTGCATGCCATCGACCTTGGAGGAGCGCGTGGCGCGCCTGGAGGCGCGGGTCGACCGCCTCGAGCAGGCGCCGCCCGCACCCGTCGACGCGATCGACCCGGCCGCGACGTTCTGGGCGCTGGAGGGCCTGAAGGCCCAGGTGCCCGAGCCCGGCGGCGTCCTCTTCACGGGCGCGGTCACGCTCGCCGACGGCCATCACGCCGAGTGGCAGCAGGCGTTCACGACCGGCCAGGTCCTCGACGCGTTCGGGGCGCAGGCGGCCTCGGACCTGTCCGCGCTCGCCCACCCGGTGCGCCTGCTGATCCTGCGCGAGCTGCTCGACGGCGAGCGCACCACGGCACAGCTCGCCGAGCACGAGCAGCTCGGGACCTCCGGGCAGATCTACCACCACCTGCGCCAGCTCGTGGCGGCCGGCTGGCTGCGCGCGACCACGCGCGGCGTCTACCGCGTGCCGACCGAGCGCGTGGTCCCCCTTCTCACGATCCTCGCGGCGGTGACCCGATGACCACACGACTTCCTGCCCGACTGCGCATCCCCCTCACGGCGACCGGCCTGGTGGCCACGGTCCTCGGACTGGTGATCGACAGCTCGCCGCTCGCGTTCGCCGGCGCGGCCCTGCTCGCCGTCGGCCTCCTCCTGTACTTCCGCGTCGGCACCGTGCGGGCGCGCCCGGTCCCGATCCGCCCGCCGGTCCGCGGCCGCTGGTCGGCGCTCAACTCGCCCGCCGACAAGGTCCCCAGCCACGGGCTGCACGCCTACGGCCAGACGTACGCCATGGACCTGGTGCACGGCGCCGACCTCTCCGACCACGAGCCGCTGCGCTGGTGGCCGCCGACGCAGCCGTGCGATCGCTTCACCGGCTTCGGCCAGCCGATCGTCGCGCCCGTCGACGGGACCGTGGTCCACGTCGAGAACGGCCAGCGCGACCACCGGGCGCGGATGTCGTGGCCCGGCCTCGCGCTGTTCTTCGCCGAGGGCACCGTGCGCGAGCTCGTCGGCCCGCGGCGGCTCCTGGGCAACCACGTCGTGGTCGAGATGGACGACGGCGACTTCGCGCTCGTCGCGCACCTGCGGCGCGGCTCCGTCGCGGTGCGGCCCGGCGACCGGGTGACCGCGGGGCAGCCGATCGGCGAGTGCGGCAACTCCGGCAGCTCGACGATGCCGCACGTGCACTTCCAGGTCATGGACCGCCCGCAGATCGCGCTCGCCGCCGGCCTGCCGTTCACGCTCACCGGCGCCACGGACGCGGAGGGCAGGCCGCTGGCGCTGCCGGCGGGGCGGCAGGCGATCCACGCCTGACCGCGCCGCGTCCGTCAGGCCGCCTGGCCGAAGAAGCGCCGCTGCATCTCCTGGACCTCGTCGACGAGCTCGGGCACCGGGCCCTCGACGGCGATGCCGGGGACGACGTCCTGGATCGGCAGCGACCGCACGGGGGAGGGCGGGACGCCGAGCTCGGCGAGCAGCTCGGCGAGCTGCGCGCCCGACGTGATGTAGACGATGCGGCCCAGGCCGACCCAGCCGTGGGCGGCCGAGCACATCGCGCAGTGCTCGCCGGACGTGTAGACGGTGGCGCCGGCGCGCTCCTCGGGCGGGACGTTGGTCGCCGCCCAGCGGGCCAGCGCGAACTCGGGGTGCTGGGTGGGGTCGCCGGTCGTCACGTCGCGGTTGCGGTCCTCGGCGAGCAGCCGGCCGTCGGCGGCGGCCAGCACCGAGCCGAACGGCGCGTCGCCGTCGGCGAGCGCCTCGCGCGCGAGCTCGACGCAGCGGCGCAGGTGCCGGCGATCGGTGTCGGTGAGGTCGGGTCCGGACATGGCGCCGGACGCTATCTCGGAGTGCCGCGCGCGTACCACGCCCGGGCGGAGAGGGTGAACGGCCCCTCGCGGAGCTCGGCGCGACACGCCTCGCGCACGCGATCCTGCTCGGCGGCCGGCAGCGAGGCGAGGAACTGACCGGTGGGGCCGACCGCGAACGTGAACGGCTCCCAGAAGTCCTCGAACCCGGCGTAGTCGACGCGCGCGTCCAGGGCGCCGTCCTCGACGTCCTGCAGGCCGGCGCGCCGGAACCGGTCGGCGATGTCGCCCTGCGCGACCCCGGGCCTGCGCCGCTCTCCGGGCGCGTCGGGTCGCACCTCGCGGACGGCGTTCCAGAACGTGGCCAGCATCGTCATGCCGCCGCCGGGGATGTCCCACATGCACGCGGCGACCGTCCCGCCGGGGCGGGTGACGCGCGCCATCTCGCGCACGCCCTGGTCGGGGTCGGTCATGAACGCGATGACGAGGCACGACAGCGCCGCGTCGAACGCGTCGTCGGGCCACGGCAGCTCCTCGGCCACGCCCTGGCGCACGTCGGCGGCCGGATGGCGCACCCGGCACGCGGCCACGAACTGCGGGGCGGGATCGATCGCCGCGACGTTCGGCTCGCCGACTGCGTCGGCCAGCACGCGCGTCAGGCCGCCAGGGCCGCAGCCGACATCGACCACGCGCATCCGCTCGCCGACCGCGGCCGCGTTCACCAGCGCGGGCGCGAGCGTCCGGGTGTAGCGCCCCATGAAGCGGTCGTACTGCTCGGCGGCGGCGGAGAACTCCACGGCGCTCGCCCGCCCCGCTACCTGACCCGGACGGACTGCCGACGATCACCGGCGCGCCAGCTCACGCGGTCGGCGCCGACGCGCAGACCGTGCAGGCGCTTGCCGCGCGCGAGGAGACGGGCCCGGCCTCCGGCCGTGCGGCAGCGGCTGTCGCAGACCAGGAGTCGCCGCGTCCGCACGAAGTCCTTGGTGACGTACGGCGCGATCCACGCGAGCGTCCCGTTGGCGTCCAGCTTGATCTCGCGCGGGGCCTCCACGGCCAGGTACCCGGATGGTCGCGGCGTGCGTCCGGTCGAGACGTCCGTCAGCGCCAGCACGCCGGTGATCCCGTTGGTCACGTTGAGAACGAGCCACCGTCCGACCCGCAGCGTCCGCCGCACGCGCGGCGCGACGTCGTCACATGCGCCGGAGGGTGAGACGCAGTCGTTGTCGAAGTCGAGCACGGCGAAGGTCTGGCCGGTCGCCGTGCGGCAGCCCACGTAGCGCACGTGAGCCTGCGGCGCGTCCTCGGTCCAGACGACGAGGTCCGCGCCGCGGTGGACCACCGGTCCGGCCGGCTGGCACTCCGGCGTCTGCGCCGGTGCCGAGGCCGCGCCGACCGCCGTCGCGGCAGCACCGACCGCTCCCATCAACCCTGCCCGTCGCGGGATGCGCATGGCGCGCGAGATTACGCCGGATCCGCCGATCGTTCGAGGGCGCCGGGAGCGCGAACGCGCCCAGTCGTTGCGTCGCCGGGGAGGGTGGGGGAGGCTCGGCTCTCCCGACCAGGAGGTGAGGTCATGGCGAGCGCGGAGACGGCGACGCTGAAGGCGTTCCTGGACGCGTTCAACGCGCACGACGTCGACGCGATCATGTCCTTCTTCACCGAGGACTGCGTGTTCGAGATGCCGCGCGGGCCGGCGCCCGGGGGACGGCGGCTGGTGGGCAAGCAGGAGGTGAGGGAGGGCATCCGGTCGCGGTTCGACGGGATCCCGGACGTCCGCTACGAGGACGACCGCCACTGGGTCTGCGGAGATCGGGGCGTCTCGGAGTGGACGATCCGCGGGACGCAGCGCACCGGCGAGCGCATCGAGGTGCGCGGGTGCGACCTGTTCGAGCTCGCCGACGGGAGGATCCGTCGCAAGGACTCGTTCTGGAAGATCCTCGACTGACCGCGAGGTGGTGGAGGGGGTGACCGTGCGCGCGGTGGACCCGCGACCCCGCTAGTTGCAGACGACGCAGCGCCCCTGCGCGCAGCCGCACGCGGGCAGGAAAGGCTCGGCCGGCGACCGGATCGGTCCCCAGCGCCGCAGCCACTCGCGCGCGCTGGGCTGCGTGCGGTCGCCACCGCCCGCCGGCCAAGCGCGCTGCCAGAGCCGCTGTGCAAGCCGCGCCCGCTCACGGTGAGCGAGCACGCTCTCGGCGATCAGGCGCGCGAGATCCGGTTCGCCGCTGGGTTCGTCCATCCCACACTGCTACCACGCGGCCCCGGATCCGGAAACGGCCGGACGCGAGCCTGACCGCGCAGGCTCGCGCTCGGCGGCGGTCCTCAGGTCGCCTGTGGGACCTTCGACACGGCGTCGCGGTACATCTCCATCTGGGCCGCGATGCCCTCGTTGACGTAGGCGTCGGTGATGGCCAGGTCGTCGACGATCAGCGTCGCCTCGGTCACGAGCTGCCGGAACTCCGGGTCGTTCTTGACGGCGGCCATCTGCTCGGCCGTTCCCTGCAGCTCCATCATGCCCTGGATGCGCGCGTTGGGCGCGAGGAGCGTCACGTCGAACTGCTCGATGCGACCCTCCTGCTGCATGCGGCCGTAGAGGCCGACGACCTCGTTGAAGTTGTCCAGGGCGCGCTCCTCGCGCCCACGGACGACGGCGCCCCACGTCAGGACCAACGCTCGGTCCGCCATGACGTACCCCTTGCCTCGGGCCCGGCCCGTCGCCGGGCCTGTGCGCCGATGCTCTCACCGGCGGCTGGGGCGGGCAAGGGCGCCGCGGGGTCGTTCTGTGCCCCAGCGCTCGCCGGCTCGCCATCCCACGTGCGGAGCCTCTAACGCTCGCTAATCGATCTTATGTACACCGATAAGTTCACTGTTCGCCAGCGACCCGGAGTTTCCCGCCGGCGAGTACGAGGTCGGACCGGTCAGCTTCGAGATCGGGCTGCGCGGACCGCGGGCCGCTATCTGCCCGCTCACCCGCCTGGGTCATCTGCCTGACCGTTCCGTCTCCAGGGCTACGTCAGATGACGGGGGAGTGCGCGGATGAACATCGTTCGGTTCGTTCTTCCCGACCGCACCACCGTCGACTACGACTTCGGAGGCCGGATCCCGTGGTAGACGTCGTAGTAGGCCAGCACCCGCTCCTCCTCCTCGGGTGAGTACGGGCGCCGCAGCATCAGGCGGTCCTTGACGTCGTAGTACTCGTGCGCGGCGTTGGTGAGGTGGCGCGGCAGCCCGCCCTCCTCGGCGCCCTCGCGCGCGCGGTTCATGTCGACGAAGAACGGCGCCAGACGTCGCGGTCGGCCGTCGTGACCTCGGCGCGGTACTCGGCGACGCGCTCGGCGAAGCGGGCGACGAGCGCGCCCGCTCCCGGCGGCTGCGGCGGGGCGCGGTGGTAGGCGGCGGCCGGGTCGTCGTCGGCGTCGGGGTCCCAGGCGGCGGGCTCGCCGGCCGGCACGCCCGCGGTCGCGGCGCGGATGCGCCGCAGGATCTCCTCGCGCGCGGTCGTCACGACGCGCCGCCCCCGGGCCGCTCGCCGCCGGTCGTGCGCTCGCGCTCGCGCCACCACTCGCGGAACGTCGTCCGCGGCGGCGCCGGGAGGTCGCGGAACGCCAGCCAGCCGCGCAGCGGCCCGGGCAGGCGCGCCTCGATGCGCCCGTCGCGCGACAGCGGCCGCGCCCCGACGGCGGCGAGGCGCTGGGCGGCCTCGTAGCGCCGCCGCGAGGCGAACACCCGCGCGAGCGCCCGCATCGCGAGCCGCTCGCCCGCCCCGCCCTCCCCCGCCTCGCGCACCGCGCGGCCGCGCAGGTGCACGAGCACGCCCGGGATGTCGATCTTCACCGGGCAGGCGTCGTAGCAGGCGCCGCACAGCGACGACGCCCACGGCAGCGTCGTCGCCTCGCGCACCCCGCGCAGCTGGGGCGTGAGGATCGCGCCGATCGGCCCAGCTCGGGCTGGACGTCGCCTGGCGGGTAGCCCGCGCGCCGCCGCCCGCGAGGCCCGCGCTCTGGACCTCGCCGATGGCGCCCGAGTTCCTGGAGACGCAGGCGGCCGAGGCCGCCGCAAGGGCACGGCGAAGACCGAGAAGGCCGCCTGACCTCGGTCGAGGAGCTGGCCGGGTGGGTCGAGGAGTGCGGCTACCACTGCGCCGGCCAGTCGGTGCCCGGCCACGTGTGCGATCCGATGGCCGAGCCCGACGTGCCCGGCGTGGACATGGCGCACGACCACGCGGCGATGGAGCGTGCCGAGGACGCTCACGGGCACGGCCACGGCGGTCACGCCGGGATGTCGATGGACGCGATGGTCCGCGACATGCGCAACCGCTTCCTGGTTGCGCTCGTGTTCACGATCCCGATCATCCTGTGGTCGTCGGTCGGGACGAACCTGCTCGGCAGCGCGGTCGCGACGCCGTTCGGCATCGATCGCGAGGTCTGGCAGTTCCTGCTGAGCCTGCCGATCGTCTTCTACGCGTCGACGATCTTCTTCACCGGCGCCGTCTCGGCCCTGCGCAACCGCACCCTGGACATGATGGTCCTCGTCGCGGTGGCGATCGGCACCGCCTGGGTCTACTCGGTCGCCGCGACCTTCTTCATCGAGGGCGACGTCTTCTACGAGTCCGCGGGGATGCTGGCTACGTTCGTGCTGCTCGGGCACTGGTTCGAGATGCGCGCCCGCGGCGGCGCCAACGACGCCGTGCGCGCGCTGCTGGACCTCTCACCGCCGATGGCGACCGTGCTGCGCGACGGCGAGCCGGTCGAGGTGCCGACCGCCGAGGTCGCCGTCGGCGACCTGCTGCTCATCCGTCCCGGCTCGAAGGTTCCCGTCGACGCCACCGTCGAGGAGGGCGACAGCCAGGTCGACGAGTCGACGGTCACCGGCGAGAGCCTGCCGGTCAAGAAGACGGCCGGCGACCAGCTCATCGGCGCCACCATCAACACAAACGGCACGCTGCGCGCCCGGGCGACCGCCGTCGGCGCCGACACCGCGCTGGCCCAGGTGGTCAAGCTCGTCCAGGAGGCACAGAACTCCAAGGCGCCCGGGCAGCGCCTGGCCGACCGCGCGGCCTTCTGGCTCGTGCTCGTCGCGCTGATTGGCGGCACGCTGACCTTCGTCGTGTGGAACGTCGTCATCGGGCGCGACGTGCAGGAGTCGCTGCTGTTCGCGATCACCGTCGTAGTGATCACCTGCCCCGACGCGCTCGGGCTCGCGACCCCGACGGCGATCATGGTCGGCACCGGCTTGGGCGCCAAGCGCGGCATCCTCTTTAAGAACGCGATGGCGCTCGAGCAGGCCGCCACGCTCGACACGGTCGTGTTCGACAAGACCGGCACGCTGACGCGCGGCGAGCCCGAGGTCGTCGAGATCGCCACCAGCGACGGCGGCGACGAGAGGACGCTGCTGCGGCTCGTCGCCGGCGCCGAGGCCGACGCCGAGCACCCGACCGCCCAGGCCATCGTCAAGGCCGCCCGTGCGCGGGGCCTCGACGTGCCGCGCGCCGAGACCTTCGAGGCGCTGCCCGGCCACGGCGTTCTCGCCACCGTGGACGGCCGGCGGGTCGCCGTCGGCAACGCACGGCTGCTCGCGCGCGAACACATCTCCAGCGACGGCCTCGCGACCCGCTTCCAGGCGCTCGTCGGCGGGGGTCGCACCAGTGTCTACGCGGCCGTCGACGGCCGGGCCGTCGCCGTCGTCGCCGTGGCCGACGCCGCGCGCGATACCTCGGCCGAGGCGGTGCGGATGCTGCGCGAGCAGGGGCTGCACGTGGTCATGCTCTCCGGCGACAGCCAGGCCACCGCCGAACGCATCGCCGCTGACCTCGGCATCGACGAGGTCATCGCCGAGGTACTGCCCGCCGACAAGGCGGCGAAGGTCAAGGAGCTCCAGCAGCAGGGCCGCAAGGTCGCGATGGTCGGCGATGGCGTCAACGACGCCCCGGCGCTCGCGCAGGCCGACGTGGGCATCGCGATCGGCGCGGGCTGTCAAGGATCAGCGGAATTCCCCACCTTCGATCATGAGATTTCCCCACCCTGTCGCGGCCCGGTGAGGGCGGGGCGGAGGGCGGCGATCGCCTCTTGGTGGCGGCGCATGCGGTAGCTGTCGCCGGCGATCGAGAGCACCGTCGCGTGGTGCAGCAGGCGGTCGAGGACGGCGGCGGCGACGGTGGTGTCCTCGAAGATGGCGCCCCAGTCGGCGATGCCGCGGTTGGTGGTCAGGACGATGGAGCCGTGCTCGTAGCGGCGGCTGATGACCTGGAAGAGGTGGCTGGCGGCTTCGCCGGGCATCGGCAGATAGCCGAGCTCGTCGATGATCAGTAGCTGTGGGCCGTTCCAGAAGCGCATCGTCGTGGCCCAGCGACCCTCGAGCGCGGCGCGTGAGGTCCGTGCGACGAGGTCGGCGGCGGTCGTGTAGTAGACGCGGTAGCCGGCGTGGACCGCGCGGTGGCCGAGCGCGATGGCCAGGTGTGTCTTGCCGACGCCGGGCGGCCCGATGAGGAGAACGTTGGCCTTCTCCTCGATGAAGCGCAGGGTGGCGAGGTCTGCCACCAGGCGCCGGTCCAGCGAGGGCTGGGCGTCGAAGTCGAACTGCTCGAGCGTCTTGGGCGCGGGGAGCTTGGCGAACCGCAGGCGGCCTTCGAGGCGGCGCTGTTCGGTCGCGGCGACCTCGACGGCCAAGAGGTCGGCGAGGAACTGGGTGTAGCCGGGCCGGTCGCGCTCGGCGGCCTCCAGCGCCGGCGCGAGCTGCTCGGCGGCGGCGGTGAGCTTGAGGTAGGCCAGGTGTCCGCGCAGCTGCTGGTAGATCGTGTCGGCGCTCATCAGCACGCCTCGGCGAGCTGGGCGTAACGGTCCAGCGAGACGACCGGCGCCTGCGCGGCTGCGGGCGCGTGGCCGTGCAGGCGGGCAAGCTCGGCCAGCGCGCGCTCGCCGGGCGGCCGGTTGAGCTTGCGCCGACAGGACGGCTGGGTGGTGAACGCGTCCAGGACCGCGCGCTCGAGCGCGGCGGCGTGCTCGGCGCTGCGGACCGTCTGGCCGGCGCCGGCCCTGGCGCGGCGATGCGTGGCGACGGTCGTCCCGGCGGGTGTGACGATCGCAAGGTGGGGCTCGCCGACGCGTGCGCGGACGGCCAGCCGACGGCCTGCAAGCGTCGGCGGGACGCTGTAGCGATTGCCCTCGAAGGCGACGAGCGCCGAGCGTGAGGCGGTGCGCTCGACCATGATCTCGGCCGGGAAGGCCAGCGCCGGTAGCGGCCGCAGCGGCTCGGCGGCCCCGAGCGCCCCGACCGTCGAGCCGCGGCGCCGCCTGGCGTCGGAGACCCGGAGCGTCCACGCATCGAGATGGCGCTGGGCGTCGGCCATGGAGTCGGCCCGGGCGGTGCGCCACCACCGCCCGCCGAGCAGCCGGATCGCGGCCTCGACGACCCCCTTGCGCTGCGGCCGGTGCGGCGGACAGACCGCGACGTCGACGCCGTAGTGCTTGGCCAGCTGCGCGAACTGCGGGTTGAGCCGGTCGGTGCCGGGGATCACGGCGGTGGCCATCCGATCGACGCGCCAGACCCGCGCCGTGCCGCCCAAGGCAACGAGAACCTCGTGCAGCGCGCCGGCCAGGTGCCCGAAGGTCATCTGCTCGCAGAGCACGGCCCGGAACTTGCCCGAGTGCGACAGCGCTCCGACCAGCGCATAGACCGGCTGGCCCCACGGCGTCTCGGGCAGCTCGAGCCAGTCCCACTGGATCTCCTCGCCCGGCGGGTGATCGAGCTCGACGGTCGGCGCGCGGCCGCGCCGCTGTTGGCAGACCACGCAGACCGGCCGCAACTCGGTGCGCCGCAACTCGCGAACCAGCGTCGGGTAGGACCGCTCGAACCCGGCCGCGACGAGCTCGTCGAACAGCGCGACCGCCGGCAGGTGCGGGTCGTCGGCGAACCGCTCAGCGATATAGCCGCGCCAGGGCTCCAAGCAACTCGCGGTCGGCCGCTGACGCTGCCGGCCGCCCTCGCCGTTCAGGTATCGCCGGACCGTCTTGCGGTCCCGGCCGGTGTGCCGCGCGATCGCAGACACCGACCACCCCCGCGCCGCCAAGGCGTGGATCTCCACGTCGTCCTCCTGTGTGAGCATCCCCTCCGGGGCCTCCTCGCCGCCGTCATGGACCTAGACAGCCCGACGGTGCGGGAGGCCCCCGACGGAAACGCGCCCGCGCGTGAGAACGACTCCGGCTGCGCCCCTTCGGGGCTCCGCCTGCGTCGCTCTCACGCGCGCCCGTGCGCGCTACCCGCCTGGGGAATTCCGGTGATCAGAGGTGAGGAGAATCACGTGATCGCGCCCATGG
>Ga0180222_1002070_pt1 | contig 17513 bp, 13 predicted proteins | sample eDN5th37CKraftOP_FD_151336 | JGI IMG/M metagenome (GOLD analysis project Ga0180222, IMG submission 151336) | Enriched Organic Plus compost microbial communities from Emeryville, California, USA - eDNA 5th pass 37_C Kraft OP (version 2) (version 2) ... | reverse complement strand
TGGAAATCCTGCTTCAGCCGCGTCCTCTACAAGGGCCGAAACGCCATCGAGCGCATGTTCTGTCGCCTCAAGGACTGCCGCCGCATCGCTACCCGATATGACCGCCGCGCCGATGTCTTCCTCGGCAGCATCCACCTCGCCGCCGCCATCACATGGTGGTTATGAGTCCCGGCCCTAGTTCCGCGTCCTTCTATTGCCGGCCGTTGCAACCGCTATATGTATATTATATGTATCGAAAGTGCCCAAATGGCACGAAGAACAACCTATAAGATGGAGCGTGATATGCTTGAGCGCGGTCTTGGTGGCCTGATCTCCACCCTTTTGGGGATTCTTATTTTCTAATTGGTAAGGTTACTATTTGATTAGGAAGCCCGTCACCAACAGGTGACGGGTCTTCATTCTGCACCCGCATTCGGCCCGCGCGGAGCCGAAGCGCGGACCGCAACCATCTCGGTGCTCGGAGACAGATCTCCAGAGGGACCGGCGCGACGGTCGCCGCCCTCCGCCCCGCTTCGCTTGACCGCAACAAGGAGGCGATGCCCAGCCACTGCGCTGCCGCCGGTTTGTGCGCTGCATGCGAGCTCATTTTCGAAACCTGCCGATTCGGCGAGTCCCGGTGGGCGGCCGGATCAATTGCGGTGAGGGAAGCGGCGGCCGCAGTGCCGCTGAGCGTCACGAATGACCGATCACCGCGTGAGGGACATAGGGCGCCTCGAGCCGGGCAATCTCATCGGCGGTGAGCGCGAGGTCGAGAGCGGCGACCGCGTCCTCGAGGTGGCCGGGCTTGGAGGCGCCGATGATCGGCGCGGTCACGCCCGGCTTTTGCAGCACCCAGGCGAGCGCCACCTGCGCGCGCGGCACGCCGCGCGCGGCGGCCACGCCCGCCACCGCCTCGATCACGCCGCGATCGGCGCCTTCGAGATCGTAGAGCGTGGCGCCGAACTTGTCGGTGCGGGTCCGCTCGGTTTCCTCGTTCGCCGGCCGGGTCAGCCGGCCGCGCGCCATCGGGCTCCAGGGAATGAGGCCGACGCCCTGATCGAGGCAGAGCGGGATCATCTCGCGCTCCTCCTCGCGGTAGAGCAGGTTCAGATAGTTCTGCATCGAGACGAACCGCGTCCAGCCATGGCGCTCCGCGACATGCTGGGCCTTGGCGAACTGCCATGCATGCATGGAGGAGGCGCCGATATAGAGCGCCTTGCCGGCCTTCACGACATCGTGGAGCGCTTCCATCGTTTCCTCGATCGGCGTGTTCGGATCCCAGCGGTGGATCTGATAGAGATCCACATAATCCGTGCCGAGCCGTCTCAGGCTCTGGTCGATCTCATGCATGATCGCCTTTCGCGAGAGGCCCATGCCGTTCGGGCCCGGGCGCATCGGGCTGAACACCTTGGTGGCGATCACCACCTCGTGGCGCTTGGCGAAATCCCGGAGCGCACGGCCGAGTATCTCTTCCGAGCTCCCATCGGAATAGACGTTCGCCGTATCGAAGAAGTTGATGCCGAGCTCGAGCGCCTGCTTGATGAAGGGGCGGCTCTGCTCTTCCGCGAGCGACCATTCGTGCATGCCCCGTCCCGGTTCGCCATAGGTCATGCAGCCGAGGCAGAGGCGCGATACCTCAAGCCCCGTCGATCCCAGCCGCGTGGTCTTCATCAGCGATGCTCCTGCCATGCGGGCGCCGCAACACGCCCCACCCTCGAAACGGTGCGTCGAAGGTGGGCGCGCGCTGCCGCGATCGCAAGGCGAACGTGAGAGGAGATCCTATTCGGCTGCGATCCTCACCGCTTCGTCGCGGCCGACCGGGGACAGCCAGGTGCCGGGCTTGGCGCCGGTGTAGCGCTCGCCGTCGAACGTCACCTCACCGCCGACGATGGTGACGCGCATCGGCGCCGCCGGCCGCGAATAACGCCAGGTCGTGCCCCCCATGCCGTCGTCGGCGTCGTAGACGCGCTGCATGTCGTGGCGCTGGAGCTCGGCGAGATCGAACACGGCGATGTCGGCGCGTTTACCCACCTTGATCTCGCCGATGTCCGCCAGATTGAAGTGGCGGGCGAGCTTGCCCGTCTGGATATGCACCGCCTGCTCGACGGAGATCGCCTTGAGGTCTCGCACATATTTGGTGAAGAGCAGGATATTCTCGCCGCCGCCGCAGAGCATCTGCTGGTGCGCGCCCGCATCCGAGATGTTCCCGACCGTGTTGGGGTCGTTCATCAGCTCGACGACGAGATCCTCGATCAGGGCATCGGGCGCCATCCGCACCGCCGAGCGCACGCCGTTGGCGAGGAACCATTCGGCCATCGCGTCGGACCGGTGGACGCCGAGCTGCTCGGCATATTCGAGCAGGGTCATGTCGAACGGGCCCGCGCCGTTATCCGAGCCGATGCGGGTGAGCAGCAGCCGATCGCAATTGTTCATCGGCGAGATCGGCCAGCATTTGGTGTCCCAGCTCTCGCGGGCGCGGGCGCGCCAATCCGGATCGCGCAGGATCGCCGCCTTCTCCTCGTCGGTCTCGGCGAGCACGACCTCGTGCCAGACATAGTCGTTGGACTGCGCGAAGAGCAGCGACTTGAAGATGCTGATCTGGGCGGTGAGCGCGACATGGGCGTAGCCCGGCCAGACGTCGATGCCCTCGGCGCGCATCTTGTCGATCCGCTCCTTCATCGGCGCGACGCGCTCGCGGCTATATTCGCGGAAGGGAATGGCGCCGGCGATCTGCACCCGGAAGCCACGGCCCTTGAGCATACGCGTCATCCGCTCGGTCTGCGCCGGGCCGGTATGGCGCATGATATTGTCGATGATCACCTGGTAGCAGGCGCCGGGATAGCGATCGAGCACGTCGAACAGCGCCATGAACTCGTCGTCCTCGGCCTTGAGCGTCGGGATCGGGCGGTTCTGGCCGTCATGATCGAGGAGATTGTCGGAAAGGCCGAGCGCGCCGGCCTGCAGCGCATCCTCGAGCAGCGCCGCCATCCGCGCAATCTCGTCCTTCGTCGCCGCGCGCTCCCAGGCCTCCTTTCCCATCACCGTCAGCCGCAGCGCGATATGGCCGACGAACACCGCCATGTTGGTCGGCAGCTTCACCTTCGCCTCGACCGAGCGGCGATATTCCGAGAAGCTGTGCCAATCGAAGGGGAGGTGCTTTAGGAACGGCTCGAGCGGGATATCCTCGAAGAAGGAGAAGATCTTCACCATCTCGAGCCGGGCTTCCTCGTCGCGCGAGATGGGCGCCGCGGTGAAGCCGCAATTGCCGGTGACGATGGTGGTGACGCCGTTGCCGGGCAGCGGATCGAGCTCCGGCTGCCACCACATCGGCGCGTCATAATGGGTATGCGCCTCGATGAAGCCCGGCGTCACATAGCAGCCGGCCGCGTCGATGATCTTCTCGCCCGCGACCGGCGTCAGGCCCTGGCCGATCTCCGCGATGCGATCGCCGGCGATGCGGACGTCGGCTGCGTAGCCCGGCGCTCCGGTGCCGTCGATCACCGTGCCGCCGCGGATCAACATGTCGCTCATGACTGCTCTCCCATTTTTCGTTCAGGCCAGGCGGCGCCCGGCTTTCGACTCAAGTTGGACCCAGTCTAGTTTTTTGAGCGGGGGCGTCCAGCGGATAATCAGCCTGCCAGCTCGCGCGAGCGGCGGGCACAGGCGTCGGCGGCCTCGGCGACGAGCCGGTCGAGTGCATTGTCGGCGTCGAAGCGGGCGAGCGCGGCGGCGGTGGTGCCGCCGGGGCTCGTCACCTCGGCGCGCAAGTCGGCGATCGGATCAGGGCGCGCGTCGGCGAGCGCGCCGGCACCGGAAAAGGTCGCGCGGGCGAGCTTCATTGCCAGATCGGGCGGCAACCCCTCGCGCTCGCCGGCGCGGGCCAGCGCCTCGGTGAAGCGGAAGAAATAGGCCGGGCCGCTGCCCGAAACCGCCGTGACGGCATCGATCAGCCCCTCATTCTCCACCCAGAGCGTCTCGCCCACGGCGCGGAGCAGCCGTTCCGCATAGGCGCGCGCGGCGGCATCGACGTTCGGACCGGCGACCAGCGCGGTGATCCCGCGGCCGATCGCGGCGGGCGTGTTGGGCATGGTCCGCACGATCCGGGCCTGCTCGCCGAGGATCGCCGTATAGCGGGCGATGGCCGCGCCGGCCGCGACCGACACGAAGAGCGCGTCCCGCGCGGCGAGCGGCACCAGCGAGGGCAGGACCGCATCGAGCATCTGCGGCTTCACGGCGATCACGACCGTCAGGGGCTGGGGCAGGGCCTGCGCCTGATCCAGGCTGTCGAGCTTGCGCGTGCCTTCGATCGGCGCGGCGGCGGGATCATAGACCGCGACCGTCTCCGTCGCGATCCAGCCCCGTGCCAGCGCCCCGCCCATGCGCCCGCTTCCGATCAGCAGCACGCTTCCGGCCATGTCGTCCTCCTTATTCCCTCAGGCTCCCCGGAACGGGGAGGGGGAGGATGACGGGGGGTAAGGGGCCGGGCGGCTTCGATCAAGCACTCCGGGCGGCGGCCAGCTCCGCGCGGCGCTTCCGCGTCGCCTCAAGGTCGACGATCAGCCGCTCGGGATGGTTCACCGGATCGCCGCGCACCACCACGCCATAGTCGCGCCAGGCGCCCTCGATGGTGACATATTCGTCCCGCACGTCGTTCTTCACCCGCTCGGGGTCGCGGGTCAGGGGATCGCCCCATCCGCCGCCGCCGCCGGTCATGTAACGCAGGAAAGTGCCGGGCGCGGTGCGCAGGACCTTTTCCCGCGCGAAATAGACATATTCGCCACCGGTGTCGGCTTGTCTGGTCGCGGGATCGAACATGCCGCCCATCGGCTCCGAGCGTGCGTAGATGGCGGGATCGGTCGGCAGCAGCGCGCGCTCCGCGGCCACGTCGAACGCCTCGGGCGGGAAGACCCAGCTCGCCTGGCCGCTGCCGTCGGCGCCGCCGTTGACGCCGCTGCCGGCGGGAAGGCGGGCGTGCATCGGGCCGATCGTCGAATGCTCGGCCGCGGACAGCCAGAGCGTGTCCTTCACCACCGCGGCGCCGCCGCGGTTGAAGCCGGCGCCGGCGCTGTCGGCCACATAGTCGCGGCGCAGCACGACGACCGGCGTGTCGGATTCGATCGCCTCGATCGCGGGATCGATATTGTTGAGGATCTGGAGGACGTTGTAGCTATCCCCGTCGCCGGCCTTGCTCGCGCCCCAGGGGCCGTGCTCTCCGCCGCATTGCGCGGCCGTCACCCAAGGCGTGCCGTCCTTGCGCAGGCCGTTCGCATTGTGGACCATGAGCGAGCCGAAATCACCCGCGACGGCATCCTCGCCGAGCACGGGCGCGAGCGCGCGGTAGACGGAGGCGAAGACCGCGGACAGCGCCTCCCAGTAGATGAACACCGGACCATCCGGCGGATTGGCGCTGCAGATGGTGGCCGGCGGCATAACGATATCGATGTTGCGATAGGCGCCCGACGCGAACGGCGTTTCCTGCTCGATCAGCATCTTGAGCGCGACGCCGACAGTGGCCTTCACGTCCAGCGGGCTGCAGTTCACGCTGGTTCGCGCCTGGGCCGAGGTGCCGCTGAAATCGAGCTCGAGATTATCGCCCGCCTTGGTAATCGTCACCTTCACCTTATAGGCGTAGCGATCGTCCATACCGTCGGCGTCGATCACATCCTCGCCATGATAGACGCCGTCGGGAATGCGCGTGCGGATCGCCTCGCGCATCGCATCCGCCGCGACGTCGCAGCTGTAGCGGATCGCGCCGAGATAGGCCTCGATGCCATAGCGCTCGATGGTCTCGGTCAGCAGCTGCTCGCCCAGCCGCAGCGCCTGGTTGATCGACTTGATGTCGGGCAGCAGCATCGAGCAGTAGCGGGCATTGTCGAAGATCAGGTTGAAGGCGGACTTCACCGGCTTGTAGTTGCGGTAGATCAGCGTCGGCGAGATGACGAGGCCGGTCTCGTAGACATTCTGCTTGGTGGCGCTGAAGCCCGCAGGCACGATTCCGCCGATGTCGAGTTGGTGCGCGCGGAAGGCGAGGAAGGAGACGATCCTGCCCTGGTGGAAGATCGGCCGGATGAAGGCGACGTCGTTGACGTGGAGGCCGATGCGATAGGGGTCGTTGGCGAGGATCATGTCGCCCGGCTCGAGATTCTCCGGGCCGAACTCCGCGATCGTGTTGCGCACGCCATCGGGCATGGTGCCCATGAACATCAGCATTGAATCCGATCCGGTGCTCATCGCATAGTCCATCTCCGGCGGGCCGGAGAGCGTGGCGGCGAAATCATACCAATCGCGCAGGATCATCGAGAAGGCGGTGTTGAGCAGGCCGGTGCTCATATGCTTCATGACGTAGCGGAAGCGGCTCGCCAGCATCGTCATGGTGAACTGGTCCGCGCCGTAGCGCGCCTGGAACTCGGCCTCGGAGAGCGCACGCAGCGGCGTCTCGCTCACGCCGAACAGACCGGCGGCCGGCGCGGCGTCGACCCGATTGTCGTCGCGATCGATCAGGGCAGTAGCGCTCATCCTGTGGCTCCTTCGCCGTTATCCGCCATTCCTATGCGGCCGTGAGGGGCACGGCCGCCGTGCCGATCGATGAGGTTCGAATCGACCATCCTCACCCCGCCCGCGTGATGTGCAGCTCGCCGCGTTCGCCGACGCGCATCGTCTGGCCGGGCAGCATGAAGGTGGTCGAAAGCGCCTCGCGGACGATCGCCGGCCCCGCGATCACATCGCCGGCGCGCAGCGTCTCGCGATCATATTCATAAGCCTTGACGGGGGCATCGTAGAGATAGTGGAGCCATACCTCGCGGATCGGCCGCAGCGGCTCCTCCCCGCGCGGAGGCAGCACCGGATAGTCGACCTTGGAGGTCGGCAGCACCACTTCGACGCGGTAGGTGACGCCCTGAACCGGAAGCGCCGGGAAGCGGTTGCCCGAGCGGCTCTGATAGACCTCGTGGAAATTGTCGATCATGGCCTGGACGCCAGCCGCGTCGATCGTGCCTGCGGGAACCGGGACGAACGGCGTCTCCCAGCTCTGTCCGAGCAGCCGGCCGTCGAAGGCCCGCACGAAGACGAGCTCGTCCTCCCGTCCGGGGAAGCGGGCGCGCATCGCCGCCTCCATGTCGCGGTAGACGGCGTCGATCTCGTTCGCGACATCGGGAGTCAGCACCGTGTAGGCGCTGCGGCTGTCGCTGTAGGTCTGCTCGGAGCTGACCAGGCCCAGCGCGGAGAACAGCCCCGGATGCGGCGGCACGATCACCTCGCGCGCGTTGAGCAGCTCCAAGGTGGCCGGCACCGTCATCGGCCCGGCGGCGCCGAACGCGACGAGGCTGTAGTCGCGCAAGTCGATGCCGTGGCGCACGGCGACGTTCGCCATGCCTTCGGCGATGTTGTTGACGCTGACGTTGAAGGCGTAGCGCACCCGGTCCTCGACCGGCAGGCGCGTCTCGAGCGCCTCGAACGCATCGAGGGCGAGTTGCTTGTCTAGCTTCATCCGCCCGCCGGCGAAGCCGTCCGGATCGATGATCCCGATGAGCAGGAAGGTATCGGTGGTGGTCGGCACGGAGCCACCCTTGCCGTAGCAGGCCGGGCCCGGATCGGCGCCGGCGCTGCCGGGGCCGACCATCAGTTCGCCGGCCTGATTGATGGTGACGAGGCTGCCGCCGCCGGCCGCGATGCTCACCACCTCGTTCGAGAGAGCGTTGACGATCAGGTCATGCTCCAGCTCGAAGGTGGTGTTCACGAACGGGCGGCCGTTCGTGACCATGCTGATGTCGCAGGTGGTGCCGCCGATATCGGCGCAGAGCAGATTGCCGCGATCGATCAGCCGGCCGAAATGCGCGCTGGCGACGGTGCCCGCGGCGGGGCCGGCGAAGACGATCTCGAACGGCCGCTGCATCGCCACGTCCGCGGCGAGGAGATGCGCCGCGCAATTGGCGTAGTTGAGGTCGCCGCCGAAGCCGAGGTCGCGCAGACCGCGGTCCAGCCGCTCGGTATAGGCGCCGTAGATCTTCTTCATGCAGACGTCGATCACGGTCGTCGAGGCGCGGGCGAACTCCTTGGCGAGCGGCGAAACCTCGCTGGAGATGGAGCAGTGCACGTCGCCCAGCTCCTCGCGCACCAGCTCGCGCAGGCGCCGTTCATGCGCCGGGTTCACATAGGCGTTGATCAGGCAGATCGCGACGCCTTCGACCTCGCATTCGCGCAGCACCGCGAGCTGACGGCGCGCCTGCGCCTCATCGAGCGGGATCAGCACGCTGCCGTCGGTCAGCACGCGCTCGTTGATGCCGCGGCGAAGGTAGCGCGGCACCAGCGGGCGGGCGACGTCGCCATAGCTGCGCCGCCAATGCGGATCGGTGAGCGCTTCCGAGGGGCGCCAGACGCGGCCGCCGTCCAGCATGTCGCGATGGCCCTCCGTCGTGAGGAAGCCGATCTTGGGCAGGCGCCGGGTGAGCACCGCATTGAGCCCGTGGGTGCTGGCATGGCTGAAGACGTTGGCCCGCTCGACGCCGATCTCCTTCGCCCCCTGGAGCACGCCCCGTTCGGTCTCGCGCACGTCGGTCGACACCTTGACAGTGGCTATCCTGCCGTCCGCGATCGCCACGACATCCGTGAAGGTTCCGCCCACGTCGACACCGATCAGCACGCCATGCTCTCCTTGAAAACCATTCCGCCGCCCGCCGAGTGCGCATCAATCCAGGTCGAGACCCTCGCTCAGCAGCGTGACCGGCCCGAGCAGCCGCCACGGCTTCCGGCTGACAGCGCGCAGCGTCGGCTGGTGCTTGATCACGATGAACCAGCCGCCCTCGGAGAGAACCGGATATTCGCGGAACTCGTCGATCGCGGCGCCCGGGAAATCGCGCGCGAGATCCATGCCGGCGTCACGAAGCTGCGCTTCGGTGACGGGCCTGCGCTCCTGATGGACCTCCGGCGCGAAGGTCGATGATCCCAGATCCATCCGTCGTTCCTCGTCCCACTCATGCCGGTGGCGCCCCGGCCTTCCGAACATTATAGCCTGCTCTAACGCGGAGTCTTGCGCAAAATACGGGCCGGGAGGCCGTGATCACGGGCTTTGCGTACCGAAACAGACCGACGGCGAAGGAGAGCGGAGCATGGCGGATCAGGCGATGAGGCGGTTCGTGGGCAAGACGGTGCTGGTGACGGGGGCCGGCGCGGGGATCGGCAAGGCGATCGCCGACGAATTCGCCAAGGAGGGCGCCGTGCTGATCCTCGCCGACCGCGACGCCGCGACCGGCGAGGAGACGGCCGCGCGGATTCGCCGGGAGGGAGGCGACGTCACCTTCATTCGCGCCGACGTTTCCAGCGCGGACGACGTCGCAGCCTTGTTCGCCGCGATCGCCGCCCGCCCGGCGCCGCTCGACATCGCCGTCAACAATGCCGGCATCGAAGGCAAGGTGGCCCTGATCGAGGAGCAGCCCGATTCGAATTTCGACCAGGTGGTGGGGGTGAACATCTTCGGCACCTTCCAGTGCATGCGCGAGGAGGTGAAATTGATGAAGCCGCGTGGCGCGGGCGTGATCATCAACTTCGCCTCGATCGCCGCGCATGTCGGTTTCGCCGGCCTCACCGTCTACACCGCGTCCAAGGCGGCGGTGCTGGCGATGACCAAATCCGCCGCGCTGGAACTTGCGCGCAGCGGCGTGCGGGTCGCCTCGATCAGCCCCGGGCTCGTCGACACCGCGATGCTCGACCGGTTCTTCGCGGCGGATGCCGCGGCGCGCGAGACGATGGCGGCGAGCCTGCCGCTCGGCCGCCCCTGCACCCCCCTGGAGATCGCGCGCGGCACGCTGTTCCTCGCCTCGGACGACGGCGCGCTGGTGCTCGGCCAGACGCTGAATCTCGACGGCGGCTGGGCCTATGTGAAGTCGTGAAGCAGGGGCGGCGGGGGCGCCCGGCGGGACGCCGGCGGCGGCGGTGGCCGGGCTCGGCCCGCTTTCCGCCCGTCCCGAATAGGCACCCGCCCGCCGATTGGCGGTTACCAACTTTTCACTCGCATTCTATCCCGCACTGCGGCATGTTACTGACACTGAAGAAAACAGGGGCGCCTCGAAGGATACGCGGCAGCAAAGCCGTGATTGAAAGGGATGGGGCCTATGAAGAAATTTTCGATCAGTCCTACACGGCAAATTGAGATAGAGTTGGTCGTCGCTGCAATGGCGGGCCTCATGTTGTGGTGGATCTGGTAAAGGGTCTTTGCGCACTTGCCGGGCACAAGCCCAACCGTCATCGGGCATGGCATGACGGGCTGGACTGGCGCGCCTCGTGCAAGCGGTGCGGGATCGCCCTGATCCGCGATCATGACGGCTGGCGTCCGTTCGAGACGCAGGATTACTCGCTGGAACGCCAGCCGCATCCGATGTCGGAACGCTCCTCGCTGGAATGAGCCCCCGGTGCGTGGTGCCGGGCTTCGCGCGCCGGTCCGCGCTGTGCTAGGCAGGGCCATGTCCGAATCCCAGCAGCCCTATCGCGTACTCGCGCGCAAATATCGTCCGCAGCGCTTTTCGGAGCTGATCGGCCAGGACGCGATGGTCCAGACATTGGCCAATGCGATCCGCCGCGATCGGCTGGCCCATGCCTTCCTGCTCACCGGCGTCCGCGGCGTCGGCAAGACCTCGACCGCGCGGCTGATCGCCAAGGCGCTGAACTGCATCGGGCCCGACGGCAAGGGCGGCCCGACGATCGATCCGTGCGGCGTGTGCGAACCCTGCCTCGCCATCGCCGAGGGGCGGCATATCGACGTGGTCGAGATGGACGCCGCGAGCCACACCGGGGTGGACGACGTGCGCGAGATCATCGAGGCGGTGCGCTACGCCGCCGTTTCGGCGCGCTATAAGGTCTACATCATCGACGAAGTGCACATGCTCTCCAAGAACGCGTTCAACGCGCTCCTGAAGACGCTCGAGGAGCCGCCGCCGCACGTGAAGTTCCTGTTCGCCACGACCGAGGTGAACAAGGTGCCGATCACCGTGCTGTCGCGCTGCCAGCGCTTCGATCTGCGCCGCATTCCCTCGGAGACTCTCGCCGCGCATTTCTCCCATGTCGCCGAGGCGGAGGGCGTCGATACGGAGCCGGAGGCGCTCGCGCTCATCGCCCGGGCGGCGGAAGGCTCCGCGCGCGACGGTCTCTCGATCCTCGACCAGGCGATCGCGCATGGCGCCGGCGGGGTGAGCGCGGCGCAGGTGCGCGAGATGCTGGGGCTTTCGGATCGCGGCGCCGTCCGCCGGTTGTTCGGCCTGCTCCTCGAGGGGGATGCGCCCGGCGTGCTCGCGGCGGTGGCGGACCAGCATGATCTCGGTGTCGAACCGGCGGCGCTGTTTCGCGGGCTGCTCGAGGCTGCGCACGGCATCACCCGCGCCAAGGCGAGCGGCGCGGCGGATCCCGCCCAGCCGGCGGAGGAGCGCGAGGCCTATGCCGACTGGGCGAGCCGCCTCTCCTATGCGACCCTGCATCGCCTGTGGCAGCTGCTGCTCAAGGGGCTGGAGGAGGTGCAGACCGCGCCAGTGCCGCTGCAGGCCGCGGAAATGGCGCTGCTGCGCGTCGTCCACGCCAGTCAGCTGCCCGATCCGGGCGAGCTGGCGCGGCGGCTGGCGAACGGCGAGGGCTTCGCCGCCGCAGAGACCGCGGTCGCGCCGGCGGCGAGCGAGGAGCAGCGTCCGCTGCTGGCGCTCCCGGCCGATTTTCCCGCGCTGATCGATCGCCTCGCGCATGGCGGCCATGCCCTGATGGCGCAGCAGCTTCACGACTATGTCGGGCTCGTCCGCTATGCGCCGCCGGAGCTCGTGATCCGTCCCTACCGGCCGTTCGGGGCCGAATTCGTCCGCGATCTCGCCGCGGCGCTCAAGGGGCTCACCGAACGGACATGGACGGTCGCGATCAGCGACGGCCCGGCCGAGCCTTCGCTGCTCGACCAGGAGAAGAGCCGCGAGACCGCCGCGCGCGACGCGATTCTCGCCGCGCCGGTGGTCCGTGCCGCCTTCGAGGCCTTTCCCGACGCCGAGCTTGTGGAATACAGCCTGCCCGAACAACGGAGTAACCACGCGTGAAGAATCTCGACGACATTCTCAAGATGGCCGCCAATGTGCAGGACGAACTGCAGAAGGCGCAGGCCAATCTCGACACGATCGAGGTCGAGGGCGTCTCCGGCGGCGGCCTCGTCAAGGTGAAGGCCAGCGCCAAGGGCCGCATCATCGGCGTCACCATCGATGATTCGCTGCTCAACCCGTCCGAGAAGCAGATGCTGGAGGATCTGATCGCGGCCGCGCTCAACGACGCGCGGACCAAGGCGGATGCGGCCTCCAACGCGGAGATGAGCAAGATGACCGCCGGCCTGCCGCTGCCGCCGGGCTTCAAGCTGCCCTTCTGAGCGGGCGTCGATGCTGCTCGCCGCAGCCCTGCTCGCGGCGGCCGCGCCGCTGCCGCCGGGCCGCCCTGCACCCGGCCCGTACAAGGCCGGCCAGGTGTGGGAATATCGCACCCGGCCGAGCGACGAGGGCTCGCTGCTCAAGATCCAGAAGGTCGACCGTGCCGGGGCCAATGGGCTGCCGGGGCCGATCTATCACGTCTCGGTGATCGGATTCCATCTCGCCAACCCGCGCATCCGGCCCGCGCTGCCCCATGCCCCGTTCGCCAAGGCCGCGTTGGAGGCGAGCCTGACGCGCCCGTCGCCGCTGCGCCCGGCCTTTCCCGACGCGGTGCCCGGCATCGTGCAATGGCAGCAGGCCAAGGGAGGCGTCTACACCGTGCCTGTCGCGCAGGTGATCGACATGCTCGACCAGACGACGCGCAACATGGGGGCCGAGTAGACTTTGAATCGTCATCCCGATTTTCGTCGGGATGCCGATGAAAGTGATTGCCCCTTCAGGCCAGGCTGACGAAGCTGTCGAGCACGCGCTTGCGGCCGGCATGCTCGAAATCGATCTCGAGCTTGTTGCCTTCGATCTGCGCCACCGTGCCGTAGCCGAACTTGGTGTGGAACACGCGCGTGCCGATCGCCACGTCGCTGCGCGGCTTGGCGGCGAAGCTGGCGGCGGAGGTCCGGGCTTCGGTGAGGCGGGCGGGACGGGTGTCGATGCCGCTTGCCGAAGCGCGCTGCCAGCCGGGGCCACGGCCGATGCCCCGTCCGACATGGGCAAAGGGATCGGCATGCTCGCTCCATTGCGCGCGCCAGAGCGATTCGCCGCCGGTCATCGTGGTCTCGGCCTCGATATGTGGATCGGGCAACTCGCCGACGAAGCGCGAGGGGATGGAGGAGGTCCATTGCCCATAGATGCGGCGATTGGCAGCGTGGAGGATGATCGCGCGGCGCCGCGCGCGGGTGATTGCGACATAGGCGAGGCGCCGTTCCTCCTCCAGGCTGGCGAGCCCGCCCTCATCCAGCGCGCGCTGCGAGGGGAAGACGCCTTCTTCCCAGCCCGCGAGGAACACGGTGTCGAACTCGAGCCCCTTGGCGGCGTGGATCGTCATGATCGTCACCTTGTCGCGCTCCGCCGCCGCGTCATTGTCCATGACGAGGCTGACATGCTCGAGGAAGGCGCCGAGCGTCTCATATTCCTCCATCGCGCGGACGAGCTCGGTCAGGTTGTCGAGCCGGCCGGCGGCCTCGGCCGAGCGCTCGGCCTGGAGCATCGCGGTGTAACCGGATTCGTCCAATATCTGCCGGGCGAGCTCCGGATGGGGCAGGCTGCTCGCCATGTCCCGCCAGCGCGCGATGTCGCCGATCAGGCCGCCGAGCGATCGCCGTGCCTGCCCGGTGAGCTCGTCGGTATCGAGGATGCGCGCGGCGGCGAGCGTCAGCGGCAGGCCTTCGGCGCGCGCCGCCATGTGAATCTTCGCCACCGCCTTGTCGCCGAGCCCGCGCTTGGGCACGTTCACGATCCGCTCGAAGGCGAGATCGTCGGCGGGTTGGTTGACGATGCGCAGATAGGCGAGCGCATCGCGTATCTCCGCCCGCTCGTAGAAGCGGAAGCCGCCGACGATGCGATAGGGCAGGCCGATCGCGATGAAGCGATCCTCGAACTCGCGCGTCTGGAACTGGGCGCGCACCAGGATGGCGACATCGTCGAGCCGGCCGCCGCGGCGCTGGATCGCCTCGATCTCGTCGCCGACGCGGCGCGCCTCCTCCGGTCCGTCCCAGACGCCGATCACCCGGACCTTCTCGCCCTCGCTGCCGTCGGCGTCGCGCTTCTCGGTCCACAGCGTCTTGCCCAGCCGGCCGCCATTGTTCGCGATCACGCCCGAGGCGGCGGCGAGGATATGCGGGGTGGACCGGTAATTCTGCTCCAGCCGGATGATAACCGCGCCGGGGAAATCCTTCTCGAAGCGCAGGATGTTGGCCACCTCCGCGCCGCGCCAGGAATAGATCGACTGATCGTCGTCGCCCACGCAGCAGATGTTCTTGCGGGCCTGGGCGAGCAGGCGCAGCCAGAGATACTGGCTCGAATTGGTGTCCTGATATTCGTCGACGAGGATGTAGCGGAAGCGCTGCTGATAGAGCTCGAGCACGTCGCGGTGCGTCTTCAGGATCGTCAGCATGTGCAGCAGCAGATCGCCGAAATCGCAGGCGTTCACCGCGCGCAGCCGCGCCTGGTAGGCGGCGTAGAGATCGCGCCCGCGGCCGTTCGCGAACTGTTCGCTTTCGGCGGCGTCGATGTCGGCGGGCGTCCAGCCGCGATTCTTCCAGCGGTCGATCAGCCCGGCGAGCTGGCGGGCGGGCCAGCGCTTCTCGTCGAGATCCGCCGCGGCGATCAGCTGCTTGATGAGGCGCAGCTGATCGTCGGTATCGAGAATGGTGAAGTTGCTTTCGAGGCCGACCAGCTCGGCGTGGCGGCGCAGCATGCGTGCGGCGATCGAATGGAAGGTGCCGAGCCAGGGCATGCCCTCCGCCGCCTGGCCGAGCAGCCGCCCAACGCGCTCCTTCATCTCGCGCGCCGCCTTGTTGGTGAAGGTGACGGCCAGGATCTCGGAGGGCCAGGCTTTGCGGGTGTGGATGAGATGGGCGAGGCGCGCGGTGAGCGCCGCCGTCTTGCCCGTGCCGGCGCCGGCGAGCACCAGCACCGGGCCCTCGGTCGTCAGCACTGCCTCGCGCTGAGGGGCGTTGAGGCCGCTGAGATAGGGAGGCTCGGGGGCGGGGACGGGCTGGGTCACGGGCGAACAGTTAGGGAACGCAGCGTCCGAGGGCAAGCTCCGCCGCGCCTGCCCGCAGGAAGAGCGCGGGGAGAAGGCGCATCCTCCGCATCTCCTCAATATTTTGTGCGGCGCAGCACAAGATAGTTGCAAGTCGAGACTGTTTTCTGCTGAAAGCGGCTATACGACGGAGCACCCCCATGACAGCGAATCCGCACGGGCCTTTTCCGGAGCGGCGGCGATGAGCCGGCCCCTTCCGCGGAAGGCGGTCCATCACCCCGGCCTGGTTCATCTGGCGCTGGCGATGGGCGGCTTCGCGATCGGCACCACCGAATTCGCGACGATGAGCCTGCTGCCTTATTTCGCGCCCGGACTGCGGATCGACGAGCCGACCGCGGGCCATGTGATCAGCGCCTATGCGCTCGGCGTCGTGGTCGGCGCGCCGCTGATCGCGGTGCTTTCGGCGCGGATGGCGCGGCGCACGTTGCTGATGGCGCTGATGGGCGTGTTCGCGTTCGCTAACGGCTTGTCCGCGCTGGCGCCCACCTATCATTGGATGCTGCTCTTCCGCTTCCTGAGCGGGCTGCCGCACGGCGCCTATTTCGGCATCGCGGCGCTGGTCGCGGTCTCGGTCGTGCCGGCCGACCGGCGCACCGCCGCGGTCGGCCGGGTGATGCTCGGGCTCACCGTCGCCACCATCCTCGGCGTGCCGCTCGCCAACTTCCTGGGGCAGGCGGTCGGCTGGCGCTGGGGCTTCGCGGTCGTCGCTGCGCTGGCGCTGCTCACCATGCTGCTCGTCGCGCTGTTCGCTCCGCACGATCGGCCCGCGCGGGACGCCAGCCCGCTGCGCGAGCTCGGCGCGCTGGCGCGCGGGCAGGTGTGGCTGACCCTGGCGACCGGCGCGATCGGCTTCGGCGGCCTGTTCTGCGTCTATACCTATCTCGCCTCGACGCTGATGGAGGTGACGCGGGTGGGGCCGCATATGGTGCCGGTCGCGCTCGCGGTGTTCGGCGTGGGGCTCACCGCGGGCAACCTCGTTGTGCCGCGCTTCGCGGATCGCGCGCTGATGCCGACCGCCGGCGCGCTGCTGCTGCTCTCGGCTGTCGCGCTGGCGCTCTATCCCTTCGCTGCGCCCGATTTCGGGCTGGTGCTGGCCGACATCGTCGCGATCGGCTTCGGCGGATCGCTCGGGGCGGTGCTGCAGACCCGGCTGATGGACGTGGCGGGCGATGCGCAGGCGCTCGCCGCCGCGCTCAACCATTCGGCGTTCAACACCGCTAACGCGCTCGGCCCGTTCCTCGGCGGCCTCGCCATCGCCGGGGGCCATGGCTGGACGTCGACGGGCTGGGTGGGCTGCGGCCTCGCGCTCGGCGGCCTTGCGATCTGGGCGGTTTCGCTGGCCGCCGACCGGCGCGCCTGAGTCCCGCCCGGAGAACCTGCCTCAGCCGCCGAGCGCTGCCCGGAATTTCGCCACCGCCGCCGCCTCGCCGTCCGGATCGTTCCACACCGCGCCGGACACGGCGAGGAAATCGGCGCCGGCCTTCACCAGCACCGGCGCGTTCTCCGGCGTGATCCCGCCGATCGCGACGGAGGGAATGCCGGTGATCGTCGCCCACCAGGAGAGGATCGAGGGATCGGGGCGGTGGCGCACGGCCTTGGTCGTCGTCGGGAAGAAGGCGCCGAACGCCACATAGTCCGCGCCTGCCTCGCCGGCGTCCATCGCGAGATGGCGGCTGTCATGGCAGGTCACGCCGATTTGAGCCTCGCGGCCGAGGATCCGCCGCGCCTCGCGCGGATCGCCGTCCTCCTGGCCGAGATGCACGCCATCCGCGCCCAGCCGCTTGGCGAGGCCGATCGAATCGTTGACGATGAAGGCGACGTCGCGACTCGCGCAGACATTCTGGAGGGGCGCGGCAAGGCGCGCGACTTCATGGTCGTCGATCCCCTTGAGGCGCAGCTGGAACGCCGCGACCGGCCCGGCATCGAGCGCGGCGGCGAGCCGATCCGGGAAGGCCGCATCGATCGCCGGTGGGGAGATGAGATAGAGCTGGCAGCCTGGGCGCTCCTCCGGCTCGAACAGATCGGCGAAATCTTCGTTTGGCATCGTCATGATCCGGATTGGCTGTTCAGGATGGAATTATCGCCACTGGCGGGGCCGCTTCTACCCCGAAGCGCTGCCGGTCAAGCGCTGGTTCGATCATTATGCTTCAGTGTTCGGCACCGTCGAGCTCAACACCAGCTTCTATCATCTGCCGAAACCCGAAACCTTCGCGGCCTGGCGCGACGCCGCGCCGGACGGCTTCTGCTTCGCGGTCAAGGCGCCGCGCTTCATCACCCATATGCGCAAGCTCAAGGATGCGGGCGAATCGGTCGCGCGCTTCCTCGACCATGCGCGCCGG
>Ga0180222_1002068_pt1 | contig 17548 bp, 18 predicted proteins | sample eDN5th37CKraftOP_FD_151336 | JGI IMG/M metagenome (GOLD analysis project Ga0180222, IMG submission 151336) | Enriched Organic Plus compost microbial communities from Emeryville, California, USA - eDNA 5th pass 37_C Kraft OP (version 2) (version 2) ... | reverse complement strand
CTGCGCCGGGGTCACCGTTTCCGGGGTCCAGCCTCGGACCGAGAAGGCGCGGCGCAGTCCGATGATCGGCATGAGGACAAAGCCGGCGAAGGTGTCAGCCAGAAACTCCTTTGGATCCTCCCAGGGCGGCGCCTTCGCGTCCTCTCGCAGCTCGTCGATCGACGACCCATGGCCGAACACGTGATGGCCGAGCTCGTGCGCGCAATTGTAGGCGCGCCGCGGCAGCGGCCGTCGGGCGGAGAGATGGATGCGCGGTGGGATGCCGCGCTGGTACATCCCTTCCATGTTGATGTTGTTGAAACGCACCGCGACGCCCAGCGTCTCGCACAGCCCATAGATGCAGATCGGACCGACTTGGTCGAGTTTGGCCTTTGCCCGCGTCGCCGCGGCGGCCTGCATCGCCTGGGTCGCCAGGGCGCGGCGATTGAAACTGGGCGTGGTCGTGCGCATGACGTTCATCAGCGATCGCCTCCGTTCGCGATGGAATCGCTGCGCATGGCGGCCAGCAACTTGAGCAGGCGTTCCAGATCGTCGGGCTTGAGCTTGGAGAGTTCGCGGGCGGCGAGCTCGAGCCGTGGGTCCTGAACGTCGAGCGTTTCGGGCGCCTCACCGAGCAGCCAGGCAACGCTGACGTCATAGATTTCGGCAAGCCTGGCGAGCTCGTCGGCCGAGACACGGCGATTGCCGGCTTCCATCTCGCTAACGGAGGGGCGATGCAGGCCGAGTATCTTGGCGACGTGGCCCTGTGACAGGCCAGCGAGTTTGCGCGCCTCTTTCAGGCGTTCGGCGATCTGGGCCCGTTTGGCGGATTCGGGGTCGGTCATGCCGCCGCCGCTTCTTTCTCGCTTTGCTTTTTGAGCAGGTCGCAGACGAAAGCAGCAGTCTCGTCGATGGAGCGCGGGAGCTTGGTTGTCTCGTCGACGAAGATGTTCACGTCGTTCGGGATCGTTGCGCCGATCTCGGTGGCGAGGATCGTGGTCGCGACCGGCCAGACCTTGCTATCGAACTTCGGCAAGTTCTCGACCGGCTTGGTGGCGCCGGTCATCGCTGGGCATTCGAGGCCGCTGTCGACCTGAATCTGGCCGAGGACGGCGATCAGCTTCTCTTTCAGTGCGGCGGGATCCATGAAGTACCTCCTTGGTCCGACACGTGGTAAGATAATCTTACATCAGACGGAGTCAAGGGGCGGCTCTCATCTGGAGGGGCCGAAGGCAACCCGGCATTCCGCGATGCCCCTCCTTAAAAAGGGTTGTCCGAAAAATGTAGCATTCTTCGGACGCTTCTCATCGTCCGAAACATGCGGCATATTTCGGACATGACCGATGCTCACCAGCCGGGTTCCGACCTCCGCAGCCGCTTGCTCGCCCGCATCGCCGAACAGCCGGGCGAGGTGTGGACGCCCAGCGATTTCGCCGATCTCGCCGGCCGCGGCGCCGTCGATAAATCGCTGCAGCGCTTGGCGGCTGCAGGCGAGCTCCGGCGAATCGATCGCGGCCTCTATGATCGTCCGAGCGTCAACAGCCTGACCGGCCGTCCCACCGTGCCGGACTATCGCGCCGTCATCCGCGCCGTCGCCCGGCGCGACAAGGCCCGCTTCGTCGTGGACGGCATGACGGCTGCCAACGATCTCGGCCTGACCACCGCCGTGCCCGCCCGCATCGAGGTCCTGGTCGATGCCCGACTAAAGCCCATCAAGCTCGGCAACCAGGAAATCCACTTCAAGGCAGCCGCAGCAAGCCGGCTCTACTGGGCCGGCCGGCCGGCGATGCGCGTCGTCCAGGCTCTGCACTGGCTTCAGGACGTGCTGAAGGAGAACGACGAACGCGCCCGTGTCACCGAGATTCTGCGCCGACTGCTCGCCGATCCGGACCACGGCCAGGGCATTCACGATGATCTGCGCGAAGGGCTCTCGGCTCTGCCCATCTGGATGCAGGAGTTCCTGCGTCCGCTGATCGTCGGCGAGGGCGCGAAGACATGACCGCCGAGGCTTATGCAGCGGTCATCCGAGCCCCGGCGCGCGACCGCCTCGATCTGTTCCTCTCCACTGCCAATCGGCTCGGCGCACCGATCGGCAACATCGAAAAGGACTTCTGGGTCTGCTGGACGCTCGACGCGCTCTATCACCGCCTCCCCGCAGACCGGCCGCGCCTTCTCTTCAAAGGCGGCACCTCGCTGTCCAAAGCCTATGGCCTCATCAACCGGTTTTCAGAGGACATCGACGTTACGGTCTTCCGTGACGATCTCGAACAAGCGGCAACCGCCGAGGAACTGGAGGCGCTCTCCGGCAAGAAGCGCCGCGCCAGGCTTGACGCCATCCGTGACGCCTGCCGCGCTTTTGTCACCGGTCCGCTTCGGGAGAGCCTCGCCGGGCTCCTGGCCGAGGCCACGGGCGGAGCCGGGCGCGTGGAGATCGATCAGGCCGATTCCGAGAGGCAGACTTTGCTTCTCTGGTATCCCGAGGTTGAACCGCGCGACGACGGCTATGTGCGCCCGGCCGTGCGGATCGAGTCAGGTGCGAAGTCAGCGCTCGATCCCAACCGTCCGGTCCTGATCAGGCCATACATTGCCGACGAGACTCCCGACCTGGACCTTTCGGTCCCCAACGTCACGACCATCGAGCCAGGCCGAACCTTCTGGGACAAGGTGGTGATCGCGCACGGCCTGCGGCGATGGTATGAGCGGCGCGGCGTGCTGCGCCAGGAAGGCCAGCGTATTTCGCGCCATTATTACGACCTGCACCAGCTGCTCGCGTCGCAAGCAGGGAAGGACGCGTTGGGCGACCTGGAGCTTGCACGCGACTGCGTGCGCCACGCGCGCATGTTCTTCGACCGGCCGGACTTCGATCTTGCGTCAGCGCAGCCCGGCACATTCGCGATTGCCCCTGTCGAGGGCATGATTGACGCGCTTCGCCGTGACTACGCTAACACCGCCGCGATGATTTTTGACGAGCCCCCCAGCTTCGACCTTATCCTTGACTCGATGCATCAGCTCGATGCAGCGGCCAACGCATCCTCGTGAGCCCGTCATTCAGCCTAACGGCGATTCATCGCTCCGGCGCCCGGCAGGACCATGGCTCGGCACAAGGCCAGCGTAGCCGATCCAGCCCAGTAATTGGCGATCAGCGCGCATTGCATGGCCAGGCGGTGAAGGCCTTCCCCTGCGGCCGAGCCAAGGTCTCGGCCGACCCCTTCTAGCGGGGGAGACCCCGCAACGCCCCCTATAGAGAGTGAGAGTGCGGACCGGGTTCGCCGTGACGGGTTGAGGGCTGGAGGAGAGGCCTCCGGCGCCCGTCGCGGAGAACTGCGATGTCCAGACATGACCGCAACGCTCGCGCCGGCGGAGACCGGACGAGCCTCTACGACGACATCACCACCAAGATCATCGGCGAGCTGGAAGCCGGCCGCGTGCCCTGGGTCCAGCCTTGGGGGACGGCGGCGGCGAAGGCGCCGCTCGCCATGCCAGCGAATGCCGCCACCGGCCGCGCCTATTCCGGGATCAACGTGCTGATCCTCTGGGGTGCGGTCATCGAGCGCGGCTTTCCGGTCCAGAGTTGGCTGACCTTCCGCCAGGCGCTCTCGCTTGGGGGACACGTCCGCAAGGGCGAGCGCGGCACCACCATCGTCTACGCCGACCGCTTCGTTCCAGACGACGAGAAGAAGCGCGCGCAGGAGACCGGTGAGGAAGCGCAGGCGATCCCGTTCCTCAAGCGCTTCACCGTGTTCAACGTCGCGCAGTGCGAGGATCTGCCGAACGATCTTGCTGTCGCGCCGCCCGCACCGGAGCCCGGCCTGATCGAGCCGCGCGTCGAGGCGCTGATCAAGGCGACGGGCATCGATTTCAGGATCGGAGGCGATCGCGCCTTCTATGTGCCGGCGCAGGACTACGTCCAGGTGCCGCCGCCTCAGGCCTATTTCGAGACGATCAACTGGCACCGCACGGCTCTGCATGAGCTCGGCCATGCGACGGGCCATGCGTCCCGTCTCGGCCGCGACCTCACCGGCTCCTTCGGCTCGAAGAAGTACGCCTTCGAGGAACTGGTCGCCGAGATGAACGCGGCCTTCTGCTGCGCCTCGCTCGGCATCAATCCGACCGTGCGCCACGCCGACTACATCGGCTCGTGGCTGGAGGTGCTGCGCGAGGACAACCGCGCCATCGTGCGTGCCGCCTCCCAGGCCAGCAAGGCCGCCGACTGGCTGCTCGCGTTCCTCCCTGAAACCGAACCGGCCAGCGAACACGCGAACGACAGGAGGGCGGCATGATTCTCCTGACCGACGACCTGCGCGAGCGCCTGCTCGCCAACGGCCTTGAACGCGGCGCCGACCATGTGCCCGTCGTCAAGTTCTTCAACCCGCTGGGCGAAGGCGTCTGGCTCGCGACCGAGCTGGACGCGGACGGCGATACCCTCTTCGGCCTCGCCGATCTCGGCTTTCCCGAGTTCGGCAGTTTCTCGCTCGAGGAACTCGCTTCGATTGTCCTGCCCTTCGGCATGGGGATCGAGCGCGACATCCTCTTCACCGGCGACTTTCCGATCTCGGTCTGGGCGGAGGCCGCCCGCGAGGCGGGAAGCATCCGGGCGGCCGAGCGCATCCTCTACCGAGCTGCTTCGCCTCGACGCGATGGCGCGTGACACGCCCATCCTGAACTTCGCGGAACCGGAGATGAGCGTTTGCGCATCTCCGGTTCTGCGCTCCGGACCGCCAGGCGGCGGCGCCGTCCTCAGAGTGAGAGGGCGGCGCTTCGCTTCGTGACGGGTTGGAAGCCGGGAGAGAGGCTCTCGGCGCCCGTCGCGGAGTATCCCGACATGGCAAAGGCTGCCAGGAAGATCGTCTTCTCGCGCTCGCGCGACATCCCCTTCAACAAGCTCGTGCTCTCGGAGTCCAACGTCCGGCGCACCCGGCCGGAGGCCGAGCTCGACGCGCTGGTCCATGACATCGACCGGCGCGAGGACCTCGTGCAGGGCCTCAACGTGCGCCCCATCCTCGATGCGGACGGCAACGAGACCGGCATGTTCGAGGTGCCGGCGGGCGGGCGCCGCTATCGCGCGATCGAGCGCCTGGTGAAGGCCAAGCGCTTCCCCAAGGACGGACTCGTGCCCTGCATCGTGCGCAAGTCCGACACCAGGATCCTCGCCGAGGACGACTCCCTCGCCGAGAACCTGCTTCGCGCCGGCCTCCACCCGCTCGACCAGTTCCGCGCCTTCCAGGACATGCTCGACAAGGGCATGACCGAGGAGGAAATCGCCGCAGCCTACCTCACGACGGTCCAGGTCGTGAAGCAGCGACTTCGGCTGAACGCGGTCTCGCCCATACTGCGCGACGCCTATGCCGAGGAGCGCATGACGCTCGACATGCTGATGGCGTTCACCGTCAACCCGGATCACGCGCGCCAGGAGCAGGTGTGGGAGGCCGTGCAGCATTCGTACAATCGGCAGCCCTGGCATATCCGCCAATTGCTCACCGAGACCACGGTCCCGGCTTCCGACAAGCGGGCGCGCTTTGTCGGCCTCGACGCCTATGTCGCGGCTGGCGGCGCCGTTCTGCGCGACCTGTTCGAGGAGGATGACGGCGGCTGGCTTGCCGACCCGGCGCTCCTTCATCGCCTGGTCAGCGAGAAGCTGAGGACGGTCGCGGACGGGATCGCCGGCGAAGGCTGGAAGTGGGTCACCGTCGACCTCGACCTGCCCTATGGCTACGACCACGGCCTGCGCAAGATCGGCGGCACCTTCGTCGATCTCACCGAGAAAGAGCGGGCCGAACGCGAGGCGCTGCGCGCCGAGTACGACCGGCTCGAAGCGGAGTATGACGGCGCCGACGAGCTGCCGGACAAGATCGACCAGCGCCTGGGCGAGATCGAGGAGGCGCTTGAAGCCTTCGAGAAGCGTCCCGTCGTCTACGATCCCGCCGACATCGCGCGCGCCGGCGTCTTCGTCAGCGTCGATCGCGATGGCGACATCGTGGTCGATCGCGGCTATGTGCGGCCGGAGGACGAGGCGCCTGTCGCCGTCAACGGCAGCGGCGCCGAGGTCGTTCGCGAGCCTGACGCTGTCGATGCTCCCGCGACCCCGTCCGCTCAGCGCGCCGTCATCACCGTCCGCGGCCAGGGCACGGACGCAGACGATGACGAGGAGGACGACGCCGTCAAGCCGCTGCCCGAGCGGCTGGTGATCGAGCTCACGGCCCACCGCACCCTGGCGCTGCGCGACGCAGTCGCCAACCACCCGCAGGTCGCTCTGACGGCGCTCCTGCACAGGCTGGTGCTCGATGCGTTCAAGCGCAACGCGCACGGCTGTGCCGTTGAGGCATCGGTCCGGGAGGTCCACTTCCCGGTCCAGGCCCCCGACCTGAAGGACAGCGCTTCCGCCAAGGCCATCCAGGCACGCGTGGAAGCCTGGAAGGCCGACATGCCGCTCGATGACGACGATCGGCTGCGGGACTGGATCGCCGGCCTCGACGATGCGAGCCGCCTCGCGCTGCTCGCCCACTGCGTCAGCTACGGGATCAACGCGCTCTACGAGCGCCCGAATCCCCATAGCGGCTATGGCGTCACCCAGCACGGTCTCGACCGGCGCATGCGCGATGCCGATCGGCTGGCGCGCGCCACCGGCCTCGACATGGTGGAGGTCGGCTGGCGGCCGACCGTCGCGAACTATCTCGGCCGCGTCACGAAGAGCCGGATCGTCGAAGCCGTGCGGGAAGCGCTCGGCGAGGAGAAGGCGCAGCTCATCGACCATCTCAAAAAGCCCGAGATGGCGAAGGAGGCCGAACGCCTGCTCGCCGACACCGGCTGGCTGCCGGAGCCGCTGCGGTCCGCCGATCCCGATGCGACGACCTCGGTCGATGCAAGCGGAGGTGAAGGTGAAGAAGTGCTGCCGGCATTCCTCGTGGATGATGAGGACGAGCAGCCGGATGATGGCGACCCCGATGCCGACGACCCGGCGATGATCGCCGCCGAGTGACGCGACCTTGGCGGGGGCGGCTTCGGCCGCTCCCGCCAGCCTCTCGATCAGGAGCAATCCGATGACGAAGCCCAGACCCGGCGCGCCTCGCCGCGTCGTCTTCCAGTATCTCGTGCCCGTCCATGTCGAAGTCGAGGACGGCCTCGTCCACAGCGTGACGGTGATCGACGAAACGCCCGTCGAACACCCGACCGTCGTGGAAGGCGATGCCGACTATCTCGAGGAGGCGGTGGAGGCCGCCAATGACGGCCAGCCCTGGCCGTCCTGGCAATTCGGCTTCTAGCCCGACCTTCTCTCCATCCAACCCCAACAGCCCGGCCGCCGCGCCGGGCTTTCGCGTTTTCAGGAGCCCATCATGCCCACCTATACCGTCGAAGCGACTTACCGCGTGCCGGTCTACCGGCAGCGCACCTATGAGGCCGCAACACCAGACGAAGCCTGTCGCCGGGCCATCGAGGACGACGACTGGTCGAACGACAAGCTCGACTACGAGGCCGCCGGCGAAACCTATGTCACCGGCATCTGGCTCGGGCCGGATGCTGCCTATTCAGGTGACACCGTCCCGGTCCCATCGCACTTCGATGAGACCATTCAGCGGAAGGCCGCGCACTTCGAGGCGCTGTTCAGCCTTCTGAAGATCGTCGTTGCGGATCAGGTCGCCCAGCGGCGCGCGGATGCCTACTGGCTCGCACGCGCGAACGCCGCGGTCGCGAAGGCCGAGGCGATCCTTGCCGGTGCGCGCGATCCCGACGAGCCTCTCGCTCCGCCGCGGCCCTTTCACGTCCTCGCGCAGCTCCTGGAGGATCGCGTCCGCGACCAGATCGCCGCGATCGTCGAGACCGATCCTGAATTCGCGCATCTCACGGCGGACAGCGTAGCGGATGACGACATTCGCGCCGCTTGCCTCGCAGTCGCCGCCAGCATCGATCTCTCGGAGGAAATCGGCGCCGCCGAGTTCCGCGCGGCGCTCGCCGCCCTGCGAGCGGTCACGAATTCGAAGGGAGGCTGAGATGTACGGCACCTATCTCCGCCTCGGCATCCCGGTCTGGGCCAGCGACCGCACGGTGATCCGCGCCGCGCAGCGCAAGCTCACACGGTCCGCGCGGCGCGATCCGGCGAAGCGGGAGGCGCGCAAGCGCTTCTACCGCGAGATGCTGGAGCATCACGCCAACGCGCAGCGCCTCGTCGCCGAATTCCGGCTCTGACGCTCCAGCAGCAACCCCGTACTTGAACCAGCCCGGCCATTACGCCGGGCTTTGTCGTTTCAGGAGCCTGACATGGCCGACTTCTTCACGCACTTCTCCTGCCTCCTCGATGTCCGCACGCCGCAGAACGCCGCGCGTGCGCTCGAAATCTACAACCGCATGATGGAGGAGAACGCCGCCGAGGACCCGCCCTCCGAAGCGTTCCTCCTGTCCATCCAGCCCGAGCATGGTGGAACGCAGCTCTGGATTCGCGACGACGTCACCGGCGATCCGCACGCCGTCATCGATTTCGTGCTCCGCTGCGCCGAGGAATTCCGGCTCACCGGACGGTGGGGATTCCAGTGGGCGAATACCTGCTCTCGCCGGCGTGTGAACGCATTCGGCGGCGGCGCGCATGTGCTCGATCTCGGCCGCCGCAAGACCGTGGCGTGGATCGCGACCAATGGCTGGCTCGACCGCACCTTGTCGGATAAGCGCGGAAAGCGGGGTGCGCGATGAGCATCCCCGATCACGCGCGGGCGAATTTTGCGACGCTGCTGCGAGCGGCGGCGAACGGCAACCTCGCACTGATGGAGTGCGCCGACGCCCTGACTGGCGAGGCGCGCTACGTCATCTGCGCCGTGGGGCGCGATGGCACGGATTTCGTGTTCACGCCCTTCGGCCATCTCGCCGACGGCAATCCCTTCGACGCCTACGTGCCGCCGTCGGCAACCCTGCCGGACGATCCGACTCCCTGATCTCCATGTGCACGGCGGCGCGCGGTGAAGGCGGCGGCGTGACGAGGGGGAGAGCTTGGCCGGGACGGGTTTGAGCCGGTGCGGTCCAGAGAGAGCGCCGGCCGGCTCGCCCGTTTCCGCTCTCCGAGAGGTTCACCGACATGACCCCATCCACCGGTCTCGCGACCGCGCCTGCGGTCGCGGCGTCGCCGCTTGCGTCTCCCTCCGATATCGCTTGCGGCATTGACGCAGCCGCGCACCATCTCCTTCCGCATCTCGAACAGGGCCGTCAGGTCGACGCGGCGACCCTCCGCGCGGCGATGGAGCGAGCCTTCGGCGGCTCTGACGCGTCCGGCGCCTGGGACTGGAAAACGGCCTACGACGCCTGCGAGGCCGCGACCGTTCTGTTTCTCCGCAAATTCGGAAAGGCGCTTTTGCGCAAGGCCGGTTCTCCGGCCCTGGCCCTCCCCATGCTGGAGAAGATCGTCGGGCTTCTGCCGACGCATACGCGCCGTTCGATCGAGAGCGAGACCCTCCAGCAATTCTCGACACCGATGCCGCTCGGGCTCGCGGTCGCGACGGCCGCGGCGGTCACGCCAGCCGACCGCGTGCTCGAGCCTTCGGCCGGCACCGGCCTGCTCGCCATCCTCGTCGAGATCGCGGGCGGATCGCTCGTGCTCAACGAGCTGGCGGAGACCCGCGCCGGCCTCCTCTCCCTCCTCTTTCCGGATATCGCCGTGAGCCGGCATGACGCCGCGCAGATTCACGACCACCTCGACGCCGCCATCGTGCCGAGCGTCGTCATCATGAACCCGCCCTTCTCGGTGATGGCGCACGTGCAGGGCCGCATGGCCGATGCCGCGTACCGGCACATCGCCTCAGCGCTGGCGCGGCTCGCCGATGGCGGCCGCCTGGTCGCGATCACCGGCGCCAATTTCGCGCCCGACGCTCCGGCCTGGCGCGACGCCTATGTCCGGCTTCAGGAACGCGGCCGCGTCGCCTTCTCCGCGGCCATCGACGGTCGCGTCTATGCCAGGCACGGCACGACATTCCCGACGAGACTCACCGTCATTGACAAGCGGCCGGCCGACGATCCCACCGTCTTCCCGGCCGCGCCCGGTGTCGCGCCGGACGCTGCCACGCTGCTGGCCTGGGTCACAGAGCACGTTCCGGCGCGGCTGCCGGTCGACGCCTCGGTGGGGACACCCGTTGTCACCACACCGCGCACGGCTCGCCGCTCCGTCGCGCGCAGCGCGCGCACGGCCCCTCAGCCGAGCGCCGCCTCTAAACCCGAAGGCGTCGAGCTCGCCTATGAGACGGTCGACTGGATGCCGCCGCAAGGCGCGCGTCTCTCCGATTCCATCTACGAGGACTACGCGCTCCAGAGCATCCGCATTCCCGGCGCTCAGGACCATCCGACGCAGCTCGTCCAGTCGGCGGCGATGGCCTCCGTCGCGCCGCCCAAACCGAGCTATCGTCCGCGCCTGCCGGCGAACATCCTGAACCTGCTCTCCGGCGCCCAGCTCGAAACCGTGATCTATGCCGGCGAGGCGCATTCCGGCTATCTCGCCGGCGCCTGGACGGTGGACGAGACCTTCGATGTCGTCACCGCCGCGCCGGAGAATGCGGAGGGCGTGGTCCGCTTCCGGCGCGGCTTCATGATAGGCGACGGCACCGGCGTCGGCAAAGGCCGCGAGGCCGCCGGCATCATCCTCGACAACTGGCTGCGGGGCCGGCGCAAGGCGGTGTGGATCTCGAAAAGCGACAAGCTGATCGAAGACGCGCAGCGGGACTGGTCCGCGCTCGGCATGGAGCGGCTGCTCATCACTCCGCTTTCCCGCTGCCCGCAGGGCAAGCCGATCACGCTGCGGGAAGGCATCCTATTTCTGACCTATGCCACGCTGCGCTCCGACGACCGCGGCGAAAGGCTTTCCCGCGTCAAGCAGATCGTCGAATGGTTGGGCCCTGACTTCGACGGAGTGATCATTTTCGACGAAGCGCACGCCATGCAGAACGCTGTTGGCGCCAAGAGCGAACGCGGCGATCAGGAGGCCTCGCAGCAAGGCCGCGCGGGCCTGCGGCTCCAGCACGCGCTGCCGGACGCCCGCGTCGTCTACGTCTCCGCCACCGGCGCGACCACCGTGCACAATCTCGCTTATGCGCAACGCCTCGGCCTCTGGGGCAGCGAGGATTCCCCGTTCTCGACGCGCGCGGAGTTCGTGGAGGCGATCGAAGCCGGCGGCGTCGCGGCGATGGAGGTCCTCGCCCGCGATCTGCGCGCGCTCGGGCTTTACACCTCGCGCTCGCTCTCCTTCGACGGCGTCGAATACGAGCTGGTCGAGCACGTGCTGACGCCCGAGCAGACGCGCATCTACGACGCCTACGCCGACGCCTTCGCGATCATTCACAACAACCTCGATGCCGCCATGCGCGCGGCCAACATCACCGGCGGCAGCGAGGGCGCATCGGGCACGCTGAACCGGCAGGCCAAGGCGGCCGCGCGATCGGCGTTCGAGAGCGCGAAGCAGCGCTTCTTCGGACACCTGCTCACCAGCATGAAGACCCCAACCCTGATCCGCTCGATCGAGCGCGATCTCGAGCAAGGCCACGCCGCCGTCATCCAGATCGTCTCGACGGGCGAAGCCCTGATGGAGCGGCGCCTCGCTGAGCTGCCGGCCGAGGAATGGAACGACGTTCGCGTCGACATCACCCCGCGCGAATACGTCCTCGACTATCTCGCCCATTCCTTCCCGGTCCAGCTCTACGAGCCCTACACCGACAGCGAGGGGAAGCTGTCGTCGCGTCCGGTCTATCGCAACGGCCAGCCGGTCGAGAGCCGCGAGGCGGTCGCGCGCCGGGACGCGCTGATCGCGAAGCTCGCGAGCCTGCCGCCCGTTCCCGGCGCGCTCGACCAGATCGTCCAGCACTTCGGCGCCGACATCGTGGCCGAAGTGACGGGGCGCTCGCGACGCATCGTCCGCAAGCCGGGCGGCGCCGGCCGAGGCGACCGTCTCGTCGTCGAGACGCGTGCGGCGTCCGCCAACCTCGCCGAGGCGCAGGCCTTCATGGACGACGGCAAGCGCATCCTGGTCTTCTCCGACGCCGGCGGCACCGGCCGCAGCTACCACGCGGAGCTTTCCGCGAGAAACACGCGGCTGCGCGTGCATTATCTTCTCGAGCCCGGCTGGAAGGCGGACACCGCCATCCAGGGCCTCGGCCGCACGCACCGGACCAACCAGAAGCAGCCGCCGCTGTTCAGGCCGGTCGCGACGAACGTCAAGGCCGAGAAGCGCTTCCTCAGCACCATCGCACGCCGGCTCGATACCCTCGGCGCGATCACGCGCGGCCAGCGCGAGACCGCCGGCCAGGGCCTGTTCCGCCCGGAGGACAATCTGGAGTCCCACTATGCGCGGGACGCGCTGCGCCAGCTCTACATGCTGCTCGCCCGCGGCAAGATCGAGGGCTGCTCGCTCGAGCGGTTCGAAGCGGCCACCGGCCTTACGCTCACCGATGCGAATGGCCTCAAGGACCAGTTGCCGGGCATCAGCACGTTCCTCAACCGCATGCTCGCGCTGACCATCGATCTCCAGGGCGTGCTCTTCACGGCATTCGAGCAGCTCCTCAACGCCCGCATCGAGGGCGCCATTGCCGCCGGCACCTACGATGTCGGGCTGGAGACGCTGCGGGCAGAGAGCTTCGTCGTCACCGGCCGGCAGACGATCCATACCCATCCCGGCACGGGCGCCGAGACGCGGCTCCTCACCATCACGCAGCGCCAGCGCAACCGGCCCGTCACGCTCGACGAAGCCTTGAGCCGGCTGCGCGAACGCGGCGCACGGCTTCTCGTCAACGCGCGGTCCGGTCGCGCCGCCGTCCAGGTCCATGCTCCGTCCGTCATGCTCGACGACGGCGAAGTCGAGTACCGCGTCCGCCTGATCCGGCCGATGGAAGCGCCGAACGTGCCCGTCCGCGCGATGGCGGAAAGCCACTGGGAGGACGCCGACGAGGCGACCTTCGCGGCCGCCTGGACGGCCGAGCTCGCCGAGGTTCCCGCGTTCACGGACTCGACCTTGCACATGGTCTCGGGCCTGCTGCTGCCGATCTGGAAGCGGCTCCCGAACGAATCGACCCGCGTCTATCGCCTGCAGACCGACGACGGCGAGCGCATCATCGGCCGCAAGGTCTCCCCGGCCTGGGCGGCCACGGCAACCGCGACCGGCCTGCCTTCGCTGGCGCCGGACGACGCCTTCGCCGCCTTGATCGAAGGCAAGACCGTCATCGACCTCGCCGAAGGTCTTCAGCTTCGCCGCGTCCGCGTCATGGGCGGCCATCGCATCGAGCTGTCTGGGTTCACCGACACCATGCGCGAGCGGCTCGCGGCCTACGGCCTCTTCCACGAGATCATCTCGTGGAAGCTGCGCCTGTTCGTGCCCACCGACGCCAGCGGTCCCGCGATCCTCGCCAGGGTGATGGACCGCTATCCCATCGAGCGGGTCGCCGAGCGGGAGGCGGTGTGATGTCCCGGCTCGACGCTTCCGAACTGGCACGCCGGCTCGCGCGCAATGCCGAAGCGGTGTGCCGCCACTATCTGTCCAACGGTCATCGCGAAGGCCGCTACTGGATGGTCGGCGACATGCGCAACACGCCCGGCCGCTCGATGTTCGTGCGCCTCATCGGCCCGGAGAGCGGCAAGGGCGCGGCCGGCAAGTGGACCGACGCCGCGACCGGCGAGCACGGCGACCTACTCGACGTCATCCGCGAGACCTGCGGCCTCGTGGATTTCGCGGACGTCGCGAGGGAGGCACGTGCCTTCCTCAGCCTGCCGCAACCCGAACCGCAGGCGCATGAACATCGTCGCGCCATTCAGCCAGCCCCCACGGGTTCGCCGGAAGCCGCGCGGCGGCTGTTCGCCATGTCGCGGCCGATCCACGGCACGCTCGCCGAGACGTATCTCCGCCGGCGCGGCATTACGTCTTTGCACGGAACCGGTTCGCTGCGCTTCCACCCGCGCTGCTACTACCGGCCGGACGAGCATTCCGCCACGGAGACCTGGCCCGCCATGATCGCCGCCGTCACCGATCTCGACGGCCGCCTCACCGGCGCGCACCGGACCTGGCTCGATCCCGACGGCTTCGACCCCGTCCGTCTCGGCAAGGCGCCGATCGACACGCCGCGCCGCGCGATGGGCGATCTTCTCGGACACGCCGTCCGCTTCGGCATCGCCGGCGACGTCATGGCCGCGGGCGAAGGCATCGAGACCATGCTCTCGCTCAGGATGGCGCTGCCGGACATGCCGATGGTCGCCGCTCTGTCGGCCGCCCATCTCTCGGCCATCCTCTTCGCCGACACACTGCGCCGGCTCTACATCGCGCGCGACGACGATCCGGCCGGCGATGGCGCGATGGCCGCGCTGATCGAGCGCGCGTCCGCCGACAGCATCGAGGCGATCGTACTCTCGCCAAGGCTCGCCGACTTCAACGAGGATCTCCAGATGCTCGGCCCCAACGTGCTGCGCAAGGACCTTCGGGCGCAGATCGCGGCTCGCGACGCCGCCCGCTTCATGACCGAGGCCGCGTAGAGCACGCGAGCGTGAACGCACGGCCGGGACGAAGGTGAGGTCCGCCGCATCGCCGGCGGCCGATGCTCCGAGGCACTGGAGAGAGCCGCGCCCTCGGCCTTCAAGAGGGCGATCGGGACGGCAAGCGGCCCGGCCCGGCAATGGCTGCGGCCGGCTATTTTCCGCCGGCGCTGACGCGCCTTTGCATCGCCAAGCAAAATAGCCGGCCTTCGCCATCCTCCGCTCGCGCTTCGGCCCTGCGCTTCGCTCCGGGTGCAGGGCCGGCCCGCCCGCCGTCTTCCGCCGCCATGAAGGCCGCGAGGGTCGCGGCCAATCCAGCGACGGAGCATCCCATGACCAGCGACGACGACTTCGAGCCCCACCACAGCGCGTCTCCGACCAATCACGTCCTCACCGAGCTGCAACTCTACGGCTTCCGCCCCTTCCAGGACGAACCCGACCCGCGCCCGCTTCCCGAAGGCAATGCCGTTGCCGGGGCCATCGCCGACATCTTCGACGCCCTTGTGGCCACGCTCGGCGACACCCGCCTCGAGCCCGATCTCGAGGACCTGCTCTGGTCGACCGTCAACCTCTTCCACCGCGCCGCCGACCGCGTCGCCCGTGACCTCGACGACAACGAGCAGGCGCAGCGCCGCAGCCAGCGCGAGCAGGACGGCACCGAGGTGAAGTCCGTCGAGCTGGAGCGGCTCATCGCGGAAGGGCAAACGCTCGTCGAACGCCGCGACGCCTTCGAGCTGATGCGCGACCAGGCCTGCGAGCATTTCGAGCGCCACACCGGCTCGGCCTGGCGGCCGCGCAATGGCTCGCTCGTCAACCACCGCGCCATGACCGCGGCGATGATCGACAGCCGTGACTTCCTCGCCGCGAAGAAGCGCGCCGAGACCGAGGTCATGTTGCCGCCCGGCCCGAAGGTCGCGCTGAGCGGCGGCCTCGACTTCAACGATCATCGCCTGATCTGGGCCAAGCTCGACCAGGTGCACGCCAAGCACCCTGACATGGTGCTCATGCACGGCGGCTCGCCAAAGGGCGCCGAGCGCATCGCGGCACGCTGGGCCGATCACCGCAACGTCCCGCAGATCGCCTTCAAACCGGACTGGACGAAGCACGCCAAAGCCGCACCCTTCAAGCGTAACGACGCCATGCTGGAGGTGCTGCCGATCGGCGTAATGATCTTCCCCGGCACCGGCATCCAGGAGAACCTCGCCGACAAGGCCCGCAAGCTCGGCATTCCGGTCTGGCGGTTCGGCGGCGCGTGAGCGCCGCCAGTCAAGTAACTTGCACCGTCGACTCTCTGCCAAATGGCATCGGGCAGAGTTATGAGAGGAAGCATGCAACCGCACTACGAACTTCGGCCTGTCGATGTGAGCGATCTGCCGTTGCTGGCCAAGTGGTCGTCAAGACCTCACGTGGCGCGTTGGTTTGGTGGCGCCGGCCCAGATGCCGACGAATTGAACGACACCCGCATAGCCATGTGGATCGCTATGCTTGGATCCCAGCCCTTTGCTTATATTCATGACTACGATGTCCACGCATGGTCACCTCACCACTTCGATTTCCTGCCTCCCGGCTCACGTGGCATCGACATGTATATCGGCGACCCCGAACTGGTTGGTCTGGGTCATGGCTCGCGACTGCTGCGCCAGCACTCAGATGTTCTCATGAGCCGTGGCGCACCGGCGCTTGGAATAGACCCACATCCCGACAATCATGCCGCCATTCGGGCGAACGAGAAGGCAGGCTTCGTCGTTGTCAGCGGGCCGACCGAGACGCAATGGGGACGCGTCCTCCTTATGACGCGGAACCCAAACAGGCCCCAAATGTGAACTCCTTCAGTCGAACCGGCCAATAGCCGCTAGGACGCCATCCTTTGCGAGATCAACCATAGCGTTCGTTGGCTCAACGTGTGCGGCAGCCAGACCGCGGAGCTTACCGCGCGATCCGGCTCGCACAGACGCCCTATTTTCGGCTACACTACCAATGTGCCGTGGTGGTGGTGGAAGGCGCGACCGTCAGATCCTTGTCTTACGGAGGCCACCCCCATGATTGTTCTCAACGTGCTCGCCAGCATCGCCGTCATCGGCGTCATCTGCTGTCTCTTGTTCTATCTCGCGGTTTACGCGCTGCCGCTGTTCGCGGGCGTCACGGCAGGCGCCTGGGCCTATGGTACAGGCGCCGGCTGGCTCGGCGGAATCGCCTTTGGGGCCGTCGCGAGCCTCGCCACCCTCCTTGCCGGCCACCTCCTGCTCGCATTCGTTAGGCCGCTCTGGCTGCGGCTCATGATTGCCGCCGCTTTCGTCGCGCCGGCCGCCATCGCCGGCTATCACGCGACACATGGCATCGTGAAGCACACGATGCCCTCGGAAACCTGGCAGGTCGTCTTCTCGCTGGTCGGAGCCGTCGTCGTCGGCATCACCGCCTTCGCGCGGCTGGCGACGCTGGCCCCGCCCGGTGGGACCGGCCAGGGCGTGGCGCGCGCCTGAGGCCTTTTCAGCGGTCTGGGCGTGACCAGGTCACGCCGCCTGTGCGCTCCTCCTCGCCTGTTGGCAATTCGGGGGTGGAAAAGCGCCGGATCGCGCTGAACCCAAGGTCGCGGACCGCATTGGAACGCGGTTTTGGCCGCGTGACAGATCTCCATGCCCTCGAAGGCATCGGGCTGGTCGAACGCCTGTCCCTGCTTATCGGGAGCATCGATGCGGCCGGTCGCCTCGACGCGGGATGAGCGCCGTGCACCGACGCCGCCGACCCCCTCGGTTGCACGATGGAGTCGCCAGGTTCTCCTTGATCCTCTCTGCCTGATCGAGCGCTCCATGCGGCCTCTTTGATGGGCTGATCTGGCCGCACGCCGGCTTCGCCTCGATCGCCTATGCCGCAATGGCGCCGATCGACTTTCTTCCCCTGGGCTGCGCCCATTCCTCGCGAAACAAGAAAGTCTCCCGGCCGCCATCCTCCGCTGCGCTGCGGCCTGCAAGCAGGTGCGGCGTCGATCGCCTGCGGCCTGCCGATCGCCATCGAGGCCGCAATGGTGCGGGCTCGAAACAGACATCAAGGAGAACCATCATGGCGACCATCGGCACCTTCAAGAAGTCCGGCAACG
>Ga0180222_1002066_pt1 | contig 17595 bp, 19 predicted proteins | sample eDN5th37CKraftOP_FD_151336 | JGI IMG/M metagenome (GOLD analysis project Ga0180222, IMG submission 151336) | Enriched Organic Plus compost microbial communities from Emeryville, California, USA - eDNA 5th pass 37_C Kraft OP (version 2) (version 2) ... | reverse complement strand
TGCGCGGCGAGCCCGACGCGAGCGATCATGCGCCGGTGTGGGTGGAGCTGGCGGGGCCGCGTGCGCGCCGGCGCTCGGCCAGGACGCGGGGGTGAAGCGCCACGCGTGCGCGGGCTCGCGGCGCGTCTCGTGTTGCATTGAGGTCGTTAGCAATTCCGCCGCGGCCGGCGTGCTATGGTGCCGCGCATGGCGACTTCGGGCCTCGAGACCTACAAGGAACTGCTGCTCTTCCTGACCACCGCCGCGGTGGTCGTGCCGATCTTCAGCCGCCTGCGCCTCAGCCCCATCTTCGGCTTCCTCGCCGCCGGGGTGCTGCTCGGGCCCTTCGGCCTGGGCGCGCTGGCGCGCGACATTCCCGCGCTGTCGCTGGTGTCGATCACCGACGTGGAGGAGATCGCGCACCTCGCCGAGTTCGGCGTCGCCTTCCTCCTGTTCATGATCGGGCTTGAGCTGTCGTGGGAACGGCTGCTGCGCCTGCGCAAGCTGGTGTTCGGCCTGGGCGCGCTGCAGCTCATCGTCTCCTCGATCGTGCTCGCGCTCATCGCCGTGCTGCTGGGGCAGACGCCGGCCGCGGCCGCGGTGCTCGGCGGCGCGCTCGCCATGTCGTCCACCGCGATCATCCTGCCCTCGCTGGCCGAGCGCAAACGCCTCAATTCCACCGCCGGCCGCGCCGCCTTCTCGATCCTGCTGTTGCAGGACCTCGCGGTGGCGCCGCTGCTGTTCATGGTGGCCGCGCTCGGCGCGCGCGAGGGCATCGGCAGCGCGGGCATCGTCGCCGCGCTCGCGCCCGCGATCCTTGCGGTGGCGGCGCTCGTCGGCCTCGGCCGCCTGCTGCTGCGCCCGCTGTTCCGCCTCGTGGCGGCGACGCGCAGCAACGAGCTGTTCGTTGCCGCCTGCCTGCTGGTGGCGATCGGCGCGGGCCTCATCACCTCGCTCACCGGCCAGTCGATGGCGCTCGGGGCCTTCATCGCCGGCCTGCTGCTGGCGGAGACGGAATATCGCCGCCAGATCGAGGTCACGATCCAGCCGTTCCAGGGCCTGCTGCTCGGCCTGTTCTTCGTGTCGGTCGGCGCGCGGCTCGACCTGTCGCAGGTCATCTCCAATCCGGCGCCGACCGTCGGCGTCGCCATCGGTTTCGTTGCCGTCAAGGCGGCGATCCTGTTCGCCATCGCCCTGCTGGTGGGCCTGCCGCGCCGGCCCGCCGCCGAGGCCGCCATCATGCTCGGGCCCGGGGGTGAGTTCGCGCTCATCCTCATCGGGGCCGCGGTGATCGCAGACGTCGTGCCTCCCGCCGCCGGCGCCACCACCACCGTCGCCGCCACGCTCTCGATGATCGCGATCCCGCTGCTGGTGCGCCTCATCGACCGCGCTTCGCCGCGCGCCGGGGCGGGGGAGGATCTGGCGCTGCTCAGCCTGACTCCGCTGCAGACCGAGAAGCGGCTGATCATCGTCGGCTACGGTCGCGTCGGCCGCCTCGTCGCCGACATGCTCACGCGCCACGACATCCCCTTTCTGGCCATCGACGCCGATCCCGACCTCGTCGCGCGCGAGCGCAAGCGCGGCACCATGATCTTCTACGGCGACGCCACCCGCATGGAGCTCCTGCGCCGCTGCGGCATCCACAATGCCTCCGCGCTGGCGGTCACGCTCGACTCGCCCGACGCGGTCGAGGCGGTGGTGAGGGCGGCGCGCGAGGAGCGCGGCGACCTGACCATCGTTGCGCGCGCGCGCGATGCCGCCCATGCGGCCAAGCTCTACGAGCTCAAGGTCACCGACGCGGTGCCGGAGACGATCGAGGCCAGCCTGCAGCTCTCCGAGGCCGTGCTGGTCGATGTCGGCGTGCCGATGGGGCCGGTGATCGCCTCGATCCACGAGAAGCGCGACGAGTTCCGCCGCCTGCTGCAGGCGCCCGCGGGCGACGAACGCGAGCGCCGCGCCATCCGCCGTTCCGAGAGCGGGCCGGGTTAGCCGCGCGCGGCCGCAAGATGAAAATTGTTAGGTGCTGAAACGGCCCCAGGCCTGAATGCGCGGATGCTAGGGTCCGCCTGCCGGCCTGCCATGACCCAATTGGGGGATGCGTGGATGACGGCGCGCCGCCGTCCCGCGGTGCGGCCGGACGCAATGCAGCCCCGCCATCCACCTGGTTTCTGCCGCGCCGCACGCTGGGCTAGCCTGACCGGCATGACGCGCCGGCCACTTCAATACAGGCGCGCTGCTCAGGGAGGAACGAAGATGACCGTGTGGAAATCCGCCGCGCTCGCGGCCGCAGCCATGGCCGCGCTGCTGGCGCCGGCGAACGCCCAAGCGCCCACCAGGCTCGTGGTCGGCTACACCGCGACCGTGGACACGGCGCCGATGTTCGCCGGGATCGAGAAGGGCATCTTCGCCAGGCACGGCCTCGAGGTCGTCCCGCAGCTCGTCTCGGTCAACTCGGTGCTGCCGGCGGCGCTGATCGCCAACAACGTCCAGCTCGGCATGGCGACGACGACCACCTTCCTGCAGGCGGTGGATGCCGGCATCGACCTCGTCGCGGTGTCGGGTCTCAACTTCACGCGCAAGGACGAGGTGAACTTCGGCGTCATCGCCCGCACCGGCTCGGGCATCGCCAAGCCGGCGGATTTCGTCGGCAAGAAGGTCGGCGTGCCCGGGCTCAATGCGTTCCTGCACGTGCTGTTCGTCGACTGGCTCAAGAAGGCGGGCGTCGACCCGCGCGAGGTGTCGATCGTCGAAACGCCGTTTCCGCAGATGAACGACATCCTCAAGAGCGGCAGCGTCGCGGCCGTGGTCGGCGCCGAGCCGTTCCAGAGCCGCATCATCAAGGCCGGCACCGGCACGATGATCGCTCATTTCGTCCAGCAGGAGGGGCTCCCGATCGTGGTGTTCGCCGGCGCGCGCGCCTGGGTGGACGGCCACGCCGCTGCGGCGAAGCAGTTCCGCGCGGCCATGGCGGAAGCCATAACGTTCGTGATGGCCAATCAGGACGCGGCGCGCGAGATCGCGGCGCGCAACCTCAAGCTTCCGCTCGAGGTGGTGAAGACCGTGCAGATGCCGCGCTTCGGCGTCGACGTCTCGGCCGACTCGCTGCGCGCCTGGACCGGCATCATGAAGTCGCAGAACATGCTCACGCGCGACGTCGACGTCGGCAAGCTGGTGAAAAGCTAGAACGCAACAGCTAGAAACCCGGTGCGGAGGGGCCCGCGCCGGTCTCGCGCTCGCGCTCGCGCGGTGCGGCCTCGCCGCTCTCGTCCTGCGCGGGCACGATGCTGGGATGTTCGCCGCCGGGACTGTCGTTGCCCTGCGTCTGCGCGATCACCTGCTCCGACGTCTTGGAGATTTTCCTGAGCTGGTCGGTCTCCGACCGCTGTGCCGCGGCCGGCCGGCTGCCAGCGTCGCCGCCGCCGCCGCTCATCTCGCCGATCGCCTCCTGCGCCTCGCCGGCGGCCTCGTTGATCGTCGCCTTCACGCCGCCGGCCAGTTCGCCGATCGATTCCTTCACGCCGTCGCTCGCCTCCCCCATCAGCCGGTCCTCGGCGCGGGTGTGGCCGAGCAGGGCGCCCGCAAGCGCGCCGACGGCGAGGCCGAGCCCCGCCAGCAGCAGCGGGTCCTCGCGCAGCGTGTCCGCCGCCTGCTCGCCGGCCCTGCGCGCGCGCGTGGCCGCGTCGGAAACGCCCGCGGCGGCGCGGTTCGCCGAGTCGGAGAGCGCCGCGCCCGTGGCGGATGCCGCCTCGCCCGCCGTGCGCGCCGCCGAGCTCATGCTCTCGCCGATGCCCGACGCGGTCTCGGCGATGCGCGTGCCGGCGCTGTTCGCGCTGTCGGCGACACTCGCGCCGATGCCCGCCGCGGTGCTGGCGGCGTCATGCATGCCGCGGGTGAGCGCGCCGGCGCTCGTGCTGGAGCTCACGGCGGCGCCGTCGGTGGTGCGCCGTCCCATCATCAGCCACAGCAGCCCCGCGCTCATGAGCGCGACCGGAATCGGATTGGCTGCGACCTGGTCCTTGAGGTTGCTGGCGAACTGCCCGCCGGTCGAGGCGCTGGCGTAGTCGATCGCCTCGTCGACCATTCGGCCGGGCCGCATGCAGGCCCGCAGCTCCTGGATAGTGCCGGCCAGTTCGGCCCGGCAGCGTTCGGCGTCACGTTCAAGCTGCGCGCTGGATGTCATTGTCGTTTCTCGCCTGTTCTCGTGCGATGGCTGCGTCGTGCTGCAGCTGGTTGATGGTCTTGCTCGGCATCAGGGTCGCGGGCCGCAGTTGGCGCATGCCGACGAACGCCAGGATGAGGCCGATCACCAGCGCGATACCGCCGACGATGCCCGCCGCCTGTGCCGGCGTGAGGTCGGTCGTGATCAGCGCGTTCACCGCTGCCTGCAGCAGGATGACCAGCGCGGGGATGAGCAGTACGGCGCCGGCGATGAGGCAGCCGATCCCGACGCCGGCGCGGCTGATGTTCTCCGACATCTCGGTGCGCGCGAGGCGCGCCTCGGTGCGGATGAGCGTCGTCGCCTGCAGGACGAGATCGCCGAACAGGTCGGGGATCGATCGCGATTGTCCGATGGCCATGTCCGTCTACCCTTTGGAGCTCTTGAGGAAACGCGAGAGCGCGAAGCCGGCCAGCGCCGCGGCGCCGAAGAAGGCGAGCGGCTGGCTGCGCGCGAAGGAGGTGGCCTGTCGCATGAGATCGTCCACGCTGGCATTGCGCAGCGATTCGCCGGCATGTTCGATGCGCTGCGCGCCGTCCTGCATCAGGCCGGCCGCCGGCGTGGACTGCTCGCCCAGGCTGTCGGCCGCGCTGCGGATTGCGCGCCCGACGCGGCCGAGCGCCTCCGCGCCGGCCTGCTTCTGCTGCTCCGCGACCTTGCGTGCCGCGTCCTCGATCGAATGTCCGAACGAGCCGTGGTCCAGTCCGTCACCGCTCTTGCCGTTGGAGAATCGCGTGCCGCCCGCTTGCGGCGTCTCGCCGTACCGCATGCCGTCGTCCATTGGGTGCCTCGCTGCCGCCGCGTGGAATGGAAATCATGTTCATGCAGTCAACGGAGCGGTGACGGCATGGTTCCTGCGGTGTGGCATCGCGCCCCGGTACGCCGGCGTGCATCGCCGCCGCGTCCGCCCCGCCCACGTCGATACCGCGGCCACGCAATCGTTTCCCCGGCCGCCGGCATGCGCTATCGATGGCGCATGCGCACGCCCATTCCTGTCGCCGCCATTCTCCTCGGCGGGTTCCTCCTCCCCGCTGTGTCGGCGCCGCCCGGCCACGCCCAGGACATCGTCGGCCTCGAAGACTGTTCGCGCGCGCAGGGCGCCGACAAGAAGCTCGGCTGCCTGCAGAGCAATGTGCAGTACCTGCATGGGCTGATCCGCAAGACCGACGCCGCGGCGCAGGCGCGCTCGCGCGAGGCCGCGGCGCAGATCGCCGCCGCCAACGCCAGGACCGAGCAGCTTGCCGCCGAGGTCGCGCGCCTCAAGGCGGCGCTGGAGAAGCTCGAGAAGAAGCAGCCGGCGAAATAGCCGCCGCGCCGGAGGTCACCCCATGGCCCGGCAGGGCGCATCCCACGAGCCGCCTCTCCTGGTGATCGACGGCGACTCCTTCGCCCATCGCGCCTACCACGCGCTGCCGAAGACCATCCGCATGAAGGGCGGCAAGCCAGCGGGCGCCGTGGTCGGCTTCGCCAACACGCTGCTGCGGCTCCATGCGGCGGCGCAGCCGCGCACCGTCGTGGTCGGGTGGGACACGCTCGATGTCGCGACCTACCGCCACGACGCGCTGCCCGCTTATCAGTCCGGCCGCGCGTTCGACCGCGCGCTGCTCGACCAGCTCGACATCCTGCCCGCGCTGGTCTCGTCCTTCGGCTTCGTCAGTGCCAAGGCGCCCGGCTACGAGGCCGACGATTTCCTCGCCGCGGCGGTCAGGCGCGAGGAGCGCCGCGACGGGCTCTGCGTCGTAGCCAGCGGCGACCGCGACACGTTCCAGCTCGTCTCCGAGCGCACCATCGTGATGTTTCCCGTGCGCGGCGGCGACTTCGACCTGATCACGCCCGCCGAGGTGCGCAAGCGCTACGGCGTCGATCCCGCGCAGGTGCCGGACTTCATTGCGCTGCGCGGCGATCCCTCCGACAAGATTCCCGGCGCGCGCGGCGTCGGCGCCAGCGGTGCGGCAACGTTGCTGCGCAGCTACGGCAGCCTCGAGGCGGCGCTTGCCGCCGGGCGGTTTGCCGATCAGGCCAGGGATCTGCGTCTCTACAAGGCGATCGCCACCATGGACGCGGACGCGCCGCTGCCGCCGCTGCGCAACCGCAAGCCCACATGGGCGCGCGCCGCGGCGCTGCTGCGCGACTGGCAGCTCGACAAGCTCGCCGATCGCGTGGCGCAACTGGCGGATGTGGGAAAGAAAGCGTGATCTCGAAGCAGGAACCGCGGCGCAGCGCGATCAGCGCTGCACGATCGCCTGCAGGGACGACACCAGCTGCTTGCGCTGCGCGGCCGACAGGTTCTTGAGGATGTTCTCGTTGTGCAGGTCCAGCCGCTTCTTCACCGCGGCGGCGACCCTTTTGCCCGCCGTGGTGAGGCTCAGCGCCTGGTAGCGCCGATCGGAGGTGAGGCGGCGGCGCGCGATGAGCTCGCGGTTCTCAAGGCGCGTGCAGATCGCGACCATGGTCGCCTGATCGGTGCCGAGCGCCGCGGCCAGCACGTTCTGGCTGATGTCCTTGTTGCTTCCGATCAGCACCAGCGCGGCCGCCTCGACCGGCCGCAGGTTGAGATCCGCGACGTGCTGGCCGAAGGACTTCATCACCACGAGCTGCGCACGCCTGATCCAGAAGCCGGCGAGGCTGGTGAGGACGTCGTAGCTGAGATCCGACAGCAGCGCGAGCTGGGCCTCGCTTGCTTTCTGGGCATCGCTCGTTTTGTGGGCGTCGCCGTTGACGGCGGCAGCCCGGCGGGCCGCGCCCGAAGTCGTCGACGATCTCTTGGCGGATTGAAAGGTCATTGCGCTGCCTGTCCGGGCTCTGCTTCGCACCATATGCAGAAGCGTATAACATCACAAATAGTTGGCATCGCCATGCAAACGCAAGGCGATCCCGAAAATCGCGACATCCGCAAACGGGGCGAGGAATGAAGCGCAGGAATGTCTATACCAGGAAGCCGGTGGACCGAAAGTACCAATACAGTCCCGCGGTGGTGCACGAGCGCTCGGGCCTGCTGTTCGTCTCCGGCGTGTGCGGCTGGGACGAGCGGGGCAACATCCTGCATGCCGACAATGCCGCCGAGCAGGCGCGTGTCGCGTTCCGGAATCTCGGCGACATCCTCACGCAGGCGGGGATCGGCTTCGGCGACGTGATCTGGGAGACCGAGTACGTCCTCGACATGCGCCAGTATCGCGACATCGCGAAGGTGAGGGCGGAGTTCTTTCCGGACAATTTCCCCGCCGCGACCCTGGTCGGCGTGACGGCTCTGTTCAAGCCGGGCCAGTTGTTCGAGATCCAGACCATCGCCGCCCTGAGCTGATCGGCCGGCGTGCGCATGACGCGGGGCGGCCCGGCGGCGGGCGCCGGCGAAGTGGTTTGCGACACAAATCGTTTACATGTTAAATAGACGGCCGGAGCTTCGTGGAGCGCAAAAGATGATCAAGATTACCGGCTTCGAGCACGTATCCATCGCGTCCGACGCCCTGGAGCCCGGCTCCAAGGTCCTGGCCCTGTTCGGGATCAAGCCGACCGGCTTCGAGGAGATCCACACCCAGGCGGTGACCTCCAACTATTTCGAGGAGCCGGAGAGCGGCGTTCGCTTCGAGATCATCCGTCCGGGAAGCGATGACTCCCATCTGCACAAGTTCCTCAAGGAACGCGGGCCGGGACTGCACCACGTCTGCCTGCAGGTCGAGAACCTCGACGACGCGGTCGCGCAGGTCAAAGCCGCCGGCGGCACCATCGTCGGCCACGTGTTCTCCGACTCGCGCGGCCGGCATGCCTTCGTGCACCCCAAGAGCACCGGCGGGGTCCTCATCGGCATGATCGAGCTTCATCCGGAACTGAAGAAGAAGTAGGCGATCCGAGGCAGCAATGACCACCAAAGCCAAGAAGCTCATCGTGCTCTGCTGCGGCCACACCACGCTCTCGGCGGAGCTGGTGGCGACCGCGGTGTCCGACAAGTCGCTGATCCGCCACCTGATGCCGTGCTGCCACGGCCCCGACGCGGACGGCAACGTCGCGCACCCGGTCTATGCCTACGTCATCGAGCACGACAGCGGGCGCATGGTGGTCGACACCGGCATGAGCGACAGCTTCAACAAGGACTGGAAGAACAACTTCTACCGCGAGCGCATGGCCTACGACCCCGGGCCGGACGGGCTGTTCACCCAGCGCCTGGCGCAGCTCGACCTCAAGCCCACCGACATCTCCGACCTCGTCATCACCCATCTGCATACCGACCACGCCGGCAACGTGCCGATGTTCGCGGCCAGCGAGAAGACGCGCATCCTCGTGCACGAGGACGAGCTGCGCGGCTGCGTGAACGAGAAGGGCGGCTTGCTGCGCGACGACCTGATCACGCTGTGGGGCGTGACCAGCCCGCAGGGATTCACCCGCAAGGATTTCGCCTGCCTTCTGCCGGACCGCGCCACCACCGTGTTCGGCGACCAGGAGATCTATCGCGGCATCTGGACCGTCTCGTTGCCGGGCCACACTTGGGGCACCATGGGCGTCGCGGTGAACCTGCCGCATTCGGGATGGATCCTGCTCGCCTCCGATCACATCTACCTGTCGTCCACCTACGCCGAGCCGTTCAACGTGAGCATCCTCAACCAGGATCCGCGGCGCTGGGCGCACTCGGCCGTCAAGGTGCGCCGGCTGGTGGAGAAATACGAGATGCGCGTGCTGCCCGGGCACGACAACCGCATCATCGTCCCCGACAAGGCGAGCGAACGCGGCTTCACCTACGGCGAGGTCGAGTCGTCATACGACTGACGGTTCCGGCCGTCGGTCGTCCGGGAACGTCAGCTCGTTCGCGAGCGGCGCGAAGCAGGCGTCGACGTCGCCCTGCCGCACGTCGTCCAGGTGCGCGGGATTCCAGCGCGGTGCATTGTCCTTGTCGATGATGAGCGCGCGCACGCCCTCGAAGTAATCGCCCATCTTCATGATGCGCTGCGCGATGCGGAAGTCGGTGACGAGGCAATCGCGCATCGTCTTGCCGGCGCCCTCTCGGATGGCGCGGAACGTCAGCTCCAGGCTGAACGGGCAGGCCGTCTCCATCGCCGTGAGCGCGTCCGCCGCCCAGCCGGCCGTCTCCCTCTTGAGCGCCTGCATGATCTCGGCGACCGACGGGCGCCCGAAGATCGCGCGCATGTCCGCCGCCGGCGGCAGCGCGGAGGCGGGCAGCGCCGCGCGCAGCGGCGCGACGGCGCTCTCCACGTCGGCCGTTGCCCGCAGGCCCGCGATGAGCTCGTCGAGGCGCGCCGAGGGCACATAGTGGTCCGCGAGGCCGAGCCGCACGGCGTCGCCGCCGCCGATGCGCAGCCCGGTGAGGCCCATGTACATGCCCGCATGGTCGGGGCAGCGCGCGAGGAAATACGAGCCCGCGACGTCGGGGAAGAGGCCGATCCTGCACTCGGGCATCGCCAGCACGGTGGTCTCGGTGACGATCCGATGCTTGCCGTGCACCGAGATGCCGCAGCCGCCGCCCATCACGATGCCCGACATCAGCGCAACGTAGGGCTTGGGATAGCGGTGGATGGCGTCGTCGAGGACGTACTCGCGGCGATAGACCGCGTCCATGAAGGCGTCGTCGCCGCGATGCTCGTAGACCGCGCGCACGTCGCCGCCGGCGCAGAAGGCGCGCGTGCCCGCGCCGCGCACGACGACCGCGCGCACGCTTCGGTCCCGTTCCCACAGCCTGAGCTGGCGGTGGAGCGCGTCGATCAGGTCGAGGTCGATGGCGTTGAGCGCGCCCGGACGGTTCAGGGTGGCGACGGCGACGCCGTCGGCGACCGTGCAGATGAGAGTGGTCATGTCCGGTGCCGCCGCGCGATGGAGGTTCAGCCGATCTGCTGCGTGAGCAGCTTGCGGTCGATCTTGCCGGTTGCGCCGATCGGCCATGTCTCGACGAGGCGCAGGCCGGACGGCCAGAACTTCTTGGTGATGTGCTGGCGCTGGAACAGCGCCTCGAGGTCCGCGAGCTCGAGCGAGCGGCCCGGCTTGAGCTGCACGCAGGCGATCGGCAGTTCGCCGAGGCGCTGGTCGGGAACGCCGACCACGACCGCATGCAGCACGTCCGGGTGCGAGGCGATCACGTCCTCCAGGAGGGCGACCGGGATGGTCTCGGCGCCGCGCCGGATGACGTTCTTGAGGCGGCCGCTGATGCGCAGGAACCCGCGCTCGTCGATGGTGCCGAGATCGCCCGTCGGGAAGAAGCCGTCCTTGTCGAGCACGTCCTGGTTCAGGCCCTGCTCGCCGAGATAGCCGGTGAACAGGAACGGCCCGCTCACGCCGATCTGCCCTTCCTGGCCGGCCGGCAGCACGCGGCCCGCCTCGTCGGTGATGCGGAAGGTCATGCCGGGCTGCGGCGTGCCGAGCGTGTCGGCGATCTCCTCGACCGACATCGTCGCGTCGGTCGAGAGCGCGTGCCCGAACTCGGTCATGCCGAGCGCGCGCGAGATACGGAAGGGCAGCGCCTGCGCCGCCTTGCGCACGATCGGGCCCGGCAGCGAATCGCCCGAGAGCGTGAACAGCCACAGCGAGGCGAGCTTCTCGATCTTCTCCGGCGGCAGCCCCATCATGTCGATGATGAAGGCGGACGGCCCGAGCGAGACGGTGGCCTTGCCGGCGCCGATGAGATCGACCGCCTCCTCGACGGTCCAGCCGTGCTGGAGCTGCAGCGCCGCGCCCGCCTGCAGGGCGCAGCGCACCCCGTAGAAATACCCGAACGTATGGCCGACCGGCAGCGCCACGTGGATCAGGTCGTCCGGCCCGATGCCCTGGCGCTCGATGGTGGAGTCGACGGTGGCGATGGCGGAATCGTGCACGTGCAGCACGCCCTTCGGGTCGCCGGTCGAGCCCGACGTGACCGCGATCTCGAGCGGCTCCTGCCCGCGCGCGCCCTCGATGGCCGGCAGCGGCTTGCCCTCGTCGGGACCGGCCCAGTCGGTTTCCGTGAGCGCGCCGCTGACGACGGCGCCGCGCATCAGCACGGTCAGCGGAGCCCGCGCGCCGAGCGTGTCGAGGACGCCGCGCAGCATCGCCGAGCGGTCGTCGCGCTCGCGCGGCGCGGAGGTGGTGAACCACGCCTTCGGCTTAATGATGCGCAGCGCGCGCAGCGTCTCGCGCTGGTCCCACTGCACCGGGCAGAACGAGAACACCGCGCCCGTGAGCTCGGCGCCGACCGCGAGGGCGACGAACTCGATCCAGTTCGGAAGCTGCACCAGAATGATGTCGCGGCGGCCGATGCCCGACAGCGTCATGGCCGCGCTGTAGCGGCACGCCATGCGCCACAACTCGCCGTAGGAGAGCTCGCGGCCATATTCGCGGACCGCGAGCTTGCCGGGCGTGCGCTCGGCAACCTCCCTCACGCGCTCCCACAACGGCTTGCGCCCCCACCAGCCTGCACGCCGCCATGCATCGGCTGGTCGTTTTGCGAGCACGGACAGGTCTGCAAGTCGCTCATCCATGACGCCATTCCACCCAATCGGCCCGCCGAAGCAGGTTTGTTCCCGGTTCGGCGCGGCTGCAGCATGAGCCTTCTGTGCCAGCGGCATTTTCGCGCGCACTAGCACGAATATTGCATGCAAACGATAGGGCAGTATAATTAGGGACGCAAACTATTTATGTCGTTACATGTTACGGCGCCGCCGTTTGTGAGCAGCATGACCGATCGGATGTCCATCCGAGTTAGCCGATTGGCGCGCAGGTCGATCGCTCCGATCGTCGTCGTCGTGCTGTGGCAGCTTGCCGTCGACTATCTCAACTTCGGCGGCGGCTTCGTTCCCTCGCCCTATGAGGTCGTCAAGACGCTGGCGATCTGGATCTTCGGGTTCGGCTCGAACGACCGCTTCGCCGGCGCCTGGCTCGATGCGGCAAGCGCGAGCGCGCAGCGCGTCGCGGTCGGCTTCGCCGCGGCCGCCGTCGTCGGCCTGATCATGGGCACGATGATCGCCCGCTCCGCGATCGCCGCCGACATCTTCGATCCGATCCTGCAGGTGCTGCGTCCGATCCCGGTGTCGGCCTGGGTGCCGTTTTCGATGGTGTTCTTCGGCATCGGTCCGGCCGCCGCGATCTCGCTGGTCGCGCTCGGCGCGTTCTTCCCGGTCGTGCTCAACACCGTCGCGGGCGTGCGCCACGTCTCCGAGCTGCACCTGCGCAGCGCCAAGATGCTCGGCGCCGGTCCCGCGCGCTCGCTCATGCGCGTGGTGCTGCCGAGCGCGCTGCCGTCGATCTTCGTCGGCCTGCGCCTCGCGATGGGCCTGTCCTGGGTGCTGCTGATCGTGGCCGAGATGGTCGCGGTCAAGTCCGGCCTCGGCTACGAGCTGTGGAACGCCTATTACTACAACCGCATGGACCTGATCGTCGCCTCGATGCTGACGATCGGCACGCTCGGCTACATCTCCGACCGCATCATCCTCGCGGTGTCGGCGCACTTCCTGCGCTGGCGCGAAACGACGGACATCTGACATGACGGCGATCGCGATGGCCGATACTGCCGGCGCCGCGGACCCCGTCGTCCGCGTGGTCGCGCTGGGCCGCACCTATCGCACCGAGAACTCCGTGGTGCAGGCGCTCGACAACGTCAGCCTGGAGATCGGGCGCGGCGAGTTCCTGAGCATCCTCGGCCCCTCCGGCTGCGGCAAGAGCACGCTCCTCAACGTGCTGGCGGGCTTCGACCGGCAGACCTCGGGCGTCGCCGAGTTCGAGGGCAGGCCGATCCCCGGGCCCTCGCCCAAGCGGGGCGTCGTGTTCCAGGACACCAACGCGCTGTTCCCCTGGATGACGGTCGAGCAGAACGTCGAATTCGGACTGCGGTCGCTCGGCATGTCCAGGGCCGAGCGCAGGGAGCGCGCCGCGCAGGCGCTGGCGCTGGTCAACCTGCGCGACTTCGCGAGCAGCTACCCGCGCCAGCTCTCCGGCGGCATGCGCCAGCTCGTCGCCATCGCCCGCGTGGTCGTGATGGACGCCGACCTCCTGCTCATGGACGAGCCGTTCGCCGCGCTCGACGCCATCACGCGCCAGCGCATGCAGCGCCAGCTCGTCGAGATCTGGGAGAAGACGCGCTCGTCGATCATGTTCATCACCCACAGCATCGACGAGGCGATCTACCTCGGCGACCGCGTCGCCATCATGAGCGCGCGGCCGGGCCGCATCCGCGAGATCCTCGACGTCGACCTGCCGCGCCCGCGCGACCTCGCGTCCGCGGAGTTCAACGCGCTGCGCGGGCGGGCGCTCACCCACCTCGACCATCACTGATCGGATGAAAGGATCCTGACATGTCACCGATCGCAACTGCACTGCCGCGTTTCCGCTCGCGTCTGGGCTTCGCCGTGGTTCTCGCTGCCACGGCGCTCGCCGTCTCCTCCGCCCGCGCGCAGGAGACGATCAAGATCGGCTACCTGCATCAGATCCACGATGCGGCGATCATGGCGGTCGAGAAGGAGCTCGGCTCCAAGTACAAGCTCGAGATGATCAAGTTCCTGCGCTACGCCGACACCGAGCTCGCGCTCAGCCGCGGCGACCTCGACGTGGCGACGCTGGGCTACACCAACGGCATCATCGCCGCCGGCCGCGAGGCCGCGCCGAGCTTCACCTACGTGGCCGGCCTTTCGCGCGGGGCGATCAACGTCGTCTGCGCCAAGGACGTCAAGGTCGGCGGCTGGAACGACCTCAAGGGCAAGAAGTTCGGCATCCTCGCGGGCGGCACCGCCGAGCTGTTCTTCGACGACGCGCTCAGCGCCCACGGGATCAGCCGCAAGGACATCCCGGCCGTGACCTTCACCGCGCCGGGCCCGCCGCTGCTGCAGGCGCTGCAGAACAAGGACATCGACTGCACGGCGGTGTTCGAGCCCTTCGCCGCCAACGCGGTCGCGACCGGCCACGGCTACTATCCGGCGGCGATCGATCTTGCACAGAACTCGTTCCGCGGCGTGAACAGCGCCTGGGCCGCCAACAACGCCTTCCTCAAGCGCAACCCGGCCTTCGTCAAGGACGCGGTCGGCGTCATCGTGAAGGCCTCGGCCTACTACGAGGCGCACAAGGACAAGCTGCAGACCGACTTCCCCAAGCGGCTCGAGTTCAAGCCGGAGGTGATCAAGATCGGCGCCGACAAGATCATCCTCGACTCGAACCTCTACTTCGCGAGCGCGGTGAAGACCGCCGAGGCCATGAAGCGCCTGGGCTTCATCAAGGACGTGCCGGCCAACGCCAAGCTCGCGGCCTACTTCGACTACGGCATGCTCACCGGGGTGACCGGCAAGTCGGCCGACGACGTCGGCCGCAACAAGTAGGCGGCGGGGCATTCGCGTGCCTGTCCCGCTCGCGCGCGACTTCGTCATCGGATGGGGCGACTGCGCCCCCTCCGGTGCCGTCTACTATCCCAACTACTTCCGCTGGTTCGACCAGTCGATGTGGGAGCTGTTCGCGGCGAACGGCGCGCCCATCCCCGAGCTCGAGGCGAAGTTTCACGTGGTCGGCGTGCCGCTCAAGCGCCTCGCATGCGACTTCCTCGCGCCCTGCCGGCTGCACGACAAGGTCAGGCTCGAGAGCCGCTTCGCCGCCGTCGGCGAGAAGGACATCGAGATCGTCCATGAGCTCACGCGCGGCGGCATCGTGCTGGTGCGCGGCCACGACCACCGCTTCTGGGGCGTGCGCGCGCCGGACGGCAAGCTGACGCGGCAGGCGATCCCGGACGAGGTGGCCGCCAGGATCCGCTAGCACAGGGTGGACTTGCCCGGACCTCTGCTGTCGTGCGGCGAACGCAGGCATTCCGGCAACCGCTCACCGCGATCGCCGTCGATGTGGAGACGTCAAAGTCTCACCTCGATGGCATCGGCATGCGGGTTCGGTTCGCGTCAGCCCAGGATCTCGTACAGTGCCGCGACGATGCGGGCGTTCGTGCGCCCGTTCACCGCCGTCGCGTCCGCGCGCGGCGGTCGGGCGAACGGACGGTCGAACAGCGAAATACCGGCGCGCAACGGATCGCGGAACCGGGCCGGCGAGTAGTCGCCGCAGACGTCGACACCGAGCAGACGGCGGCGCTGCGCGATGCGCGCGATGGCGCGCAGGATCTGGTCGAGGGTCATCTCGCCCTGGTCCCAGTTGGTGACCGCCTCGCCCTCGCCCAGCACATCCTTGTCGATCGTGATCCAGACGTCGTCCGTGGGCAGGCGCGCGCACAGCTCCGCGACGAAATCGTCCCACGGCTCGTCGGCCAGTGTGCGCCAGTACAGACGATTGCCCTTGGTGCGCACGCACGCGCCGTCGACCGGACGGCTCCCCCACAGCCGCGAGGGCGGTTGCCGCCACGCGAAGACCTCGAGCCGGCCTTCGCGAATCGCGGTGAGGTTCGCGAACTTGAGTTGCGGCCGTTGCAGATCATGGCCGCAGGGCCCGATCGTGATCACCCGGACGACGTTGCGGATCGCGAGCGCCCAGTTCACCCAGGTGGCGCAGGTCAGCAGCGGCGGCATCCGCACCCAGTCGGGATGATTGTCGAAATGGATCACGGTGCACGGCGACGCGACGTCGCGCAGCAGAGCGTAGGTCAGGTGGTGGAAATCGCCGGAGCCGAGAAAGAAGACATTGGGGCCTGTGCGGTCCGCGGCCGCCGCGACACGGCCGGAAAGGATCCCGAGTGCGTCCCGATTGGCCACCATCCGCAGCTTCGGCGTCTGGTCGCGGAGATCGAGGATGCGCGCGCCGCGCGGATCGGCCAGCGCGCCCAGCCATTCCTGGCGGCTGACGCTGTCGTCGAGGTTCACCACGATCGGTCTGGGCACGCGCATGACCCGCGGGCTGACAGCGTGAGGTTGACGCTACTTTACGCCCCCGGCGCGGGAATATCTCCACGCGAGTCCGACCGATGTGGGAAACGTGCTCGAAAGCGGAATGGCCGGGCGCGGCGCTGCGCGCCGGTCCCGGCCATGTTGTCGAAAGCCTTCGTCGAAAGCCTTGTCGCTGCTGGAGGCGGACGCCCCCAGGCCCGCCTTCTCAGAACAGCGCGTCCTGCTTCTTCAGCTCGGCCTTGAGCTCCTCGATGATCTGGTCGGGATTGGCGCCGATCTTCTTGACCGACTCTTTCCAGGCGTTCACCGTCGGCTCCGCCGCCTTGCGCCACAGCGCGAGCTCCTCCGGGCCGACCTTGGTGATGTTGGTGATCTTGTCACCGGCCTTGCGGATCTCGTCCTCGCGCTTCACCTGGTCGTCGTACCAGTATTTGTAGATGCGCGCCGACCATTCCGGCGTGCAGTGGTCGTCGATCACCTTCTTCTGCGCCGCCGACATGCCGTCGTAGGTCTTGCGGCTGATGCCGTGGATCAGGGTCGACCAGTAGATCTTGGTGTCGAGCGTGTATTCGGTCACGCTCGCGAACTTGAACGCCGGGTGCGTGAGGCTGTCCCAGGTGCCGGTGATGGCGTCGGTGAGGCCGCGCTTGAGCGTCTCGTAGGCCTCCATGATCGGCACCTGCACCGAGTTGCCGCCCATCGACGTGACGAGTGTCGCGATCGTCTGGTTGGCGGTGCGCACGTTGAGGCCCTTCACGTCGGCCGGCACCTTGATCAGCTTCTTGGAGATGAAGGTGCCGGGCTCGTGCGAGAGCGTGTGGCACACGATCAGCTCGGGCATCTCCTTCTCGGCATACTTCTTGTAGAAGCGCACCACCGCCGGCGCCGCCTTGTAGCTGTTGTTGAGCATGAACGGCAGGTCGGCGACGCCGATGATCGGGAAGCGGCCGGGCGTGTAGCCGGGGTTGATCAGCGCGAAGTCCGCGACGCCGCGCTTGACCATGTCGTAGTGGTCCGCGCCCGAGCCGAGCTGGCTCGACGGATACAGCGTCACGGTGATGGTGCCGTTCGACGCCGTCTTCACCGACTCCGCCCATTCCTTGTAGCCGGGCGTGAGCAGGTGCGAGGGCGGCACCCAGTAGCTGAGCTTGAGGTTGACGGGCTTGTCCTGCGCGTGGGCCGCGCCGGTCGCCAGCGCGGCCGCGGCCAACACGAGCAGAGGCACTCGGGCAAATCGCATGCGTTCCTCCCAATATCTCGTCGTTGCGTCATCGATGTCGCGGTCCGGCCGTCCGCGATCACGCGGAATGCTAGAGCATGTTCCCGAAAAGTGGGAACCGGTTTTCGGAAAAGATCATGCTCGAATGAGACGCATGATCCCGAAAAGCTCGCCCTCGGACTTGATCCGAGGGTGGGAAGCGGTTTTCGGAAAAGATCATGCTCAAGCAAGACGCATCTTCCGAACACGACCGCCGCTTCAACCTGGTCCGACATGGTCCTGCCCCGGTGGGCAGGATTGTCGATCAGCGGCGCGAGGTGCCGTCGGGGTGGGCAGGGCGTTTTGGTTCGATAGATGAAACGCTGCTTGCGCGTGCAACGCGTGTGGCCGCCTGCGGGTCCTTGACC
>Ga0180222_1002061_pt1 | contig 17655 bp, 23 predicted proteins | sample eDN5th37CKraftOP_FD_151336 | JGI IMG/M metagenome (GOLD analysis project Ga0180222, IMG submission 151336) | Enriched Organic Plus compost microbial communities from Emeryville, California, USA - eDNA 5th pass 37_C Kraft OP (version 2) (version 2) ... | reverse complement strand
GATTCAGGCCTGTGCGCGTGCCGATCTCGCGCCGGCCGGGAATCAGTGCTTCCGGATACAGCGCCTCGGGGATGTTGTAGCGCCATGCCAGCGTGTCGAGCGTGCTCAGCAGATAGGGCATGAAGGCGGTGCCGGCGCCCTCGCAGGTGTAGCCGGAGGCGCTGGCGAACTGGCTGAACACATGGCCACCGGGATGGCCGATGACGTCGGCGTTCTTGAACTTCGCCAGGTTGTTCTCGTGATCCTCGTTGGTGGTGCCGTCGCCACCGGCCTTCGCGGTCGGGTTCGGCAGGCTCATCGCCCGCACCTCGACCCAAGGGTTCTCGCCGGTGTTCGAGTAGCTCGACACCACGGCATCCGGGATGTAGTGGCGCACCTTGACCGAGGTGCGTACGGTGCATCCCGTCCAGGTGCAATAGAGCCAATAGCAGATGCCGGTGACGCGGTATTCCAGGCAATCCGGCGACAGGGTGGAGGCCACGATGGTGGCGGTGTTCAGTGCAAAGGACGATGCGGAACACCCCAGCAGCAGCGCTGCGATGGCCAACCGCTGGCGCCGGGATGGCGCGAACGGACGCCTCGTCATGGCTGCGTCCTCCGGTATTGGTCGATGCGGGCTACCGCACGGGCCACGTCCGTCTCGCCATAGACCACGTATCGGCGATCCACCACGATGGCGGGAATCTTGGTGACGCCAAGGCTCCAGGCATCGGCAATACCCTGGTAGGCGGTGCCGATCCTTCGCTGCAGGTCTGTACCGCCCAATTTCAGGCGTTGCTGGACGATGGCGCTGGCGCGCTCAGGATCGGTGGGCAGGTTGTCGGCCAGCTCCGCTTCGAGCACCGCGGCCGCGTCCAGGATGAGGTGTCGGTCAGCCTGGCCAAGGACCGGATGATGCGAGTCGGTAACGACCCAGACTTCCGAAGCGGCGGCGCGAGTGGCCAACGCCAGAATGGCGATGGCCGTAGCAAGCCATGCTGGACGAGCGCGAGCGGCATGAGGAACAGCGCGAGAGTCCATGGGACAACACCGGAGGGAAGCCAATCCGGTGGCAGTCGAACCGAAACCAGTCCTCGACGCGACAAACAAAGCGGAGACCACCTCGCCCCGTTTTCACCATCCTTGTCTGCCCCGACTCGCTGATCCGGACCTACGCGCGTGCCATGAGCTGACTGTGTGCAGTGGCTGGGTATGGGCCGATCCGGCCCCGTGGCCCAAGCTGTTCACATCGGACGCCGATGTGGCTTGATTGCTGGCCGAGATTGATATCGGCGATGACAACGGCCACGTATCTGGTTGTTGCGACTTGAGCCTAGACGATGTCCCCAGTCCTACTGGATGTCCTCGGCGGAAGGAATGCCGCGGCAGACCACACGGTCGCGGGAGGCGTTGAGCGCATAGACGTACCCGTACTGCCCTTTGCTGGCCGGGAACGCTTTGAGCTCGTGGGCGATGAGGCCAACGATCAGATCGTTGACCTGCATTGTGGACTAGTTGTGATCTCTCAGTAGGTTGTTCATCCGGGGCTCCTGGGGGCTGGTTTCGCTTCGTAACCCCCATCTTCCAGAGATGCCCCGGATGAACAACCTACTGAGAGATCACAGCTAGAGGCAGAGAAGACTAAGCCACCAGCATCACCAGCAGAACGACGCACAGCAGCGTGATGTATGCCTTGGCGTGAATGGTATCGGGAATCCGGCTAATCCACCTCGATGTGGCCCGGATACCCAGCCATGAACCAACCGCCAAGACCGCGCAAGCGCGCAAGTCGATGTAACCCGCGTGCCATGCACCCAGCGGTGCATCGTTCCACGCCAGCAGCGCATAAGTCGCCGAGCCGACCACGGCCATTGGCAGCGACAGTGGGTTGGCCGCTGCTGTCGCAGCGGTCATGCTGGCGCCGCGGCGGCGCATCAGCGGCACGGTCATCACGCTGCCGCCCACGCCCAGGAAGGCGGCGATCGCACCAATCGCCGTGCCTGCGGCAGCGGTCATCCACCGTCCCCATGGACGAATCCGCGCAGCCGTTTCCTGGGTGAAGCCCGGCCGCAGGATGCTGTCGAGGATCGTCAACCCCAGGTAGAAGATGAAGGCCCAGCGTACCCAGTCCCCGCTCAATGCCAATGTGGCAGCCGCGCCCGGTATTGCGCCCACGGCGATGTAGCCCAGTAGCGGGCGCACCTGATCCCACGGCACCGTGCCAGCTTTGTGATGGCGCATCGTCGCCAGCCCCGCACCGAAGATCATCACGCAGGTGGACGTGGCAACGGCCACATGCATGGCGGCGTCGCCCACGGCGCTGCCGCCATGCGTAGCCAGGAGCACGGAATACAGCACGGGCACGACGACGAAGCCACCGCCGAAGCCGAACAGCACGGTCGTTATCCCGGCGAGGAAACCAAAGAACAAAAGCAGGAAGTACATGGCGGAAACCGCATCGTGAGAGGACGAAACTTCACGATAGGGTGCGCCGAATTGGCTGTCTCTCGCTGATTGGTCAATAATCCTTTTGTTTAGGCCATCCATTGCCATGCGCAACATACCGCTGGACTCCGTGGATGCCGTGGCGCGCCCCGTGCTGGCCATCGGCACCGATTACCCGCCGGGCACCTTGCTCGACACCCATACGCACCGGCGCGCCCAGGTGCTGTACGGCATGAGCGGGGTGATGGAAGTGGAAACGGACGATGGCGCATGGGCCATTCCACCGTACAGCGGCGTGTGGATTCCCGCCGGCAAACCCCACCGCGTGCGGATGCAGGGTGTGAGTACGCGCAGCCTCTACATCGAGCCGGCTGCCGCGCCGCGCCCGGCAGATCACTGCGAGGCGCTGGTCATCTCCCCTCTGCTGCACCAGTTGCTGCTGGCCTCGGCGGACATGCCCGCGCTGTACGACGAGGACGGGCGCGACGGTGCGCTGGCGCAGTTGCTGCTGCACGAAGTGCGCCAGACGCAGACGATGCCCCTGTTCGCGCCGATCCCCCAAGACCGCCAGCTTGCACGGCTGTGCAAGGCGTTCCTGAAGTCGCCCAGCATCCAGGCCACGCCGCAGATGTGGGCGCAACGGCTGCACAAGAGCCTGCGCACTTTCACCCGGTTCTTTCACCAGCAGACGGGCATGAGTTTCGGGGCATGGCGGCAGCAAGCCTGCCTGCTGGCGGCGCTGCCCCGGCTATCGGCTGGGCAGTCCGTCACGCAGGTGGCGCTGGATCTGGGCTACGACAGCCCCAGCGCGTTTTCCACCATGTTCAAACGGCGGCTCGGCAAGACGCCGATGAACTTCATCAGCGAATCCGACACGGCCGCATCTCGGTAGGGGGTTCCGTGTCCCTGTCGTGAAATACACATCGCCCAGCCGCCGCAAGCAGGCAGTGGCTGAACGTTAACCATCCGTTCCCCATGATCGCCATGTTCATCGCTACCTTTCCTTTTCGGAGGACAAGGCCTGTCCTTGGCTGCGTACGGAATTCAAGCCCGCACCGCGTTTTCTTGCCCGCGTCCTGGCGATATCGACACGGCACCAGGGACGTACCTGCCAATGCTCAGCTTCGAACCGGTCGATGGCTGCTGCATCGCGCAAGGTCATGCCGATCATGTCCAAGCCATCGACCAGCATCCGCTTCTGCCTGGGTTGCAAATCGAAGGGATATTCATCGCCCTGCGGCGTGGAAACGATTTGCTTCTCCACGTCGATGGTCAGGCGCTTTTCCTGGCCATGCGCCACGCTGTCCATCAACGCCTGGACCTGCTCCGGCGGCAAGGTGACAAGCAGCAGGCGATTGTTCATCGCATTGAAATAGAAGATCTCTCCGTAACTCGGCGCGACGACAGCATCGAACCCGGCCTGCTGCAATCCCCATACCGCGTGCTCCCGGCTCGATCCGCAGCCGAAGTTCGCCCCGCCCAACAGAATGCGCGCGCCGCGATATTCCGGACGGTTGAGCACGAAGTCCGGGCGAAGCCGCCCTTCGGTGTCGAAACGCAGGTCATGCAGCAGTCCGTCTGCCAATCCGCTCTTGTCGATCCCCAGCAGGAACTGCTTGGGCATGATCTGGTCGGTGTCCAGGTTGCCGATTGGCAATGGCGCCGCCACGCCTGTGATACGGTGCGTTTCGCTCATGCACGGAACTCCTTGCGAATGTCGACGATGCGTCCGGCGATTGCGGCAGCGGCAGCCATGGCCGGACTCATCAGATGCGTGCGGCTGTCCCGGCCCTGACGGCCCTCGAAGTTGCGATTGGTCGTGGAGGCGCACCGCTCGCCCGGCGCGAGTACGTCGTCGTTCATCGCCAGGCACATCGAACAGCCCGGTTGTCGCCATTCGAATCCCGCCTCGACCAGCACCTGCGCGGTCCCTTCGCGTTCGGCCTGGTCACGGACCAGCCCGGAGCCAGGCACCACCATCGCCCGCACGCCCGGGGCAACCTTGCGCCCCCGCACCACCCGAGCTGCCTCGCGCAGGTCCTCGATGCGGGCGTTGGTACACGAACCGATGAACACGCGGTCGATCGGAATACCTTCGATCGGCGTGCCGGGCGCCAAGCCGATGTAATCCAGTGCCTTGTGCCAAGTCGCCCTCTCGATGTCACCCGCGGCATCGCTCAACGGCGGCACGGTGCCGTCTACCGGCACCGCCTGGTCGGGACTGGTACCCCAGGTGACATAGGGAGCGACCTCGGAAGCATCGAATCGATGCTCGGCATCGAAACGCGCCGATGCGTCCGTGCGGAGTTGCTTCCATGCCGTGTGCGCGGCCGCCAGCGCAGCGTCGTCCATATCGCAGATCCGCTCGGACACGTAGTCGGATGTGATCGCGTCAGGCGCGATCAGCGCCGCGCGGGCACCGGCTTCCACGGTCATGTTGCACAAGGTCATGCGCGCCTCGGCGGACAGTGCGGCGATAGCTTCGCCGACATACTCGACCGCATAGCCACGCGCGCCTTGTGCTCCGATCTTGGCGATGATGTGCAAGATCAGGTCCTTGGACGTCGTCCCCAGAGGCAGTCGACCATCGACTTGGATTCGCATGTCCTTGGCCACGCGGTACACCAGAGTCTGCGTGGCAAGCACATGCTCCACTTCCGACGTGCCGATCCCGAACCCGAGTGCCCCGAGGGCACCGTAGGTCGTGGTATGGCTGTCGCCGCATAACACGACCATGCCGGGACGGATCAGGCCAAGTTCCGGCGCGACGATATGCTCGATTCCTTGCATCGGATCACGCACGTCGAACAGCTCGATCTCCTGCTCAGCGCAGTTGGCGGCAAAGTTCGCCGCTTGCCGTGCGGCGGGGGCGATGTCGATCGTACGCGCCGCGATCGGCACCGGGCGCGTGGGGATGACGTGATCGACCACGCCCATTTGCTGGTGTGGGCGCCGCACCCGCAATCCACGTTGCGCCAGTCCTGCAAAAGCTTGTGGGCTGGTGTATTCGTTCATGATGTGCAGGTCGACATATAGCAGCACGTTGTCGACATCCAGGCGTTCGACGGTGTGCGAATCGACCAGTTTTCGGTAAAGCGTCGTCGCTGGCATGGGCAGGCTCGAGGACATTCATGAAGGCAGGAAGGCGAGGGCGTGATCGAGCAACACCTCGGGCGCTTCCTCCGGGATGTAGTGGCCGCAGGGCAGCGCCATACCCTTTACGCCGGGATTCCAGCGGCGCCACTCGGCCAGAGGGTCGAAGCACCGTTCGATCACGCCATCGCGTCCCCACAATGCCAGGAAGGGACATTGGATCTGCTTGCCCGCGGCAAGATCGGCCTGATCGTGTTCGAGGTCGATCCCTACCGAGGCACGGTAGTCCTCGCAGATGCCATGTGCGGTTGCCGGATCGGACAGGCAACGCAGATAGGCAGCATAGGCCTCCGGCGCGAAAGGCTTCAGGCCGGCACTGCGGGCACCCATGGTCTGCTTCAGGTAGAGATCCGGGTCGGCCCGGATCAACGTCTCTGGGAAAGGCGACGGTCGCACGAGGAAGAACCAGTGCCAGTAGGCGCGCGCGAATTCGAATGAGGTCTGCTGGTACATCGCCAGCGTGGGTGCCACATCCAGCGTGACCAGGCGGGATACCACATCTGGATGATCCAGCGCCATCCGCGCCGCGACCCGACCACCCCGGTCATGACCGATCACCGCGAACGTCGGCAGGCCCAGTGCCTGCATTAATCGCACTTGGTCCAAGGCCATCCGACGCTTGGCGTAGTTGGCGTGGTCTGGCTCGCCTGGCGGTTTCCCGCTGTCGCCATAGCCGCGCAGGTCCGCAACGACAACTGTGAATTGCCGCGCCAGCGTCGGAGCCACCTTGTGCCAGATCGCGTGTGTCTGAGGGTGTCCATGCAGCAGAAGCAGCGCCGGCCCGGCGCCGGCCATCAACGCATGGATCTTGATGCCATCGACCGTGGCGGATACGTCGGAAAAGCCTTCGAACATTCCTTGCCTCCATGTTCCGACGGCCATTCTATTCCTGCATCAGAACGGCGTTATTGAATTATATTTATTCGATTAATAACTTATGAGAACGAATTGGAGCATCATGTCCGAGTTCTCCGACATCCGCCTTTTCACCTTAGTGGCGCGCCATCGCAGCTTGGCTGCGGCCGCGCGCGAACTTGGCGTCACCCCGCCAGCGGTCAGCAAGCGCTTGGCGCATTTGGAAAAGCGGCTCGGCGTGCGCCTGACTCATCGCACGACACGACGCCTGACGCTCACGCCGGAGGGCGAACGCTACCTGGCCGAGGGATCACGCCTGCTCGGGGAATTGCAGGAACTTGAGCAAGTGCTGATCCGCGGCCATGCCGAACCGGCCGGACTGCTCCGTGTCAATGCCTCATACGGTTTCGGTCGTGCACGGGTGGCACCGGCCATTTCGGCGTTCGTTGCCCGCTATCCCGCCATACGGGTGCAACTGCAATTGACCGACCAGCCCTTGAACCTGCGCGAACACGGTTATGACATCGGCATCCGCTTCGGCGATCCTCCCAGCACCCGGATCAATGCAAGGTTGTTGCTGCGCAATCACCGTCTTGTATGCGCTTCGCCGGCCTATGTTGCCCGGAACGGTAAGCCGAACATTCCGCACGACTTGGTGCGTCACGCCTGCTTGATCGTTCGGGAAAACGATGCAGCCTACGGCGCTTGGCATTTCCGCCGCGGAAAGTCCACCGAGACGGTTAAAGTCGACAATGTGCTATCGAGCAACGATGGCAACGCCGTGCTGCGTTGGACGCTGGACGGCCATGGCATCGCCATCCGCTCAGCGTGGGAAATCGCACCCTACCTGGCCCGGGGCGAACTGATCCCATTACTGGGTGACTGGAAGCTACCCAACGCCGACATCTACGCGACCTACCTGGAACGCAGCGAGGTGTCGTCCGCCAAAGTGCGCGCGTTTCTTGACTTCACGGCAAAATATTTGGCGACGAGTTGAAACGCCATCAAAAGGCAGCAATAAGCATTTCCATGGGAGGAGTCATCGTGACGCCAAAGGCGATCACGCACTCGAGAGGCCGATGCCAGGCGGATCACACATCGGCACTGTTGCAATGCCCCATCAACAACGCCGATTCCACCATCCCCGGCAGCAGACTGCGCTGGGCGAGATCGCGCTTGAGCCCTCGCCGAGGTTGCGCCGCCAGAGTCCAGCAACAGCCGCGGCAGCGGACTTCAGTGCTTCATTTGTGATGCGCACAATCTCGCTGACGAACCTCATCCCGGCGCGCTTGGTCACGCATGAATGCAACCCAGCGGTCGGAGGCGAATGAGGTGTCGCTGGGGAGCGCAAACGATCACATGGCTTGACCGGCAGGTGCGACGGCGATGCAGTTGACATCGCCATTGCTACGGAATAGCATTCTAACTAACGGTCGTTAGGTATTCTCGGATCGTTATCGGTTGTTGACCGATACGAATTCACCACCTGGAGAGTTCTCGAATGAGTGCGGTTGCAGGACCAGTCGATGGTGAGGCGGGATTTCCGCTGAAGATCTACGACTTCCCTCGGGGCCCTTACCCGACGCGTGTCCGGATCGCCCTAGCAGAAAAAAACCTCCAGTCACGCGTGGAGTTCGTGATGGTTGATCTCCGCAAGGGGGAGCACAAGGATCCCAGGTTCATCTCGGATAAAAACTACTCCGGAACGGTTCCGGTGCTTGAGCTTGCGGATGGAACGTGCATTGCCGAGTGCACCGCCATCACGGAGTATCTCGATGCGCTTGTCGGCGGTCCGGTTTTGACGGGCTCCACAGCGTTCGAGAGGGGAATGATTCACATGATGAGCAAGCGCGCCGAACTGGAGCTGCTTGACGCCATCAGTGTTTACTTCCACCATGGAACGCCGGGTTTGGGGCCACTGGTGGAGCAATACCAGAACAGGGAATGGGGACTCAGGCAGCGCGACAAGGCCTTGCGAGGCATGCATTATTTCGACGATGTGCTTCGCAAGCGAGCTTATGTTGCCGGCGACGCGTTCTCCATGGCCGACATTACGGTCATCGCCGGACTGATATTCGCTGATATCGTCGACTTGGCGGTACCCGCCGAATGCACGGCGCTCTTGGCATGGTACGAAAGGATGAAAATGCGCCCCAGCGTAAAGAGCCAACCCGCATTTGCTCGCAGGTAGGCCGTTCGACGTACTCGTAACCAGATGGTCGCAAGACAAGATACCGCAGTGGAGCGTCATTACACAAGTCGAGGGCGACAGCCGTGGAGAGTCAGAGAAACACGAACTCCAGTGACAAGATCTTGTCCATTGCAACACGAATCGCCCAGGCGCACGGTTACGGTGGCTTGAGCGTTCGCCGCTTGGCCGAAGAAGTCGGTGTCAAACCTGCAAGTCTTTACCATCATTTCCCGAGCAAGGCGGCTCTCGCTGCTGCAGTTGCCAGGCGATACTGGGAAAATTCGTCGACGCAATTGGAAGAACTGTTGAATCGGCTTCCGGACCCCACAGATTGCTTGCGCAGATATCCCAATATGTTCAGGAAGGCGCTGGAGAACGACAACCGCATCTGCCTGTGCAGTTTCATGACGGCTGAATACGATGACCTTCCCGAGAATGTGAGGCAAGAAGTTCGAACATTCTCTGATGTGCATATCACATGGCTGGCTAAGGTTTTGGCGAGCGCCGGGATTGTCAATCCGAACATCGCGAAAGAACGCGCGCAGGCCATCTATGCTGCAATCACAGGAGCGCAGCTGATGGCACGTGGGCGTTCCGACTTAAGTCTTTTCGATACGTTGATCACGAGCTACAGGGCAACCGGGCTTCTGCCGGCCTAGAGGCGAGGCCAGCGGACGCACCACGAAGACAAGCGCTCGACTGCTGTTTGAGCAAGGCAACCGCCACGCTACGTTTGGGGCGCGTCCAACGCCCGGCATTCTCAGGGCTGGGGCTATGCATTCCAGGGCTCAGGGGCAACCTCAAGCCGTAGTGCTCCTATGCATGAGATCCCATGGCTGCGTGTCGCCGAAGCTCATGCTCAGATGCTCGATGAAGCGGCGAACTTTCAACGACACATGCCGCTTGCTCGGATAGATGGCATGAATCGCCAAATCAGTTGTTTTGTGGTCGGGCAGCAGGACACGAAGCGCACCGCTGGCGATGGACTGCTCGAACACGAAGCTGGGGCCGTAGACCACTCCCGCCCCTGTCAGCGCTGCCGCTAGCAGCATCTGCATATTGTTTGCAGCGAGCCGGATCGCACCCTCAATGTGATGGGTCTGGCCGTTAGCATCCGTGACGCTCCAGTCTCCGGCTGAAACCGCCTGGGAGAAAGCGAGCCGAGGTGCCTGGCGGAGCTGTTCGACGGTTTTCGGCTCGCCATGTCGTGCCAAAAAGGATGGCGCTGCGCAGAACATCATGCGACACGAGGCGAGCCGCCGAGCAACGAGATCGGAGTCTTGCAGACGGCCGATGCGGATAGCAATGTCGATGCCATCTGCCAGTAGATCGACATAGCGATCGCTCAGCGTGGTCTCGATCGAGACATCGGGGTATTCAGCCAGATAACTCGATACAACGCGACCAAGATGCAGTGCCCCAAAGGTTGTCGGCGCAGCCACACGCAACATTCCACGCACACTCTGTTGCGCGTCCTGGGCTTCGCGATTCGCGTCCTCGTATTCTTCCAGTAAGCGCTTGCATCGCGTGTAGTAGGACCGCCCTACATCTGTTAGCGTCAACTTGCGCGTACTGCGTTGAAGCAACCGAACTTTCAACTGTTCCTCGATCGCGGAAACGTGCTTGCCCGCCATCGAGGGTGACAGGCCAAACCGTCGAGCGGCGCTTACCAAGCTGCCTTCTTCGACTGCGGAGACGAACACCGCCATGCTGAGCAATCTATCCATACCACCTCATTCGATATCCTGATTATCAGGTGGTAATAAATCTAGGCCAATTATCGGCCGAACGGAATGGGTCTAGCCTAGCACTGTAGCCAGCCGATCCCCGGTGGGCTTTAGCAAAAGGATGTTCCAATGAAGGTCGAATCGAACGGCATAGAGATCCATGTCGAGGAACAAGGGCAAGGCGATCCGTCACTCGTTTTTCTGCATTACTGGGGCGGCTCGTCTCGCACTTGGAAGCATGTCTGCTCCAGGCTGGCGCCGAACTTCCATACGCTTGCTCTCGATCATCGCGGCTGGGGTCAATCCGACGCGCCTTCGATGGGCTACGGGCTGGCAGACCTTGCAGCCGATGCGGAGGGCGTGATCGCAGCGCTGCACCCGAAGCGCTACGTTCTGATCGGTCACTCTATGGGAGGCAAGGTTGCTCAGCTTATGGCGTCGCGGCGGCCTGTCGGATTGGTCGGGCTGGTTCTCATCGCTCCTTCACCGCCATCGCCAATGATCTTGCCGAAAGAGGCACGCGAAATGATGGCAGGAGCCTACGCAAATCGCGAAACAGTGGAGGCGACTATCGACAACGTGCTGACGGCCCTCCCACTGTCAGCGGAGGATCGCGAACAAGTGATCGCGGACAGCTTGCGTGGCGCGCCAGCGGCCAAGCTAGCTTGGCCCAGAGCGACCAGCTTGGAAGACATCACTGGACAGGTAGGTGCCATCGACGTACCTACGCTTGTTATTGCAGGCGAGCGGGATCGCGTGGATTCGCCCGAGGTACTGAGGAAAGAATTACTTCCCCGCGTATCGCAAGCCGTCATGACCGTAGTACCAGATGCAGGGCATTTGCCTATGTTAGAAACACCGGATGCATTGACTCCATTGATTGAGAATTTCTGCCGTTCACTGCCAGGGAAGGGGTGAAGCGGACATCGCGGCGGTGCGCAATCGAAGCGCCTCGCAGCTAATACGCGGCGAAAAGCTCGCCCCCCGAAGGGCGTTGCACGGACGTGGGCGGCGCAGTTCGTGCACTGGTACAACCACGAGCACCTGCACAGCGGGCTGCGCTTCGTGGCCCCGGCCGTTCGCCATGCCGGTCAGGATGAGGTCCAGTTGCAGGCACGCAGATGGGTATACGAGCTTGCCCGCCAGCGTCATCCGCAGCGCAGGACCGGACCGACCCGCAACTGGAGCCGCGTTGGCGCCGTCACCCTCAATCCCGACCGCGATGCGGGCGCGCCGAGGCAAAGCCGACAGCATGACAAGTAACCGATTAGCTGCATGAGATCAGGCGACAACTACCTTGACACGCACCGAGAGCACGCCGGCAACGGCGTGTTCTTACCCGAAGGCAAAGTCAGGTCCTGAGCGAAAGTCCGTATCGCTACCACACTGGATCAGTGCAACGCTTTTTCGCCCGGGCGCAGTGTCAAGACACGCACGCCGCTCTCGGTGACGGCAACGGTATGCTCGAACTGAGCCGACAGTTGCCCGTCGCGCGTGACGACCGTCCAGCCGTCGTCCTCAGTTCGAATGGCACGTCGTCCTTGGTTCACCATCGGCTCTATGGTGAAAACCATGCCTTCGCGCAGTACTAGCCCCGTTCGCGGCTTGCCCCAATGCAACACCTGTGGCGGCTCGTGCATCTCCCGGCCGATGCCGTGCCCGCAGTATTCCCTAACGATTGAATAGCCATTCCTGCGGGCATGCCGCTCGATGGCGTGGCCCACGTCACCGAGCGTAGCGCCCGGGTGGACGGCCTGGATGCCTTTCCACATCGCCTCATAAGCTACTTGCACGAGCCGCCGCGCCGGCTGCGACACCTCGCCCACCAGATAGGTCTTGCTGGAATCGGCGATGTAGCCGTTCTTTTCCAGCGTGATGTCGAAATTGACGATGTCTCCGTTTTGCAGGACGTCCTCGGCGGAAGGAACGCCGTGGCAGACCACATGGTTGCGGGAGGCGTTTAGCGCGTAGGCGTAACCGTATTGCCCTTTGCTGGCCGGACGTGCGTTGAGTTCATGGACGATGAGGTCATCGACCAGATCGTTGACCTGCATCGTGGACATGCCGATCAGGTTCAGCCGATCAAGATGGCTGAACACCTGCGCCAAAAGCTGGCCTGACTCTGCCATCAGCGCAATTTCTTCTGGCCGCTTGGTCATGCCGCCCCCATCTTGATGGGTTGTGCCACAACGCCCGCGGCCCGCAGTTCACGGGCAACGATATCGTTGAAGCTTTGCGTTGGATTCATTTCGCACAGCATGCCGATCCTGATCCAGAAGGCTGCCTGTGCGTTGATCGACCGGCACGATACTGCGCTGGCCTTGCGCAGTTGGTCATGCAGATCGTCGTCGATGTTCACGATACCCATGTGTCTAGTTGTATATGAAACGTATACGAATCATATAGGCGTCATGGCCGTAGCGCAAGTGAACTGCGCTGACGTGACCAAGTCGACGCCATGATGGTTTCCTAGGAGCCGGTAGCGCAGGCCTGACTCGGCGCGATAGCAATGGCGGGCCGAGTTCGCCGATCGGGCCATGACGGCATGGGCATCGGCAAGCTCGGCCAAGCTCCACTCTCGACCGAGGGCGTCGCCTTGACCTCGAACCTTCAGTCCCTGGCAAAAAAGGCATTCATGCCCGGCAGGTCGGACAGGTAGGTCTCGATAGCAGCGATCTTGCCATCGCGCAAGGTGCAGACCGTAGCCAGATGCTCGTCCAGTACGAGGTCATTCCGGCGTGCAGTGTTATGCAGCGAGAGCGCGACATTATCCCGGCTTACCAGAATGTGCTTGAGCTCGAAATTCAGGCCGAAGCTGGCAATTAGCTCAGCTCTGGCAACGACTGCTTCCGCACCGACCGCTGGACCAGAGATCTGATTGTCTCCGGGCAGAACCCAGGTGGCATCGTCGGTAAGAAGCTTACGGATCGCCTGCCAGTCGCGGCGGCTCAGTGCGGCATGGAACTGCTTGGCCAAAGCAAGTTTTGTTTCGTAGGTATGCATGACTATTCTCCTGTAGCGGGGTGTACAGCGAGATTGGACAGCGCCAGGGATGGATCTGTAAAATCGATATTCGATAGTAGCCAGCAATAGATTCAAGTTATGAAGAAGCGCGACATGGGTCTACTGGTGTCGTTGGATGTTCTGCTTGAAGAGGCCAACGTCACTCGTGCAGCACGACGCTTAGCCATCAGCCAGCCTGCACTCTCAGCCCAACTGGCTCGCTTGCGGCAGGTGCTTGATGATCCTTTGCTGGTGCCGGCCGAGCGCGGCCGAGGTATGCGGTTGACGCCACGCGCAGCGCAGCTGAAATCACCCCTGCATGAGTTGCTGACACGGCTTGAGGATCTTGTCGAGGCGCCCTACGCTTTCGATCCCGGCACGGCCAAGCGCGATTTCACGATCGCCATCAATGACAATGCCGCGATGACGATTGGACTGGATCTCATCGAGCGCATTCGGAAGCAGTCGTATGTGGGCCTTCGATTGGCCATGCTCCAGATACCCCGGGATGAGGTCCTGGATCTCACAGCTCGCGGACGCATCGATCTGGTGATCGGCACCCGAGCCTTCATGCCCCCTGGTTTGCGCACCCATGATCTGGTCGACGACAGGTTTCAGGTGGCCCAACGCAAGGGGCATCCTCGCGGCACGGCTGCAATGACGCTGGAGCAATACTGCGCTTATGAGCATGTGCTGGTGTCTACTAATGGCAGTTATCACAGTGGGATCGATGATTTTCTTGCAGAGCTGGGGCATTATCGACACACCACGGTATCCGTGCAGTACTACACAGCGGTGCCACCGATACTTGAGCGCACGAACTGCCTGGCGACACTGCCTGAGCGCTTCCTACACCGCTTTGATCACATGATCGACCGCTTCGACCTCCCATTCGCATTTGATCCGTTCCAGCTGCAGGTCGGTTGGCATCCGCGCTTTGACGAAGATTTAGGGCATCAGTGGCTGCGTGAACAGCTGATTGCGGCGAGGCCCTTCTGACGCATGAAATGACGGGTACTCAAGGGGCTCTCGAAGCCCACGGGTAGTTGAGTTTCGCATCGGCCGAGTTTGCAGGCAGGAAACGCGTGACCCGATGGGAAGCGTTTCTGGGGCGTGTGCAGGAAATTGTGCCGGGGAAGCTGCTGGTGAGTGTGATCGAGCCGTTCCAACGGAGGGCTGTTGAGTGCCATGCAGGGCGTCGTCCCATTGGCTGGAGCGGATGCTGCTCATGGGCGCAACTACGTCCACCGCAGTCAATTCTTGCCGGAATAACAGCCGGAGGCAGTCGCGTGCAAGTTAGTCGAATTCTTAGCAGGCCGTTGAATAAGTCGAGACAGGGTCAAGAAATGGTAATTTTGAGGGTGCCTTACCCCTTGCCCACTCAAGAAAAATCGCTTGTAGGCCATTCTGAGAGGCCGAGTTTTGGCAAGGGTTCATCACTCAGGACTTTTTCAACGGCCTTTTAGGCTGACGAGTCTGCGATCGGTATGCCGCAAGCCCCTGTGCCCATAAGAAACGGAAGCAGCGCTGCCAATACATCTTCTGGCGACTCCTCCGGTTGAAGGTGGCCGCCCCGGATGGGTACGCCTTGGACGTTGTTGGCCCATCGGCACCAGATGTCGATGGGGGACGGGCCTTCCCACCCTTGTGGCCAAAGCACAAGCACGGGGCAGGACAGCTTCCTGCCTACGGCACGGTCGGCCGCATCGCAGGCGCGGTCCTCCTGCGCTGCTGCCCGATAGTCCTCGCAGATGGCGTGCCGAACATCGGGATCTTGGAACGCACGCCGATAGGCCTCGAGAGCGAACGGCTCGACATTGCCCAGCCCGCCCGCCATACGGGCCAGCGCAGCATCGATGAATGCCTGCGGGTCGGCGGACAGCAGCTTTTCCGGGAGCCCGAATGGCTGGGCCAGGAAGAACCAATGGAAATTGGTGCGTCCAAATCGTTCGTCCACCAGATCCCATGCATCCAGGGTCGGAATCACGGCCAGCGAGGCGAAGTGCGTCACATGCCCCGGGTAATCGAGCGCAAGGCGGTATCCGGCGCGTGCCCCCCGGTCGTGTCCCACAACGGCAAACCGGCGGTGTCCAAGTTTGGCCATCAAGGCAATCAAGGCGTTGGCCACGCGGCGCTTGGTCCAGCGCGGCCGATCCGAGTCAGCCCGACTGCTACCGTAGCCGGGCAGGTCCGGCGCCACGACCGTAAACGACTGTGCCAGCCGTGGCGCGACATGACGCCATGCAAGATGGGTTTGTGGGTAGCCGTGTAGCAGCAGCACGGGCGGTCCTCCGGAGCCGCCAGTGACGCCGCGGAACGCCACGCCGCCCGCCTCGATGTGCAACTCTGAGAATCCAGCAAATGAGTTCCACGATGCAATGCCGTCGATACCCGACATCATCAACTCCGTACGGTATGGATCGCTAGCGTGAAAGAGCCATGCGAACGAAATCCGACAGGTCCCGGTTGAAGCGCTCCGGTTCTTCGAGGAATGGCGCGTGTCCCGAATCGGCATACAGCTCGCTGCGGATTCGTGGGTTGAGGCTCTTGGCCCTGGCGATACTGGGCTTGGCCTTCACGAGCGCGTCCTGGGCGCCGTAGAGCAGCAGGAGCGGAACCTCGGCCTTGCTCAATCCTTTGGCTGCCTCGACCGTCATCGACTGCACGGCACGTTGCATGTCCCACGATGCCAGCGCGGCGTTGGCCAGCAGCAAGGAGAACGTGGTCGCGTCGGGCTGGCGGTGGAAGCACAGCCTCAGGAAAGCGCGCTCGCCGTCCAAGTGGGTGTGCAAGTCCGAAGCGATCATGTCGCGATAGACTTCTGGGTGCGCCACGATCTGGTCGGGCTTCAGTTCGATCACTCCGTCGACATAGACGGCGCCGGCGATACCTTTGTCGCCATAGGCCGCCAGGTAGTTCGATATCACGGCACCGCCCAGCGACCATCCCACGAGCACCGGCTTGCGCGCGTGTGTCGATTCGATGATCGCGGCCAGGTCATCGGCCCAGCGGCGTCCGTCGGTGTAGGAGCTGGCCTCGGCCGGCTTGCCCGACAGGCCGTGCCCGCGCAGGTCGTAAGTGATCAATCGATAATGCTGGAGTCGAGGGTCCTGTAATTGCTTACTCCAGTTCAGCCGGCTGCCCAGCAGGCCATGGATGAAAATGATGGGAGAACCCTCGGGGTCACCAGCTTCCTGGACGGCCAGCACCACTCCATCGGGGGCAGTGACGGTGTAATTCCGGGTTGCGGCGAACGTAGCCGGCGCGGCGGCCAGTAGCGCGAATGTTGCTATCAGTGCGCCGAATGCACCACGAAGTTTCGACAAAGACATAGACACGTACTCCTAGGTTCCTAGAACACACCTAGTCTCAAGCCTCACATTGATGTGAGTGTCAAGCGGGGAAATGGTATAGTGGGTCCATGTCCAAGCCTCAAAGCCCCATGACCATTGGCGAGCTCGCCCACAAGACAGGGGCAAGCCGGCGCTCGATTCGGCACTACGACGACAACGGACTGCTAGCTTCCGTACGCGCGGAAAACGGCTATCGGATGTTTCTCCCAGTCGCCGTCACTCAGGTCCGTCAGATCCAGAGGTTGATCGCCACAGGCTTCAGCTTGGCGGAAATCCGCGGATTTCCCGATTGCATGCGCATGATCGAAGGAGCTGCGGCGTGTCCTGAAACGAGTGAAGTGCAACGCCGACGGCTCGCTTCAATAGAGCGGCAGATCGCGGACCTTGAACAGCGACGCGCACGGCTGCGCCAGATGCTGGTAGAAGAGGCCTAACAGGCTGTTGAAGTACACCCCATCCTCGATAGTCGATCGACATCAGTGTGAACCGCCCCGGGAATCCCGGAGACTCGTTGGTGTAAGTCACGCCGACATAGCGAGCTCACGGGTCTGTTGATAGTAGTTCGCTTCGGCCCTCGGCCGGTGGGATGTCGCCGATCGCCCCAGCAACCGCTTGTGGTTGAACCAGTCCACCCCTCCAGGGTGGCCAACTCGACGTCCTGCAGGTTCCGCCAGGACCACCGGTGGATGACCTCGGCCTTGTACAGGCCGTTGATCGCAGTCTTGCCGAATCATGTGTAGGCACAGATCCATTCCGGCGCACGCGCCTGCGACACCGTGGCCCCGAGGAACATGCGGTAACTGTTGCCGGCACGCGCGGAGCTCAACAGGCTGTGCTCGTCGTAGTGGCGGATCAAGCGCACGCTGGCGTCGCCGCAGCACGCCAGTTCGCCGATGGAGAGGAGCGCGTGGGGCTCGCTCGGTTCATGGGGCATGGATACGTCGTTTCA
>Ga0180222_1002060_pt1 | contig 17671 bp, 17 predicted proteins | sample eDN5th37CKraftOP_FD_151336 | JGI IMG/M metagenome (GOLD analysis project Ga0180222, IMG submission 151336) | Enriched Organic Plus compost microbial communities from Emeryville, California, USA - eDNA 5th pass 37_C Kraft OP (version 2) (version 2) ... | reverse complement strand
ATCGCCTGCGTCGTCGCCTATGCCGGGGCCGGCGCGGGCGATTACACGCTGACGGTCGAGCAGGCCGGGCCGCTGCCGCGTCCGATCGCGCGGCCGACCCGCACCGAGACCGCGAACTGGCAGGTGTTCGAGGGCAGCCTGGACGAGGGCGACGCCGAGGAGAACGGCACCCGTTTCGACGACTATCTGGTCACCCTTCCCGCCGGCCACCGCCTGATCGCCAGCCTGGATTCGACCGATTTCGACGCGGTCGCGAAGATCTACCGCGCCGACCAGCGCGCTGGCGAGCCGCTGGCGAGCGACGACGACAGCGGCGGCGAGCTGAACGCCCTGGTCGCCTTCGCGCCGGACGAGGCGGGCGACTATGTCGTGCGGGTGACCTCCTATGCGGGCGGCAGCACCGGCGCCTACCGCCTCTCCGTCACCCAGCAGGCTATTCCGCAGCGGCCGGCTGATAGTTCGGACGCAGGGATCGCGGAATAAGGCGATTGATGAGGCGCGGGATGGGGCCGTTGCGCTCCATCCACGCCGCATAGTCGCGATAGGCGGGGTCGGCCATCAGGTGCCGCTCCTCGGTGCGCGCGCGCCAGTAATAGACGCCGCTCACCAGCCCCAGCACCGCCGTGTTGCGGATCGCGTCCACCACGTTGTCGGTGGTGGCGAGGAACGGCAGCGTCGCGAACCACCAGAACAGGTTCTTGGAGAGATAGGCGGGGTGCTTCGACCAGGCATAGGGGCCGTGGGTCAGCACCCCGCGATGGGTGAGGTTGGAGAAGCGGATGCCGAAGGCCACGGTGGCCCAGGCATAGATCGCGGTGAGGAAGGCGAGCCACAGCCCCATCAGCGCCATCAGCAGCGGCTCGCCGGCCAGCCAGTAGGTCCATTCGGCCGTGCCCTGGTGGTAGTCGAGCGGCCCGCCCGGGTTCATCAGGATGAAGGGCGGGTAGCAGATCAGGGCCGCCACCCAGCCCGCCGCATAGGGGTTGGCGCTGCGGATGTGCGAGTCGAGCGGGCGGAAGGTGAGCACATAGCCCACCGTCGCGATGCTGACGTCGATCATGAACATCACGCTGATCAGCCAGCGCGCGAGATTCACCGGGTTTTCGGTGATCCAGGCCGAATCGGGCCGCACCGTCTCGATCCAGTTGCCCGGCACGATCGAGATCATGAAGGCGAGGAAGAAGCCCTTCACCGCCCAGGCGCGCAGGAAATCCTGCACCATGGCGGGATCGGCATTGGCGGGCCGGCCGATCAGCCACTGGCCGAAATGCCAGGCGCCGTCGCGCGGCTCGACCAGCCGGCGATCGAGCCAGATCACATAGGGGATCGAGAGCACCAGCATCGGGATCGCGGCGAGGCCAAGCACGCGCATCGCGAAGATCCACGGCTCCTGCCAGTACCAGCGGGCGATGCAATAGAGGCCGCCGATCAGCGCCCAGATTGCCCACAGCGCGGCGATCTTCGCCACCGAAATGTCGAGCGATTCCTTGAGCGGCCGCGGCGGCGCGTCCCAGTTGATCCCGGTCGAGGGATTGCGGTGCACCCTGTCCACGAGCAGCGACCAGAGGATCATCGGCACCGCGCAGGCGAGCAGCGCGGTGAGCGCCGCGAGCGGCCCCTCCATGCCGTAGATCCGCGCGACGCAGGTCCAGGCGATCAGCCCGCCGAGTCCGACGAGGCCGACGCCGGTGCTCACCGCCGAGGCCGGCCGCGGGTCGTAGCGCGCCTCGGGCGCGGTCTTGGCGGGCGCAGTCATGGGCGCGGCCCTACCGCCAAGAAGTAAGCAAGCGGTGAAGGCGCCTTCTGGCGGGGAAAGAGCGGGGGCGCCCGGTAAGACTTCCTAAAGCCCTTCGGGGGACAATGGACCCCCGGTTAAGCGCTTGATTTTTGTGGGGATGGCCGATGCTGGCTCAGGACCGCGCCGAGGAGACGAGCTACTCCTTCTCGCCCGATGTCCCGCCGCCGCCCGAGCGGCGGCACGAGGCGCGCCATATCAAGATACTGCGCGTCGGCGCGATCTTCATCGACGGCCGTCGCGAACTCTGCCTGATCCGCAACATCTCGGCCGGCGGGCTGATGGCGCATGTCTACAGCAACGTCCACCCGGGCCAGCCGGTGTCCGTCGAGCTCAAGTCCAACCAGCGCGTCGCCGGGCACGTCGTCTGGGTGCGGGATTCCAACGCCGGCATCGCCTTCGATTCGGAAATCGACATCGCCGAGTTCCTCGCCAACCCCGCGACGCTCGACAATGGCTGGAAGGCGCGCGCGCCGCGCGTCGAGGTCGATCGGGCCTGCATGCTGCGCGCCGGCGGCAGGACCTATTCGGCGCGCACGCGCAACATTTCCCAGAGCGGCGTCAAGATCGACGTCGCCGCGGCGCTGGAGCCGGATACCGAGGTGATGCTGACGCCGGAGAATTTCCGCCCGATCGCCGGAACGGTGCGCTGGCAGCAGGGCCGCGCCTGCGGCATCGCCTTCCACCAGATCATCCCGCTCGCCGAGCTGGTCGCCTGGCTGAAGCAGCGCTAAGCCGCGCGCCGGACGCGCGCTGGAGCGGGTGAGGGGAATCGAACCCCCGTCTTAAGCTTGGAAGGCTTCTGCTCTACCATTGAGCTACACCCGCCCGGGCGCGCCCGCGCTCCTGCCTCTTCCGGCCCGCCGCGTCAACCGGCGCGGCTTGCCAGGCGCATGGCGATCTACCACAACGCCATCTCCCCGCAAAAGGAGGTGACGCCATGCGCCGCAGGACCTTCATCGCATCGCTGCCCGTGGCCGCGGCCGCCGCGCCCCTTCTGGCCCAGGACGCGCTGCGCGAGGCCGCCGCGCCAGGCGCGTCCCCGCCCCGCCACGCGCCGCCCTCCTCGCCGCCGCCTGACGCGCCCTACTGGCCCGAGGGAGCGGAGCGCTTCATCCGCGACGACGTCCATGCCGGCGATCGCCCGGTCGGCGCCAGCTTCGCCTCGCGCACCGCGGTCTATGGGACCGCCGGCGCCGCCGGCACCGCCCATCCGCTCGCGACGATGGCGGGGATCGAGATCCTGAAGGCGGGCGGCTCGGCGGTCGATGCCGCGATCGCGATCAACGCCTGCCTCGGTTTCCTCGAACCGACGTCGAGCGGCATCGGCGGCGATTGCTTCGCGATGCTGTGGGACCCGCGCCAGAACAAGGTGGTCGGCATCGCCGGCTCGGGGCGCAGCCCGCGCGCGCTGAGCCTCGAAACGGCCCGCGCCCGTGCCGTCAACGGCCATCTCCCGGCGCACGGCGCGGTGACGGTCTCCGTGCCGGGCGCGGTCGATGCCTGGTGGATGCTGCACCAGCGCTACGGCAAGCTGCCCTGGGCCGACGTGCTCGCGCCGGCGATCGCGCTCGCCGAGGAGGGCGCGCCGGTGCCGGATGTCATCGCCTACTACATCCGCCGCAGCATCGACTTCTTCCGCCGGCCCAACAACGGCATCGAGGAGACCGGGAACGCGCTGCGCACCTACGCGCCCAACGGCGCCGGGCCTCAGGCGGGCGAGATCTTCCGCAATCCCGATCTCGCGCGCACCTACCGAATGATCGCCGAGGGCGGGCGCGACGCCTTTTACGAGGGCGAGATCGCGCGGCGGATCGACGCCTATTTCCGCCGCATCGGCGGCTGGCTCAGGCGCGAGGATCTCGCCGCCCATCGCGGCGAATGGGTCGAGCCTTACGGCACCGACTATCGCGGCGTCACCGTTCACGCGCTCGGCGCCAACACGCAGGGCATCGCGACGCTGCAAATGCTCAACATGATCGAGCAGTTCGACATGCGCGGCTTCGGCTTCCAGTCGCCGCAATCGATCCACGTCGCGGTGGAAGCGAAGCGCCTCGCCTATGAGGATCGCGCCCGCTTCTACGCCGATCCGCATTTCGCCGACGTGCCGGTCGAATGGCTGATCTCGAAGGACTATGCCCGCCGCCGCGCCGCGCTGATCCGGCCGGACCGGATCAACCCGAACGTCGCGCCCGGCCAGGCGCCGAGCCACGGCGACACCACCTATTTCAGCACCGCCGATTCGGACGGGCTGATGGTGTCGATGATCCAGTCCAATTTCCGTGGCATGGGATCGGGTCTGGTTGCCGACGGGCTGGGCTTCATGTTCCAGGATCGCGGCCAGCTCTTCTCGCTGCGGGATGGCCACCCCAATATCTACGCGCCCGGCAAGCGGCCCTTCCAGACGATCATCCCCGGCTTCGCGACGAAGGACGGGCGGCCATGGATGGCCTTCGGCGTGATGGGCGGCGACATGCAGCCGCAGGGCCAGACGCAGATCATTGTCAATCGCGTCGATTACGGGCTGCACATCCAGTCCGCCGGCGACAGCCCGCGCTGGCACCACGAAGGCTCGTCGGAATCGATGGGGGAGGATGCGCCGGGCCTTGGCCCGACCGGGTTGCTCCGGCTCGAATCCGGCGTGCCGGCGCGCACCCGACAGGCGCTCGCCGACCTCGGCTGGCGGATCGGCGAGTCCGACGGCGGCTTCGGCCGTTACGAGTGCATCGAGCCCCGGATGAGCGGCGGCCGCCGCGTCTATGCCGCGGCGAGCGAGATGCGCGCCGACGGCTGCGCCTTGGCATATTAAGTCCTCCCGATCGCCCGCGGCGACAGGGAGGAATCGGGCCCGGCCCGGAGCGCGGGCCGCGCGTTACCGTTCGCGCAAGCCCCGGTCGCCGTCGCGCGGCAGGTCCTCGACGACCCAGCTGTGATTCTCGACGATGTAGGAGACGACCGGGCGGCCGCTCCGGTCGCGCGCCGGGCGGTAGCGGAAGCGCCGTTCGATGAGGTCGCAGGTCAGCTCGTCGAGCGCGCGGCTGCCGCTTGAGCGGGTGACGATGCAGCCGGTGACGCGCCCGTCCAGCTCGACGCGATATTCGACGCCGACGGTGCCGCCGATCCCGGCCGCGCCAAGGTCCGGCGGATAGTCGGAATTGCGCAGGCTCCCGCGAATGCGGCGCGGCGGCGTGCCGCCCTCGCCAGCGCCGCTCCCCGGCCCGCGGCCGTCGCCGATCCCGCCGCCGGTGCCGCGCCCCTGGCCGCCCGCGCCGGTTCCAGGGCCCCGCACCGGCGCGCGCCCGAGCGCGGCATCGAGGCCGACCGAGGGGTTCGTCGCGGCGACGATCGGCGGCGGCAGCGGGATGACCGGCGGCGGCGCCGCGATCTCGGTCGGCGTCGCGCGAAGGTTCGGCGCGGTCCCGCCGCCCGCCTGGCGCTCCGCCGGGCGTGGCGGGGGCGGCACGACGCGGGGCGGCGGCGGCGCGGCCGTGGGTGGCGGCGGCGCGAGCGAAAACACCGCGAGCGGCTTGCCGGCGGGCCGACGGACGGCGCCCGTCGCCAGCCCGACGATCAGCCCATAGGCGATCAGCCCCTGCAGCAGGGCGGTGGCGATGGCGGCCTTCGCCCGGTCGCGGTCCCAGAGCCGGCGCGCGTCCATGCGGCCAATCTAGGCCGCCGCCGGGCGCCGGCCAAGGCTCGGCCGGCGCGCGCCCGTCGGATGGGTTTGCAACCGGGCGATCGAGACGGCATGGGGTCTTGCATGAAGAAGAAGCGCATGCCCGGCGCGGTGCTCCGCGCCTTCTTCGCCAGCGAGGCCGCGGGCGGCATCCTGCTGATCGGCGCGACCGCGCTCGCGCTGTTCGCGGCGAACGGCGCGTCGGGCGAAACCTACCGCCGTTTCCTGCACCTGCCGGCAGGCCACCTGCCCGGCTGGGGGCCGACCGACGTCCACTTCTGGATCAACGACGGCCTGATGGCGATCTTCTTCCTGTTCGTCGGGCTGGAGATCAAGCGCGGCCTGGTCGCCGGCCACCTGCGCGATCCGGCGAGCCGCCGGCTGCCGCTGATCGCCGCCGCGGCGGGGATGGCGCTGCCGGCGCTGATCTATCTTCTCGCCGCCGGCACGGGGCCGCTCGCTCGCGGCTGGGCGATTCCGAGCGCGACCGACATCGCCTTCGCGATCGGCGTGCTGACTTTATTGGGCAGCCGCGTGCCGGCCTCGCTCAAGTTGTTCCTGACGAGCGTCGCGATCGCCGACGATCTCGGCGCCGTCGTGATCATCGCCACCGTCTATACCGCCGAGCTGAGCTGGACCGCGCTCGGCGCGGCGGCGCTGATCGTGCTCGCCCTTGCCCTGCTGGGGCGGCGCGGGGTGACGCGCCTGTGGCCCTTCCTGATCGGCGCGGTGCTGCTTTGGTACGCGCTGCTGATGTCGGGCGTTCACGCCACCATCGCCGGCGTGCTCGCCGCCGCGACGGTGCCGCTGCGCCCGTCGCCCGACGCGCCGGAGGACGAGGAATCGCCGGTCCACCGGCTCGAACATGCGCTCGCACCCTGGGTCGGCTTCGGCATCGTCCCGCTGTTCGGCTTCGCCAATGCCGGCGTGAACCTCGAAGGGCTGACCTTCGCCGATCTGTTCGCGCCGCTGCCGCTCGGCGTCGCGCTCGGCCTGTTCCTCGGCAAGCAGTTCGGCATTTTCGGCGCGGTGCGGCTGGCCGCGCGCCTCGGCCTCGCGAAGGCGCCCGAGGGCGCGACCTGGCTGCAGGTCTATGGCGTCGCCCTGCTTTGCGGCATCGGCTTCACGATGAGCCTGTTCATCGGCACGCTCGCTTTCCCGGGCGCGCCGGAGCTCGCCGAAGCGGCCAAGATCGGCATTCTGGCCGGGTCGCTGCTCTCGGCGCTGGCCGGGTTTACGGTGCTTCGTCTGGCGCCGCGCCCGGCGCCGCCGTCCGCCTGACCAGCGCGCTTTCGGGGAAGTGGATGGTGAAGGCCGCCCCGCGCGGCTCGTCGCGGTTCGCGGCCGAGACGGAAAGGCCCATCTCCCCGGCGAAGGCCTTGACCATGGCGAGGCCCAGCCCGGCGCCGCCCTTGCGGAGCGCGCGGTCGGGGCGCGCGAGCGCGTCGAAAATCGCCGCCTCGCCGCCGGGCGGCAGGCCCAGCCCCTCGTCGATCACCGACAGGTCGAGCCCGTCGCTGCGGCGCGTCGCGACGACCGCGATCGGCGCGCCCGGCGCGGCATATTTGCCGGCATTTTCGAGCAGGTTGATGAGGCAGCGGCGGAACAGCTGCGGATCGACGGCGACCAGCGGCAGCTCGGGCGAGACGTCGAGCGTGATCTTGTGGTCGCCGAGCACCTTTCGGAGCGCGTGCGCCGCATCCGCCACCGCGTCGGCAAGGTCCACCGGCTCGCGCTCCAGCGTCAGCGCCCCCGATTCCATCCGCGCCATGTCGAGCAGGTTGGTGACGAAGCGCTCGAGCCGGGCGCTGCCGCCGTGGAGCGTCGCGACCAGCGCCGGATCGGCGCCCTCGCGCTTCAGCGCCGCCGTCGCGCTCGCGATCGCCTTCAGCGGCGCCTTGAGATCGTGGCCGACCGAGGCGAGCAGCGCGGCGCGCAGCCGGTCGCGCTCCCTGATCCGCTCGACCGAGGCCATCTCGCCCTCGAGCGCGATCCGCTCCAGCGCCAGCGCCGCCTGGTCGAGCAGGCTGAGCAGGAGCGGGAGCTGGTCGGAGCGCACCGGCACGCCGCCCTCGACGCGGGCGAGACCGAAGACGCCGAGCGTCCGCTCGCCCGCGCGCAGCGGGTGGAACAGCCAGTCCGATGCGGTCAGCGTGTTGGAGCCGAGCCCGGTCGGCTGGCCGTGCTCGAACGCCCATTGCGCGGCGGCTTGCTCGATCGTGCCGAGCCGTTCCTCGCCCGGCACCGCCGCGACGCGCCGCAGCTCCCCGTCGGTCGGGAGCAGCAGCACGGTATCGACGTCGAGCAGCCGCGCCACTTCCGCGCACAAGGTCTGGCCGAGCTCGCTGCTTGAGCTGATCGCGGTCAGCGTCCGCGCGAAGCCGGCGAGCGCCGAATTCTGCCGCGCGCTCTGGCGGGCGAGGTCGGCCTGCGCGCGCACCCGCTCGGCGAACTGGCTCGCGACGATCGCGACGCCGATCAGCACCAGCACGGTGATCAGGTTCGCCGGATCCTGGATCGTGAAGGCGTGGACCGGCGGGATGAAGAAGAAATTGTAGCAGAGCGACGAGACGATGCCCGTCGCGATGCCGGTGCGCACGCCGTAGCGCGTCGCCGCGAACATCACCGGGATCAGGTAGAGCAGCCCGATATTGGTGATGTGGCCGAGCGTGTAGATCGTCGTGCCGAGCAGCGTGATGATCGCCACGGCGAGCGCCGCCGCGACATAGCCCGAAGGTCTGCCCCAGCCGCCCTGCCGCTTCGTCCGCGCCGGCGCGGCGGCTTCCTCCCTGGTCGTCCCCTGCCCGTGCGGGAGGACGTGGACGGCGACGCCCGGCGTCTCGCGCACCAGCCGGTCGACGACCGAGCCGTGGCGCAGCTCGAACCAGCGCGAGCGCGCGGACTTGCCGACCACGATCTGCGTGGCGTGCAGGTCCTCGGCGGCGCGCTTGATGCCCTCGATCACGCTCGGCGCGGAGAGCGAGGCGACGCGGCCGCCGAGCTGGCGGGCGAGCTGGAGCACGGCGGCGACGCGCTGGCGTTGCTCGTCGGTGAAGTTCCGCGCGCGCGGGGTCTCGATATGGACGGCGGTCCACGGCGCGTGTTGCGCGTCGGCGATGCGCTTCGCCGCGCGGACCAGCGCGTCGGCGCCCGGCAGCTCGCTTACCGCCACCAGCACCCGCTCGCTCGCCGCCCAAGTGCCGCCGAGCGCGTTGGCGCGGACCTGCTCCAGCATCTCCTCGTCCGCCGCCTGCGCGGCGCGGCGCAGCGCCGTCTCGCGCAGCGCCGAGAGCGTGGACTTGGAGAAATAATGGGCCAGCGCGCGCGTCGCCTCGTGCGGCACGTGGACCTTGCCGTCCTTCAGCCGCTCGATCAGCTCGTCGGGCGGGATGTCGACCACCTCGATCTCGGCGCGGTCGAGCACCGTGTCGGGGACGGTCCGCTCGACCGGCACCCGGGTGAAGCCGGCGATGACGTCGCTCAAACTCTCGATATTCTCGACATTGAGCGTCGAGAAGACGTCGATGCCGGCGTCGAGCAGCTCCTCCACGTCCTGCCAGCGCATCGGGTGCCGGCATTCCGGCGGATTGGCGTGGGCGAGGTCGTCGACGATCGCGAGCACCGGGCGGCGGGCGAGCACGGCGTCGAGGTCCATTTCGCGCAGCGCGCGGCCCTCGAACGTGATCTCGCGCCGCGGGATCGTCTCCAGCCCGTCGAGCAGCGCCTCGGTCTCGGCCTGCCCGTGCGTCTCGACGACGGCGACGACGACGTCGGTCCCGGCCGCGCGCCTGGCCGTGGCCTCGCGCAGCATCTCGTAGGTCTTGCCGACCCCGGGCGCCGCGCCGAGGAACAGCTTGAGCGTGCCGCGAGTCGGCTGGGCGGCCTCGCCCGATCGCGGCGAGTCGATGTCGTCCGGCTGATTCACCGGCGCCCCTTTGCGCCGAATGGCCCGGCTTGTCGATGTCGCAGGGGCGAATCCCGCTATGCCCGGTCCGGCCAGGCGAAGGCGAGCGCGGTCTCGCCGGTCGGCGCGCCAGCGGCGTCGAAGCGCCGCTCGACGATCGTGCCTTTCCCCGCCCTGTCGATCGCGACCACGGTGCTGCACCGCGTCCCGTAGACCGGATCGCGGATGAAGATCGGCGAGAGAGCCGGCTCGCGCGGCGCATCCGATGGCGTGTCGGGCGTCAGGCCGCCGGTCGGCAGGCGATCCTCGCCGAGCGCGGCCAGCAGCCGCGCCGGCTCGTCGGCGCCGGCGACGAGCCACTCGAGCAGCTGCTGCTTCAGCCGCAGCGTCTTTGGCCACGGCTCGTCGAGCGGGCCGTTGGACAGGCCGTAGAGCCCGGGCGCGAGCGCGGCGCGAAGCGGCGCCGGGCGATTGGTGAGAAAGCGCGCGCCGGCCCCGTCGACGGCGATTAGGTTGAACGGATTGTAGGCGTCGAGCGCCGCCGGCTCCTCGCCGGAGAGAACGTCCGTCACCAGCGCGCCGCGCGAGACGCGATCGGCGGCGGGCGGTCCGTAGCCGCGCAGATTGGTGACGACCGCAAAGCGGCCTTCCTCCGACACGCCGAGCCAGGTGCCGCCCGATTCGTGGTCGCGGCCGGCGATGATGTGCGGCGCGTCGGCCCAGCGCGCCAGCGGCGCCGCGGGGCGGGGGTGCAGCTCGTCCCGGTTGCCGGCCATGACGAGCCGCCAGCGTGGATGAGCCAGCCAGGCGAAGGCGAGGACGCACATGTGGCGCTTATCGCCGCGGGGCGCGGCGAAAGGCGAGCGGAAAGAAGGGGTGGTGGAGGGCTGGATTCGAACTACTAAGGGAAATCGGCCCTTTTGCCCTGTCCCGTACTGTAAAATATACTGTCAGGGCGCTCCGGTTAGAGACGCTGCTTGAACGACTCGATCCACGAAACCTCCGCGGTGGGAATGCGCATCTCGGATGGCCCTCGACCGTGACCCTGGCGAGCATATTGCTCGAAAATGGCCGGGGTGATCTCGAAAACCCCGAACTCGAAGGCCACCTTGCGAACCACGGCCAGCAGCAGCACATGCTCCGGCATCGGGGCCTTGCGATTAAACGTGATGACCACGTCGTCGCCGTCGATTTCGCCCGGAATCGCGCGGATCGAATATTGCACCCCGCGGATAATGGCGAACATGTGCGCATTGTCGGGGCTCGAGTCCTCGTCGGCAAACGCGACCGCGCCGCCGTCGATGCCAATCATGCCTGCCAGCAGGTTCACGATCGCCGGTGCCGAGGGGTTGCGCGGAGCAGTGGGAACGCGACCGTGCGCGGAAATCGGATCGCCGTGCAGGAGCCAGGACTCGTCCACGTTGAGGATGCCAGCGAGGACGGCGAGCTTGTCCGGCGCCGGGAGATATTTCCCCTGGAGGTAGCCGCTCACCGTCTGGATAGATACGGGAACTCCCCGCTCGGCAAACTTGCCCACGAACCACGCCGCCTGGCCGTGAAACTTGGGCGGCACGTTCGGATTGTTGTCGATCGCCACTTGCAGGCGGCGCGCGAAAGCCGCGTTGAGCGCGACGTTCTTCATCGGCCGACCGGTTCGAGCCTTCTTCGGGGTCGATCCATTCCCGTCATCACTAGAGGTGCTAAGCACGTCGATGAGCCGTCCCATGACAGTACGCGCCTAGCCTGACGCTAGTCGTACTGTCAAAAATACTGTCATCCGTTCGGGATTGCATGGCACTGGTCGGGACTGGTGGGGAACCGCAGTCCCACGGAAATCGGCCGTTTTTCAGATTTCCGGCACCGGTTGGGACCGGTTGGGACTAGAGGGTGGTGGCAGGGCTTGTATAGAACTTTCTAGGTAGTGAATTGAATAAGCCTATTTTATTTTCATCTTGTTCTCATTCTCCCACATTCTCTCCCACGTTCCACGACACCTGCGGCGAGCCATGCCTCCCGCCCGTGTCAATAGATTGCGGCTTGGGGCCCCGCTCACGGACCACCCCGGCCGGGAGGGGATACCTTCGTGGCGCCTGCGATTGATCCCGCCGATTGGCCGCGCGGGATAGATTCCATTTTTTCCCGCCGGCCATTGCAGCCGCAATTTCCCAAAAAGCCGGCTCAGAACCAGAGCAGGCAGCCACCTATGAAGCCACCAGAAATGAGAACAGCACCAATAATCTGATCACCTACCGCCCTCAACATCCTGACGTTGTGTTCGGCAATGGCCAGGTTTCGAGCGGTCGGCTCCGCTGACAGAAAGAGCGGAGCTTCGTTGTCACGATGGCTGCATATTTGCCACACACCGAGCAGCACCATCAGGACCGCAAAACCGCTCATCCCGTATCGAAAATACTCGACCATGACGTTTCCCCATCAGCATCGGTGGATATCGGGCAAAAAGGTTAACAGCGGGATTAATACTCCGTGGATTGATAATCACCTGCCCGGCGACATGCTAGGGTGGATCCCTATCTCGACATTCTGGGCCAGCGTATCCGTGCCCGCCGGCGCGGGCTCGGCATGTCGCAGGAAGGATTAGCGCACGAAGCAGGACTGGATCGGAGCTATGTCGGCCGAATTGAGCGCGGGGAGCACAACCTGACGTTCTCCGCTCTCGTCAAACTTTGCAGGGCCATGAAATGTGACGTGGCGTCGCTGACCGATGGAATTCCCGCCGGACAGTAAAGGCGCCTCATGTCGCGTCGATCATAAATCAAACGGCATGACCGGCCCCTGGTAGTAGGTGACGGTGCGCGAACCGCATTTCTCTGTGCGCCACCAACCGGCAAAACCTGGATATTTGCGGCAGTTCAGCAGCGCCCGGCCGATACGGTGCTCATCGTATTTTCTGATATTCTCTTGGAGGCCCATGAGCAGGCGGACGGCAACCCAATGGTGGGCGATTAGATACTTGTTTGGACCAAATGCCTGTGCTACATAATGGGCATGAACCTCGACAGCATCACCGATCTAGCCCGCTTCCTCACCGACGAAGCCGCCGCACAGCAAGCTCTGGCCGATCTGCGTTGGCCGAACGGCGCGGTCGTTTGCCCGCTCTGTGACGGCGGGAAGCCGGTTTACGAAGTGAAGTACGTTCGCCGCGATGCGCGCACCGGAGAGGTTAAGCCGAGTGTCCGCAAGCAGTGGAAGTGCGGCGCGTGCCGGAAGAAGTTTTCCGTCACCACGGGCTCGATCTTTGAAGGCGCCCATATCCCGGTCGGGAAGTGGATCTACGCCATCTACATGATGTGCAGCAGCAAGAAGGGCGTGAGCGCCAACCAGCTTAGCCGCCAGCTCGACATCACGTACAAGAGCGCTTGGTTCATGTGCCACCGAGTGCGTGAGGCGATGTTGCAGGAGCCTCTGGCCGGGATGCTCGGTTCGGGGCCGGACGCGATCGTCGAACTGGATGAGACGTACGTGGGCGGCAAGAAGAAGAACAACCGCCACCGCAACCGGACACACAAGGCTGGCCAGAAAGCCGCCGTCATGACCCTGATCGACCGCGAGGGCGACGTTAAGACCGTCCATGTGCCGAACGTTCGCAAGGGCACGCTACAGGAGCTTGCGCGTCCTATCGTCGATCAGTCTGCGAACATCGTGACCGACGCGCACCTTTCGTACACCGGCCTCGACCAGCATTTCCACAGCCACCATACGGTCGATCACAGTCAGACCTACGTGCGCGGGATTATCTTCCACACGAACTTTGCGGAGAGCTACCACAGCCTTCTCAAGCGCGGGATCATCGGCACGTTCCATCACGTGAGCGACAAGCACCTTCACCGCTACCTTGCGGAGTTTGACCGTCGCTGGAATACCCGCAAAGCGACAGATGGCGAGCGCGCTGTAGACGTTTTCAAGTCTGCCCCCGGAAAGCGCCTGCGCTATGCGGAGATCGCGGCCTAGAAATTCAGAGCCGCCATCTACACTTTGGCAATCAATTGCATTATATGGGAGCTACCATGGTGCCGGTGGCGGGGCTCGAACCCGCAGGGGTGTTGGCCTAGACAACTTCCACCCCTCCCGCTTCCAAAGCGGGCGCGTCTACCAGTTTCGCCACACCGGCGGGCCATGGTGGGCCTCCGCGAGCGGGAACTCCCTCGCACGCAGAGGCCTAGCCGCTTTCGGGCGGCTAATTAACTAAGGCGGCGGCATCGCGTCGTTCTCCTTGGTTGGTGGTAAAAAGAGAAGCGGCGGACGCATCCTTGCTCGGGGTGTCCGCCGCTTCTTCTTTATCGGCATCGCCGATCCATTCGAGCAGATGCCATCTGCCCGCTACAAGTCGGAGTTCATGGTTCATCTTGGCGTAGTTGCTCAATCGCGCCGACAGAGTCGCGACCGGGTCCTTGCCGCCGATTTCGATTTCGTGCGCCTCCACAAGGGGAACGAGATCACGAGTAGACATCGGATTGCCAGCTTCGCGAAGAATCGTGACGGCGATCTCGGCCGTCCTTGCCCCAATTCCCGCCGGAGCTCGTGTGATGGGCGATCGGCCAACTGGCTCGGCGATCTTATCCTCAAGCGGCTTTTCGATGCGCACTTCGGCTTTCTCACCCTGCAACTCGTAGGCCATCGACAGGAAAGCCTCTACACGGTCCAGCTCGGCCTTGAGCTTCTCGCGCCGGGCGAGGGCTTGTGCTATTAGGTCCATGTTGCAGCTCCTTGGCTGAAGTTCGTTCCGGGCCATATAGGCCTCACACACGATTGCCTCAAGGGTTGCGCCCACGGATTTGTGAGTAAGGAGCCGAAAAAGCTGTGGTAGATAGAAGGAATCGCGACGAAGCGAGTGTTTCGCTCGACGGGCTGACTCTCACGGAAGCCTTGGGGGCGCTGCTGGCGGTCCCTGACCCTGGTGCGACGAGACCCCCGCACAAAAAGAAGGCCCCGCCACCCCCGAAGGAGTGACGGGGCCTTTTGGCAAGCCTTGCTAACCTATGAGGCTAGGTCGCTGTGCGGCGGTCCAAACAAGTATCTAATCGCCCAATGGTGCGTTACCGGTTCAGTGGGAACCGTGGCTTTCAGCCAATCGACAAGGACAATGATGGAATCGCGGTCGCCGCGCGCTGCATCCGTAATATGTGCTGCGACCTCGCGCGGTGCGGCTTCGTCGCCCACATTGCCAAGCGCTGCCATATGACTTTCGGCTTTGCTTCTATGGCGCCCCAATTGCCGTAGGATGGGAGGCTCTTCGATTATTCTCAGGAAATGAGAAGTCGTGAGGGGCCGCCCCCGGCTAAGCTGGCGACGGATTTCCGCCCCATGTTCACTTTCGCTGGAGTCTAGGCACAAGACACCCATTTTCTCCATCCTACGGGCCTTCCTCAGCGAAATCCTGAACTGCTCGGTGAATTCATATACGTTCATCGGATGATTCCTTTGATGTGCTGAAGCGAGGTTTTCTCGGCCCCTTCCAAGCCCTCAAATGCTGGCCGCAACGGCAGCAATTCGCGTCGAAAACGGCTGAAATCCGTGGCATGGCTTGAAAACGGCTTGCTCTTTTTATGCGCGCGCGCGTTAGAGCTTCGACGCAGCGAGATCGCCTCGCTTATGCTGCGCCCTTCACGCTCAACCCGGTGATTCCACGCACCATGTCCGAGCAGAAAATTTCCGAACCGACATTTCTCAAAGCGAATGGATTTCTCGTGCTGCCGGAGCTTAAGAGGCGCTGGCATTGAGAGCGCAACCCGCGCCCGCTGCCTCGCGGCAGAGTTCACCATGCCTCGCCATCCTGAGAGGTTTCCACGCCGGCCAGGCGCATGACGCTGGCGATTTTCACGAGACGGCGCGTGCCGATGCGGACGGTTTCAAGTTGTCCGCTGACGATAAGCTCGCCCAATTTGGTTTTGCCGATCGCCAGCATCTTTCCGGCTTCGGCTTGGGAGCAAAGGATCGGCTGCATTTGTAATCTCCGTCATAGCGGGCGCGGGGTTGCGCGGGCCGTGACGGCGATGAACGACCAAGTCGTTCCGGCTAACAGCGCGGGTTATTCGGAAAGTTTCGCGGGCGGATTTACGAGCCCTTCGCTCAGCAGAGCCTTAGCCCATTCGAGCGGGCGTTGCCCCGCCACCCCGCTCTTGAAAGCAATATCCACCTGCGCTCGATCCATGCTGTCCGCGCTGGCTTGCTGAATGCGCTAGCGCAGTTCGACCAGTTCCCGAAGGGTCACTTTCACGCCCCAATCGGATTCGTTGATCATTTTCGCGGCTAATTTTGCGGCCGGACCCACGTAGGGCCGCAACCCCTCCTTGTGACAATGCCGGACACAGCATTCCATGATAACGGCTTTTTTCCCCTCGAACGCGCGTTGCATATCCGACACCGGCGGCTTCCCACCCGTCGATTTGCGATTGGGAGTGAATATCGGGCTTGCCGCTCCCCTGCCTGCATCCACAAGGGCCGTCTGAACGGCAATAAGCGGCTCTAGAGCGGCGTAAGGGATCCCTTGGCCCGTGAGGTATGCCACCAGTGCATTTGTGGCGTCGTAAACGCCCTCGCGGCCCCCATCGCCGAGATTCAAAAAGACCTCTGTTGCCACGGCCAGTTGCCGGTGCAATTCGTCGAACGCTACAATCCGACCGGCGGTTTTCGGTTCACGCGCGAGCAATTCCCTTCGGGGGCGGATAACAGCTTTGCCCGTAGCCGGATCAATCTCCCAAACCGGCGGACGCTTGGCTGCTTTGCTCATTTACGGCCTCTCGCCTTGGTGATCGGCACGACCTTCGCGTCAGCGGCTCCGCCGTGGCAGAAGCGGCCCCACGCTTCCATGAGCTTTACGCGCGCGCCCGGCTGATCAGGCGTACCAAGGTAGGTTGTGCGTCGATAAGCGGCCTGCACCGCGTCCGGCGTTTTATGAGCCAGCGCAGCCTCGACCACGGCATCGGCGAAGCCTTGGTTCGCAGCCCAATCGGTGAGCGCCGAGCGGAAACCATGGACGTGGTAAGGTTCGCTCGCATCGCGCAACACCTTCAACAGCGTCATATCGGACATGGGCTTGCCGCCAACGCCGGGGAACACGATTTCCGTATCCGCCAATTTCAGCGCTTTCGCCTTCGCAAGCGCTGCCAGCGCAGCGTCGGACAACGGGACCATATGCGCCTTGCCGCGCTTCATGTGAGTGCCTGGGATTATCCAAAGGCGAGCCTCAAGATCAAATTCGCTCCATGTTGCCAGCCGGACCTCTTACGAGCGCACGCCTGTCAAAAATGAGCAATTCCAAAGCGAGCCGTCCGAATGAAGGTTTACGCCGAAGCTCGGTAATGAATGCGGGCACCGCGACATAGGGCATGGCCTTGCGATTTTCCTTTTCCTTCACCTGCCGGGGAAGACCGCGCCCTGCTTTAAGGCTGCCACTGCCGGAAGGCGCTTCGCTGGAGCGCCATCCCTTTGCGTGAGCATAGTCCAGCACTGCGCATATACGATTGCGGAGTTGGCGAGCGGTTTCGGGAATTTCCTGCCAGATCGGCGTCAGCACCGCGATTATATCGGCCGCCGTGATGCCGCCCGTTGGACGGTCGCCCAATTTCGGGAAGGCGTAATTTTTCAAGCTGGCGAGCCATTGGCGCGCGTAGGTATCGCTTTTCCAGCCGGCTTCGTTTTCGGCGTGACAGGTTGTGGCGGCTTCGCGAAACGTCACCTTAGCGGCGGCTTCGTTCTTTCGTTCCGCCAGAATGTCGCGCTTTTCGACCTTGAAGGCCCTGCGCAGCTTGCCTGCCTCATCGCGGGCGTCGGCCAGCGTCAGCAGCTTGGCGCTTCCAACACCAATATCTTGCCTTTTACCGTCTCACTGCATCCGGCACAGCCAATAGGCTCCACCGCGCTTGTCCACCTTCAGGATCAGCCCATCGCCGTCGCTGTAAGTGCCCGGATTCGCCAGCGCGGCCTTCACCGTCACCGCGTTCAACCTGCCCATGATACACTCCCACACTTTCACGGCTTCCGCCGAAGGGGACGCATGTGGGAGTAACCACTGCCTCCCACATCTTACTCCCACACTTTAGCGCGGTTGCACCCGGTCGGCGACGGTATCGGGCGAGCCCCTGCAACAATAGTCTCCTCTCGGGACACTTGGCCTTTTCGGGATGGGGCGAGTTGGAGCGGGAAGGGAGGTGGTGGACAGGGCTGGATTCGAACCAGCGTACGGGAAACCCGGGCAGATTTACAGTCTGCTGCCTTTAACCACTCGGCCACCTGTCCAGCGGCTTCCTATGTGGGAAGGCCGGCCTATTGGCGAAAG
>Ga0180222_1002059_pt1 | contig 17681 bp, 16 predicted proteins | sample eDN5th37CKraftOP_FD_151336 | JGI IMG/M metagenome (GOLD analysis project Ga0180222, IMG submission 151336) | Enriched Organic Plus compost microbial communities from Emeryville, California, USA - eDNA 5th pass 37_C Kraft OP (version 2) (version 2) ... | reverse complement strand
TGTTGCCGGGCCAAAAACTGCCGACAGAACATAATCTTGCTCAAAGCTTCGGTGTCAGCCGTTCGGTTGTGCGTGAAGCCATTGCCCAGTTGCGCAACGAGGGCTTGGTTGAAACGCGACAGGGCGTGGGAGCTTTCGTAACAGAACCAGACAGACGGCATGCCCTCCGGATCGAGCCGGAAACACTTACCAATCGCGAAAATTTCCGCAGCCTCTTCCAGTTGCGAATGGCGCTCGAGATTGAAGCGGCAGGACTGGCGGCGGTGCATCATGATGAACATGACATGATGCAACTTAACGAAGCGCTCGCAGAGATGAGCGGTTCAAAGAAATGGACAGATACCGGTATAGCTGCCGATCTGGCTTTTCATCGGGCACTCGCTTCCGCAACTCACAATGAGTATTTTCCGCTAGTCCTTGGCTTCATCGCTGAACGCATCAATCAGGCAATCAACGCTGCGCGTGCACGGGCCGTGCTCGAGCAGATTGTCGAGATCACCATCGATGAGCACACCGCGATCAGAGACGCCATTTATTCGCGTGATCCGTTGCAGGCGCGCGACGTGATGCGCCACCATATCGTGCAGGCAGCAAGCCGCGTCGGTCTCAAACTGGAAACTTTCTGATGGCTTCTTCTTTTGGACTTTTCAATCTGGAAGGTCGTATAGCGCTAATTACCGGTTCCAGTCAGGGGATCGGTTTTGCACTGGCGCGAGGTCTTGCGGAACATGGTGCGACGGTCATCATCAATGGCCGGGAGCGGAGCAAAGTGGACAAGGCCGTCACGCTGCTGGAAGATGAAGGACATAAAGTCTTTGCGTCTGCGTTTGATGTGACGGATGCAGAAGAAGTTCGCGCGGCTATTGACGGGATAGAGGATGAAATCGGCGCGCTCGATATTCTGGTCAATAATGCCGGAATGCAGTATCGGGCGCCGCTCGAAGATTTCCCCGTTGAGAAATGGCAGCAGCTACTGGAAACCAATGTCTCCAGTGCTTTTTATGCTGGACAGGCGGTTGCGCGCCATATGATCGCACGCGGACGCGGCAAGATAATTAATATTGCTTCGGTTCAAAGTGAACTGGCGCGACCTTCCATTGCGCCTTATACCGCAACAAAGGGAGCGATCCGTAACCTGACGCGCGGTATGGCGACCGATTGGGCCAGACATGGCTTGCAGATCAATGCGATTGCGCCCGGCTATTTTAAGACGCCGTTGAATCAGGCATTGGTTGACGACCCCGAATTTACGGCATGGCTGGAGAAAAGAACACCGGCGGGCCGTTGGGGGAATGTGGAAGAACTGGTTGGTGCCGCAGTGTTCCTGAGCAGCGATGCTTCCACTTTTGTGAACGGACAGGTCTTGCATGTCGATGGCGGCATGACCGCGAGCGTATGAGGAATTGATGCTGCGTATTATCGTTATGGGTGTTTCGGGTTCCGGAAAATCGACCGTCGGAAAGAAGATTGCCGATGCATTGGATCTCCCGTTTCTCGAAGGCGACTCCCTTCATCCGAAGTCCAACGTCGATAAGATGTCAGCAGGCATACCCTTGCAGGATGAGGATCGCTGGCCCTGGCTCGACAAAATTGGAGAACGTCTTGCTGCCTCGACTGACGGTATTGTCGTTTCCTGTTCTGCGCTGAAAAAGATATACCGTGACCGCCTCCGCTCTGCTGCGGGTGCGCCTGTCCTTTTTGTTTTTCTGGACGGGAGTTTTGAAGTCCTGCATGAGCATATGGGGCATCGTACTGGCCATTTCATGCCGGTAACGATGCTGGAAAGCCAGATTGCGACACTCGAAAGTCCGGTCGGGGAACCGTTGGTATTCCGCGCAGATATCGCCGAGAGCGTGGAAAAGATCGTTTCCGACAGCCTCGAATGGATACGTTCAGTTCAGCTTTAGCATTATTTCAACGGCCAGAAGAACATCAGGGTGGGAACCGTTACAATCGCGATGATGAGCGATAACGGCAACCCCAAACGCGGATAATCACTGAATTTATAGCCGCCAGGTCCCATTACCAGCGTATTGCACTGATGACCGATCGGGGTGAGGAAATCGCATCCCGCACCGATCGCAACTGCCATCAGAAAGGCTTCTGGCTTGAAACCAAGTCCGGAAGCAAAACTTGTCGCGATAGGAGCCATCACAAGCACCGTCGCGGCGTTGTTGAGAAACGGCGTGACCATCATCGCGGCTACAAGAATGAGTGCCAAGGCACCGGCTGGTGGCAATTGATGGCCAATGGTGGCAAGCCCTTCTGCTATGAGATCCGTGCCGCCGGTTGTTCTTAATGCATCCGAAACCGGAATAAGCGCGGCCAACATGACCAGAATCGGGCCGTCGATTTCATCATAGACCTCGTTGAGAGGTATTACCTTGAATAACAGCATGGCGACCGCCGCAGCAAAGAAAGCGACTGCAACCGGCACAAGGCTCAAAGCGGTTGCCCCGATGGCTGCAATCAGAATGGCGAGGGGGATCAATCCACGCCTAACGCTGCCAAGCATCAGCTTGCGGCGGGCGAGTGGCAGCAATTCAAACTCGGGCAGAAAGGTCGACAGATTTGCCTGTCGGCCTTGCAGAACGATGACGTCGCCGAAGCGGAGTATAACTTCGCTAAGGCGCTCGGTGATACGCTCTCCTGTCCGACTGACAGCCAGCAGATTTAAATCATAGCGCGCGAAAAGGGCCAGTCTCTGGGCAGTCAGGCCGATGAGGCGCGAATTTTTCCCAATCACAGCTTCCACGACTTCGATGTCGGTCGAGCCGCTGGTCTCGGAAGGATTGCGATTTTCGGACAAGGTAAGCTTTCCCGCGCTTATGATTGCGTCCAGCGCCTTCGGGTCGCCCTCAAGCAAAACCACATCCCCTTCATTCAGGACTGTGTCGGGAAGGGGCGTCAACCGTTGTTCCTTGCGTATGATGGAAGTCACCATCGCTTCGCCTTCAGCAGCCTTGATGAGGTCAGTCACGCGCTTGCCGATCATTGTCGAGGTTTTTGTGATGCGCGCTTCGGAAGCATAGTTCTTGATCTTGATTGCTTCATCCAGCGAAACGTTTTCGCGCGTGCGTTGTGGGACGAGCCAGTAAAAAAAGACCAGATAGATTAGCCCCACGGCTGACAGCACGGCGCCGACCGGTGTGAAGTCGAACATGGTGAAAGGCTCTCCGACCATTTCACCACGGATACGGGAAACGACGATATTAGGCGAAGTACCAACCTGGGTCATCAAACCGCCGAGCAGCGCGCCGAACGCCATGGGCATGAGGAAGGTTGAGGGAGAAACGTTCGAACGACGCGCAAACTGAAACGCAACAGGAATCATGATTGCTAATGCGCCGACATTTTTAACAAAGGCAGAAAGCACGGTGACAATCGCCACCAGCACGGCGAGCTGTAGCCGCACGCTACTAATATCCGGCAGGAAACGCTGGACTGCTGCTTGCATAAGACCGGAACGGGCGACACCCGCACTAACTACCAATGCGCTGCCGACGATGATGACGATATCGTCGCTAAACCCCGAAAACGCTTGATCAAAGGGAACGACGCCAACGGCTATGCCCAAGAGAAGCGCGCAGAGCGCGACCACATCATAACGGAATTTGCCCCAGATAAACGCCCCCATCATGAGTATGATTACCGCGAAGGAGAGTATCTGCTGATGCGTCATCTATCGGAATTTCCTCACAGGCGGAAAAATATTCCGTTTCTGTGTAGCCGATAAATTCTAAAACAGAAATCGATTATTGTAGCGGGTTGCGGCCTTCGAAAGACGCAACCCGCCAGAGTGTCAATCGTTCAGGCGCAGGCCATCACTGCCAAAAACATGGACATTTTCTGCGGCTGCGCCAACCCTCACGGCCTGATCGATATTGTGGGTCGAGCGCCCAGCGACGCGGAAGATAAGCGGCTTGCCGTTTGGCAAAGAGGCATGGATATAGCTTTCTGCCCCGACGAGTTCGACCGCTTCGATACGGACGGTCGTATTGAAGCCATCGGCATCCGGCGCGCCATTTTCGAGAATGTGGACATCTTCCGGGCGAACGCCGATGGTAAAGTTTCCTGCGGGTGTCTTCACCGCACTGCCGGTCGTCCAGCCGACGGTTTCTGCACTTGGCAGCAAGTTCATCGACGGAGAGCCAATAAACGTTGCGACGAATGTGGAGGCCGGCTTTTCATAGAGTTCAATCGGTGTGCCGACCTGTTCGATATGACCTGCATTCAGCACAACGAGACGGTCTGCCATGGTCATGGCCTCCATCTGGTCATGGGTAACATAAACGCTCGTAGTGCCGAGCGAACGCTGCAAACGCTTGATCTCGACACGCATTTGTACGCGCAATTTCGCATCAAGATTTGAAAGCGGCTCATCGAAGAGGAAAGCGGCCGGTTCGCGCACAATGGCGCGGCCCATGGCGACACGCTGGCGCTGACCGCCGGAAAGCTGGCGCGGTTTGCGCTCCAGAAACTGCTCGATCTCGAGCGCCTTCGCAGCTTTCGCTATACGTCGTTCGATTTCGTCTTTCGGCGTTTTACGATTCTTCAGTCCGTAAGCGAGATTGTCGCGAACCGTCATATGCGGATAGAGCGCATAATTCTGGAAGACCATGGCGATGTCGCGCTCGGCAGGTTCAACATCGTTGACCACGCGATCACCGATGGAAATGGTGCCAGATGTAATCCCCTCCAGTCCGGCTATCATGCGCAGCAGCGTGGATTTACCGCAGCCGGAAGGGCCAACCAGCACTACGAATTCGCCATCATTGATCTCCAGCGATACCCCTTTGATGACTTCGACATTGCCGCCATAGCTCTTGCGGACGTTATCAAGAACGATTTTGCTCATTACTTTTCCGTTTCAACGAGACCTTTGACGAACCAGCGCTGCATCAACACCACAACGAGGATCGGCGGGATGATGGCCAGAATGGCTGTTACCATGACGTAATTCCAGGGCGTGGATGCGTCAGCCCAATCGACCATGCGGCGCAGGCCGATGATGATTGTGTTCATCTTGGCATCATTGGTAACGAGCAGCGGCCAGAGATACTGGGTCCATCCGTAAATAAAGAGAATGACGAAAAGCGCTGCGATATTCGTCTTCGAAAGGGGAAGCAGGATATCCCGCATGAAACGGAACGGCCCGGCATTGTCGATACGCGCCGCCTCCACGAGTTCGCCTGGAATGGTGAGGAAAAACTGACGGAACAGGAATGTCGCTGTCGCTGATGCCATCAGCGGTAGGGTCAAGCCCGCATAGGTGTCGATCATGCCAAGATCGACGATTACCTTGTAAGTCGGCAGGATGCGCACTTCCACCGGCAGCATCAGCGTGACGAAGATCATCCAGAAGAAGAACATTCGCATCGGGAAGCGGAAGAACACAATCGCGAAGGCAGACATGAACGAGATAATGATCTTGCCGACGGCGATGGCCATGGCGACAACGAACGAGTTCCAGAGTAGCCGCTCGAGACTGACGCCGACAACGCGTTCAACACCGCCAAAGATGGCTTCGCCGTAATTTTCAATGAGGTGGTCGCCAGGCAGAAGGGAGATAGGCGGACGAATGATCTGCGTCGACGTCATCGTTGAGGCGACGAACGTATAATAGATCGGAAACGCGACAATAATGATGCCTAAAATCAGGATGAGATGGCCGATAAGGTTCGAGACTGGGCGTTTTTCTATCATTGTCGCCTCACTCACGAATAATGCACGCGCTTCTCAACGAAGCGGAATTGGAAAGCGGTCAGGGCAATCACGATTGCCATCAAAATGACGGACTGCGCAGACGACGAACCGAGGTTCAGATTGACGAAGCCGTCATTGTAAACCTTGTAGACCAGCGTTTCTGTCGCTTTGGCAGGGCCGCCGCCCGTCACGGCATGGATGATGCCGAACGTATCGAAGAAGGCGTAGACGGTATTCACGACCAACAGGAAGAACGATGTCGGCGCAAGAAGCGGAAATACAATAGACCAGAATCTCCGCGATCCGCGGGCGCCATCAATAGCGGCTGCTTCGATCAAGGATTTAGGAATTGCCTGTAACCCTGCTACAAAAAACAGGAAATTGTAGGAAATTTGTTTCCACGCAGCTGCAACGACCACGAGGCCCATAGCCTGATTACCGTCCAGAAGCGGGTCCCACGCGATGCCGTTGCGGCGCAGAATATAGGCAAAAGTGCCCATCGCGGGGTTGAACATGAAAAGCCACAACATCCCGGCAACGGCGGGAGCCACGGCATATGGCCAAATCAGGAGCGTACGATAAAATGTCTTGCCGCGGATAACGCGGTCTGCTGCCGTCGCAAGCAGCAACGCTGCGCCCATGGCGAGCAGTGCGGTCAGGATATTGAAAACAATCGTCACCCTGAAAGAGTGCAGATAGTTGGGTTCGGCCAGAACGGCTGTGAAGTTCGCCAATCCCACGAAGGTGGATTTGAGCCCGAATGCGTCTTCACGCATGAAGGACTGATAAATTGCCTGACTGGCTGGCCAGAAGAAAAACACCACAGTCAGCACGATCTGTGGGGCCAGCAGGAAATAGGGCAAGATTTTATTCGGAAAGGTAACTTTCTGCACGGGGAGCTTCCTCGTGGGGACAACGCCACCTGCCATGGGCAGGCGGCGTTGTGTCTATGTGATCGATTACTGAGCGGCGGCAATCGCGTCGTTTGCACGCTTGACGCCATTCTCAAGCGCAGTTTTTGCGTCCTGCTTGCCGCCGAGCATGGCTTCGAACTCTTCGTTCAGAATATCACGGACCTGCGGCAGATTAACGAGACGCACGCCCTTTGAGTTTTCGGTGGGAGCCTTGCCCATCATCTGGAGGATCGGCGTTTCGCGGCCCGGATTCTTTTCATAGAAATCCGACTTCTTGGTTTCCTCGTAAGCAGCCAGCGTCACCGGTAGATAACCGGATTTTTCGTGCAGCTTGACCTGAATTTTGGTTTGCGAGAGGAAGTTGAAGAATTCTGCAATGCCCTTGTACTGTTCGTCGCTCAGGCCCGCGAACACCCAAAGAGCAGCACCGCCAGGAATCGTATTTTGCGGGCCGTGACCTTCATAATAAGGCAACTGGCCGATGCCGTAATTAATGCCTGATTTCACAACATCGCCCAGACCACCGGATGATTCCGTCAGCATCGCGCATTCGCCGGAGGTGAAGAGCTGCTTGGCTTCCGATGTGCGGCCGCCGTAGCGGAACGTGCCGTCTTTTGCGAGGTCGGCAATCGACTGGAAGTGCTGGATGTAAAGCGGCGAATTGATTTCGAGCTTTACATCGGTGCCGCCAAGACCGTTTTCATTGGTGCCGTAAGGAACGTTGTTCCAGGCAGCAAAGTTTTCGGTCTGAATCCACGTCAACCACGTAGACGTGAAACCACACGATGCTGCGCCGCTGGACTTGATCTTCTTTGCAGCTTCGAAAACTTCCGGCCAGGTCTTTGGCGGATTGTTTTCATCGAGGCCAGCCTTCTTGAAGGCGTCCTTGTTGTAATAGAGGATCGGCGACGATGAATTGTATGGGAAGGATAGCATGGTCCCGTCCGGCTTCGAATAGTAGGCCACGATGCCGGGCAGGTACTGCGACTTGTCGAACTTGAAACCGCCCTTTTCCAGCACTTCCGCAGCCGGCACCACAGCGCCTTCAGCAGCCATCATGACACCGCTGCCCGCATCGAACACCTGAAGGATGGCCGGAGGCTGCTTGGAGCGGAACGCGGCGATGCCGGCATTCAGCGTTTCGGGATAGGTTCCCTTGTATACGGGAACGATCTTGTATTCGCTCTGGCTTTCATTGAACTCTTTGGAGAGCTCATTGACCATTTCGTTGTTGGCACCGGTCATGCCGTGCCACCACGACAGTTCCGTCTGGGCGAATGCCTGCGAACCGATGGTGAGGGCGAGGGCGCTTGTCAGCGCCGAAGTCGTGATCAGACGGATAAGCATGTTTCCTCCTCGAGTGTGAGATTGCGTGAACATTCGAGCTCCTTTAGGACGTCTCAGAAGTCCCGCATCTGCGATATATTCGTTGCACTTATATGAATGCAATTTTTTGCGAAGGATCAACCTTCGATTCCTCCAATGGCAGAATAAATCCGAAAACGATAGTATTCAAAATGAAAAAAAACGAAAGGAAAGTGATAATCCCAGGAAGAGCATGCGCATAATGACGATGCCGGGAACACTGTCGGTGTCATTTGAATATAGGGGTAGCCTCTTCGCTCTCCAGCGGATTGACCAATGCGCAAGTCTGAATTGAATATAGCTTCTCGAATCTGACCGACGGGTTGCTGAGTTCCTCTCAACCACGTCGGACATCGATCAATTTGCAGACAGGTGAACTTATGCCGAGTGACGATCGCAGGAAAAGTCGCGTTACGCTTCTGGATGTGGCGCGGCATGCCAATGTATCGCGCGCAACGGCTTCGCTGGTCATTCGCAAAAGTCCTCTGGTGGGGGCAGCAACACGCGAGAAGGTGGAAAAAGCCCTGCAGGAGCTGGGCTATGTCTACAATATGGGGGCTGCTAGCCTCCGGGCGGAGAGGTCGAATACGGTTGGCGTCATTGTCCCGACTCTCGGCAATCCGTTTTACGGTGAATTGCTTTCCGGCATAGATAGCATTGTGGGTGAGGCTGGACTGGTCGTTCTTCTCGCAAACAGTCATGAGAATTTTGCCAATCAAACCACCCTTATGCAGCGTATGCGCGAGCACGGTGTCGATGGCGTGATTGTGTCGCTGGCGGCAGAAACGGCTCCCGAATTCATTGAGCAGTTTGTGGATTGGGGGCTGCCGGCCGTTCAGGTATTGCGCCATGTGACGGACCGAATTGACTACGCAGGCGTGGATTATGCGGGCGGAATGCGGCAGGCGGTCAATTATTTGGCCCAGCTGGGGCATAGCACGATCGCCTTTGCCGTGCACGGGCCGGTTCATTCTGCATATCGTGAACGTGTGGAAGGTTTTCAGGAAGCGATGCAACAGCAGGGCCTTGATCCCGGCATGATTGTCCGCTTGCCGTATACGATGCCGGAAATTGCCAAAGCCGCCCCATTGCTCTTTCAGGCGGGACAAGCGCCGACAGCGGCAATCTGTTTCAATGACGTGGTTGCGCTAGGTCTTTCGGCTGGACTTTATGACTGTGGGAGGAGGGTTGGCGAAGACTTTTCTCTCATCGGCTTCGATGATGTAAGCGACGCGGAGGCAACGCGGCCTCGTTTGAGCTCGGTGTCAACCCGGCCGGTTGCAGTGGGCCAGAATGCCGCCCGGCTGCTTCTTTCCCGTTTGGCAAACCCGGAAAAGCAAGCTGAGCGCATTGTCAGCGAAACCTATTTGCAGGTCAGGCAGTCCTGTGTACCGATAAATACGGCCGCCCTCTAATCCGAATTAATGATTGACGAGCGGCATCAAACCAATTTAGATCGATCTAAATTTATTGCCGACAGGAGGAAAAGTCGGCATAATCCGGGTACCGGGAGGTTCGGCATTGTATAACTTCAACTTCGCGCCTGTCTTAGCGTCGATGGATAAGCTGCTTGTCGGTGCGTGGCAGACAATTGAGCTCTCGTGCGCGGCGATGGTGTTGGGCTTGATTGTGTCAATTATCTGCGCTGTCGGTAAGACCTCCGGACCCAAGCCGGTACGCTTCGTGATCGACGCCTATATCGAAATCATCCGCAATACACCGTTTCTGGTGCAGATATTCTTCATCTTCTTTGGCTTGCCTTCTGCCGGTTTGCGCCTGTCGCCCAACAGTGCCGCGCTTCTGGCGTTGGTGGTGAACTTCGGGGCCTATGGTACGGAGATTATTCGTGCAGGCATCGAATCCATTCATAAAGGGCAGGTGGAAGCCGGAACCGCGCTTGGTCTCTCCAAGCTGCAGGTATTCCGCTATGTCATCATGAAACCTGCGTTGCGGACAGTTTATCCGTCGCTTACCAGCCAATTCATCTACCTGATGCTGACCTCAAGCGTTGTATCCGTCATTTCTGCCAATGAGCTTGCGGCTGCGGGTAACGATCTCCAATCGGCGACCTTTGCGAGTTTTGAGGTCTATATTGTTATCACCCTTATGTATCTCGTCATGTCCATCGGTTTCTCTGCTGTCTTCGCGTTGATTGAGAAGTTAGCATTTAAATACCCGTTGAGCCGATAGGAGCAGACCATGATCAGACCTTTTGGCTGGAATGAATTTCTCATTATTGTTTATGCCGCGCAGTGGACCATTGCTCTTTCTGCCATAGCTTTTGTGGGTGGGGGCGTCGGAGGGTTGCTTGTTTCGCTGATGCGTGTCTCGGATGCCCGTGTCCCGCGTTACATTGCGTTGGCCTTCATAAGGTTGTTTCAGGGAACGCCTCTTCTGATGCAGCTTTTTCTGGTGTTTTTCGGCCTCAATATTGTCGGGTTGGGCATCAATCCCTGGATCGCGGCGACGATCGCGCTGACTTTGCATGCGAGCGCATTTCTGGGCGAGATCTGGCGCGGCTGTATTGATGCAGTACCGCCCGGACAGCGTGAAGCCGCGACTGCGTTAGGGCTGCGCTACTATAATCGTATGCGTTATGTGATCCTGCCGCAGGCTGCGCGCATATCGGTTGCACCGACGGTGGGCTTTCTGGTGCAGCTCATCAAGGGCACTTCCCTTGCTGCGATCATCGGTTTTACGGAACTGACGTGCCAAGGTCAGATCATCAACAACGCGACATTCAGCCCGTTCATGGTTTTTGGCACCGTGGCTGCTGTCTATTTTGTCCTGTGTTGGCCGTTATCCATCTTGGCGCGCCGCATGGAAACGAGGTTTTCTCGCGCAACCGCTCGGTAAGGGGGGCTCGAGGGAAGGCAATCGGCGTTTGCGACCCGAGCTATGGCTGCGGCAGGAAATGCTCTGAAAATAAGAAACGGTGCCGGTGAGGAGACCGGCCCTTGATAGGGAAGGAATAAACATGAATATCACCAGACGTTTGGCTATGGCCTTCATTGGTGCGGGAGCTCTCGCGACAGTGCTGGCACCCGTAGCATTTGCGCAGACGGTCGACGGCATCAAGTCCGCCGGGAAAATCAAGATCGGCATGCTGGTCGATTTTCCGCCGTTTGGCATCATGAACACCAGCAATGAACCGGATGGCTATGACGCTGACGTGGCAAAGCTGCTGGCGAAGGAGCTCGGTGTCGAAGCCCAGATCGTTCCGGTTACGGGTCCGAACCGGATTCCTTATCTACAGAGTAGCCAGGTCGATGTTCTGGTTGCCTCGCTGGGCATCACGGAGGAGCGTGCCAAGAGCGTCGACTTCTCTCAGCCTTATGCAGGCATTTCGATTGGCGTATTCGGACCGAAGGATATTGCGGTTGCAAAGCCGGAAGATCTTTCCGGCAAGACCATTGGCGTCGCCCGTGCTTCGACGCAGGACACGGCAGTCACAAAGGTGGCGCCGCAGGACGCCAACATCCGCCGTTTCGATGACGATGCCAGCGCAGTGCAAGCGCTGCTTTCGGGGCAGGTTGAACTGATCGGTCTCTCCAACGTTGTGGCGGCTGAGATCGAAAAAGCTGCTCCCGGACGCTACGAACAGAAAATCCAGCTCAGCCAGCAGGTTCAGGGCATCGCTGTCCGCAAGGGTTCGACGGAAATGCTCGAATTCGTCAACAAGTTCATCGAAAAGGCCAAGAGCGACGGCGAACTGAACAAGATTCATGAGAAGTGGCTCGGCGCGCCGCTGCCGGATTTTGTTTCCCAGGCAAAGTAAGCTCTCGAATTCCGCCATGCCTGTCAGCCGATGGGCATGGCGATCCAGTCCACGAAAGTGAGTTTCTTGACATGAACCAGATGGCTCAGGGACCGGCGAATGAGGTACAGCAGGACGCTTCAGGTTCTGCAGTGCTTATGCAGGGGGTGAATAAATGGTACGGCACGTACCATGCGCTCCGAAATATCAATCTGACTGTATCCCGCGGTGAACGTATTGTTATTTGCGGCCCATCCGGTTCGGGTAAGTCCACTCTCATCCGCTGTATCAACCAGCTGGAGACTGTTCAGGAGGGCCGGATCATTGTTGACGGCCACGACCTGACTGCCGGCGGCAAGAATGTAGATATTGTGCGGCAGGAAACCGGTATGGTTTTCCAGCAGTTCAATCTCTTTCCGCATATGACCGTTCTTGAGAATTGCACGTTGGCACCGATGAAAGTGCGTGGCGTTGCGAAAGCGGAAGCAGAAAAAACCGCGCGCAAATATCTTGAGCGCGTCCGCATTCCTGAACAGGCAGACAAATATCCGGCACAGCTCTCCGGCGGGCAGCAACAGCGTGTGGCTATTGCCCGTGCGCTTTGCATGAACCCCAAGATCATGCTTTTCGATGAGCCCACTTCGGCGCTTGATCCTGAAATGGTCAAGGAAGTTCTGGACACTATGATCGATCTCGCCAAGGAAGGCATGACCATGCTTTGCGTTACCCACGAAATGGGTTTTGCCCGGCAAGTGGCTGATCGCGTGATCTTCATGGATCAGGGACAGATTCTGGAAATGTCGGAACCGGAAGAGTTCTTCGGCAATCCGAAACACGAACGCACAAAGGCGTTTATTGGCCAGATTTCCTGAAGTCTTTCCAGTGGCTTAGTAATGGAGTTTGAAGTGGCGAATGAAATCATGCTCGTTGAGCCGATGATGCCGTTGATCGAAGATCGATTGGATGCGGCCTACAGGGTTCTCCGGCTGTACAAGCCGGAAGACAAGGCGGCGATAGACGCAGCCCTCGGTGATATCCGCGCCGTTGTTACCGGCGGCGGAACCGGGCTTTCCAACGAGTGGATAGAACGTCTGCCGTCGCTTGGTTTGATTGCCATCAATGGCGTTGGGACAGACAGGGTTGATCTCATCTTTGCCCGGAGCCGTAATGTGCATGTCAGCACTACACCCGGCGTTCTGACCGATGATGTTGCCGATACTGGTATTGCCCTTATGCTCGCGGTGATGCGCCATGTCGTTACCGGCGACCAGTTTGTGCGGGAAGGAAAATGGGCTCGCCGGGAAGGCTTCCCCCTTGGAGTTAGTCCGAAGGGCAAGCGGGTTGGCGTTCTTGGGCTTGGCCAGATCGGAAAGTCATTTGCACGACGGGCGGAAGCATTCGGCATGGAAGTGCATTACTGGAATCGCTCGCCCGTTGCGGGCACGAACTGGGTTGCTCACGCAACACCGATAGAACTTGCGCGCGAAAGCGACGTGCTCGCAGTGTGCGTAGCCGCGAACCCGTCAACGGCCAATATCGTGAATGCGGATGTTCTCGCGGCGCTTGGAAGCAAGGGGTATCTGATCAATGTGGCGCGAGGCAGTGTCGTTGATGAAGACGCGCTTCTGGCTGCTTTGAACAACGGATCCATTGCCGGTGCCGGTCTTGATGTTTTCGCCAACGAGCCGACAATCAGAGCGGATTTTCTGACCGCGCCAAATACAGTCCTTATGCCGCATCAGGGCAGCGCAACGATCGAAACCCGTGTTGGAATGGGCGAACTCGTACTTGCTAATCTTGCAGCGCATTTTTCCGGCGAAGTTCCGCCAACCAAGGTAAACTGAGTTATTCCCATGATTGTCAGGCAGGCCTTTTTTGAAGGCACTATTCATGCTGGGCGCGAGGATGCGTTCAAAGCTTATGTGGCTGATACACTTATGCCGATGTGGCTGGGCTTTCCCGGTATCAGGGAAGTGCGCGTTCTTTACGCTGTCGAACGCGACGAAGGCGCACCGGCTTATCCGATGGTGCTTTGGACCATGTATGACAGCAGGGAGGCTTTGGCAGAGGCGCTCGCGTCACCGGTGCGATATGAAAGCCGGGAGGCCACAAAGAGCCTCCTCGAAATGTTCGATGGTCATATCCATCATCACGTCTTCGATCTCACCCTTGAAGGGTGAGATCGCTTCTATTCAGCATTGCCTCAAGCGCCCCAGGTCCGCTCCAGGACATTGATCCAGTTGCCATGAGCCAGCTTGACGATGGAAGCATCGTCGTAGCCGTGCTTGCGGAATGCTTCTATGACAAGCTGGAGATCGCTAACGTCGCGAAGTGTTGAAGAAATCGTGGTGCCATCAAAATCGGACCCCAGAGCCAGATGATCGATGCCGATGCGATCGACAATGTAATCGGCGTGACGAACGATCTCTGATAGATCGGTATTGGGATCGCGCTTTCCGTCTTCGCGCAGGAATGCGACGCCGAAGTTGAGCCCGACAAGGCCGCCCGTATCGCGAATGGCGTCCAGTTGCCTGTCCGTCAGGTTGCGGCTTTGCTGGCAAAGCGCGTGCGCATTGGAATGTGATGCTACGAGCGGCGCGTCAGAGATCGCTGCAATGTCCCAGAACCCTTTCTCGTTCATGTGAGAAAGGTCGATCATTACTTTCAATTCATTACATGCGCGAATGAGTGCTTTGCCATGATCGGTCAGGCCCGGCCCAATATCCGGCGAGGCAGGAAAGCGGAAGGGAATGCCGTGGGCAAAAATATTCGGGCGGCTCCAGACCGGCCCGAGCGTTCTAAGGCCAGCTTCATGCAGAACATAAAGCGCATCGAGGTCATCGCTGAAAGCTTCAACGCCTTCGATATGATAGACTGAAGCGAAAATGCCTTTCGCAAACGCGTCGCGAATATCTGCTGCCGTGCGGCAGACACGAACTCGGCCTTCAGATGCTCGCTCGATTTTCAGCAGGATTGCGGACATGGCAAGCGTCGCCTTCATCGCATCCGGTTGGCTGGGCGTCGCGAGGTTGCCGTTAGCGTCGAGTTCACGCGAAGGCGAGGGCACATATACTGCGCACAGTCCACCGCCCAAGCCACCCTTCTGCGCGCGTGGCAGATCGATATGTCCGACGTTCTCGCCATCAAGAAAGCGCTTCTCCGGCACTGAAGCATCCGATGACCACAGCCGCAACAGCACGTCGTTGTGACCATCAAAAACGGGTATCTTCTGTTCTGTCGCCATGGAGTAGCCTTTTCAAATCAAGTCGAATATTTGAGAAACGGGTGATGGACCCTAGCGCGAAGAATTGCAAATGCGATTTCGGTCACTTGATATGACCGCCCTGCATGAGCGGCGATTCCTTTTAGCGAAAGCTTTCTTTTAGGTTGCGCTCATGCAAAGTCTGCATAGGAAATGCAAAATTCTGCATTGGCCCCTGCCTCCGCTGACGTGATAGCGGAAAGGTGGAAAAATATATCCGGATATAAGCGCCGATGATCGCATCTCAATTTTTGGGCATATTCGGAAGGCGCTGCAAGAGGAGCTCTCAATGATTTCAAGACGTGGTTTTCTGGCGGGTGCGGCTGCCGTTCCCTTCCTGTCCTATGCGAGCATTTTGCCTGCTATCGGAGCGGGACGTCAGGACATTCTGGTTGTGGCCCAGCAGCTCGACAATATGACCAGCCTTGATCCGCATGAGAGCTTTGAAGCCGTCGGTAGCGAAGTCTGCAACAACATGTATCAGCGTCTGGTGCATCCGAGCCTCTCCAATCCGGATCAGGTGGAAGGCGGCGTCGCGGCTTCCTGGGAAGCGGACAGCGACGGCAAGGTCTTTACGTTCAAGATTGATCCAAACGCAAAGTTTGCAAGTGGCGCCCAGATAACCGCGGAAGATGCTGCATTCTCGCTGCAACGTGCGATCAAGATGAACAAGGGGCCCGCTTTTATCATCGGCCAGTTCGGTTTCACGCCCGAGAATGTTGAGAAGAGTATCGTCGCGACTGATCCGTCGACGTTGACCTTGACAGTCGAACAGCCGACGTCGCTGCCATTCCTGCTCTACTGTCTGTCGGCAAGCGTTGCCAGCATTGTGGAGAAGAAGACCGTGCTGGAGAACGCTTCTGGAGACGATCTCGGCAACGGTTGGCTTCAGAAGAATAGCGCTGGTTCTGGTGAATGGGTTCTCGTTTCCTGGAAGCCGAGCGAAAGCATCATTCTAAACGTTAATCCGCATGGCGCCTACAAAGGCAATGTGAAGCGCATCCTTCTGCGTCACGTTGCGGACCCGTCCTCGCAGCTCCTGATGCTCCAGAAAGGTGATGTCGATATTGCTCGCAATCTCACCACTGAACAGCTTCGCATTCTGGACGGTGATGAGAACTACAATCTGGTGCGCAAGGGCGTTGGCGGCTTGATGCTGATGTCGCTCAACCAGAGCGTGGAAGTTCTTGCCAAGCCGAAGGTTTGGGAAGCGATCAAGTGGGCTGTAGACTATGACGGTATTCAAAAGAATATCGTGCCGCTGAATTACAAGGTACACCAAACGCTTGTCCCAGAAGGGTTCCCTGCAGCCTTGAATGAAAATCCGTTCAAGAAGGACATTGCTAAGGCAAAGGCTCTTCTTGCGGAAGCGGGTGTTCCGGATGGCTTTTCGATCAAGATGGATCATTATTCGGCGCAACCGAGCCCCGATATTGCTCAGGCAATCCAGGCGAGCCTTGCGGAAATCGGCATCAAGGTGGAGTTGCTGGCTGCCGAAAATCGTCAGGTCCTGACAAAGATGCGGGCTCGTGAACATCAGATGGCGTTGACGGTATGGGGTTCCGACTATTTCGATCCCAATACCAATGTTGACGTTTTCTGCAACAATCCGGACAATTCCGATAACGCGAAGACCAAGCCTTTTGCCTGGCGCTCGCATTTCCAGAATGAGGATTTCGCCAAAAAATCCCTCGCTGCGCGTGATGAACAGGACCCGGCGAAGCGCGTGAAGATGTATGAAGATTTGCAGCGCGAATTTATGAACAATAGCCCGTTCATCATCATGATGCAGAAGTTCGAGACGGCGGCTTGCCGCAAGGACGTTACCGGAATGCGTCTCGGCGTTCTGTCTGATTCCCATTCCTATGCTGGGATCGCCAAGGCGTGAAGAAAAGTTTCAAGAATCTGACCGGTATCCTGAGCAGCGTGTTGATCACGCTGTTCGGGCTTATGGTTATCACATTCATGATTGGCCGCGTCATGCCGGTCGATCCAGTTATTGCCGCCGTGGGCGACAACGCGCCTGAGGCCGTTATCGAGCGCGTACGCACGGAGATGGGGCTTGATCAGCCGCTTGTAGTGCAGTTTGTGCATTACATCGGCCAAGTTCTGCACGGCGATTTCGGCAATTCCATTCTGACCCGTAATCCGGTGGCTCAGGATATCGCCCGCTATTTCCCGGCAACGCTGGAATTGGCAACGGCTGCCTTGATTGTCGCTGCGCTCATTGGCGTTCCACTGGGCGTATGGGCGGCTGTGCGGCAGGGGTCTTTCGTTGATCAGACGATCCGCGTTATCTGTCTTGCGGGGCACTCGGTGCCCGTTTTCATGTTGGCGCTGATTTCACTTCTGGTTTTCTATGCGACGCTTGATATCGCTCCGGGACCGGGGCGGCAGGACATCATCTACGAGGGCATGATTCCGCATGTAACGGGCCTGCTCACGATCGACACGCTCATTGAGGGCGACTGGGACGCATTCTGGGATGCTGTCCGCCACATGATTCAGCCAGTTCTGATCCTTTCTTATTTCAGCATGGCCTACATCACGCGCATGACCCGTGCCTTCATGCTTGACGCGCTCAAGGGCGAGTTTGTGATCACGGCTCGCGCAAAAGGCCTGTCGCTCACATCCGTAATCTGGAAACACGCTTTCCCGACCGTCGCAGTGCAGCTTG
>Ga0180222_1002057_pt1 | contig 17708 bp, 15 predicted proteins | sample eDN5th37CKraftOP_FD_151336 | JGI IMG/M metagenome (GOLD analysis project Ga0180222, IMG submission 151336) | Enriched Organic Plus compost microbial communities from Emeryville, California, USA - eDNA 5th pass 37_C Kraft OP (version 2) (version 2) ... | reverse complement strand
GCAGCAAGGATCCGGTGACCGGGCAGCGCTGGGGCAGCGTGATGCGCAGCGGCGGCGGCGGCGCGCTGTCCTATGATCGGAACGGCAGCGGCGTCTATGCTGACGCGGCCTATTATCGTTATGATGGCGATCATGTTCGGAAGAACAGCAGCTATCAGGTGAACATCGGCGGATATCTACGCGCCTATCGTTCGGCGAGCAGCACTCTGTCGATCGGCGCCAACATCAATTACCAGGCCTATGACAACAACCAGAACTACTTCTCCTTCGGGCATGGCGGTTATTTCAGCCCGCAGAGCTTCGTAAGCCTGAGCTTCCCGATGCATTTCGATACGAAGTTCGGTAGCGGATGGAAGGCGAAGATCGATTTCGCGCCCGGCTATCAGAGCTACAAGCAGGACGCGGTCGCGCTCTATCCGACCGACCTTGCAGCCCAGGCAAAGCTGGATGCGCTCAAGGCGCAGGACAGCGACGTGCGTTCTTATTATGACAGCATCAGCAAGACCGGCTTCGGCTATGCGCTCGACGCCGGGATTGACTATCAGTTCGGCGCGAACACGCTGCTCGGCGGAGACATCAAGGTCAATACTTTCGGAAACTACAAAGAATTCCAGACAATGCTTCATCTGAAGCAGGTGATTGGGAGTGCGGAATGATGCGCGGCGGAATGGATCGGAGCGCGGCGGGGGAGGGAACGGATCCGGCGCGTTCCTCGCCTCGCGCGCTCGATCGCAAGTCTCTCGCGCTGCTCTTCTCGCTATTGCTGCAGGAGATGCGCGACAACGCCACGGACGAAGAAGCACATGGCTTCTTCCAGGCGATCGGGCTCAGGATGGCCCGCGGCTGCCCGCTGCCCGAGGTCGATCGGCTTGACGGGCTTGCCGCCGCGATGAACGACGTATGGCGGGCACTGGACTGGGGCCATGTGCTGCTCGAGCCCGACGAGGACGGCATCGGCATCGTCCACGTCGATGCTCCTCTGAAGATGGCCGATGACGAGAGCGGCCTGTGGGCGGCTGCGTTCACCAGCATATTGGAAGGGGTTTACGATGGCTGGTTTCGCAGCCTCGGCAGCGGGCCGAAATTGCGCACGACGCTCAAGGCGCGGACCGCCGACAGGGTTGAATTCCATCATGGCCGTTGATCGGCGTACCGCGATCGCCGCCGTGGTGCTGACCTCGATGTTCCAGGCAGGATGCGCCAAGGCCGCGAGACGCACCCCTTCTCCGCCCAAGGGCTGGGCGCCGTTCGCGGCGCGGTTCCTGGCGCCGGAGGGGCGCATCGTCGATACCGGCAACGGAGGTATCAGCCACAGTGAGGGCCAGGGCTATGGGATGGTGCTCGCCGAGGCAGCGGGGGATCGGGGGAGCTTCGAAAGGCTTTGGGCATGGACCGACAGCCACCTGGCGCGCAAGGACATGCGCCTCTTTTCCTGGCGCTATGATCCCAATGCGACGCCGGCGGTCACCGATACCAACAATGCGACGGACGGCGATCTGCTGATCGCCTGGGCCCTGCTCCGCGCGGCGGACCGCTGGGGCGTCTCCGCTTATGCCGATGCCTCGCGCCAGATCCGCGATGCGATCCTGAGGAAGCTCGTGAAGCCGGTCGGCAGCCGCGTGGTGCTGATGCCGGGCCTCGAGGGCTTCCTCAACGGCGGCGTCGCAACGCTCAACCTGTCCTATTATATCTGGCCCGCGCTGGATGCCTTCCGCAAGGCCGACGGGGCGGGCTGGTCCGCGATTATCGCCGACGGACAGGCGATCCTGTCCCGCGCGCGCTTCGGGCCGCATCGCTTGCCCAGCGACTGGATCGACATCCGCCCGCAGGACGCGATCACCCCGGCTGCGGGGCGGCCGCCACGCTTCGGTTTCGACGCGGTGCGCGTGCCGCTCTATCTCTATTGGGGCGGGCGCAGCGAGGCGCTGGAGCCGTTCCGCGCCTATTGGATGCCCTTCAAGGCGGCGGGGCAGGCTCCGCCCGCCTGGATCGATGTCGTCACGGGCGAAGTCGCGCCCTATCCGCTCTCCGCGGGAGGCATGGCCGTCGCGGCGTTGACCGTAACCCGCAAGCTTCCCGAGACGGTGGCCTTGCCGGACGACTATTTCGCCGGCGTGCTGACCGTTCTCGCCCAGGCGGCCGCCGGGAGCCAGTGACGCAGCTCCTTCGCGGCGCGCATGCCGTGCCGACCAGAGGGCGGGCGCAAGGCATGGGCGATGCGCGGCGCCCCATCGGGCCCGAAGCCCGAGAGCCACAAGTTCAGAGCAAAAAATTTGCCGGATAGCATCAATATTTTGATGTAGGGTCGCGTGCGACGCTCGTTTATCAGCCGCCCGCAATCAAAGGGGTAATGAACACGATCATCGCCGATCGTGACAATTGCCGGTTGTCATTGTCACGGTTGCCAAGGATGTCGGTCCCACGCACGGGCGGAACACGCCTGCCTTTCCCCGCGCTGCATGTCGATCCGCAGAAGCTGCTCTTCTCCGCGAGCAGCCTGATCGCGGCCGCGATCACGCTCGCCATCGCCTTCTATGCCAGCCTGCCGCGGCCGTGGTGGGCGCTGCTGACGGTCTATGTGACGGCGCAGCCGATGGCGGGCGCCTTTCGGCCCAAGGTGCTCTACCGGCTCGGCGGTATTGCGACGGGAGCCGGCGTGACCGTCATGCTGGTCCCCAATCTGCAGAACTCTCCCGAGCTTCTGGTGCTCTGCCTCGCGTCCTGGGCCGGCTTCTGCATCTATCTGGCGGTGCTCGACCGCACGCCGCGTGCCTTTCTGTTTCAGATGGCCGCCTTCAGCTCGGCCGTGATCAGCTTTCCCTACCTCGACGATCCCGGAAACATCTTCGAGACGACCATCTCCCGGGTGCAGGAGATGACCGTCGCCATCCTGTGCGTGACGGCCGTCCATGCGCTGCTCCAGCCGTGGAGCGCGACACCGGTCATCCGCGCGCGGGCACGATCCTTCCTCGATCATGCCCGCCGCTGGGCGGTCGAGGCGCTTGGCGGCCGCCATAGCAGGCTCGAATATGAGCATCGGCGCATGCTCGCGGCAGACGTCACCGAGCTTGGGATGATCGCCGTCCATCTGCCTTTCGACCAGCGCTGGGCGTCCGCGACCAAGCGGCGGGTGAGGGCGCTGCAACAGCAGCTCGCAAGCATGCTCCCCCTCGCGTCGGCGGCAGCAAACCGCCTCGATCTGCTGCGGGAGACAGGCGCCGTCACGCCCGAGCTTAACGAACTGATCGATGCAGCCTCGGACTGGCTGAACAGCGCGGAGGGGGTGGCTAAGCCGGTTGGGCCACTGGTGCGGCGCTGCGAGGCGCTGGCGGAATCCGCCGAGGGCGCAGGCAGCTGGACCGGCTTGCTGACGGCGAGCGCCTGCATCCGCATCGCGGAGTTCCTGACCGCGCTCGCGGCGGGCCGGCGGCTCGCCAACAAGATCGGCTCGCCGGGCCGCCCTAATTTCAGGAGCATGTCGGCCGAACCGTTCACGCTCGCACGCGATCATGGCCTGGCGGCGTTGGCAGGGCTGGCGACGGCGACGGCGATCGCCCTTTACTGTGCCGTCTGGATTCTGCTGGCGTGGCCGAACGGATCGGCCACAGCCGCCTTCGCCGCGCTGATCACCTGCTCCTTCGCCACGCAGGACGATCCGGCTCCGGTGATCGGGCGCTACCTGTTGGCGACACTGCAGACCTTTCCGCTGGCCGCCCTCTACCTCTTCGCCATTCTGCCGCGCGTCGACGGCTATGCAATGCTCGTCGTCACCCTGGCTCCGGCGCTCCTCTGGATGGGGTATATCCAGGCCGATCCGAAACGGTCTCCCCAGGCATTGCCGATGTTCTCGTGCTTCATCGTCGCCATGGGATTCCTGGCGCGATTCCAGGCCGATTTCGCCCTGTTCCTCAATACGGGCCTGGCCCAGCTCGGCGGGATCGTCGCGACCTTGGCGGTCACCAAGCTGTTTCGCTCGGCCAATGTGCTGTGGACGGCGCGGCGAATCCTGAGGGCCAACTGGGGCGATCTCGCCCAGCTCGCGGACATCCGGCGCCCCTTCGCGCCTGAGCGCTGGACGGCCCTGGCGGTCGACAGATTGGGTCAGGTCGCCGCACGCATGGCGATCGCTTCGCCGGAAGAGGCCCTGCATGCCGCCGACGGGCTTTCCGACCTGCGTATCGGGCGCAACATCATCCCGATCCGCCGGGCGCTGCCACACGTGCCGCATGATGTCCGCCACCGGCTCGGCGCCGTGCTCGCGGGCCTCAGCGGCTTCTATGCGGCGCGCAGGAAGCACGGCCGCGCCGATCCGGCGCCGCCTGCGCTGCAAGATGCGATCGATCGCGCCCTGCGGGCGCTGATCGCGCTGCCCCTGGACGATCCGCGCCGTCACGCGCTGCGGGCACTGGTCGGCATGCGCTGCAACCTTTTTCCGCATGCCGTTCCGCTGAAGGAGAACGGAGCGGCATGATCGAGGAGATCAACATTCTCGGCGTCTATATGCCCGCCGCGCTCGCGTGGGGCGTGCTGGCGGCAGTCCTCGTCTATCTGCTGCGGATCCCGCTCCAGCGCCTGCCGGTGTATCGTATGCTCTGGCATCCCAGCCTGCTGGAGCTCGCCGTTTTCGTGCTGCTTTGGTGGGGGCTCGGCGCCCTCGCCGATACCGTCCTCCAGCCCTGGCTCGTCTCTTGATCATGTTCCATCGCGAAAATCTCACCCGCACGATCATGACGCTGCTCGTCATCCTGGTCCTCATCGGGGCGATCTACGCGCTATGGCTGCGCTATCAGGTCGAGCCGGCTACCCGCGACGGCAAGGTGCGGGCCGACATGGTGCCGGTGGCCGCGGACGTCGGCGGCCTCGTCACCGACGTCCGCGTGGGCGACAATCAGGCGGTGAGGAAGGGCGACATCCTGTTCGTCATCGATCGGCCGCGGTATCGGCTTGCCCTCGAACAGGCCGAAGCCAATGTCGCGAGCCAGCGGACGGCACTTGCCCAGGCGGTGCGGGAGGACCGGCGCAATCACGCCATGGCGGAAGTGCTCGCCGCGGAACTCGTCGAGCAGGGAAGAGCGCGAGCCGACGAGTTGCGGGCGAGCCTCGGCCAAGCCATAGCGGCGCGAGACCTGGCGCGCTTCAATCTCGAGCGCACGCTGGTTCGCGCCCCGGTGAGCGGCGTCGTCTCGAACATGACCTTGCAGCCCGGCGTCTACCTGACGGCGGGCAAGCCGGCGCTGGCTCTCGTCTACAGCCGGTCCATGCGCGTGGAGGGATATTTCGAGGAGACCAAGCTTCCCGCCATACGGGTGGGAGACCCCGCCAGCGTCTATCTCATGGGCGTTGCCGACGAGATCGAGGGGCATGTGCAGAGCATCGCCGGAGGCGTCGAGGATCGCGAGCGCGCCGGCGCGGACGGGCAGCTCGCCAACGTGAATCCCTCCTTCACCTGGGTGAGGCTCGCGCAGCGGATTCCCGTGCGTATCGCCATCGACAAGGTGCCGGCCAATGTCCGGATGATCCCCGGGCAGACCGCAACCGTCGTCGTCCACCCGCGCAAGGATGGCCGGGACGTGCACAGGAGCCTGCCATGGTAGGGCGGAGCCTGTCGCTCGTCCTGGCGGCGCTGCTGGGCGGCTGCGCGGTCGGGCCGGATTACCATGTGCCGGATGCCGCCGTCGTCAAGGCCGCCGAGGCGCGGGCGGCCTTCGTCTCCGGCCGGACGGTGGCGACGGCGGAGCCGCTTCCCGACGGATGGTGGCGGCTCTATGCCGATCCCGCGCTCGATCGGCTGGTCGCCGAGGCGCTCCAAGCCAACACCGACCTGCGCGTGGCAGAGGCCAATCTGGAGCGCAGCCTCGCGCTTCTCGATGCGCAGGGGGCAAGCCGCGAGCTGCAGGGGAGCCTTGATGCGGAAACGAGCTATGCGCAAAGATCGGCCGAGGCCGAGCTGCAGCACGTCAAGCCGCCGACGCGCCAGATCTATAACGCCGGTATTGCCGTCAGCTATGATCTCGATCTCTTCGGCGGGCTGAGACGGGGGATCGAGGCGGCCGGCGCCGATGCGGAAGCGGCCGTCGCTGCCCGCGATCTGGTTCGGATCAACGTCGCCGCCGAGACGGCGCGGGCCTATGCCGACATCTGCAACAGCGGCTTCCAGATCGACGTGCTCGGCCGATCGATCGGTCTGCAGGACAAGGGGGTGCACCTCGCCCGGATACTGGCCGATAACGGACGCGCGGCGCCTTATGAGATCGATCGACGGCAGGCGGCGCTGGATACGACCAGGGCCCGACTGCCGCGATTGTCTGCGCGGCAGCGCAATGCCCTGTTCAGGCTCGCCGCGCTGCAGGGACGCACGCCTCGCGACGCGGATACCGCTCTCCTCGCCTGCCGACATCCGCTCGAGCTTCCGCAGAGGATACCGGTGGGCGACGGCGAGGCGCTGCTCAGGCGAAGGCCCGACGTCCGCATGGCGGAGCGGCGCCTGGCAGCGGCGACCGCGCGGATCGGCGTCGCCACGGCAGAGCTTTACCCCGACATCCGGATCGGCGCAGGTGTCGGGTCGACAGGCGCGGCGGCGGATTTTCTATCTCCTTTGACCAATCGCTTCGGCCTCGGGCCGCTCATCCACTGGACGCTCAATCGCCATGCGGCGCGCGCGCGGATCGCTGCGGCCGAAGCGCAGAGTCGGGCGGAGCTCGCCGCGTTCGACGGTGTGGTGCTCAAGGCGCTTCGCGAGGTCGAGGCCGCTCTCGACAGCTATGCGGCGGGCCTCGCGCAGCAGGACGAGCTGGATCGCGCGCGAGACGAGGCCGCCAGCGTCGCCAGCCGCCTGGCCCGCCTTCGCCGAGGCGGCAAGATCGCGGAGCTTCCCGCACTGGAGGCGGAACGCGATCTCGTTGCCGCCGAGATCGCTGCCGCCGCCAACAGAGCCGTGTTGAACGAGGATCAGATCACTCTTTTCCTTGCGCTGGGCGGCGGCTGGGCGAGTGAGAACCGGCGCCTTCCGGCCTCTTCCGTGCGGCAGGAGCCCGGTTTCCGGGCATCCCCGGCTCGCGCTGATCCTTGAGCGTCCATGAGCCTGCGGTTATGGCTGCCCGAGCCAGACCGATGACGGACTATCGAGCGCGAGGATCTTGAGGGAGTGGACATCGGCATCGCACGAACCTTCCTCGAGGTCGTGAAGACCGGCAGCTTCGTCGGTGCAGCAGCCAATCTCAATCTCACTCAAACCGCCGTCAGCGCTCGCATCCGCGTGCTCGAGGAGCAACTCGACCGGCCGGTGTTCATTCGGAACAAGGCCGGGGCGAAGCTCACGCCCGCCGGTGAGCAGTTTTTGCGCTTTGCAACGACGCTGGTTCAGGTCTGGGCCCGTGCGCAACGGGCGGTCGCCCTGCCGCCGGGCCGGGAAACGGTGGTGACGATCGGCGCCGAGCTCAGCCTCTGGAGCCCGCTCCTGAAGCATTGGCTGCTATGGATGCGGCGGGAATGCCCCGAGATCGCGGTGAATACGCAGATCGACACGGCGGAGCGCCTCATGGAGCAGATCCAGGACGGATCGCTGGACGTCGCCATCCTTTATGCGGCCCCCAGCCGGCCGGGCGTGATCGCCGAGCTGCTGTTCGAGGAAAAGCTGGTGCTCGCCAGAACGACGCCGGCTTCGACGCCGCTGGCGCCGGACGATCATGTCCAGATCGACTGGGGCGAAGAATTTGCCGCGAGCTACCAGGCCGCGTTCCCGGATCAGCCCAATGCGGTGGTGTCGATCAGCTACGGTCCGCTCGCTCTGGACTATATATTGGCTGCGGGCGGCAGCGGTTATTTCCGCAAGGGCTTCATCCGATCCTATCTCGAGGAAGGCCGTCTGGCCCTTGTCCCGGGAAGCCCCGAATTCTCCTATTCGGCATATGTTGTCCATTCGACCAAGGCCGATCCGGGCGTCATGGACCGTATTCGCGCCGGGCTGCGCGCCGCCGCCAAGATTATCGAGTGACGTACGGCGTTTTCACGAGTGTGAAAATGCGTCAGCCATTGGCGGGCATTTCCACCTCGTGATCGTGAACCGTCAAGTTGAAGACGCGGTGGCGGCGATCGTTTTGATCGAAGCTTTCGGACTTCGCGCGTCTGGTTCGCGCGGAGCCGTTCGGCCCCGCTCGGTCAGGGGCGGGGCATCGATCCGCCGTCCCCACCCGCCCGATCCCAGCATGCGGCGAGATCGATTTCCGCGAGCAGCTGATATTTCCGTACCTTGCCGAAGGTCGTGCGCGGCAGCTCGTCGCGGACGCATATGTAGCGCGGCACCTTGAAATGGGAGAGGCGCGTCGCGATGAAGCCGGTGAGCGCTGCCGGATCGACGGCCTGGCCAGGCATCGGCTCCACGATCAGCAGCACTTCCTGATCGTCGAATTCGCCTGCCACGCCGACGGCTGCGGCATTCCGGACCGCGGGGAAGGCGAGGGCTTCCCGCTCCACTTCCTGGGACGAGATGTTCTCGCCGCGGCGGCGGATGCAATCCTTCAGGCGATCGTGGAAGAAATAGTTGCCCTCGGCATCGCGCGTCGCCAGATCCCCGGTGTGGAACCAGCCGTTGCGCCAGGCGCGCAGCGTCGCCTCGGGATCGCGATGATAGCCGGCGTTCAGCGTCCATGGCAAATCAGCGCGCAGCACGATCTCGCCGATCGTGCCGTCGGGCACCTCCACGTCCTTCGTGTCCACCAGACGCACTTCGACGCCCGGGCGCGCCTTGCCGCAGCTTCCCTCGACCGCCGAATTGCGGGCGGACAAGGTGATGCAGGACGCTTCGGTCATCCCGAATGCCGCGAAATAATCGACGCCGAACCGCTCCGCGAACGCGCGGACGGCGTCGCTCGGCGCGCGGACGTTGACGATGCGCAACGGATTGTCGCGATCATCGCGGCGCGGCGGCGCCTTGAGCAGCATCGCCAGGATGGCCGGCCCCAGACCGGGGAGGGCGGTGGCGCCGGTGGCGCGCACCCGATCCCAGAACCTGCCGGCGCTGAAGCGATCGAACAGCGCCAGCGAGGCGTTGGCGTAGAGCGCCGCCAGCACCATGCTCGCCGTCGAGATGTGCGAGAGCGAGGTCGAGATCATCACCCGGTCGTCCGGCCCCAGATAGCCGTTCTGCGCCTTTGCGAGCGTCCAGAACTGGGCATAGGGATTGCGCACCCCCTTGGGCAGGCCGGTGGTGCCCGAGGTGTAGATGATCAGCGCGATATCGCAGAAATCCACCGCCGTTCGTGGCGGCATCTCGTCGTGCCGGGCCAAGGCGCTGCCCTCGATCGTGGATATATCGAGATCCGGCGCCGGTCCGTCCCCGAACAGCAGCAGGGTCCCGAGCGTTTCGAGCTCCAGGCCCGCGATCCTTCCGATCAGGCCGCGATCGGCCGCCAGCACCCGTGCGCCGCTGTTGCGCAGCACATGATCGAGTTCGGCGGCCTGCGCGCTCGTCGCAATCGGCACATGGATCGCGCCGATGAAGTTGGCGGCGAGCCAGAGGCGCAGATGGTCGGCGCCGTTGGGCAGCCAATTGAGCACCGGATCGCCATGACCGACGCCGAGCGCCGACAGCCCGGCCGCAGCGCTGCGGACCTCCGCCAGCGCCTCAGCATAGGTCCATTGCCGGCCATCCTCGAACAAGGCGAACGGCTTGTCGGGCGTTTCGCGGGCCCACCGCTCCAGCAGCGGACGCACCGTGCATTCGGCGGCCTCCGGCAGGCGATCCGGCAACGCCCAGCCCAGCGCCACCCTCCAGGCCTCCGCATCCTTCCCTCTCGCACCGTCGCCCATGTCCCGTCCTTTGCAAATTGCTTATACTTGTTTACACCGTCGCTCAAGCCGATGACCGGCAGCGCGCCGCCCCGGCGCGCGGGAGGAGACGATGGATTTCGAATGGACCGCGGATCAGCGCCGCTTCCGTCGGCGGGTGCGCGATCTTCTGGAGCAGCTGCTGCCGCCGGATTGGGACGTCCGGTCGGGCTACGACACCAGCTCGCGCTACGTATCCGAATTCTCCCGCACATTCTGTCCGATCCTCGCGCGCGAAGGCCTGCTGATTCCGCATTGGCCGAAGGAATATGGCGGCGAGGATCTCGATCCCTATTATCACTGGATCCTGGGTGAAGAGCTGTTCGCGGTCGGCGATCCGCGCAGCTATCAATATATGAACGTGAACTGGGCCGGCCCGGCCATCCTGCGCTACGGCACCGAGGAGCAGAAGGCCGAGCATATCGGCCGGATCGCCGCCGGCACCCACATCTGGTGTCAGGGTTTCTCGGAACCATCGGCTGGATCCGATCTGGCGGCGCTTTCCACAAAGGCCCAAAGAACGGATCGCGGCTGGGTGATCGACGGCGTCAAGATCTGGACATCGGGCGCGAGCCTGGCGGATTTCTGCCTGATGCTCGCGCGGACCGGCCCGGATCGCCATGCCGGCATCTCCGTTTTCCTCGTGCCGATGGGGACTGCGGGCATCACGGCACGGCCGATCCCCAACTTCATGGGCGAATTCTCCCTGCACGAGACGACGTTCGATCAGGTCGAGGTGCCCGCATCCGCGCTGCTCGGCGCGGAGAATGACGGCTGGACGATCGTTCGGCATATCATGCACAACGAGCGGATCGGGCAGCCGCGATATGCGCTGGCGATGCGCGGCATGGACCGGGCGGTGGCCTTGCTCAAGCAAAAAGGACGGTTCAGCGGACAAGCGGTGCGCGCCGATGCGGCGAAAGCCCATGCCGCGCTCCTCGCCGCGCGCAGCCTCGCTCTGCAGGTCATTGATGCGCGCGCAAAGGGGCAGGCGCCGACCGCCTTCACCAGCATTGCGCGCTACGCGCTCGTCAGTGCCGATCGCTGTGTCGCGGACTTTCTCGGCGCCTATCTGCGGGAAGAGCTGATGGATCGGCAGGATCCGCTGATCACCGCCACCTACCGTCGTACCGGTTCCACCGGGCTGGCGGCCGGCGCGGCCGAGATCCAGCTCAACCTGATCGGCCGAGACTATCTCCAGCTGCCGAAGGGCTGAGCCATGGACCTCGCGCTTTCCCCCGACCAAGCCAGCCTCCTCGATGCCGTCGGCAAGCTGGTGGCGCCATTCCGGTCGCCGCCCGCCGGCCTGCGCGAGACGCTGCTCACCAGCACGGCGCTTGATCGCGCGCTTCGCGACGCCGGCTTTCGTGACGTCGCGCGCTTCGATGGAATGGGGCCGCTCGATGCGGTGCTCGTCGCCGAACTGGTCCATGCGCTGCCGTACAGCGTCGAATATGCAGGCTCGGCCCTGTTGAGCCGCGTGCTCGGGAGAGACATCGATGGGCCGCTCGCCCTGCTGGAGGCGCCTGCCGCGACACCCACGCGCTTCCTTCAGGCGGGCGGCACCGCCCTGATCGTCGACGGCGAGGATGCCCGGCTGCTCGCAATCGGCCGAGACGCCGTCGAGCCGGTCGAGACCAGCTTCGCCTATCCGCTGGGCCGGTTGAGGCCGGAGGTACGGGGCACCGGCACACGGCTCGCCGGAGCGGGTGCGCTGGTCCGGCAATGGTGGGCTGTCGCCTTGGCCGCCGAACTGAGCGCGACCGCCAGGGCCGCCGTCGATCTCACCGTCGACTATGTCAAGGATCGACGCCAGTTCGGGCGGCCGCTCGGCAGTTATCAGGCCGTCCAGCACCGACTTTCGGAGTGCATGGTCGCGGTGCAGGCGATGCAGGCGCTGGTCCGCCGCGCCGCCGCGCTCGGAACGCCGCAGGCGGCGCTCGCGGCACTGGTGCAGGCCAAGGAAGCCTGCGCGCGCATCATCTACGATACCCACCAGTTCCAGGGCGCGATCGGCCTCACCTATGAGTATCCGCTGCATTTCTATACCTACCGGCTGAGGCTGCTGCACGGCGAGCTGGGCAGCCCCGCCGACTGCGCCGAGCAGCTTGCATCGGCGCGCTGGGGCGACGCAGAGGTGGATTGGAACGAATGACGGGATCGCCGCGCGGGACATCGGGCGAAGGGGCGGCGTCCGCGACGGCGCTGCATCAGGTGCGGCCGGAGTGGCTGGCGCTGCATGCCGAACCGGCGATCGATCCGGCGCTGCCCATCATCGATGCGCACCATCATCTCTGGGATGTCGGCGGCGATGCCTATCTGCTGGACGATTATCTTGCGGATCTCCGCAGGGGCCATGACGTGATCGCCAGCATCTATGTCCAGTCGGGCACCATGATGCTGCGCGATGGGCCGGAGGCGCTGCGGCCGGTGGGCGAGACGCGCTTTGCCGCGTCGGTCGCCGCGCGATGCGAGACCGAGGGCGGCTGGCCGCGTGTCGCCACGGCGATCGTCGGGCCGTTCGATCTCTCGCTGGGCACGCGGGCCGGCGCGGTTCTGGAGGCACATGCCGAAGCCGCGGGAGGGCGACTGCGCGGCGTGCGCGCGCTTACCCACTGGCACGAGGATCGCGCCATCCACAGGATCGCGACCACAGCCGGGATGCTGCTCACGCCGAGCGCAAGCGAAGCGATCGCCGCCGTCGAGCGATCCGGCCTGGTGCTCGATATCTGGGTCTATCACACGCAGCTCGACGAGGTGATAGCGGTCGCTCGCGCCTTTCCCGATCTCGTCATCGTGCTCGATCATGCCGGAACGCCGCTCGGTATCGGCTGCTTCGCCGGGCGGAGGGATGAAGTGCTCGCCGCCTGGCGCGCGCGCATGCGCGTCCTGGCGCAGCTGCCCAATGTCTTCGTCAAGCTCGGCGGATTGGCGATGCGGTTTTCGGGGCATGATTTCGGGCATCGGCCGATGCCGCCTTCGTCCGAAATGCTCGCCGAGGCCTGGCGGCCGGAGATCGAGACCTGCATCGACCTGTTCGGCGCCGGCCGCTGCATGTTCGAGAGCAATTTCCCGGTCGACAAGGCATCCTGCGCTTACGGGGTGCTGTGGAACGCCTTCAAGCGCCTTTGCGTCGACGCCTCGCAGGAGGAGCGCAGCCGGCTCTTCGCCGGCACGGCCGCCGCGGTCTATCGGATTCCGCTTCAGGGCGGCGGGCCGGCCGGGGCTCGCTCCGGCGGGTGCGGATGATCGTTGCTTTTCGGGAATGACTGGTCGGCCGGGCCGGGACCCGCCGGCTGCGCCAATTGTCGGTTCCGTCAAATGGTTGTAGCCCTTGCCGCGCCCTTCCCGCCGAGGTGAGACACGTTGGACGATGTTCCCTTTCGAAAACGCGCGCGGCCGGCCGGCAAGCTGGCCGAGGTCGTCGCGGCGAAGATCGAACGGGAGATCATCGATCGGGGATGGCCGGTCGGGCACGTGCTGGGCTCCGAGGCCGAGCTCATCCGCCGCTTCGAGGTGAGCCGCGCCGTCGTCCGCGAGGCCGCACGCCTCCTCGAGGCGGACATGATCGCGCGGATGAAGCCGGGGCCGAACGGCGGACTGATCGTGATCGCGCCCGATCCCGAGGGCGTCGCGCACACCATGGCGCTCTACCTCACCTATGAGCGCGTCAGCGTCCGCCAGCTGCTCGACATGCGCAGCCTCGTCGAGGGGCAGGCGGCTGCGCTCGCGGCCGTTCACGGCACGCCAGAGGATCATGCGAAGCTGAAGGCCTTGCTCGCCAACGAACGCGCCTGCGTGGAAGAGGATTGGCATTCGGCCAAGAACTTCCATGTCCTGGTCGCGCAGATGAGCGGCAATCCTGCCTGCGTGCTGATGGCGCAATCGCTGATCATGCTGACGGAGCAGCAGACGGTTCCCACCCGGACACGCCGCACGGCCGCAAATCATGTCCATCGCGTGCACGATAAAGTGGGGCGCGCCATCCTCGATCGCGACCCCGCCCGTGCGCGCGACCTCATGGCGAAGCACATATTGGCGCTCGATCCGTGGCTCGGCGAGGCCCATCAGGCACGCACGCCGCGTGCCGCCATCGAGGACTGACCGGCCGGACGTCGTCCCGCAGGGCGCCTCAGCCTTTCGCCCCAAGCCCGAGCCGCTGGCGGGCGATGATGCTTTCCATGATCTGGCTGGTGCCGCCGCCGATCGATTCCGTCATGGTCTGCCGCCAGAGCAGCTCGATCCCCGCATCGCAGAAGAGCGCGTCCGCGCCGCCAAATTCCATGGCGGTGCGCGCGATCGATTGCAGCACGCGCGTGTGCGTCACCTTGTTGGCCGCTGCCTGCGCGGCATCGACCTCTTCCCCGAGCATGGCGAGGCCAAGCGCTTCCGCCTCCAGCACCTCCATCGCGAGCCCCCGGAGCGTCGCCCGGACGTCCGGGCGCCGATCGAGGCCGCTCCGCGCAGCCCATTGCACGACGCGCCGGAAATCACGACGCACCCGGCCTGGTCCGAAATGGATGTGCCGTTCCTCGGCGAGCGCTCGGCCCATCAGGCGCCAGGCGTCATTCTCCGCACCGATGCGGCAATCGGCCGGCAGACGCAGGTCCGTGAAGAAGATCTCGGTGAAGACGTTGCCGTCCATCTGCTCGATCGGGCGGATCTCGACGCCGGGCAGGCTGGTGTCGACGATGAACAGCGAAAGCGCGCGGCCGCGCTCCGCCTGCTCTCCGGTGCGCGCGAGCAGCCACAGATGGCTGACGGCATGGGCCTTGGAATTCCAGCATTTGTTGCCGTTGACGATATAATGATTGCCGTCGCGCACCGCCTTGCAGGTGAGGCCCGCCAGATCGGATCCGGCATGGGGCTCGGAATAGGCAAGCGCGAAAGTGGCCTCGTGGCGCCGGATGCGCTCCAGCCAATGCGCCTTCTGCGCGTCGCTCCCCGCGGCCATGATCGTCTTGGCGATGATGCCCACGCCCTGCGGCGGGCGGGCGATGCCCTGGAAGGCGATCTCGTTCCAGAGGAGGAATTCGTGGAGGCGCGACCGGCCGAGGCCGCCGAACGCTTCCGGCCAGCCGAGCGCCAGCCAATTGCGCTCCGCGAGTGCATGATAGAATCGTTCCGATGCCGCATGATCCTGCGTCACCAGATAGTTCTGCGTCTCGCCGAAGGGCTCGAGGAAGTCTCTCACCTCATCGAGGAAACATCTGTCGTCGTCGCTGAGCCGGATCATGGCGGGGGCCGAACCCGCCGCCGGCGGCGTGAGCAGTCGGAGCGAGCTGTCGGACGCGAGGAGAAGCAGCGCATCGGGCAGCGGCGCGAGCGGCGGCTGCTTGCTCCATTGCTGGAAGCGGCGCGAAAGCGCGAAGACCGGCCCCGCCTTCACCGTGCCGATGGCGCCGAAGGTCTGGTGCGCGATCGCCCCGAGCCCGCGCGCCGCGTCGCAGGCGAGCTGGCGCATCGCCGCGGCCAGCGCTTCGGCGTCATCGGCGCCCGCGTCCAGCCGGGCGGCCACGACGGGCAGCAGGTTGCGCGCGGCGTCGATCCGCGTGGATATGGCAGCGAGCGGCAGCGCCACGCCTTGGAAATCGCCGATCGCCCGTCCGAATTGCCGCCGCTCGGCGGCATAGGCCGCGGTCTCGTCGAGCAGGCGCCCGGCCGCGCCAACGAGATATGCGGCGAGCGTGAAATCATAATGCACGGCGCAGCGATTCCACGGGCCCAGCGGCGTTCTCGACACGAAGGCGACGCGCGCCCAATTCTCTCCGCCCAGCGTCGCGACCGGCTCGCGCGGGCTCGCATCGATACGCCAGGCATCCTTCTCGTCCACCGCGATGAACATGTCGGCTAGCTCTGCCCAGGGCATCGTGTCGCCGAAGCCCAGAGACACGATCTGCGTTCCGTCCCGGAGCGGAGCGGCAGCATCGGAAGGCAGCAGCGCCGCGGCCAGGAAGGTGGCGGGCAGCGGGCCGGGAAAAGCCGCCCGTCCGAGCGCGAGCAGCGCCGCCGCGACCAGTTCATTCTCGCCGGTGCCCGGTCCCGGCCGGAGGGCGAGCACGCCCATCTCGCCCAGGGAGCGCCAGAGCGGCCTGCTCAGCGGCACGGCGGTGCTCTCGTGCAGGGTTTCGCCCAGGGCGCGCTCGCAGAAGCGCCCCACCGCATCGGCGATCGCCCGGGCCTCCTCGGAAGCAAAAGCGACCATCGTTCCGCGCTAAACGCCGTGCGTTCGGAACTGCGGTTCGCGCTTGTCGCGGAAGGCGAGCGCAGCCTCGCGATGATCGGCATCGAGATGGGTCAGCGTTTCGAGGCCGAGATGCGCGTCGAGCAGGTCCTTGACCATGCGGTTGCGCTGCAGGGCGAGAGCCCGCTTGGTCGCATAGAGCGCGGCGCGCGGCGAGGCAGCCAGCCGGTCGGCCAGCCCGTAGACGCGCTCGTCCAGTTGCTCCGGCGGCACGGCATGATTGATAAGTCCGATCTCCGCGGCCTTGGTCGCGGTCAACACATCGCCGGTCAGCAGATACTCCATTGCCCGCGGCAGGCCGATCAGCGTCGGCCAGATCAGCGCGCCGCCGTCCCCCGGCACGAGGCCGAGCTTGATATGCGTATCGGCGATCTTTGCGCCCTCGGCGGCGAAGGTGATGTCGCACAGCACGGCGAGGCTGGATCCGAGGCCCATGGCGTGGCCGTTGATCCGGCCGATGATCGGCTTGTCCAGATCCAGCATGCCGAAGATGATCTCGCGCACCTCGCGGATGCCGCGCTGCCAGCGATCCTGATCATCGAGGCCTGCAATCAGCGAATTGATGTTGCCCCCGGCCGAAAAGCCGCGGTCGGCGCCGGTCAGCACCACGACCACGGTCTCGTCGTCGCGTTGGATGTCGCGGAAGATGGTGGAGAGCTCATGATGCAGCCGCGGCGTCATGGGATTGAGCGGCGGATTGTTCATCGTGACGACGAGGACGGGGCCGCGCCGCTCGATCAGCAGCGCTTCATAACCGTCATACATGCATGCTCTCCATCGTTTCGGATTCGCCCTTCCTTACGCCAGGTCATGGCTGGCCGTGCCTGCCGCTTCCCGATATTCCTTATACTGAATTGATGAAGCGGTGCAATCTGCCGGAACCTTCCGTGCCGCGGAATTGCCGGGCGGCGACCTTCCGCCTGCCGGAGCGACGATTCTCGTCTCTCTCGCGCGGCTAAAACGGTACCTTGACCTTGACCATCATCCGATTGCTCGAAGCTCCGGCGGCAAGGCTGTGCTGCTCGACCTGCGCGCCGATGCGGGATTTGCCGATCAGCCCGGTTTCTGCGCGCGGCAGACCTTCGGCCTGCGGACTGGCGCGCGCATCGAGCGGAATGCGTTCGGCGCGGCGGCGCCCCGTCACCACGATCGCGTCGTCGGGCACCCGCGACGCGGCGGCCTCGCGCAGATCGAATTCTATATCTGCAAAGGGTTCTCCGACGACGGCGGCCTGCAGGACCAGCAAAAGAGAAAGCATCCGGCCGTCCTTTTCGGGGACAGCCCGGATATGCCGGCAGGATTATGGCCGTTGTGAGGCCTTTCGATTGCCCAATTCACATCCGGCGGCTCTATCGACGAACCGGCCATACCCCCGATCGAGGCGTTCCGCGGGATCGGCCCGCGGCCGACGGTGCGCCCTTCGAACAAGGAGGAAGCGAGCGGCTTCCTACATGCCGTTTAGCATCTCGATGTGGTGCCTGACCACGGGAACGATCTTTGCGGCGGCGGCCTGTGACCGGCCCCCACCGAGTGGTCCGGGTTGATTGTTAGTGCATCGTCGCCTCCGACGCCATTGCCGGCTGGAGGTGGAGCGAAGCGGAACCGGAAGGCGGCAATGGCGGCATCGCCGTTTCCGGGG
>Ga0180222_1002056_pt1 | contig 17708 bp, 16 predicted proteins | sample eDN5th37CKraftOP_FD_151336 | JGI IMG/M metagenome (GOLD analysis project Ga0180222, IMG submission 151336) | Enriched Organic Plus compost microbial communities from Emeryville, California, USA - eDNA 5th pass 37_C Kraft OP (version 2) (version 2) ... | reverse complement strand
GGCGTGGAGAACGACCCGGCGGACGTGCCGAGCATGGTCGACGAGTTCCCGGTCGCCTTCGTCGCGGCGGCGCTCGCCGAAGGGCGCAGCGTCTTTCGCGGGCTGGAGGAACTGCGCGTCAAGGAAAGCGACCGCATAGCGGTGATGGCGCAGGGGCTGCGCGCGATCGGTGCGCGGGTCGAGGAAACGGAGGACGGCCTTGTCATCGACGGCACCAGCGGGGAGCCGCTGGCCGGCGGCGGGCCGATCGCGACGCATCTCGACCATCGCATCGCGATGAGCTTCGCCGTCGCCGGGCTGGCGAGCCGGAACGGCGTCACCATCGACGACATGCGCCCGGTGGAAACGAGCTTCCCCGGCTTCGCGCCGCTGCTGAACCGGATCGGCGCCGGGGTGGAGGCGTGATCGTCGCGGTGGATGGACCGGCTGCTTCCGGCAAGGGAACCATCGCCCGCGCGCTGGCGGCGCATTACGGCCTGCCGCATCTCGACACCGGCCTGCTCTATCGCGCGGTGGCGTTGACGCTGAAGCGCGCCGGGGGCGACCCTGAAAGCGAGGCGGATGCTGTCGCCGCGACGGGCTTTCCCGCCAGCCTGCTGACCGATCCCGAATTGCGCACCGAGGCGACCGGATCGCTGGCCTCGCGCGTGTCGGCCCATGGCGGGGTGCGGGCGGCGCTCAAGGCGCGGCAGCAGGCGTTCGCCGCGCAGCCGGGCGGGGCGGTGCTCGACGGGCGGGATATCGGCACCGTCATCGTGCCGGACGCCGACGCGAAGCTCTACGTCACCGCGTCGCCGCAGGTGCGGGCCGACCGCCGCGTGCGCGAGATGGAGCAGCAGGGCCTCGCCGCCGACCGCGAGGGGATGATCGCGGAGATCGTCGCGCGCGACGCCCGCGACATGGGGCGGGACAACGCGCCGCTGATGCAGGCCGCCGATGCGGACTTGCTAGATACCAGCGATTTGACTATAGCAGAGGCCGTCCAGAAGGCGATTGCGCTGGTGGATGCACGGGTGGAACGCCACCGATAAGAGTGGCGGCAGGCAAGGCGCACGGAGTCTCCGGGCGCCCTTTTTTGCTTATTCCGCGTGCATTTCGCTTCGTTTCCGCCGGATGGGTGCCGTTTGCGCATGGGGCGCCGGCGGCGGTTTGGCCAGGACGACAGAATCGCATTTCGTGATTCGGGTCCAGTTTGGAAAGACCTCCGGAGACAACCGGATGGCCAGCAAAAGTGAGTGAAGGAACCTATATGGCCTCAACGGCATTTCCGTCGCGCGACGATTTCGCGGCACTTCTCAATGATTCCCTCGGTGGCGAGGACGGCGGCTTCGAAGGCCGCGTCGTAAAGGGCACCGTTACCGCTATCGAAAATGATCTGGCCGTCATCGACGTGGGCCTCAAGAGCGAAGGCCGCGTGCCGCTGCGCGAATTCGCCGCGCCGGGCCAGAAGGCCGACCTGAAGGTCGGCGATGAAGTCGAAGTCTATGTCGATCGCGTCGAAAATGCCTATGGCGAAGCGATGCTGTCGCGCGATCGCGCGCGCCGCGAAGCCGCATGGGACAAGCTCGAATCCGAATTCGCCGAGAACGCCCGCGTCGAAGGCGTCATCTTCGGCCGCGTCAAGGGCGGCTTCACCGTCGACCTCGACGGCGCCGTGGCGTTCCTGCCCGGCTCGCAGGTCGACATCCGCCCGGTGCGCGACGTCACCCCGCTGATGGACATTCCGCAGCCCTTCCAGATCCTGAAGATGGATCGCCGCCGCGGCAACATCGTCGTGTCGCGCCGTGCCATCCTCGAAGAGACTCGCGCCGAACAGCGCAGCGGCCTCATTCAGACGCTGGCCGAGGGCCAGATCATCGAGGGCGTGGTCAAGAACATCACCGATTATGGTGCGTTCGTTGATCTGGGCGGCATCGATGGCCTGCTGCACGTCACCGACCTCAGCTACAAGCGCGTCAACCACCCCAATGAGATGATCAACATCGGCGATACCGTCCGCGTGCAGATCATCCGCATCAACCGCGACACCCAGCGCATCAGCCTCGGCATGAAGCAGCTGGAAAGCGATCCGTGGGAAGGCGCCGAAGCCAAGTATCCGGTCGGCGCGAAGCTGACGGGCCGCGTCACGAACATCACCGAATATGGTGCGTTCGTCGAACTGGAGCCGGGCATCGAAGGCCTGGTCCACGTTTCGGAAATGAGCTGGACCAAGAAGAACGTCCACCCCGGCAAGATCGTGTCGACCAGCCAGGAAGTCGAAGTCGTCGTCCTCGAAGTCGACAGCGAGAAGCGCCGCATCTCGCTCGGCCTCAAGCAGGCGCAGAACAATCCGTGGGACAGCTTTGCCGAGCGTCACCCGATCGGTTCGACCGTCGAGGGCGAAGTCAAGAACGCGACCGAATTCGGCCTGTTCATCGGCCTGGAAGGCGATGTGGACGGCATGGTCCACATGTCCGACATCGCCTGGGGCATCTCCGGCGAGGACGCGCTCAACCTGCACCGCAAGGGCGAGGTCGTGAAGGCGGTCGTGCTCGACATCGACGTCGAGAAGGAGCGCATCAGCCTCGGCATGAAGCAGCTTGAAAAGGGCGCGCCGGGCGTCGGCCAGTCGACCGGTTCGGGCCTGTCGAAGAACCAGACCGTCACCGTCACCGTTCTCGAAGTCCGCGACGGCGGCCTAGAGGTGCAGGCGGGCGAGGATGGCGCCACCGGCTTCATCAAGCGCAGCGACCTTGGCCGCGACCGCGACGAGCAGCGCGCCGAGCGCTTCCAGCCGGGCCAGAAGTTCGACGCCATGGTCATCGGCTTCGACCGCAGCAAGAAGCCCAACTTCTCGATCAAGGCGCTGCAGATCGCCGAAGAAAAGCAGGCGGTCGCCCAATATGGTTCGTCCGACAGCGGCGCATCGCTGGGCGACATTCTTGGCGAAGCATTGAAAGCGAAGAGCGAAGGCTGATAGCCAAATTCTCTTCGGTTTGATTTAAAAGCCTCGCTGCGACTTTGTTGCAGCGGGGCTTTATTATTATTTTATTTTAGATATTTACAAAAATTTACGGATAATAATGTCCGTATTTGGGAAGTCGCGCCGAACAGGAACGTTGTCATCTCCGTGTCATTTGCGTAATAAGAGAAATCCGGCAATGAGTGGGACTGCCGGACTAAGGAGGACAAATGATCCGTTCCGAACTGATTCAGCGTCTGGCGGAAGAGAACAAAGACCTTACCCTTATGGAGGTCGAGCGGATTGTGGAACTTTTCTTTTCCGAAATCACCGAGCAACTCGCCAAGGGTGGGCGTGTGGAGTTGCGCGGTTTCGGAGCTTTTACGACGCGGTCGCGCGAAGCGCGCATGGGGCGCAATCCGCGCACCGGGGAATCCGTCGATATCAAGGCGAAGAAAGTGCCGTTTTTCAAGCCGGGCAAGGAAATCCGCGAACGCCTGAATGGCGGCGGCGACTAGGCGCCGGCTATCCTGTTTCCTGACGAAGAGAAGACGCGCTTCCACGCGGCCTTTCGCGCGTCCTAAGATGCGGCGGGATTGCAGTTTTGAATGGTCGATTGACCTTTCCTCTATCGTCACCCCAGCGCAGGCTGGGGGGCGTTGGCCTTGTCGCGCGTCGCCTCTTGAGGTGCCAGCCTGCGCTGGCATGACGCGATGGAGATGGCTGGCTTCGGGTGGTTAGCGATATTCCTCCCGCGCCGGAGGATCAGGGCGGAAACCCGGAATTGCCGGAACGGCATCCGTCCAACGGACGCTTGACGTCGCCACCGCGCCATTGCAGGGGTGGCGGGCCTGCCCCTTGCGAAGGGACTCTGGCGGACGTGGCGAAATCGGTAGACGCAGCGGACTTAAAATCCGCTTCCCTCCGGGAGTGCGGGTTCGAGTCCCGCCGTCCGCACCATCCTGCACCATCACAGGGCGGCCGGGCCTCAACCCGTCCGGGCGCGCGCCGCCGATGCGGATATCGGCTTGGACTTGCCCCGGCGTCGCGATAGGATGGTGACCGCCTTCTCCCTGACCGGAACCTGTTCCCTTGCCGTCTCGCTTCCCCCGCGCCGTTCTTTATCTGTCGCTCCTCCCCTTGCTGCTGGCCGCGGGCTGCGACCGTGGGCGCAGGGACGGGCCGGTGCGCGTCAGCGTCATGGGCAGCGAGAAGGAGGTGGAGGCCCCGCTCGCCCATATCGGAACCCGCGCGGGACAGGTGGTGTTCGCCGCGACGGCGCAGGGGCTGGTCAGCTATGACGCCGCCGGCGACGTCATTCCGGGGCTGGCGCAGCGCTGGATCGTCGTGGACGACGGCCGCAGCTACATCTTCCGCCTGAGGCGGGCGAAATGGCTCAACGGCAAGCGGGTGGACGCGCGCGACGTGCGCCGCCTGCTGCTGGCTCGGATGGAGCGGGAGGTTGCGCGCGATCCCTACGGCATCATGGCGTCGGTGGACGAGGTGCTGGCGATGACCGGCGACGTCATAGAGATACGCCTCGTCGCGCCGCAGCCCGATTTCCTGCTGGCGATGGCCCAGCCGGAGATGGGCGTCGCCTTGCCCGACGGCGGCACCGGCCCCTATCGCCGCACCGGCGAAAGCAAGGAGAAGGGGGTGCTGCTGCTCGCCCCGGTCGAGGATGCGGACGAGGGCGTGACGGAGCCCAAGGCGCATGAGCGGCTGGTGCTGCGCGCCGAGCGGCCCAGCCGGGCGCTGGCGCGCTTCACCGGCGGAAAGGCCGATCTGGTGCTGGGTGGCACGCTGGCGGAATTCCCCTATATCGCGCTCGGCGAGGTGCCGCCCCGGACCGTGCGCTTCGACCCGGTGCAGGGGCTGTTCGGCCTCGCCCTGTCGCCCGACACGCCGATGTTCGCCGACGCCAATGTGCGCGAGGCGCTGTCGATGGCGATCGACCGGCAGGCGATCATCGGTTATTTCGATATGAGCCGGTGGAAGATCGCCGAGCAGATCCTGCCGCAGCAGCTCAACCTGCCGCATCCGTCGACCGCCCCCGGCTGGAGCGCGATGAGCATGGAGGATCGGCGCAATTTCGCCATCGGCGTGATCGCGCGCTGGCAGGCGCAGCATGGCGGCAAGCCGGTGGAACTCAGCATCGCGCTGCCGCCCGGACCGGGTATGAGCCTGCTGTTCCTGGCGCTGAAGGCGCAGTTGCAGGCGATCGGCATCACGGTGAGGCAGGTCGAGAAAAAGGGTGACCTGACCCTGATCGACGAGGTGGCGCCTTATGACAGTGTGGTCTGGTATCTCGGCCGCCTGAGCTGCGCGCGCAAGGTGCATTGCGACAAGGCGGCGGAGGATCTGCTCAAGCAATCGGTGAAGGCGACCGACATGAGCGCCCGGCTGTTCCTGCTGGGGCAGGCCGAGCCGCTGATCCAGCGGCATAACGGCTTCATTCCGCTCGCCATGCCGGTGCGCTGGTCGCTGGCGGCCTCCCGCCTCAACGGCTTCCAGCCGTCGCCGCGCGGGGATCGCAGCCTGCGCGGGCTGGTGGAGTAGGCCGCCTCAATCGCTCCACGGCCGCTCGCGATACCATTTGGTGATGACATATTTGGTGCCGCCGCGCACCTTCATGCCGTGGTGGATGCTGTCCGGGTTGAGGGAACCGTCGGCGCGGCGGTTGCTCCACGCCAGCATCTTGCCGGTCTGCGGCCGGATCGTCTTGCCGATACTGGTGAAGCGCGTCGCGCCGCCCTGCGCCGGTTCGTTGAGGTAGATCATCGCCGTCCACGTCCGGTTGCCCGCGACCGAGCAATAGCGCGCATAATCCGGCCCATTCGGCTCGAAATAGTCGGTATGCGGCTTGAATTCCTGCCCGGCGGCGTAGCGCTGGCCCTGTATCGGTTCGCCATGGGCCGGGTCGATGCCGAGCCAGCCGGCGATCCGCGCGTCGATATCGGCAACGAACGGGTCGCCATGATCGAGATCGCAGGTCTCGCTGGTGCGGAACAGGCTGTCGCCATTGGCGTCGGCGATGGTGGAGGGGCGCCGCCGCGCGTCGATGCGGCCGATCAGCGCGGCGCATTCGTCCGGCGTCAGGAAATGCTTCTGCTGAAAGAGGATCAGCGCGGCGCCGGGGAAGCGCTGGACCCCCGGATGCCGGGCGATCCGCGCGAGGTCGGCGGTCGCGGCCGAGGGGGCGGTCTGCGATGGCTGCATGGACGAATCCCTATCCGGTTTTCCGCCGCATACACGCCCTGCCGCCGGGGACGCAAAATGAAATATTTCCGTAACATAGCCGTCATGGAGGCGTCATGAACGGCTTCTAGCAGCAGCCTGCTTCCACAGGGGAACGGGCGTTGAAATATTTTGCAGGCATGGGAAAGACAGGCGGCGAAAAGGTGGGCGGCATCGCCGACCGGCTGCGCATCATGCACCGGCCGCGCCTCGCGCAGGGGCTGCTGCTGCTGGCGCTGGCGATCCAGATCGTCCGCCTGTTCTGGGCGATCGTGACGCCGGTGGGCCCGCTGGGCGACTGGCGCGGGCGCACGGCCGATATTCCCGCCGCATCCGCGCGGGCGGCGCTGTTCGGCGGCTTCGACCCCTTTTATCCCGCCGCCCCGGCCAGCAGCGCCGGGCCGCAACAGGTGACCTCGCTGGCGCTGACGCTGTTCGGCATCCGCCTCAACGAGGGCTCCGGCCTCGGCTCGGCGATCATGGCGAGCGGCGACGGCGCGCAGAACAGCTATGCGGTCGGCGACGAAATCGCGCCGGGCGTCGTGCTGAAGGCGGTGGCGTTCGACCATGTGGTGATCGACCATGCGGGCACGGAGGAAATGCTGTTCCTCGACCAGTCGTCCCCGGTTCCCCCTGCCGCCGGCCGACCGGACGAGCAGGGCGGTGATGCGCGGGACGGCGCGTCGTCGCCCTCCGTATCGCCGCCCGCAAGGCCTGTCGCCGGAAGCCTGACGGTTTCCGCGCTGAAGGCGGGCGTGGGTTTCGGCCCGCGCATGAGCAACGGGCGCATCACCGGCATCGTCCTCTCCCGGAAGGGGCCGGGATTCGAGGCGGCGGGCTTCCGCTCCGGAGACATCATCACGCAGGTCAACGGCAGGGATATAGGTTCGGCCGACGATCTCGCCGCCCTGCAACAGGCGCTCGCCCCCGGCGCGCGGATCAGCCTGACGGTCGAGCGCGGCGCGCAGGCCGTCCCCATAGCGATAGTGGTTCAAGGACAATGAAGAAGAAGCTGCTCCGGCTCTCCACCGCGCTCGCCCTGTGCTGCGCGTCCCTTTCCCTGCCGCCCGCGGCCCAGGCGCAGCAGACGCTGAACGTGCGCGACGCCGACATCCGCGCCTTCATTCAGGACGCCGCGCGGGTGACGGGGCGGACCTTCATCATCGACAACCGGGTGCAGGGCAAGGTGTCGGTGGTGACCGACCGGCCGCTGTCGCGATCCGAATATTTCGAGATTTTCCTTTCCACCCTGCGCGCCAACGGCCTCGTCGCCGTGCCCGCGCCGGGCGGCGCCTATCGCATCCAGCCCGCCGACGGCGCGGCGGGCCAGCCCGGCGGCGTGGGCCGAGCGGCCAGCCGCGACCAGTTCGTGACGGAGATATTCCGTCTGCGCTCGACCGACGCCGCCTCCGCGCTCGAAACGCTGCGCCCGCTGGTGAGCAAGGACGGCTCCGTCACCGCGAACAAGGCGGGGAACAGCGTCGTCGTCGTCGATTATGCCGACAATGTCGCGCGCATCCGCCAGATCATCCGGCAGATCGACCGCGACAGCGCGGCGACGGAGATGGTCGCGCTCAAAAATGCGGGCGCGCGGGAAATCGCCACCTCGCTCCAGGCGCTGATGGCGGGCGGCGGGGGCGAGGGCAATGCCGCCGCCGCAACGGTCGCGGCGATCGATGCGAGCAACAGCATCGTGCTGCGCGGCCAGCCGGGAACGGTCGCCCGCCTCGCCCAGATGGCGCGCGATCTTGACCGGCAGGCGGCGAGCGGCACGGAAATCCGCGTCTACTGGCTGGACCATGCCGATGCCGACAAGCTGATGCCGGTGTTGCAGCAATTGCTGGGGCAGGGCGGCGGCGCGGTAGCGTCCGCGCCCGTTTCCGGCGGGGGGCAGGGCGGCGCGAGCGCATCCGCCGCGCCCGCCTCCGCGCCGGTCGCCGTCGCCGCCAGCGCCGGCGGCACCGGCATCGCCACGCGCGGTCCGGCGATCGTCACCCGCTATGAGGGCGCGAACGCGATCATCGTCGCCGCCAATGGCGACGTGCAGCGCATGATCGGCGAAACCATCCGCCAGATCGACACGCGGCGCCAGCAGGTGCTGGTCGAGGCGATCATCGTCGAGATCAGCGATATCGCCGCGAAGAAGCTGGGCGTACAATTCCTGCTCGGCAGCACCAGGACAGGCTTTGCCGCGACCAATTACAGCAACGCGACGCCCAACATATTGACGCTGGCCGGGGCCTATGGGGCGACGAAGCTGGGCACGACGAAAACCACGGTGGTGGCCGCCGACGGCACCACCACCACGACCGAAACGACCGAGAACAGCGACCTTGCGGGCACGCTCCAGCAGGCGGCGGTCGATTCGCTGGCGGCGGCGACCGGCGGCTTCGGCGGCATCGCGACGCAGATCGGCCAGAACGGCTTTTTCGGCGCGATCCTCAATGCCGTCAAATCCGATACCGACAGCAATATCCTCTCCACCCCGTCGGTGATGACGCTCGACAATCAGAAGGCGTCGATCCTCGTCGGGCAGGAGGTGCCGATCACTACCGGCGAGGCGCTGAGCCAGAATTTCGACAACCAGTTCCGCACCGTGCAGCGCGAGAATGTCGGCATCCAGCTGGAGGTGCGGCCGCAGGTCAATGCGGGCGGAGAGATCAAGCTGTTCCTGCGGCAGGAGGTGTCGAGCATCGCCGGGCCGGTTTCCAACAGCAGCAGCGACCTCATCATCAACAAGCGCGAGATCGAAACAACCGTCACCGTGGACGATGGCGAGATATTGGCGCTGGGTGGCCTGCTCGACGACAATGAGCGCAAGACGATCGAGCGCATCCCGCTGCTGTCCGACATTCCCGGCATCGGCGAACTGTTCAAGTCGCGCAGCCGCAGCCGCAGCAAGACGAACCTGATGGTGTTCATCCGCCCGACGATCCTGCGCAGCAAGGCCGACGCCGCGCGCCTGACGGCCCAGCGCTACGGCTATATTCGCGGGCAGCAGCTGGCCCGCAACCCCGACAGCGAACCGAGCCTCGATGAGCTGGTGCGCGATTATATGGGCGCGGTGCCGCCCGGCGCGCCCGCGCCGCTGCGGCCGGGGGACGAGATCATCCAGGTCGGCGTGGAAGCGCCGCAGGTGCGGGAAAGCTCGACCGTGGTGCGCCCGGCCGAAGTGCCGCCAAGCAGGGCAGAGCAGCGATGAGCAACGGGGAACGGGACGAGGCGGAAGGGGCTCCGCTGCCCCTGGGGGCGGCCACGGGGCCGGAGGAAGAGGCGGGCGGGGCGCCGTCGGGCAAGCCCCTGCCGCCGCCGCGCGCGGTCGACATTCCCTATGCCTATGCCCGCGCCCATGGCGTCGTGCTGACGGGGCAGGGCGAGGACGGCCGGGCGCGCGTCGCCTTCCGCCAGGGCGGCGATATCGCGACGCTGCTGGAGGTGCGCCGCTATCTCGCCAGCAGCTTCGAGGTGGAGTTCGTCGATGCCGCGACCTTCGACCGCCACCTGTCCGATCATTATGCGATGGAGGGCAGCGCGGCGGCGATGGCCGGATCGATGCAGGTCGGCGAGGATGAGCTGGATCTGATCGCGGGTGACATTCCCACCGCCGAGGACCTGCTGGACAGCGCCGACGACGCGCCCGCCATCCGCCTGATCAACGGCATCATCGCCGAGGCCGCGCGGCAGGGCGTTTCCGATATCCATATCGAGCCCTATGAGACGGGCCTTGTCGTGCGCATGCGCATGGACGGCGTGCTGCGCGAGACGCTGCGCATGCCGCCCCATGTCGCGCCGGTGCTGGTGAGCCGCATCAAGGTGATGGCCCGCCTCGACATCGCCGAGCGGCGGGTGCCGCAGGACGGGCGCATCGGCCTGACGCTGGGCGGCAAGCTGCTCGACGTGCGCGTCTCGACCCTGCCCAGCCGGGCGGGCGAGCGGGTGGTGCTGCGCATCCTCGACAAGGAGAAAGCCGGGCTGTCGCTCGACGTGCTGGGCATGTCGGGGCATGCCGACCGCCTGTTCCGCGAGGCGCTGCATGAGCCGAACGGCATCATCCTCGTCACCGGGCCAACCGGGTCGGGCAAGACGACGACGCTCTATGCCGGCCTGCGGGAGCTGAACGACGGCAGCCGCAACATCCTGACGGTCGAGGATCCGGTCGAATATGCGATGGAGGGCGTCGGCCAGACGCAGGTGAATGCGAAGGTCGGCCTCAGCTTCGCGGCGGGCCTGCGCGCGATCCTGCGGCAGGACCCGGACGTGGTGATGGTCGGCGAGATACGCGACCGCGAAACCGCCGATATCGCGGTGCAGGCGTCGCTGACGGGGCACCTCGTGCTCTCGACTGTGCATACCAACGACGCGGTCGGCGCGATCACCCGGTTGCGCGACATGAAGATAGAGCCGTTCCTGCTCGCCTCCACGCTGCGCGCGGTCATCGCCCAGCGGCTGGTGCGGCGGCTCTGTCCCGATTGCCGGGAACCGGTGCAGGCGGACAAATCGGCCTGCGCGCTGCTCGGCCTCGATCTCGGCACGGTAATCTATCATGCGGAAGGCTGCGCGAGTTGCAACCATAGCGGATATAAGGGCCGGATCGGCGTGTTCGAATGCGTGCGCGTCGACGACACGATCCGCCGCCTCATCAACGAGGGCTGTGACGAAACCTTGATCGCGCGCCACGCATTCCTCAACGCGCCCAATCTGGGGTCGGCGGCGCGGATGCTGGTCTGCGCGGGCGAAACCTCGGCCGAAGAGGCGATCCGTATTTGCCGGCGCGAGGATGTGGATGACTGAGTTCACCTATCTGGCCGTCGACCGCCGGGGGCGCGAGAAATCGGGGCGGCTGCGCGCCGACACGATCGACCGCGCGCGGGCGATGTTGGACGGCAAGGGGCTGGCCGTGCTGAAGCTGGAGCAGGGGCGGGAGGCTGACGGCGGCGACCGGAACGGGAAGGGGCGGCCGCTGCTTGCGCTGCGCCCGCGCCGCCTGTCGGCCAAGGGATTGACTCTCTTCACCCGCCAGCTGTCGACGCTGGCGCAGGTCAGCCCGCTGGAAGAGGCGCTGCGCACCCTGTCGCGCCAGACCGAAGGCGGCCCGGCCCGTGCGGTCCTCGCCAACACTCATATGGGCGTGATGGAGGGCCGCCGCCTTGCCGATGCGATGGCGGCCGAGCCGCGCAGCTTCCCGCCGCTCTATCGCGCGATGATCGCGGCGGGCGAGAATTCGGGCAGCCTGCCGGTGATCCTCGAACGCCTCTCGCGTCTGCTGGAACGGCAGGCGGCGATCCGGTCGAAGGTCATCACCGCCATTGCCTATCCGGCGGTGCTGGCGGGCTTTGCCGTGCTCGTCGTGGTCGCGCTGATGGTGCTGGTGGTGCCGAGGGTGGTCGAGCAGTTCGACACGGTGGGCCAGACCCTGCCGCTGCTGACGCGCATCGTCATCGGCATTTCAGACCTGCTCGCCCATTGGGGCTGGCTGATCGCGCTGCTGCTGGCGCTGGGCGGGCTGGCGGCGTGGTGGATATTGCAGCGGGAGGGGCCTCGCGGCCGCTTCGATGCGGCGCTGCTGCGTCTGCCGGTGCTGGGCCGCCTGATCCGCGATCTGCACGCCGCCCGCATGGCGCGCACGCTGGCGACGATGGTGGCGAGCCGCCTGCCGTTGCTGGACGGCCTCGCGCTCACCGCGCAGACGGTGCACAACCGGGTGCTGCGCCGGGCGAGCGAGAATATCGTCGAGGCGATCCGGGGCGGGGGCAGCCTGTCGGCGGCGCTGCGCCGGGCGGGCGTGTTCCCGCCGCTGCTGGTCTATCTCGCCGCGAGCGGGGAAAGCGCCGGGCGGCTGGACGAGATGCTGGAGCGCGCCGCGGAGTATCTGGAGCAGGAATTCGACACCTTCACCTCCGCCGCGCTGGCGATGCTGGAGCCTGTCATCATCATCGCGATGGGCGGCATCGTCGCCGTCATCATCCTCGCGATCCTGCTTCCCATCCTGCAATTACAAAGCCTTACAGGGCTTTAGGAGGATCGATTATGAAGTTTTTCCGAAAGACGCGCCGGGGTGGCATGGTTCGCTGCGCCGCCGAACACGGCTTCACGTCTTTGCGGCGTTCCGCCGAACACGGCTTCACGCTGGTCGAGCTGATGGTGGTGATCGTCATCATCGGCCTGCTGGCGACCATTGTGGCGATCAACGTGATCCCGGCGACCGACACTGCCCGCGTCGAAAAGGCGAAGGCCGATATCGCTGTGATCGAGCAGGCGCTGGAGCAATATCGCCTCGACAATCTGGGCTATCCCACCCAGACACAGGGCCTCGCCGCGCTGCTCGCGGCGCCCGCGGGCCTCGCCCAGCCGGAGCGTTATCGCCGCAGCGGCTATATCAGGAAGCTGCCGGACGATCCGTGGGGCCGCGCCTATCAGTACAGGGTGCCGGGCGAGAAGGGCGCGTTCGACATCATTTCGCTGGGCGCCGACGGCCAGCCGGGCGGGACGGAGGACAATGCGGATATTCGCTCCAGCGCCCTTTGACGCGAAGGTCGGAGGCGGGCGTTCCGCCCAACAGGGCTTCAGGTTTTTGGGACGTTCCGCCGAACAGGGCTTCACGTCTTTGCGGCGTTCTGCCGAACACGGCTTCACGTCTTTGGGACGTTCCGCCGAACACGGCTTCACGTCTTTAGGACGTTCCGCCGAACACGGCTTCACGTTGGTCGAACTGATGGTGGTGATCGCGATCATGGGATTTGCGTCGGCGGCGGTGATGCTGGCCGTGCCCGATCCGCGCGGGCGGCTGGTCGATGATGCGGACCGGTTCGCGGCGCGGCTCGCGGCGGCGCGCGACCAGGCGGTGATCGCGGCGCGGCCCGCCGCCATCTGGGTGTCGCCCGGTGCCTATGGCTTCGAAACCCGCGACAGGGACCGGTGGAGCGAGCCCGCCGATGCGCCTTTTCCCGTCACCCACTGGCGCGCGGGGACGCGGGCGCTGGTGGGGCAGGATGGAAAGACTGGCGGCCGCCTGATGCTGAGCTTCGACAGCACCGGACTTCCCGCGCAGCCCGCGCGCATCACGCTGATGCGCGACGAGGAGAGCGTCGCGGTCACGCTCGACGGCGCGGGCAGGGTGCGGGTCGGTGGGTGAACGCGGCCGCCTCGACAGCACCGAAGGGTTCACCCTGCTGGAGATGCTGGTCGCGCTGGCGGTGTTCAGCCTCGCCGCGCTGGCGCTGATCCGCTTGCAGGCGGTCGCGGTGCGCACCACCGCCGATCTCGACCAGCGGCAGATGGCGCGCATCGTCGCCCGCAACCAGATGGTCGACCTGCTGACTTCCCCCGACATGCTGGCGATCGGGGAGGAGCAGGGCGAGGCTGAAAATGGCGGGCGCCAATGGCATTGGGAACGCAAGGTCGCCAGGACCGGCGAGGAAGGCGTCGTCCGCATCGACCTGCGCGTGACCGGCGCGGCGGATGCGTCGCCCGTGGTGCTGACCTTCCTGCGGGAGCAGCCGCGATGAGCCGCCCCGCCCAACAGGGCTTCGAGTCTTTGGAGCGTTCCGTCCAACAGGGCTTCGAGTCTTTGAGGCGTTCCGCCCAACAGGGCTTCACTTGTTCGGAGCGTTCCGCCCAACAGGGCTTCACTTGTTCGGAGCGTTCCGCCCAACAGGGCTTCACTTGTTCGGAGCGTTCCGCCCAACAGGGCTTCACTTGTTCGGGGCGTTCCGCCCAACAGGGCTTCACGCTGATCGAACTGCTGGTCGCGCTGTCGATCTTCGCGATGCTGGCGGCGGCGGGGGTGCTGCTGCTCGGCAATGCGGTGTCGGCTCAAGGCGCGGTGAAGCGGCATCTCGACGGGCAGGGCGACATGACGCGGGTGGTCGCGCTGATCGATCAGGACATGGCGCAGGCGCTGCCGCGCATCAGCCGTACCGAAAGCGGGCTTCTCGCGCCCGCCTTCTTCTCGCGTCCGCCTTCCGACGAAGCGCCGTTCCTGCATTTCGTGCGCGGCGGCTGGAGCAACCCGGACGACGCGCCGCGCGCGTCTGTGCAGAAAGTCGAATATTGGCTGCGTGGCGGCAGGCTGGAGCGGCGCGGTTATCCGATGGTCGACGGCGCGGCCGGGGACGAACCCGCGTTGCTGCTGGACGATGTGCGCGCGCTGTCCGTCGCCTTTCGCGAGCCGGGCGGCGAATGGATCGACCTCTGGCAGCGGGACAGGCCGCTGGCGATGCCGGTGGCGATGCGCATGGTCGTCACCCGCGCGGGCCAGCCGCCGCTGACCCTGCTGTTCCGCATCGGCGGCGGGCGGGAAGAGGCGTATAACGGGCAGAAGGAGGCAGGCGATGAATGACCGCGCTTCCCGGCCTCTTCCCGATCGCGAGCGGGGCGCGGCGCTGCTCACCATATTGCTGCTGGTCGCGGTGATGGCGGTGGTGTCGGCGGCGGTGCTGGAGCGGCTGACGCTCGCCACCCGCCTTTCGGCCAACAGCGCGGTGCTGGAGCAGGCGCACGCCTATGCCGACAGCGCCGCCTTGCTGGTCGGACGCCGTCTCGATGCGCTGATCGAGAAGGAGCCGGGCAAGCTGACACTGGCGGGCGGATGGCTGGGGCAGCCCCGGCCGGTCGCCGTGCCGGGCGGCAGCGTCGCGGTGACGATCCATGACGGCGGCAACTGCTTCAACCTCAACAGCCTGGTGGCGGGCAAGGACGATGCCGACCTGCGGCAGCGCCCGCTCGCCGTCGCGCAGTTCACCGCGCTGATGGAATTGCTCGGCGTGCGCCCGGCGCAGGCCCGGCTGGTGGCGCTGGCCGCGGCCGACTGGATCGACAGTGACAGCGTGCCGGTGCAGGGCGGGGCGGAGGATGAAAGCTATCTGGCGGGCGACCGGCCCTATCGCGCCGCCAACCGGATGATGGCGGACGCCAGCGAGCTTCGCGCGGTGGCGGGCGTCACGCCGGACCTCTACAACCTGCTGCGCCCGTGGATATGCGCGCTGCCGGCGGCCGACCTCTCTGCCCTCAACGTGAACACGCTGATGCCGCAACAGGCGCCGCTGCTCGCTATGCTGGCGCCGGGCAAGCTGACGCTCGACATGGCGCGGGCGATGATCGCGCAGCGGCCGGGCGGCGGCTATGACAGCACCGTCGCCTTCTGGGCCTTGCCCGCCGCACGCGGGGTGGTGCCGCTGGCGGAGGCGGCGCAGCAGGCCCAACTGATGACGCGGTGGTTCAAGGCGGAACTGGAAGTGGATATGGGGGGCACGGCGCTGCGCCAATGGGCGCTGTATGATGCGCGGTCCGCGCCGGTGCGGCTGGTGCGCATGACATGGGGAGACGAAGGGTGAAGGGTGCCGAAGGACTGATCGTCCTGCTGTCCCCCGACAATGCGGGCGATCCGCGCTGGTGGCGGGTTGCCGAAGGGCGCATCGGATCGCGGACGCAAGGGGCCGTCCCGGCGGGAACGGACGGCGGCGGGCCGGTGATGCTCGTGCTGCCGCCCGATGTCGCGGTGCTGCGCCGGGTCGAGCTGGATCCGGCGATGCCGCCCGCCCAAGCGCGCGCGGTCGCCATCCGCAAGGCGCTGGAGGCCGGGATAACAGACCCGGCGGAGATGCATGCGGCGGCGCTGGAGCCGGTGGAAGGCGGCGCGCCGGGGGTCTGGCATATCGCGGTCATCGCGCGTGCCGATCTGGCGCATTGCCTCGGCTGGGCGGGCGATCGGGGGCTGGATCCCGACATCGTGCTGCCGCTGGGGGCGATCCTGCCGGAGCCGGAGGAAGGCCCGGAGGAAGGCTATGTCCGCGCGGACTTGGCGGGCATCGCCGTGGCGCGGGGGCGCAAGGGCGCGGGCCATGCCGATGCCCCGTGGATGCGGGCGCTGCTGAGCGGCGTGCCGGTGGAGACGCTGCCGCCCGAAGAGGCCGAGGCCGCGCTGGCCGCGGCGCTCGCGCGGCCGCCGGTCAACCTGCGCTCCGGCCCGTTCGCGCGGAGACGGCGCAGCGGTGCGGATGCTGCCTGGCTGCGGCGGATGGCACTGCTGGCCGGGCTGCTCCTGCTCGTCTCGCTTTCCATCACCGTCGCGCTCATCGCCCGCCATGCGTGGAGCGTATCGCGCCTCGACGCCCGCACGGTCGCCCTTGCGCGGCCCTTCGCGCCCGCCGCCGGGGATGCGGCAAGCGCGGCGGCGGAGATCGACCGGCTGGTGGCGGAAAGGGGCGGCGTTCACGCCTTCATCGGGCCGCTTGCCGGATTGATGCAGGCGATGCGGCCCGTTCCGGGCGTCAGCCTTGCCACGCTCAGCCTGAGCGAGGACGGGCTGCTGCATGCGACGCTCGCCTCGGCGCGGGCCGAGGATATCAACAGGGTGCTGCTCGCGGTTCAGGGGGCCGGTTTCCGGATCACGGCGACCTCCTCGACCGATCCGGGCGGCCGGGTAATCGCGGAAATCACGGTGCAGCCATGACGGAAAGCCTCAAACATTGGTGGAACGGCCGCGCGCCGAGGGAGCGGCTGCTGCTGGCGATCATGCTGGCGCTGCTCGCGGCGGTGGCGGGCTGGCTGGGCGTGCTGCGTCCGCTCGAAAGCGGCCTGCGCGGCGCGATGCGCGCCAATGCCGAAGCGGCGGAACGCCATGCCGACGTGGCGCGCAAGGTCGACTGGCTGAAGGGCGGGCAGGATCGCGCCGCGCGCGCGCCGTCCTCGCTGCCGGTCGACCAGATCGTCGGGCAGAGCGCGGGCGAGGCGGGTTTCACGCTCGACCGGGTGCAAGCGCAGGGGCGCGACCGCGTGGATATCACCATCGCGACCGCGCGCCCGACCGCGCTGCTCGGCTGGATCGCCGCGCTGGAGGGGCAGGGGATCGCGGTCGACAAGGCGTTGATATCGCCTTCCGGCGCCACCGGGACGGTCAGCGCCCAGCTGGGCTTCCGCCGCGCGGGGAAGGAGACATGATCCGCGTCCTGTCCCTTTCCCGCCGTGCCGTCCTCCTGCTGGGGGTGGCATGTTTGCTGGCGCTGGCCGCCTTTTTTCCGTTGCGGATCGCGCTCGATCTTGCGGGGCTGGGCGCCCATGGCGTCACCGCGCGGCAGGTGCGGGGCAGCATCTGGCAGGGCGGCATCGACGGGCTGATGCTGGGTCCGGTCGGGCTGGGCGACGTCAGGGCCGCCGTCGCGCCGGGGCCGCTGCTGCTCGGCCGTATCCGCCTGGACCTGTCGCGCGAGGGGGAAGGGGACGCGCTGCGCGGGGCGTGGGTCAGCGGCTTCAACCACAAGGGCATAGCCGATGTGACGGGCAGCATGGCGGCGGGCGGCCTTTTCCCCGCGCTGCCGGTCAGCCTGCTCGAATGGCAGGACGTGACGGTGGAGTTCGCGGGCGATGCCTGCGCCCGCGCCGAGGGGCGGTTGCGCGTGCGGTTGAACGGCCCCTATGCGGGCCTCACCCTGTCGCAGGGGCTGGAAGGCCCGGCGACCTGCGACGGCGCGGCCGTCCTCTTTCCGCTCGTCAGCCAGACGGGGATGGAGCGCCTGTCGCTGCGTATCGAGCG